>Ga0066388_100001314_pt1 | contig 13741 bp, 12 predicted proteins | sample PanSoiMetaGPlot6_FD_64539 | JGI IMG/M metagenome (GOLD analysis project Ga0066388, IMG submission 64539) | Tropical forest soil microbial communities from Panama analyzed to predict greenhouse gas emissions - Panama Soil - Plot 6 (Hybrid Assembly) | ecosystem: Environmental > Terrestrial >... | reverse complement strand
AGCCAACCGCCGCCAAACACCTGAGGAAAAAATATTTCGACGGCCAACATGGAAGCGACCGAGGTCAGCCAAATCACCGCACCCCACGCGGCGGCCAACCAGAGACCCACGGCGGCAACCAGATCGATGACGGCAAAGAAGACCGTCGCGGTCTGCCACGCGATTGAATGACCTTCGAACGGTGTCTCACTAAACCCAATTCCGCACACCTGTGCCCAATGATAGAGACCCTTCACCATCGATACTGCGGCCATTGCCCGCAGGAAAAGTATGAGCCGCCGTGTCCAACGTCCGATCGAACGATCGCCCTCGTGTTCGCGCACCGGCTCCAGCGTGCGCAAATCGTCCGAGGCGATATTTGGTCTATTCACGGCAGCACCAGTTCGGAAGTGCCGAGCGGCGCGAAATGGCGCTCAACGTCTGCCTCCCCGACCTCAGAAAGCGTCGCCGGCCGCCAGCGCGGCTTGCCATCTTTGTCGACGATCACTGCGCGTACGCCTTCGTAGAAATCATGCCCATGGACGACGTGTGACACTATGCGGAATTCCATGCGCATGCACGTTTCGAAATCCCAGTCTTTGCCGCGGCGTACCTGCGCCAACGCCAATTTGAGGCTGAGCGGCGATTTCGCGCGCATGGTAGCAGCGGTCCGGGCTGCCCATTTGGCGTCCGGGCTTCTGCTCAAGGCTTCGTCGTCAAGCCTGGCGATGATGTTCTCGACCATGTCACCCGCAAAGAAGCGGTCGATTGCTGCTCTGTGTTGCGTGATCGGGCCCTCGCCCACCGGTTCCGCGAAGGCAGCAAGCAACGCGTCGACCGGTACGTTGCCAGTCAGTCCATCCAGCAGATCATCAAAGCGTCCCGAAGAAACGCGATGTGTTGCGATGCCCCCGGCCAACGCGTCAGCAATCCCGAACCGCTCGCCGGTCAACGCACAATAGGCTCCAAGTTCTCCAGGCATGCGCGGCAAGAACCATGTCGCACCCACATCTGGAAAAAAGCCAATGCCGACCTCCGGCATGGCAAATGAGAAGCGGTCTCCTGCGACGCGATGCGAGCCGTGTACCGACACGCCAACTCCGCCACCCATTGCAATGCCGTCGATGAGCGCAATGTATGGCTTTCGGTAATTCTTAATGGCGGCGTTGAGCGGGTATTCGTCACGCCAGAATTGCAACGCCTCCGCGTGGCGGCCCGTCTGGCCGAGATCATAGAGCGCGCGAATGTCGCCGCCGGCCGAGAAGGCGCGGTCACCTGCGCCGGTAATGACGACCCGTGTGATCGCTGCGTCCTCTGCCCAGCGGTCAAGCTGGGTGCGCAGGGCAAGCACCATGGCATGCGTGACGGCATTAAGTGCTTTCGGCCGGTTGAGCGCGATGATGCCCGCGGCTCCACGCCGCTCGAATAGGATCTCTTCTTCGCTCACGGCCGCCTCAATTGAGTGCCGAGAGATAGGCGGCAACCGCAAGCACGCCAAGCGCGCTGCGGCCCCAATGAAGCCGACCCCACTGCACGAGCAGACCGCGCGTTTGTTCGGTCGCCTGCGGCGGCGGCGTCGCTTTCAGCACGCGGTTGGTCGGCATGATGATGAACATCGTATAGGGCCAGGGCGCGAGGATAAGCGCCGCACCGATGAGCCAGCGCCAATCATACGTCAAGAGAAACGCCGCGACGCCAAGCAATCCCGACAGCAGTGCAAGGCTCGCCTGCATAATGGCACCGCGTTCATAGCTCGGCTGCCATTGCGTCAAAAGGGCCTGGGTATCGAGCCTGAGCCGCGCCGGCTGCTCGGCCACGCTGACATAGACTGCCGCGCCGGTGAAAATCGCGGCTGTCGCCAAAGCAAGCTCACCAGTCCACATCGCCGCGCTCACGCTGACCTCCGCTACGCGCGTTGTGGCGACCACACCCCTGCCTTCTCCAGGCGCTCCATTGCCTGATCGGTAAACTCAGCGCGCGGACCATCACCGCCGATCACGAACATCAGGACGGACTCCATATTGGGATCCCCCTTCGTCACGTTCTCGAACCGGCGAACCATGCCGGGCGGAAATGACACAACATCAAGCGGCCCAAGGTCGACAAATTCCACTTCACCTTTTTCATTTTCCCAGCTTGCGCGCCAGGTGCCGGTCATCGGGATAAAGGTCTCGTTAGTATCGTGATTGTGCATTTCCGGCCCTCGGCCCGGCTTGGCTTTGCAATATCCGAGATTGAAGCCTTCGCTGATTTTGATCGCGGCGAGCTGCGCGGCATGGTCGCCAACCGGAGACGTCACCGCACCGCCTGAACCTTTTGGTGGCTGAAAGCCGATAACGTTGAACAATGTACGCTCGCAACCCGGCATCTTGCTGTCCGGCAGGCCGCCGTCGAATCCTTTGAGATCCTTGAAGCGCGCGATGCGTTTTTGCATTTCCTCACGCGATAGATAAAGGCGTGGAAGTTGTTCCATGGTGGCCTCCCTGACTTAGTTACCCAACATAGCGCGGCTGATGATCATGCGCATGATCTCATTGGTGCCTTCGAGTATTTGATGCACGCGCACGTCGCGCAAGATGCGTTCGATCGGGTGATCGCGCAGGTATCCATACCCGCCGTGCAACTGCAGGCATCCGTTGACCACCTCAAAACCCGTGTCGGTAGCAAGCCGCTTGGCCTGCGCTGCCAAACGTGTCGCCGCGGGCTCGCCTTCCCCTACGGCGACAGCGGCGCGGTGCAAGAGCAGGCGCGCTGCATCAAGTTCCGTCCTGTAGTCGGCAACCCGGAATTGCAAGGCCTGAAAATCGGCAAGGCGGGCGCCAAACTGCTTGCGCTCTTTCATATAGTCGATGGTTCGATCGAGACAGAATTGTGCGCCGCCGATGGAGCAGGCCCCGATATTCAATCGGCCTCCGTCAAGGCCCGCCATCGCAATCCTGAAGCCCTGCCCGTCCGCACCAATCCGGTTGATTGCCGGCACGCGGCAATTCTCGAACAGCACCATGGCTGTCGGTTGAGTTTTCCAGCCAAGCTTCTTTTCCTGCGCGCCAAACGACAGCCCCGGCGTGCCCTTCTCCACCACGATGCAGGATATGCCGCGCGCTCCGGCTTCTCCGGTCCGGGCCATCACCACGTAAACATCCGAGACGCCGCCGCCGGAAATAAACGCCTTGGCGCCATCGAGCACATAGTGGTCGCCCTCGCGTCGCGCGCGCGTAGTCAAGCTCGCGGCATCCGAGCCAGAACCCGGTTCCGTCAAACAGTAACTTGCGAAATGTTGCATGGCGCAGAGTTTCGGCAGGAACTTCCTCCGCGCATCAGCGCTACCGAAGGCGTCGATCATCCAGGCCGCCATGTTGTGAATCGAGACGTAGGCGGCCGTTGAGGTGCAGCCCTGCGCCAGTTCCTCGAAGATCAACGCGGCGTCGAGACGGCTGAGCGCTGAGCCGCCGACATCTTCCTTCACGTAAATACCGCCAAAGCCGAGCGCGGCGGCCTTGCGCAGGCTTTCGACCGGGAAAATCTCACGCTCGTCCCAATCGCGCGCCCGTGGCATCATTTCATCGCGCGCGAACTGCCTCGCCGTGGCCTGAAACGCGCGTTGTTCTTCGGAGAGCTCGAAATCCATCGAAGGCCGCCTGTTCTCTCCGGCTTAGCAAGTGTGACCGGCAACGGGCAACCGGCAGCCCCCGTTCGGCATTTACTGACATGTGCCGGAATTTTCGGGGTGCTAAAGCATCTAACGTGAAGGCCGTCGGCTAGGAACGGAGAGTAACATGGCGACTGGAGACAAAGGTCCGAGCGGACCCGATTTCACCAAGGGCATTCCGGTTGGCGATCTCGCCGAAGGTTCAATGTTGACGGGTCACGTCGGGGACGACGAGGTTGTGCTCGGACGCCAGGGCGGCAAGCTATTTGCGGTGTCAGCCCATTGCACCCACTACCACGGGCCGCTCGCCGATGGCCTCCTCGTTGGCGAAACAGTCCGCTGTCCGTGGCATCACGCGCGTTTCAACCTGCAAACGGGTGAAGCGATTGCGGCGCCCGCGCTCAGTCCGCTGACATGCTGGCGGGTTGAGGAAGGTGACGGCACGATTGTCGTGAAGAGCAAAAAGGAACAGCCGGCGCCGAGGCCGGCTGGTTCGCCCAACAAGCGGATCGTTATTGTCGGTGGCGGCGCGGCAGGATTCGCCGCGGCGGAGATGTTGCGGCGACATGGCTTCGACGGGACAATCACGATGTTGTCCAATGACAGTGCCGCACCGGTCGACCGGCCTAACCTGTCGAAAGACTATCTCGCGGGCAGCGCACCCGAGGACTGGGTGCCGCTACGCGGCGATGACTGGTACGCCGAGAACAAAATCGATCTTAAGCTTAAAACGGAAGTCACGGGAGTTGATGTAAAGTCGAAAGAGGTGCTGCTGGAGCACGGCGGCAAGATACAATTCGACAAATTGCTGCTGGCCACGGGGGCTGAGCCGGTCAGGCTCGATATTCCTGGCGCAGATCAGAAGCACGTCCACACCCTGCGCTCGCTGAACGATTGCCGCGCTATCATCGCGCAGACCAAGAACGCGAAGCGGGCGGTTGTGATTGGTGCCAGTTTCATCGGGCTGGAATCGGCGGCAGCACTGCGCGCCCGCGAGATCGAAGTTCATGTGGTGGCACCGGAGAAGCGTCCGCTTGAGCGCGTGTTCGGACCTCAGCTCGGTGATTTCATCCGCGCCCTGCATGAAGAGCACGGCGTGAAATTCCATCTCGAAAACAGTGTGAGCGCAATCGATGGTAATCACGTGACACTCAAGAGCGGCGGCACGCTCGACGCCGATCTGGTGGTCATCGGGGTCGGCGTACGTCCGCGCCTTTCGCTCGCGGAAAAGGCCGGGCTCGCGATCGACAAGGGTGTGCTCGTCAACGCACATATGGAAACGAACATCCCCGAAATCTACGCGGCCGGGGATATCGCCCGCTGGCCGGATCCGATTTCCGGCGAACGTATTCGCGTCGAGCACTGGGTGGTCGCAGAGCGGCAAGGACAGGTCGCAGGCCTTAACATGATGGGTGTCCCCACTCCATTCAGATCGGCTCCGTTCTTCTGGAGCCAGCACTACGACGTTCCGATCAACTATGTTGGCCATGCGGAGAAATGGGATGCGATCGATATCGAGGGCGACGTTATGAAGCGCGACTGCGTGGTTCGCTACAAACTGGCCGGCCGCGTGATGGCCGTCGCCTCAATCTATCGGGACAAGGACAGCCTTGAAGCCGGTCTCGAAATGGAGCGACGGGCAGGAAAACCCAAAAGCGGAACCGGTTGACACACGGTGGTGGCGGCCCTTGACGAGAAGGGCTAAAAGACCGCCTGGAGCGTACTGATGGCAATCAAATTCGGCCGCCCGATCGAAAGCCGGACCTGGTTCACTCCGGCAGATCAGAAAGATCGGCTCGATCTTTCCGTGCGGATGCGCCGCAACCGGCGCAGTGAATGGGCGCGCCGCATGGTGCGTGAGTACACGCTCACCACCGACGATCTGATCTGGCCCCTGTTCGTCATGGAAGGCGAGAAAGCTCGCGTCCCTGTTCCTTCAATGCCGGGCGTTGAGCGGCTGTCGGTCGATCAGGCGGTACGCGAGGCCGAGCGCGCGGCACGCCTGAGCATCCCTTGCATCGCTCTTTTCCCATATACCGATCCCGCCCTGCGCGACGAAATGGGAAGCGAAGCGGTCAATCCGGACAATCTGGTATGCCGGGCCATCGGTGCGATCAAGAAGGAGGTGCCTCAGGTCGGCATCCTCTGTGACGTGGCGCTTGATCCTTTCACCAGCCATGGCCACGACGGGCTGTTGCGCGACGGAGTCATCCTCAATGACGAAACTGTGGCGGTATTGGTCAGGCAGGCCGTCGTCCAGGCGGAAGCTGGGTGTGACATCATTGCACCTTCCGACATGATGGATGGACGTGTTGGCGCGATCCGCAAGGCGCTCGATGCCGCGCAGTTCACTGACGTGTCAATCATGTCGTATGCGGCGAAATATGCCTCCGCCTTCTACGGCCCATTTCGCGATGCTGTCGGCTCATCAAAAACGCTCACCGGTGACAAACGTACGTACCAGATGGACCCGGGCAATTCTGACGAGGCACTGCGCGAGGTGGCGCTCGATATCGAAGAAGGCGCCGACATGATCATGGTCAAGCCCGGCTTGCCCTATCTCGACATCGTCCATCGCGTAAAAGAGGCATTCGGAATGCCAACCTTCGCGTATCAGGTGTCTGGCGAGTACACGATGATCATGGCGGCCGCTCAAAACGGCTGGCTGGACAGTGAGCGCGCCATGGTCGAAAGCCTTATTGCCTTCAAGCGCGCGGGCTGCGACGGCGTGCTCACATATTTCGCCCCGCAAGTGGCGAAAAAATTACAATCCGAGAAATAGCCCACACAATGCTCGCCCGACATTCCGCTCATTCCCGCGCAAGCGGGACTCCAGAGCACGATCACAGACTTTGCAGGTTGCCATAGCTTTCGCGGGGACGAGGCGGTTCGTAGCTACGACTGCATGAAAGTGGAATTTAGCCATGGGTGAATTCGCCATCGGTCAAGGCGTGTCGCGTTTTGAGGATCCGCGGCTGATCCGCGGCGGCGGCCGCTATACCGACGACATCAAGCTTCCCGGACTGGCACATGGCGTGGTGCTGCGCTCGCCGCACGCGCACGCAAGAATCAACTCGATCGATATTGCCGCCGCCAGGCAGGCGCCGGGCGTATTGGCTGTGCTTACGAGCGCCGACGTGAAAGCCGCCGGTTATGGTGACCTGCCCGTTCCGGGTGGACTGAAACGCCGCGACGGCACGCCCATGTTCAAGCCGCGCTACCCGATCCTTGCAGAGAGCCGCGTCCGCTGGGTCGGCGACTATGTGGCTTTCGTCGTGGCGGAAACGGTTGTGCAGGCACTCGATGCCGCCGAAATGATCGTGGTCGATTACGAGGAACTGCCCTCGGTAACATCCACCGCGGACGCGCCAAAACCGGGCGCACCATCGGTTTGGGAAGATTGCCCGGACAATATCTGTTTCGTTGAATTGATCGGCAACAAATCCGCGGTCGAAGCCGCTTTTGGCCGCGCGGCGCGCGTGGTGAAACACCGCTTCGTGATTAACCGCGTGACGGCTGCCACCATGGAACCACGTGGCGCGGTTGGCGACTACAACGCTGCGGACGGGCGCTACACCATCTACACGCCGATGCAGCGCCCGCATCCGACCCGCAACGAACTCGCCAAGGTGCTCAAGGTGCCGGAGAGCAAGATCCGCATTATCACCGGCGATACCGGTGGCAGCTTCGGCATGAAGTCGCCGATCTTCAACGAGACACCACTGGTGATGCTCGCCTCAAAGCTCACCGGGCGGCCAGTGAAGTGGATCAGCACGCGCACCGAAGCGTTTCTCAGCGACGCGCAGGCGCGCGACAATGTCACCGAAGCCGAACTCGCACTCGACGACAAAGGACACTTTCTCGCCTTTCGCGTGAAAACCATCGCTGCAATCGGCGCTTACCTTCAGCACTCGATGCCGGCGTTCGTACTCAATGCCGGTACGCTCGCCGGCGTCTACCGCACGCCGGCGATTCATGTCGACATCACTGCGGTGTTCTCCAACACCAATCCCATGCGACCCTATCGCGGCAATGGCCGTCCCGAGGCGGCCTTTGTCATCGAGCGAATGGTCGACCTTGCCGCAGCCGAGATGAACATTGAGCCGGCTGAACTGCGGCGGCGCAACTACGTGCCGCCTTCCGCCATGCCGTTCAAGACCGGTCTTACATTTACGTACGACAGTGGCGAGTTCGAAAAGAACATGGATCTCGCACTTGCGCTGTCCGACCGTAAGGGATTCAAGGCGCGCAAGGCGGAGGCGCGCAAGCGGAGCAAACTGCTTGGCTTTGGCATTTCCAACACCATCGAGCGTGCAGGTGCGCCGAGCACGGAGGGTGCCGAAATCCGTTTCGACCGTTCCGGCTCTTTGATCCTTTTCTCGGGATCGAATTCACAGGGACAGGGCCACGAGACCGTGTTCAAGCAATTGGTCTGCGACAGGCTTGGGCTTGATCCAGCCGATGCACAATACGTCCAAGGCGATACCGACGAAGTTTTTTACGGCGAAGGAACCGGCGGATCGCGTTCGGCCACCCTCGCCGGTTCCGCCTTCCATCTCGCGACTGAAAAGGTGGTAACCAAGGCGCGTGCGATCGCTGCGCATATGCTTAAGGTCGACGAAAGCGATCTCAAATTCGACGAAGGCGTTTTCTCGACCAACAAAACCAACCGGACCTTGTCGGTGAAAGAGATTGCAGCCGCTTCGTTCGACCTCGCCAATCTACCGAAGGGCATGGAGGCAGGGTTGTTCGCGACCGCCGTCTACAATGCACCGGTCAACAATTATCCTAACGGGTGCCATATCTGCGAGCTGGAGATCGATCGGGAAACGGGCAAAGTCGACATCGCACGCTACAGCGTCGTCGATGATTTCGGCACCGTGCTCAATCCACTACTTTTGCACGGCCAGGTCCACGGTGGCATTGCCCAGGGCGCCGGGCAGGCACTGATGGAAGACATCCATTTCGACGGCGCCGGGCAGCTCGTAACTGCTTCGTTCATGGACTATGCCATGCCGCACGCACACGATCTCTGCCAGATGGAGGTCGAAAGCAATCCGGTCCCAACCAAGACCAATCCTCTGGGTGTCAAAGGGGCCGGTGAAGCGGGATGTGTCGGTGCACTGCCCGCCGTGACCAATGCCCTGGTTGATGCGCTCTCCGAGTTCGGTGTCAGACACATTGAAATGCCGGCAACGCCCGAGCGAATCTGGCGAGCGATGCAGGGTCAATAACGTCTACGATCTCAGATAGTCTGGGCGGATATACGGACCGTCGAACGAATAGCGCCCGGCCCCGGCAGCGCAAAGCATCAGGAATCCGCCAATAATGCTTACGTTCTTCATGAAGTGAATCATCATACTGGTATGTTGCGGACCAGCCGGCAGATTCCAGAAGTCGTGGAAAAAATAGGCGGCGATGGCACTGAAGGCGGCGAGCGCAAGCGCAAAAATCCGGGTTTGCCAACCCAAAATAATGAGCAAGCCGCCGACCAACTCAAGCGTCGCTGTCAATGCCGCAAGAGCGTCTGAATAGGGCAGATTTTTCGAGGCGAGCATGGACGCCGTCTTGCCGAGGTCCATGAATTTCTCGATGCCAGAACTCACGAAAATGATGGCGATGAGGATGCGACCGACCCCCAGCATCGCATCGTTAACACCGGCGGCAGCGCGGACATCCATTCGCGACGAAGCACCCTCGGCAGCCGTTACGCTCATGACATCGCTCCCTGCGTGATCCACCGGGAAACGCTCTGTCGGAAGGCCCGGTTCCCCCTGGAACCGGTCGCACTGCGGAGCGCGCACCGCCCTATCCTTGCCCTGAACCTGTACACCGCCATCAGCGGTACTACCCTATGGAACGTGATTCGCTCGCGCGGCGCCTTTGGGTCCGCGCGGCGCGGTGTGTTTGTGCCAAGCGTTATCTGCTCTTTCGCCCTTGGGGAGAATTTCATGCGCAATGTCGGACGCAAGCTTGCTTTCGTGCTCGCCGCCTCCAATCACGGCACGATGATCGTCAACAGATTCGACTACCGCATGACCGGGCCCGATTCCGGCGTCGGTGTCGGGTACCAGTTGCTTGAGGCGGGCGCCTCCGACCCCGTGGGCGTCGAGCTTAGTTTGCATCTAATCGAAGCGCGGCGGAGATTTCATGGCGATGGTGTTGTGACGCTCGATTGCGGCGCCAATATCGGAGTGCACGCCGTAGAATGGGCGATCGCGATGATGGGTTGGGGTTCAGTCATCGCAATCGAAGCGCAGGAACGTATTTATTATGCTTTGGCCGGTAACATAGCGATCAACAACGCTTTCAACGCCATTGCCATGCACGCCGCCGTGTCATCCGAGCCCGGTATTATTCAAATTCCCACTCCCGACTATCTCATGCCGTCGAGCTTCGGCAGCCTGGAACTAAAGCCACGCGCCAGTACCGAATTCATTGGTCAGCCGATCGACTATTCGGCAGACAAGACCGTCGCCATCCAGAAAATATCAATTGATGCGCTTTCACTGGCGCGTGTCGATCTCATTAAACTTGATATCGGCGGAATGGAACTGGAGGCACTCGAAGGCGCGCAGCAGACGATCGAGCGCAGCCGCCCCATTTTCCTCGTTGAATCGGTCAAGGGCGGAGCCGAACGCCTACGGGCTTACCTCGACGAGCGCGGCTACAAGGTCGTCAATGCCGGAATCAACATACTTGCCATCCACAAGAGCGATCCCGTCGTGAACGAATTGCAGGTCCCTGAATTACCTGCTCAGTCGGCAGCTTAGACCTCAGCCAGCGCCGCGCCCGTTTCGATACGCACCGGCAGGTAGCCGTCGTCCGCGAACGCCGCCATGATCTCATCGGCATGCGCAGCATTGCGAGTTTCAATCGTCACATCGAGCTTGGCACCCTTCGCGGGCACATCGAGGAACAGCCGGCGATGGTCGACCTCCAGGATATTCGCACCGAGTGTCCCTATGCGCGTTGCTATGGCACCGAGCACTCCCGGTCGATCCGGAATTGTCAGGCGGAATGAAACGATTTGGTTTTCGCGTTCAAGCTCGCGCACCATGATCGAGGCGAGAACCCTCGGGTCGATATTGCCCCCGCACAGGATGAGTCCGACCTTTTTCCCCCGAAACCGTTCCGGTTTCGCCAGCATCGCGGCGAGCCCCGCGGCGCCTGCGCCCTCCGCCATGGTTTTTTGAAGTGTCAGATACGCGTTGACCGCCCGCTCGAGCTGCGCCTCATCCACCAAAATGATTTCCGCGACCAATTCGCGAATGATCGGCAGGGTCAGCTTGCCGGCATATTTGGCGGCAATACCCTCGGCCAGCGTTGGCCCGCCGAGGGGGCGGTTTTCTCCATGCAGCGCGTTCCAGGCGGATGCATAAAGCGCGGCTTCTGCCCCTACAATTTCGATCGCCGGATTTTTTGCGCGGGCAGCGATGGCATTTCCGGCGATCAGGCCGCCCCCGCCGACAGGAATGATGAGTGTGTCGATATCTTGGACGTCCTCCAGCATTTCCAGTGCGATCGTGCCTTGCCCGGCGATAATGCGAGGATCGTCGTAAGGGTGAACCAGCACGAGGCTACGCTGAGCTTGAATCTGTTCGCAGCGCGCCTGCGTCTCCGACATCGATTCTCCGTGCAACACGACATCCGCGCCATGGGATCGCGTCGCAGCCACCTTCACGAATGGCGTCGTCACCGGCATCACGATTGTTGCCGGGATGCCGAGCCGCGCCGCGTGATAGGCGACTGCCTGAGCGTGGTTTCCGGCCGACATGGCTATTACGCCGCGCTTGCGTTCTGCTTCGGTCAATGAGGCAAGCTTCACCAAGGCACCCCGGTCCTTGAATGAATTGGTGACCTGCAGATTCTCGTATTTCACAAACACTTTCGCCCCGGTGAGCGCTGAAAGCCTCGGAGCGGGCAACATGGGTGTGCGCAGGACAACGCCATCGACCACGCGACGGGCGGCCTCTATATCGGCAGCGGTAATTTTCAATGCTTTGCCTCCGGACCCAAGAGCGGCACCATGCCGCAAGCAGGATAAAGGTTCCAGAAGAGGCCCCTTGCATACGACCGATTCTTTCTCCATTTCGTCCTTAAGGACGGGCATGTCGATCGACATAAAACCCCACGCGTACGATCCGGCCACCCAGCCGGAACTTTTCGAGGGCGTTCTGGCGCGCCGCGTCATCGCCTTTCTTATTGATTTTATCGTTATTTCCATCCCCGTCGTGCTGGCGGCCATGTTCATTTTCGCATTCGGAATCGTGACCCTCGGGCTCGGCTTTGCCCTCTATTGGCTGTTGCCAACCGCGACCGTGATCTGGGCGATCGTGTATTTTGGAGCCACCCTTGGCGGCCCGGCGTCGGCCACCATCGGAATGCGCGTTATGGACCTTGAAATGCGCACCTGGTACGGCGCGCCGGCTTACTTCGTGCTCGGCGCAGTCCACGCCATCGCCTTCTGGTTTACGGTATCTTTTTTCACGCCCTTGGTATTGCTGGTACCTTTCTTCAACGAACGGCGCCGTCTCCTGCACGACATTATGCTCGGGACCGTGATTATCAATAATCCCGCCCGCGCATCGAGCTTCCACACAGGACGCACCCAAACCGGATAATCGGCTTTGACGGAGGGCAGCCGGCGCGCGATGCTAGTAACTCGTTCGACTGGATGGTGAGCTGACTAGTGACCCAGCACTCGCGCGACACGCCACAGTTCTATCTGACCGCTCCCTCGCCGTGTCCCTATTTGGAAGGCCAGGAAGAGCGCAAGGTATTCACTCACCTTGTCGGCGAACGCGCGGCTGAGCTCAATGATCTGCTGACGCATGGCGGCTTCCGCCGCAGCCAGTCCATCGCTTACCGCCCGGCCTGTGAGGGCTGCCGAGCCTGCATCTCGGTGCGTGTGGTGGCGGCCGACTTTGCTCCGTCACGCAACATGCGGCGGATTGCGGAGCGCAATGCCGACATGATCGGCGACATGCGTTCGCCTGCACCTACGTCGGAGCAATATTCGGTCTTCCGTGCCTATCTCGACGCGCGCCACCGCGACGGCGGCATGGCCGACATGACGGTTCTCGACTACGCCATGATGATCGAAGACAGCCACGTCGACACCCGCTTGATCGAATATCGGCGGCGCGGTCCCGATACCGGCATCAACGGGCGTGGCGCCGGACAAATGCTGGCCGTGGCCCTCACCGACGTCCTCAGCGACGGTCTGTCGATGGTCTACTCGTTTTTCGACCCTGACGAAGGCGACCGATCGCTTGGCACGTTTATGATTCTCGACCACATCGACCGTGCCAATCGTATGGGTTTGCCATACGTCTACCTTGGCTACTGGGTGCCTGGTTCGCGGAAGATGGACTACAAAGGCCGCTTCTTGCCCCAGGAACGGCTGATGCCCTCTGGTTGGAGCCGCGTCGAAAAGTAGCCGCCGTCAGCTGTTTCCAAGAGCGAAATCGACCAGCAGTTTGACATTCAACGCGATGATGGCCCCCGCCGTGATTACGGCAAGACAGGTGACCCAGCGCGGAGCAACGAGTTGACCCATTTTGCTCCGGTCGGCCGTGAACATGACCAGCGGCACAATTGCGAACGGCAATTGCAGGCTTAGGACGACCTGCGAGAGGATGAGCAGTTGTCCGGTCCCTTTTGCGCCGTACCAGATCGTCACCAGCGCCGCCGGAACAATCGCAATGGCGCGTGTGACCAACCGCCGTGCCCAGCCGGGCAGACGGATGTCAATGAACCCTTCCATCACGATCTGACCTGACAGCGTAGCGGTCACTGTCGAATTGAGGCCGCAGCAGAGCAACGCCACGCCAAACAAAGTCGGTGCGATCGCCGAGCCAAGCAGCGGCTCGATAAAAGAATGCGCCTGATCGAGTTCTGCGATGTCGTGCTTGCCGACCTTGTGGAAGGTGGCTGCAGCAAGGATCAGGATCGAAGCGTTGATCAACAGTGCGAACATCAACGCGAGGGTGGAATCGAGCGTCGCGAGCTTAATTGCTTCGCGCCGGTCCTCCACGCTTGTCCCGAAACGGCGTGTCTGCACGACGCCCGAATGCAGGTAAAGATTGTGCGGCATAACCGTCGCGCCGA
>Ga0066388_100001312_pt1 | contig 13745 bp, 11 predicted proteins | sample PanSoiMetaGPlot6_FD_64539 | JGI IMG/M metagenome (GOLD analysis project Ga0066388, IMG submission 64539) | Tropical forest soil microbial communities from Panama analyzed to predict greenhouse gas emissions - Panama Soil - Plot 6 (Hybrid Assembly) | ecosystem: Environmental > Terrestrial >... | reverse complement strand
ACCTTTAGAATCAACACTTGCAAAAGTGTATGTAAACAAACCACTTCATCTCCTTTAGATTCTGCACCTACGCAAAACCCAGGCCGGAGGGGTCTCGCATCTCTTCCCTGCCACACTTTTTCGCAAACTTCGTCTCGCCTTTGCCACACTCTGCCAAAATGCGATACTTTGTACTCCACTATTTTCATTATGACCGCCCATCCTCACATCCTCGTCGTGGACGACGAAGCTGGCATCCGCGAATCACTCTCTTCAATTTTGAGCGACGAAGGCTATCGCGTTGATTCTGCCGAGTCTGCTGAAAAGGCTCTCGAACGCGCAGCTCGTGGAGATCTCGAAGTTGTTCTTCTCGATGTCTGGCTTCCTGGGATGGACGGCCTCGAAGCGCTCAGCCGCCTGCAATCCATCCCGCATCCGCCGGCGGTCATTATGATCTCCGGCCACGGCAGTATCGAAACCGCCGTCCGCGCAACAAAGCTCGGTGCGTTTGATTTTGTCGAAAAACCGCTGTCGTTGGAGCGCATTATTGTGCTTGTGCGCAACGCTGTTCAGCAACGCCGCCTGGAAGAGGAAAACCAGTCGCTGCGCAGCGAGCTCGGTCAACGCTATAAGGTCATCGGCGAAAGCGTTCCGATGAAAGCGCTACGCCAGCAAATTGGAGTCACCGGCCCCACAAACGGCCGCGTTTTGATTTACGGCGAAAGCGGAACAGGAAAAGAACTCGTCGCGCGCGCGCTGCACGCCGCAAGTCTGCGCAGCAAAGGGCCGTTCGTCGAAGTGAATTGTGCGGCGATTCCGGAAGAACTCATCGAATCCGAACTCTTTGGTCACATCAAAGGCAGCTTCACCGGAGCGAGCGAAGACAAGACCGGAAAATTCCAGTCTGCGGACGGCGGCACGCTATTCCTCGATGAAGTCGGTGACATGAGCCTGCGCACGCAAGCAAAAGTTTTGCGCGTGCTCGAAGAGCAGCGATTTGAACCGGTCGGCTCGAATCAAACCGTCCGCGTGGATGTTCGCGTTATCGCCGCGACCAACAAAGATCTCGACAAAGAAATTGCACGCGGCACATTTCGCCAGGATCTTTTCTATCGCTTGAACGTAATTCCCTTCTTCGTTCCTCCGCTGCGCGATCGCAAGGAGGACATTCCAATTCTAGGCCGCCATTTCCTTAACGAATTTAGTTCTGAGTATGGGAAGAAAACGCGCGAGCTCAGCGAAACTGCCCTCGACATTCTGATGCGCTATCCCTGGCCTGGCAACGTCCGCGAACTGAAGAATCTCGTTGAGCGGCTCGTCATCGTTTGCCCACAGGCGCGCATCGAACCGCATCATTTGCCTCCGGAATTGTTCCGCGGCGTCTCCGAGAGTCTGCACCAACCGTACGGCACTCTGCACGAAGCCCGCAGCGCTTACGAACGTGAATTTATTTTGCGCAAGCTCCAGGAAAATCGCTGGAACATGACGCAAACCGCCAGCGCCCTCGGCCTCGAACGCTCGCATCTTTATCGAAAAATGAAGTCGCTCGGAATCGCCGCCCCGGACTAGTCCCACATGGATCAATCCAAGCAACCTTCTGTCTCGCTTATCGACGTTTCTACCTCTCCACTTTTTATTGCTTACAGATTTTGGCGCAGGAATTATTTACTTGTTATGTTTATTTCCGTCGCGCTGCTAATTCCCTGCTTCTGGCACAAACACGTCATCTCCTGCGATCTTCCCAGTCACACGTACAACGCCTGGCTCGCCACTCTTATCGAACGCGGCCAAGCTCCATCCCTCTATATCGCACATCAGTGGAATAACATCCTCTTCGACATCATTCTTGTGCAGCTGTGTAAATTGTTTGGATTTACGCTCGGTGAAAAACTCGCGATGTCATTGCTCGTCCTGCTCTTCTTTTGGGGATCCTTTGCGCTTGCTGCGGCCGCTTCGAGACGCGCGCCCTGGTTTGTTGTGCCATTGCTTGCGATGGTGGTGTACGGTTGGACGTTCGCTATCGGCTTCAGCAATTATTATTTGTCACTTGCGCTCGCGTTTTGGGGAATCTCCTATTTCTGGCGGGCGCCCGCTTGGCACATTGTGTTTGCAATTCCATGTGCCGGACTGATCTATCTTGCGCACCCATTTGGAGTCGCCTGGTTTTTAGGGACGACTATTTTTGTTTTTCTGGCGAGATGGTTTTCGGGTTGGAAGCGGCTTTCCCTTACAGCGCTCGGTATCGGGCTTGTCTTTGCTACGCGGCTCTATTTGCAGAATTACTATTCAATGGATTTCAGCCAGCCGCGTTATTTAGTGAGCGGCATCGACCAGCTGATTCTGTCGGCTAAATTCCGGCTGCTTGCGAAGATTCTTTTGTATTTTGGCGCAGCGTGCTTTCTGTTTGATCTTTATCTCAGCCGCAAAGAAGTTAGTCTCGGCGCGCGGCTCGCGACTCCAATTTCCTTTTATGCAGTTTCTCTTGCGGCTGTTCTGCTTCTGCCCGATGCGATTTATCTCCCGCAGTATGCACTCCCATTCAGCTTCATCACGATGCGCTTGACCGCGATTTGCGCAGTCTCCGCGGTTTGCGTTTTGGCGATGATGGCGTCGCGATTGTGGAACCGGCTTGGATTTTTGGTAGCGGCGGGGTTTTTCTTTTTTCTGCTCTGGCAGGAAACCAAACCAATCGAGGCCCTTGAAACACAAGCGGAACAATTAATCGCAACTATTCCACCGAATCAGCGCGTCATCGCAACGATTCGCCCATTTCCTGGAAGCCGTTTCTACTTTCTGAATCATGTGGTCGATCGAGCGTGTATTGAAAAATGCTTCAGCTACTCCAATTACGAGCCATCGTCGAAACAATTTCGTGTTCGCGCACTTCCAGGAAGTCCGATCGCAGAGTCATCCCCTTTTTCAGTGGACAAAATGCAGTCGGGGACTTATGTGGTGCGGCAAATAGATTTGCCCGTCTACCAAATCGATCAATGCTCGGGCGATTTGACGAAGCTCTGCATCCGAGAATTGAAAGAGGGGGAAGTGAACGGGCGGCTTGCACCTGCGCTGCCCAAATAGGTTTAGGAGTTTTCGTTTTCGGCGTCTTCTTTTGCGCGACGATGTTCGGCAATGGCTTCGAGTTGCATATGCCAATCGAGTTCGCGGATGCGTTGTGGGTTTTCGCGCCAGTCCGGAACGACTTTCACGAAGAGGCCGAGATAGATTTTCGTATCGAAAAGTTTTTCGAGTTCCTTGCGCGCTTCAGTGCCGACTTTCTTCAGCATTTCGCCCTTATGGCCAATCAGGATTTTCTTCTGTGAATCGCGTTCCACATGTAGCGTAGCTTCTATGCGCAGCAAATTCGGTTTCTCTTCCCACTTTTCAACCATGACCGCGAGCGCGTGCGGAACTTCGTCATACGTCTGCTGTGTCGCTTTCTCCCGAACAATCTCGCTCGCGAGAAAACGCTCGGGCTGATCCGTGACCTGATCTTCCGGAAAAAACGGCTCGCCTTCGGGAAGTTCTTTGCCGATTGCTTGCAAGAGCTCTTCGCAGCCGTCGCCTTTCAGCGCGGAAATAGGGACGATTGCGGAGAAGTCATGTTCCTTCTGGAATGCAGCGATCAACGGTAGGAGTTTTGCTTTTGGGAGCTTGTCGACCTTATTCAGGCTAAGAATCGTTTTGCCTCCGAAGCGTTTGGCGCGTTCGATGAGCAGGTGATCAGAATGCGGATTCATCGCGCTAGCGTCGGCCATCAAGAGCAAAACGTCGATGCCTTCGACGGCTGCGGCAACTTCGCGCATCATTTGCCTGTTCAACGCGGATTTTCCTTCGTGCAGCCCGGGCGTGTCGATAAATACGATTTGGCCTTGCTCATTCGTGACGATTCCTTGAATGCGGTTGCGAGTAGTTTGCGGCTTCGAAGTAACGATTGCGACTTTTTGACCGACGAGCCGATTCAGCAGAGTTGATTTGCCAGCGTTGGGACGGCCAACGATGGCAACAAAACCAGCGCGTTTTGCAGATGTGCTTTTGGCAGCCATTGGTTTCATTCGACGGCGCTCTGCGTTTTTGCCGCACGAGATTTTTTCAATTTTGGCGGCACTGCGATTTTGTTCACCCGTAATTTGAGAGCCTTTGTTTGGTTGGCATCGAGCACTTCGAAGTGAAAGCCTTCAAGATCGATCTTGTCTCCGGGCGCCGGAACTTTTCCGCTGGCGTGGCTGAGCAAACCTGCGATTGTTGTGACAGTCTCGGCGGAGTTTTCGCCGAAGCGAACGTCGAGAAGTTCCTCGACTTCCGGAATGGCTACGCTTCCGGGAAGAACAATTGCACCGTCGGGTTCTTTGACGATTTCTGCTGTCGCAATTGCGGTTTCTTCGGCGGTTTCGCCAACAATTTCCTCGACGAGATCCTCCATCGTTGCAATGCCGGCAACACTGCCGTGCTCATCAATGACAACGACAATCGTTTGGCCTTTCTGACGCATTTCTTTGAGAAGTTCGGAGCCGACTTTTGTTTCGGGGATAAACAAAACTGGTTTCATCAGTTCGCGGACTTTGCGGCGCGGCAAGTCGGTATCTGCGATGGTAAGCAAGTCCTGCAAGTGAGCAACTCCGACGATATCGTCGAGCGAATTCTCGAACGCTAGGAGACGCGTAAAACCAGTCTCGACAAACTTCGCGTGGAGTTCTTCGAGCGACGCATCGGCGGAAATTGCCACGATATCGGGGCGTGGAGTCATGACTTCGCGGACGCGCTTGTCGCTGAATTCGACGACTTGTTCGATTAAGGTGGCTTGGTCGGGCTCGATGATTCCTTCTTCTTCGGCGGCTTCGACGAGGGCTTCGATTCCCTCTTCGGTGCGCTGCTCGTCCGTTTTCTCCTGTTCTTTTTCGGAGATGCGCGCGAGTGTCTCCGCGCCTTCGACGAAAACACGGAAGGGCCAGACGAGCCAGAGGCTAGCGCGAATCGTGGGAAGCAAAGGAAGCAGCCAACGCCCCGTGGTGCGATAAAGAAGAAGATCGGGGATAAAGTGCATCGCAACGACGACTTCGAGGGCGATGAAGACGCTCAGCTCGATGAGGGCTTCCCAAGTGCCCGGGACGAAATAAAAAACGCCGCGCGTGGTTTCGAGAACAAGAAACGCGAGCCAGAAGTGGCCGAGGATACGAAATGCGCGGCCCGCGCTACGGCGATTGATTTTCAGCTTGGGTTCGATTTCGGCTTCAAAAATGTCGAGATGCTCGTGAACGGGACCAGTGGTCATGCGGCCGAGTTCGCGATAAATGAGCGTGAGGTAGGAAAAGACCGGCAGAAAGAGCGCAAGGAGAATAACGCCGATGACGTAAAGCCAGGTATAATTCATGGCTGAAGGCCTAGTTTGCGGCGAAGTTTGTGTTCCATCCGGTCCATTTGGCCCTGATCCGTCTCGTGATCATATCCCAAGAGATGCAAAATTCCGTGAAGGATAAGGATGCAAAGTTCAGTTTGGAGCGAGCGACCGTTTTTCTGAGCGTAACGCTTGGCCAGGGCAGGTGCAATGGCGATGTCGCCGAGAAATTGTTTTCTGTTTGGGTGCTTAGCAGGTTGCGCAGGAAAGGATAGAACGTCGGTTGCTTTGTTTTTCTTACGATAGAGTTTGTTAAGCCGTGCAATCTCAGAGTCGGTGACAAAGGCGATTGCGGCGACATTTGGTTTTAGTTTCAGAATACGCAGCGCTTTCTCAGAAAACTTCTCCAGCGGCAGCAAGGTGAGCCGTACCTTGTTTTGGTTGTTTTGAATGATCACTTCAAATAGCTACCACGATCAATTTCCGGACTTGCCGTTGGCTCGCTGAGGATGCGAGGCGTCGTATTCCTCGTAAGCGCGGATGATGCGCTGGACGAGGTTGTGGCGGACGACGTCCTTTTCACTGAACTGGGTGCAGCCGATGCCTTCGATCTTGCCGCAGATTTCGAGTGCTTCGACGAGACCGCTGCGCTTGCCGGAGGGCAAATCAATTTGAGTGACGTCGCCGGTGATGACGGCTTTGGAGTTGAAGCCGAGACGAGTCAAAAACATTTTCATTTGCTCGCTGGTGGTGTTTTGCGCTTCGTCGAGAATGACGAAGGAGTCGTTGAGCGTGCGGCCGCGCATAAAGGCGAGCGGCGCGATTTCGATAATTCCCTTCTCCAAAAAGGCTTCGAGCTTGTCAGCGTCGAGCATTTCGTAGAGCGCGTCGTAGAGCGGACGCATATAGGGGTCGACCTTTTCCTGGAGCGTGCCGGGAAGGAAGCCGAGTTTTTCTCCGGCTTCGACGGCAGGCCGCGCAAGGATGATCCGGTTGACCTGCTTGGTGAGAAGCGCGCTGACGGCCATGGCAACGGCGAGATAGGTCTTGCCGGTGCCACCAGGGCCGATGCCGAAGACCATGTCGTGGGCTTCGATCTGCTCCATGTAGTGCTTCTGCGTGGCGTTTTTCGGCGTGACTTGCTTTTTGCCGAAGGAGCGCGGCTTGCCGTGCTCGAAAATTTCGCTCGCCGCCGCGTGCGGCTCATCGAACGCGATGCGCATGAGGCTTTTGACTTCTTCGCCGGAAAGGTGGCGACCATTGCGCGTAGCGTGGTTGTACTCTTCTACGATTTTGACGGCGCGATCGACGGACTCGTGTGTGCCTTCGACGGTGAGCTTGGTGTCGTGCAAGTGCGTGCGGACGTGGAGCGAGTCCTCGAGCAGGCGAACGTTTTCGTCGAGCGTGCCAAAAAAAGGTTCGATTTTTCCGGAAATGGCGACGCTGCGTTTCATCAGGCTGGCGTGAGGTCTTGGTGCGGCGTGTGCTCCAACGTAAGAGTGATGCTGATGACTTCTGACCGTTTCCCGGTCACCCATAGAGTTAAAATTCCTCCTGAACAGCAACTGCGTGAACAGCTACTTCTCGGGAGAACTTTCTTTAACGTAGCGCAGGAGCGGTGTGCGGTCAAGGGTGAGACGGAGTTTTCATATTGCTTTAAAAGACCAGACGCGAAAAGCGGCGTCGAGCCTGCCTGCGGCAGGCACGCTGCCACGCTCCAAGAAAGCTGCACGATATATCGTGTCCCTACTAAAGAAGACCCAACAACGCTAGGCCTTGAGTAGAGCTTGGACGTAGGCATGTTTCAGCGGAAGACGGCGCAAGACTTTGCCGGTGGCATCGTGAAGGGCGGCGCCGATGACTGGAGCGGCGAGAGCGTTGGCCGCCTCGGAGCCTCCACCGTACGCGCCGACTTTTGGATTGTTAGTGAGGACGACTTTGATTTCCGGAGTGTCCGTCATTTTGGCGATCGGATAAGTATTCCAGTCGCGCGACGTAACAGCGCTCTCATCGAACAGAGATTCTTCGTAGAGCGCGTGGCTGATGCCCATGATGGCGCCGCCTTCGACTTGCCGCCTCAATTGAAATGGATTGACGACGATGCCGGGATCGACTGCGGCCGTATATTTTTCGACGACGATTACACCCGTGCTGGGAGTGACTACGATTTGGCAGACGCAAGCCCAGTAAGTTCCCGAGCGAAACATGGCGGAAACGCCGCGGCCGCGAACGGGAATTGAGCCCGTCGATAATGCGCCGGGACGAGGCGAAGGACGCGTGTCCCAACCGGAAGCGTCGCGGACTTCTTTAAAGGCATTGATTAGGCGCTCTTCTTTGGCGTGGTCGATGCGGAATTGGATTGCGTCCGCGCCGGCAAGGGCCGCCGCTTCGCTAAGGGCGAGTTCGCGCGGATAGTTCTGCTGATACTGACCGGGGTTCGCATGCTGCGGTCGCGGAGGCCGACAGCAATGGGCGAAGCCTTTTGTCCTACCTGAAAAGTGCCATGGCCGCGCTCGGCAACATTGGGAACGAGATCATAAGACCAGGGATCGGAAATGAAATTGGCCGTCGTACCGAGGAACCCCGTCCCTCCACCGGGTGCAGGCATAGTGGGAAGTCCAGCGAGGACCGCACCGACAGGTCGATCGTCCTGAAATGCGCATGTAATGGTCGAACTGGTAGCCGACGATTTTGCCCTTTTCATCGAGCTCGATTTCGATATCAGCGAAAGCGGCGGGAGATTGCGTGGACCATTGAAAATCCTCGGCACGCATCCACTGGACGCGAACGGGTTTGCCGACGGCTTGCGAGAGGATTACGGCTTCATCTTCCGCGCCAGCATTGCCTCCGTTCGATCGGCCGTAATGCCCCGCTCCGGGATGAGTGTGAACAATGACGAGATCGGGCGTGATGCCAAGCATCATGGCGATTTCACCGCGAAGCGCCTGAGGGTTCTGATTGTGCGTATGAATGTGAACCGTTCCATCGGGCTTCACATCCGCAACGGCCATGGTTCGGCCAATGGGCGCGTGCTTCATGAAAGGAAACTGGTAGGTGGCGGTAAGTTTCCTTTTGGCGGAAGCAAGCGCGGAGGCAACATCGCCCTTTGAGGCGCTGCTCTTGGTGACTTGCGCACTGGTCCAGTCGGATTCCTTGCGCAAAGAATCGTGAAGTTTTTCTGTACCGGGCAGACCTTTCCATTCGGTCCACTTTGTGGTGCCAGCGAGTTGGTGCGAAGCCTGAATTGCTTCCCATTCCGTGGGCGCGACGATTCCGACGAGATTGCCTTTCACAACGACTTGGGAGTTGGGGAATTTGGATTTGTCGAGTTGACCAACAGAGACGAAAGTTGAGCCGAGCGTTTTTGGATGGACCATGCGGCCGTGCAGCATGCCCGGGAAGCGAATGTCGGTGGCCCAAGTCTCTTTCCCGCTGACTTTGGACACGATGATGGAGTTCGGCACGGATTTGCCGATGACGGTGTACTGGCCAACTGGCTTCGTCGGCGGATTGCCCTCGACTGTGAGGCCCAGGATGCCCGTGAGGTCCCCGCTGACGGGAATGGTGAGTTAGCGGCCACATGAATTCAGACGCGCCAAAGGAGGAATTATAAGCAATGCAGGGGTCCTTGCGTTAACCCAATTCTGCGGAAATCTTGCCTAATCCTGCGTGTGCGTGTCCCCAACCATCTTCAGACAGGTAGAAGGCCCGTGCTGGCTCGTGTATAAGTAGAAGCCTTTTTTGTGGTTCGGGAGTCTGTACTTCCTATGAACAAGAGTCAGCAGCCAGCATTGTGTTTGTTTGTGGCCGGATTGATTGGGCTCGGCGTGATTGCGTTGAAGGTTCGGGATTTTGCGATGGTGTGGCAGCCGGTTCCGGAGTCGTTGCCGGCGCGCCACGCCGTGGCGGTTTGCACGGGCGTATTGATGATCCTGCTCGGACTGGGGCTGACAATTCGAGGGTGCCGGGAGTGGGCGACGCGGATTCTTTTTGTGTACCTGTTTGCGTGGGCGGCCCTGAAAATACCCGCGGTTGTCGTTGCGCCAAAGATGGAAGCCGTGTACCTGGGGCTTGGCGAACTCACCATGTTGCTCTGTGGCGGTTGGACGCTGCTAGCGCGGCTTGGCGAAATTCCGGAGAAGTCAGTATTCGGATTTCTCAGTGGCGAGCGCGGTGTGCGACTGGCGCGAATCCTGTTTGCAATTTCGGTGATACCGGTTGGGCTTTCGCATATCGTGTACGCGGAAATCACGGCGGGATATGTGCCGCACTGGTTGCCTTACCGCATTGGTTGGGCATATTTAACCGGTGCGGGACAGATTGCGAGCGGGCTGGGGCTTCTGTTCAATGTGCTGCCGCTGATCGCAGCGTGGGCGGAGACGGGGCAGGTCACGCTCTACACGTTGCTGGTGTGGGCACCGGCGGTGATTGCGACACCAAAAGCGAGACTGCCGTGGACGGCATTTTTCATTTCGTGGATTATTGGCGCGGCTGCGTTGGCCGTTGCGCAGAATGTGCCGGCGAAAAGCACGAAGGCTACCTAGAAAGCGCGCAGGATTTCTGCACCAGCGAAGTGCGTGCCGGAAACGAAATTAAGAAGCGGGCCAAAGCTCCATCCTGCAGGCTTTCCGACAAAATGAAGGCCGGGAACCGAAGATTCAAGGCCGCGACCAAGAACTGGAGAACCGCTCATTGTTCTCAGCTTGCTTCGAATCCCGGAGGTAAAAAAGGTGTAGCGGGAAATGTCGGCCTTATAGCCCGTTGCAACGATAACGTGGTCTACGATGCGTTCGGAACCGTTGGTTAGTTTCAAACGGACTTTTTCTCCCTCCACTTGAACGAAAGTGGCTTCACAGTTCAGCGTCATGAGTACGTTTGCCAGATAAGGACGCTGCCAACCTGTGCCGGCAGGCCGAATGGCGCGATAGCTGATCGGATCCTGCAAACCGCGTGGCAACAACTTAAAGATATTTGGAAATCCAACTAGGCGACTAATCCCCGCCGGTCCCACGTCAAAATTCGAATAAAGGCACCAAGAAATGAAGCCCAGCTTGTGCAGCCAGACGTGTTCGCCAACCCAGCGGATTTGCTTTTGCCTGCCAATGACTTCGACTTTTATATCCATCGCGTACAAGAGCCGGGCGGCGTCGAGCGCACTCTGCCCGCTACCGATGATGAGAATGTTCTGGCCGCGAAAGCGGCTGAGATCGGAATGATCGGACGTATGCGTGACGTGAGACTTGGGAAGACCCTCGAACGCCTTGGGCATCCAAGGGAAAGGTGCGATGCCAGTGGCGATGATAACGCGCTTGGACGTTACTGTGGCGCCATCGGAAAGAGCAACCCTAAAGTGACCGTTCGAGTTTTCGATCCCCGCGACCTGGCGGCGCTTCACTTCCGGGACGGCTTTTTGTTGATACCACTGGCCGTATTCCACGAAGTTCTGGAGCGGAACCGGGTGCTTGAACTCAAGGCCGGCGTCGGCCTTGTAATGGTCGAGCGTCAACTTTTTGTGGGGATCAGAGATGTGGGAGGCGAGCCAGTTGGAACGGAGATACATGCCGGCTGGCATGTGGTCGCGCCAGAAACTCATGGGATCGCCAAAAACGGCGACGCCAACGCCCTTGTCCTTCAAATAAGTGGCGCTAGACAATCCGTAAGGGCCGGCACCGACGATCGCGACGTCCGCATCTGTGGGCGAGTGATTTCTCATATGCATTTATATTAGCAAAAGTCTTTGCCGGTTCTGTTTCTAGCTTGTGACTGCGTTTCCGTTCAGTTAGGAACGTCCTGCAGGCGGCAGATGAAACCCCAGCCGCCGCCGAGTTCGCTAATTGCGAGCACGAGTTCGTTGCTGCCCTTTCTGAGAGGAAGGTAGACGGCGTCGTTTTCCGGGTTCACGATGCCGAGGAAACGCGGGTCGCGGAAGGCCTGCGCGCTGCGTCCCCGCCAGAGAATTTTGCCATTGAGAAAGACGCTGACGTCATCGCTGTAGCCGATTTCCAGTTTTTTCATCTGGTCGCGATCGGACTCGATGGTTGTGCGCGCGTAAAGGACTTTTATGCCGGGCTGCGGCTGGAGGCGCGTAGAGAAATCGTTTTGAAACGTGACGCGAGGATGCGGAGCTTCGCGGTAGCGATAGAGAACAACAAATCCTGGCGGCTCTGCTTCAACATCTTGCCATTGGATGGACTTGCTTTCGGCAGATGAAAGTGGACGTTCGAGGTTGCGGGCGAGGCCGTCGTAAGAAGGCGAGATGCTCCATTTTGTCAGCGTGTTGGCTGGCATTGCCGGAAGATGGCGCGTCCAGGACGCGTCCGGCGTGGTTTTGATCTGGAAATTTGTGAAATAAGTTTCGCCCGTGAGCGTGAATAGAGCGAATTCACCCTTTTGCACGCCACTTTTCAGGTCGTCCATGACGAGCGCGGGCTTTTCCATGTCCGTGACGTAGAGCTTGGCTTGCGCGCCGGCGACTTTAAGACGGAGATGAAACCACTCCCCTTTAGGGATATCGACGGCGCCCGTAAATCCGGGACCGTTGAAAATTTGCCAGTTGCGGCCGGTATTGAGGACGGGCGTATACTGCATCGCGTCGGGATAGCCGGACTGGTGTTGGCGAAGATAAATCTCATCGTAATTCTTGCTCTCGGAATCAATACGAATGTCGAAGCCGAAGAAGCCGCGCTTCGCGGGCGTGGCGACGTCGACGTCAATGACGGCGTCACGCATTTGAAAATCTTTCAGGACGGCGGCGCCGCCGTCGATGAGGAGAGCTTTGCGGCCTTGATATTCGGCGAGTTTGGCTTCGCCCTGCAGATCCCAGCGTGGAGAGTCGGGAGGAACCGAAAGCGGTTCAGCGGTTTGTGCCCGCGCTGCGGTCGTTGAAAGAACAGCGAGCGCCAAAGATGCGATAAGACGATTCACGATTTTCCTCCTGAACGCATTCGAGCTTTTTTGTTCCCAGGCTTAACGTAAACTCGCTTCTTCGAAGAGGATTTTGATCACACCGTTTGTGAATTCATCCCACTCCGGGGCGAGGGACTCGTCGTTGCCAATAAAGCGCTGGCGAAATGGTTTCAGGTCGATGGAACCTTTCACTTCGTCGAGAGTTCGTGACATGGCGGGACCGGTTTGCATGAGCTTTGCGTTCATTTGATCGGATGCGCTTTGGAGAAGGTCTCGGAAAAGAAGGATGCGCGATTTGTCGTGAAGAACGGAACCGTGACCAGGGACAAATGTCTCGGCGTCGAGTTTGCTGAGGTTGTTGAGGGTTTGAATCCATTCCGTGGCGTAGCCGTCGTTTGCCAAAGGAACGGGAGTGCCGACAAGATCGCCGACGACGACGATTTTTTCTTTTGGGAGATAGACAACGGCGTCGCCGGCAGTGTTTCCGCGGCCGAGGAATTTTATTTCGACTTGGCGGTCGCCGAGGTCGAGGGAAAAATCGCGTTCGAACGTAAGCGTGGGGCCCTGGTATCGGAACTTCTTGATTTCGTCGTAGTAAGGTTTGCGTTCGTTTAGAACCTTTTTGACGTATTCCGTATCTTCGGTGGGAAGCGGTTTGCCGTCGGGACCTTTTCCGGTGTCCAGATATTTTTGAATGCGGATGTTGGTGTGCTCTTCCCTGTCTGCCGAGCCCGGTCCAAACATGTCCATGGTTTTCTTGGTTTCCGTGTGAGCGATGATCGTTATCGCGGGAAAAGCATCCACATACAAGCTGTTGCCGAGGTTGTGGTCGTTGTGGAAGTGCGTGTTGAGAAGGAACGTGACAGGCTTGTTGGTCCACCGGCGGATTTGTGCGATGTCTTCGCGAGTGACGGAAGGAAGATACGCAGAGTCGACGACGAAGACCTGGCGAGCGCCGATGATTACAGTGGTGTTGCCACTGAAGAGGCCATCCTGGCGATGACCGGGATGCTCAATGGCGTAGATGCCGTCTGCAAGCTTAGTGACCTTTCGTGAAGATTCTTCGGCGGCGAGCGGCTTGGATGAGACTAAACAGGAAATCAGGAAGAGGTAAGCGAAGTGAAAACGAAATTTAGATTTCATTTAGACCTCTTCATTCGGCAACACTCCGGCGCTCGAATAAATTGAGCACGGAACAAAGTGGGCCGTGATTCACGTTTTCAGGGGTAAACGTCAGCGGGTTAGACGCGTGCAAATGTGAAACGTAACTAGGTTCAACGATCTTCGCTAAAAAGAGGCACGATATATCGTGCCCTTACTTTTTGAGAGTAGCGGCAATGGCGGCTTCGGCGAGTGCGGCCATGACGTCGTAGCCTTTGCGATTGGGATGGAGGCCGTCTTCGCTGAGGTCGCGTTTGAGGAATCCTTTGTCGTCGACCATGGCTGAGAAATAGTCGAGATAGACGATGTTGTTGTCGGCGGAATATTTTTTGATCCAATCGTTGAGCGCAAGGATTTTTTCCGGTGG
>Ga0066388_100001311_pt1 | contig 13760 bp, 10 predicted proteins | sample PanSoiMetaGPlot6_FD_64539 | JGI IMG/M metagenome (GOLD analysis project Ga0066388, IMG submission 64539) | Tropical forest soil microbial communities from Panama analyzed to predict greenhouse gas emissions - Panama Soil - Plot 6 (Hybrid Assembly) | ecosystem: Environmental > Terrestrial >... | reverse complement strand
GTTTCTAGATCTATTAATGAATATAGTATCTGGCAAAAACCGCTGACCGATTCTCATCTGAACTACGCAGAATTCCCATGGACGGGGCAACAGATTAGCTGTTCAATCAACATGCAAGGGAATCTGTGTGTTAGTTGAGCGCCGGGGCGCGGAACATGCGTCCTCATACGATCTCGAGGTAACGCCATGATCGGTCCTCTCGATCTTGCTTTCTTTTTTCTGATCTGCAGCGCGATTGCTGCCGTGCTTTGCGCCCACATCGCCAGCCTAATCCAGCCTCACGTAAAGCGCAAAGTCGGGCCATCTTACTGGGGCGTTTATGAAGGCGTTGCTCCAATGGAAGACGCCAGCATGCGCGTTCTCGAGCTGCGTGCACCATCAAAAGACCCGGACGGCCTCGGTGGCAGCTCCAAGTATGCCACAGGCAAGACGGTAAAGAGCGCCCGCAGTTAGCCGCCGCGCTCGTAGCCGAAAACCTCTGAAAGCCGGTCTTCGAGTGCTTCGTCAAGTGCGGCCAATTCGTCGGTGTCGATCAAGCCACGCTCCAGCGCTTCGGTTACCACACGGAGGGCCAGGATTGCATCAAAGAAGCCCTGGACTTCATCCTCGGAGCTTAGCCAGACGCCGGCGACGGCGGGCTAGATTCGTGAATGGACAGGGCGCTGTTACAGCAAAGTTACAGTTACAGCTTCCTGTGTCTTTTCTTGGCCTATTTGCTCGTACGCGTACGCGTCAGGCAGCGTGGTTCCGGAAGGCACCCCGCTGCGTGATTTTATCTCCAAAATGGGAATACTAGTTATTTGAATGTCATACCCCAAAAAGGAGATGCAAGGCTCGGGCAACTAGAAGGCTTGTCCAAAGCTCAGCCGGCAGACGATGAAGTTGAGTCATCATTGAGAGTTAAGGACTGGTTGCCCCTTCACCTTTGTTCTATAAATCCAGGTTGTTCATAGAGCCAGACCACGGACGTCCTGAAGGAACGCACGAGATGCTTGCAGCAAATCCACGAATATTCCACAAGGGGCTCATTCTCCTGTCAGTACCGCTGCTATTCGAGCTCCTCGTTGCTGTCGGACTGATTTATCTACAACACTACTCGGGAGAGGCCGTCAAGGCAGAGGCGCTCAGGAAGCAGATCATCTACCACACCAACGAGTTCTGGTATTACTACATGAACCTGACGACGAACAATATATCTCGGTCGTTTCTAAAACATTACAAGGACAATCCGCACAAACAGATATACAGTCATGAAAGGGTCATCCTCAAAGACTTGGTCGCCCAGGATCCCGGACAGCGAGCGCAGCTAGACAGCATAATGCGCTTCGGCAATCTCAGCATGAGTCTCTGCACCAAGTTGAAGCCAGCCTTCTCCGAGTCAGAAGGTCGCCTGGGCCAGATTCTCGCGCTCAGGCAAAATCTGCTCATCATCAAGCATATAATCGCAACAGATATTGAGGCGGGGGCGGCAATTCGCTCATTTCGAGAGCATGAACTACAGCAGAGCGAAAAGGCCGCGGAGAAAGTCCGCTTCTTGTCATCACTCATCGAGATCGTCGCTGCTGGCGCAGTGGTGGGCAGCACCGTCATAGCCTACTTTCTCTTTCGCTATTTCATGCAGGGCATTCACAAGGGTGTCAGCACGCTGACTCAAAACATTCAGCGCTTCAAGACTGGCGATCAACTGCTACCAGTCGTTGAAGGAACTGATGAAATAGCCCTTTTGGACAAGAGGTTCCATGAGATGGCCGATGAAGTTGCCGCTGCCCAGATGATGAAGCATGCCTTTCTCACCACTATGTCTCGTGAGCTCGGAGCCCCCATCAATTCCGCCAGAGCTTATCTAACATCCCTCTCCGACGGCTCATTGGGAGCAGTGCCTGACGACGCCCGAAGTCGAATTGTCCAGGCTGAGCAGACTCTCGACAGGCTGATCGGCCTCATAAACGACCTGTTAGCGCTGCAGGACCCCACCGGCAGCCGCATGGAGATTCTGCCACGGGTTTGCTCGCTGGCGGAGGTCATACAGGCATCGATCAACTCGGTCTCGGCTTTTGCTGACAAACATGGCGTTCGCCTCGAAGCCCCTGACACGCAAGCGCTTGCATACGCAGATCCCGACCGCATTGTGCAGGTGCTCGTCAACCTGCTGTCAAATGCAATCAAGTTCTCCCCCAGCGGCTCCTCGGTGGTAGTTACCACCCTTCAGGTCGACAGCCAGGTCGAGATCCGCGTAAAGGATACCGGCAGAGGCATACCTGCCCACCTGCTCGATGCTGTTTTCGAGCGATTCCAGCAGGTCGCTACCACCGATGCCACTGAAAAAGGCGGCACCGGCTTGGGGCTACCGATCTGCAAACAAATCATCGAGCGGCATGGGGGCACGATTGGAGTGGACTCAGAAGAAGGGAAGGGAAGCACCTTTTGGTTTCGCCTGCCTCTCAGTGACGCAGGCCGGGAGTAATACTTAGATGCTCGGTCCCAGAACAATTTACGCAAAGGGCTTGATTCTCATTTCCGTCCCGCTTCTGCTCGAATGGGCTTTCGGGATTACGATGTTTACCTTGCAACATTACTATCGGGAAAAAATCAACCAGGAGCGGACTGCCTCAGAGATCATCTTTCATGCAAACGAAATGTGGACTAACTGCTCTGAGGTGCTGATGCTGAAGTCTTACTTCGATCTGTTCGGTGGTCCGGCGCCAATCATCGAGGAAAGAATGAGCCGCCTGAATGCCGAGTACAGTCTGCTCAAGAACCTTCTTGCTCATGATCCGGAGCAGGCAAAAATCCTCGAGGAGATAAGGTCACGGACATTGAGAGCGCTAGTGTTAACCAACCGATTCAGTCCGCTTGAATCAACAAAGCCGACGGCCGCAGGAAGGATTTCCGCTCTTGCGTCTAATTTCGACACCTTCCAGATGGCCTATAACCTTGTCGATCCAATCGCTACAGCCATTCGGGAGTTCAGAAAGCCTGAGTTCTTTCATAGCCCGGCGGCGGCAGAAGAAGTTGAAAAGGCTTCGTTCCTTGTCGATCTGATTGTGCTGGGCTCGCTGGCCGGCAGCGCACTGGCGGCAATATTGCTCTTCATCTACTTCATTCGCAGCATCAACCGGGGAGTAGTCAGCATGGTTGAAAACACCGAGAGGTTCAAGCAAGGAGAAGAGCTCAAGCCCCCTCTGGCTGGCACTGATGAGTTGGCAAAACTCGACCAAGCATTCCACGGGATGGCCGATGAGATCAAGGAAGCGCAAAACACCAAGCAGGCTGTCCTGGCGATGATCTCCCATGACCTGAGAACTCCTCTGACGTCGGTTCTAGTTTTGTTTTCCTTGCTGGGGATCTACCTCCAGGACGCCTCGACGGCGGCGCTGGCTGGCGCACAGCAGCAAGAAGGGGATATAGAGCAGTTGATTCGTTTGATAACTGATCTGTTGGATCTGGAGAAAATTGAAGCCGGACGCTACTCTCTGCGGGCCAAGAAGGTCGCCGTCGAAGAGTCCATCTATAAAGCGATTTCCACCATAGAATCACTTGCCGAACGGAAAGGCGTAACTGTCAGAGGTGTGGACAGCGGAGTGGAAATTTCTGCAGACCCAGACCGAATCGTCCAAGCGATAGCCTGCCTGCTTGCAGCCGCAATTAAGGTGTCGCCACAAGGCTCGGTTGTCAACACGAGCGTTCATCAAGACGACAATCGGGTCGAGGTAAAGGTGACCAGTCCAGGCACAGACATATCAGCGGATCTCCTCGACTCCATGTTCGACCGCTATCGGGAAAGAGCAGCAGGTCTTGGGCTGGAATTGCCGCTAAGCAAAGAGATCATCAGACTCCACAACGGTACGGTCGGCGCTACCTCGGGGCAACCAAAGGGATGTACCCTTTGGTTTTCCCTGCCACACTCAAGTGCTGCGGACCCGCACCCGTCTCCCCAGTCATGATAGAATTCAAGACGCTCTCCCATCAACAAAGTATGGCTTTGGGCGTGCATAAACACCAGCTTGCCCCGATTGTTTAGAAAGCAGGCTGTTATTCCTGGCTTCTTTTTTCCGACCATTTGTCAATGACACAATCAGCTTACTATCGCAAGATCCGATCTCAGAGCATCGTGGAGATGCTCGTGGGAGTGATGGTCCTGATCCCTGTGATTCTCTTCCTGGTTGACATCGGGGTACTAGTGCTGGCCAACATAATTAACGGCGACCTGGCCAAAAACGTAGCACGTGCAGCAGCGAATGCCACGGACGGCACCTCCGCACAAAAGGCAGCAGACAATGTTGTCGCTAGAGCTGCCAAATCAGGGGTGATCTCACAAGCCCAGCTCAGCTATTTGTACTGGCGCTCGACTAGCCCCACTGGGGACACTAAAACAGGCACTGCGCCCGACGGCATTACTGAGCCGCTACCCGGACAAGTACAGGCAGTAACCATGATAACCGTAAAACCGCCTGTGCCCTTTCCCTTCCTTCCGGCGCAGCATCAGTTCATGGCCCACGCCACGCAACCGATAGTAGGGATTCGGCCGAACTTGCCCGGCAGCCAGGGTCCTTAGGTCCGATCGCGCAGAGATAAAGCTGCCCGCCTATTGCTGACCCGGCTGGCCCTTTTGATCTTGACCCTCCTGGCCCTTATTCTCTGGTGGTTTCCAAAGCGGGCGTGCTGGGTCCTGGCTATAACGCACTATATAGTGCGTTCTAAAACGAGGATCGTAACCTGGTTGCCAGCTCGGCTGGACCATTACGAAAATAGAGGTATTGACGTCTGGCTTTACAGCGGCCAGGCGTGTTGCGGCTCTTTCAGAAATGTTAAAGCCCATTCCCTTGAGGGCACCTTCGTACCAAGTCAGGACGTCGTCCGGGTTTTCAGCAGTGTCGTAGCGCAAATGGTAGAAGCCACCGTCTGTCACCCCATTGCCGACCATTCCTCCTCTATATCTTTTCCATTTACTCGGGTATTTGGGCAGATAAGGAAGTTCGGGCTCCTGACCGACTTTGGCGCTCTGGATTTGACTTTTTCTTTTCGGCTTCATCTGGCCTTGCCCGGAAGCTTGCGCGGCCGCCTCCGGCGGCAGTTGCCAGAAAACAAGGTTAGACAACAGAACGGCGAACCACGCTGTTCCAACCCCTAGCCTTATCCTTCCTTTCCGCAGCCAAGACACGTGTGGTCACTCCAAATTACCGAGGTCTTGCTTGCATCCAGCCGCGCGAACCAGCTGTCGATCAAACCTCGTCAAGCAGGCACCAGCTTTAATATTACCCATGCCCTACATTGTAATCACCCGATGACTGTCCTGACAATCAGCCGGTGCCTGTCTCAGGCAATTTATTGCCATTACAAGTTACTAGAATCACAAGGCTTGACAGGCCGTACTCTTAAGTTAATCTGGGAGTAGATAGCTTACGCTTCGGAATATCACAGGTCGTTGCTCCCGCAGGGAGTCTCGACAATTATGGAGGGTTTTCAGGTGGTGGGGAAGAAGCGTTCGTATGGGCAGACACTAGCTCTGGTCATTGCCACTATGCTCGTCATAGTCATTCTGGGCGTAGGAATCTACTATCTGCTGCTCATATTCGGCGGAGCCAGACAGACTGCCTCCGCAGTTGACGCCGGCAGCCTGAACGTAGCAAAAGTGGCTTTGCTGGCGCCATCGATTGCGCTCAGTGCCAGCGACCCCACTGAGAGAGCCATTCAAGCCGTTGTAGGAAAGGGCAACAACGTCAATCTGCTCAACTTCAACAAGGTTGTCGCCTGGGGTCTCCTCGTTGCGGCTAACGCGTTAGCCGATGGGAGCGACGAGGCCAAGGCGGAAGCGAAAGCCGTTTGGATGAAGATTGAAGGCGACACGAACAACAGTCTGGGTGCGAAACTACAAAAGGCATTAGTTGATCCGACATCAAGCATACCCACGGGGGGCGGTGAAGACGTTCCTGCCGGTCCAAACTGGGCAAAAAACTGCTTCAATGCGGCTGCGCTTAAAAATGTAACGGCAATGGCCAATGCCGGACAGCAGGTTAGGTGGCTTGATTTCAAAACCGCTTATCTCGGACCCGGTGATAGCACAAATGTGAAGGCATCTGCAATCAAGGACAATCTGCCTTTCTCCGACATCAACAGCGGAACACGCTACAGCCTGCCGAACCAGTTGCCCGAGACTTCAGATGGATTTATTAAGGGTTATAAGCCGATCGAGATGCCTGGAATCGGAACATTTTACTTCGTCACAGTCTACCCGGACCAGCTGCCAGGTCTCCGGTCGATCGACGAGTACAAAAGGGGACTGGAGCAGCCAGGCAAAGATCTGGTCGCCATCCCACCGAACACTTTTTTCAGCCAGGCCGACATCACAGTCACAAGGTCGAATACCGTCCTGCAATCAAGCACGCCGGCATGCGTTGGCGGTAAGGTCTATCCTCCGCTTACCTCCTTAAAAACGAACAATTACTTGATCGTGGATAACTCTCCTTCCGGGACCTATAACGGGCCATACCCGGGAGGATGTCAGGTGGTGGATTGTGAGGAGCTCGGTCGTGGTATTCATGTCCTAACGGACGACCATGGCAACGGCCAGCTGTTCAGTCTCAATCAGCAGGACTTGCAAAACATAAAATCATGGCTCGATAACGGCAAGCAAGGCGCGCCTCCTGCAACTACTGACACTGTATATTTTTACTCTACGGGAAGTGAAGCTACCGGCGACGGATTGAAGGCGCTCAACAAAGCCAGCCCAAATATCCTTACGTGCACCGACTACAACAGCGATAGTAGCAACGCTGGATTTACACCCCAGTGTGACGACAAAGATGCGTTCAACAACGCTTACCATCCCGGCGGAAAAAACACAACGAGCGTCACCGTTACGGGTCTTACTGCAGCCGAGAAAATGAAAGACGAGATCTTCAAGAGGTTCCACACTTACAGCGATAATCATGAGCTCGGCACACTGAGTGTCAATCCAGCGATTATTACCGGACTTGGGCTTTACGATAAGATTAAGAACCCGATTACCAATCCAAATGAAAATATAGCGTGGGGTACCAATCAGGGCGGCAAGTCCGGGGGGGACCAGGTTGGCCAGTGTTACTGTTGCGGCGATGGCGATTATGTGCAGGCCGGAAAAATGGGCAAGGTGACAACTCAGTTCAAGTTGCCAGAGGGCTCGGACCAAACAACGACGGCAAACGTGTCCACGTTCCCCTATACGCTGCAGGTCGGCACGGCCGAGGAGACATTGATTGATACTAATCCTGGCCCTGGCAAGACGCCTCGCGAGGCTCTTTATCGGTACTTCCAGAACCGCTGCCGGCAGATGGGCGCTGAGCAAACCGACATAGATAGTGTCTGGACCAATTTGCAGATTGATATCGGAGAGACGCGTTACGTATTCATAAATGGCGCCGGCAAGCTCGACCATTCGACCACCGTACCCGATTCCATCCGAGATCTGGCCATTCCACCGCCCTCAACAGAGCCGCCCGGGCTCGGCGGCAAAATAATCAGGTACAAGAAGCAATACAACGTCTTCTGGAACATGGTCAACGCAATGAACGATTTCAACGTCCACGATCGAATGTTCACAACTCTGTGCCAGCCCGGCGTCATGCCTGCAACCGATTCCCTGATCCTGGAGGTAGCCACCGGTGCAACCGGTTGTCTCGGGCGACTCAACCTCCGTGAGCGTCTGGATAACGGGCCCGGCCCAGCTCCGGCTATAGCGCCTCCTACTCAAGGCCCAACAGAAGATTCCTACGATAGTAAGATCACCGTAGTAACTGGGGTCAATCGTAGTAACGAGGCAGGCGCGCCAGTTGTCTGCGAACCGGACTAAGGCACCCGGCGCTTTCTAAGCGCCGGCCTCTCTACGACATGGTGTAATCAACAGTTTGCCGAGGAAAACATGAAGCTGCGCAACAGTAGAGGATCGAACCTCTCGGAGACGGGACCAGCGCTTTTCATTTTTTTCCTGGGCATCCTCTTCCCCATGATTGATCTCTTGTCGATCGCTTTCATTTATGCGACATGCTGGTACATCAATTTCACTGTCGCTAACCAGGCGGCAAGAGCTAGAGAAAGCGAGAGAGATACGATAGTTACTGGCGTGCAGAAGCAAATCTACAATACGGGCTTTGCTTCCTTCCTGAAAATCAAGGACGGAGATATAAAGACAGACGTCAACTACCCGGCCGTCGAGGCAGGACTCCCTGCCGTGCTGCAATGTACGACGACCGTGACCGGCAAGCCGCTCGTGACGCTTCCTGCCGGAGGAATCATCCCGGCGGTGCCCGGGCTGAGCGCCCCCGTGACTTTCAGTATCTCCACTGAGATGACGCGCGAATCAACTCTGAAATAGCCTGCATTGACACCACCGGCAGTCCGAACTTCATACGCTTTGCCGGGGGCTCGTGGCAAAAACGTCGGTGCCCGTCATCTCCATGGTGTCGGCAATGACGCCAGCACTATCAAGTGGGTTAATCGGCGCGCTCGTAGTCGAATTCTTCGCAAAGCCAGTCGTCGAGGTCTTTGTCGAGGGCTGCCAGCTCGTCGGTGTCGATCAGGCCGCGCTTTAGTGCTTCGGTGACCACACGAGCACGGGGGTTGAAGATCTCCATACCAGCAGTTTCTCTCAGGTGTGCGTCTTCGCCACCGACGAGCTTGGCAAGCAGCATGGACAGCCTGTTTTGCACTCCACGCACGCTGATGTGCCGGCGGGCGGCGATTGCTTTGTCCGTCAGCCCGAGCACCGTGTCTAACAACGTCTCGTACTCGACATCCGTAAGGGACTGATCTTTCGATTGCAGGCGCGCCTGCACGCCCCGCACCAACGGATCGATGTACGGGTTGTCGTGCAACAACACTGATGTGATCGCATAGGCGAGCTTCTCATCGCTCTCGCTCTTGAGCGCATAGCCATGAATAGCCTCGTCAGGCACAATCTTGCCCAGCTCCCTGACGTATGCCTCGCGATGATACTGGGACCAGAACAGGATCTTCATCCGCGGGCTTTCCGACCAGATCTGCTGCGCGGCCTTGATCCCGCTCATCTCGGGCATGGAGATGTCCATGATAATCATGTCGGGATTGGCAGTGCGAAAGAGTTTGAGCCCCTCGGCACCATTTTCCGCCTCGACAATTTCAGGCGGTCCCGGGATTTTCTCGCGCAGGAGTCTGGTTACGTGCTGGCGCAATCCAGATACGTCTTCAACCACCAGAACTTTCGCCATTTTTTCTCCCTGCAAGGTCCATGCGAATCTCGACCACCGTTCCCTTGCCTCCGTCTCCCGGACGCCACGCTATTGTAGCGCCGATCAAGTCTCCTCTCTGGCGCATGTATCTGACACCACGCGAGTCGTCGCGCAGCTTCGACGGATCGATGCCTTGCCCGTCATCACTGACGCGTATAACCAGATGGTCATTCTCCACGTCCATCGTTGCCCTTACCGTCCTGGCCCGGGCATGCTTGCATACGTTGGTAATGGATTCTTGAACGAGGCGGTACAAGAGCGACTGCTCCACCATAGACAGCGTGTCAAGCTCGCTGCCGTCCAGCTTGCTGCGAAAGCGCCCCTTGAAGCCGGCTCTCTCTGAGCCCCTGCGCAAACAATCCTCGATGGCGGCTGCCAGTCCCAGGTGCTCCAGCGCAGACGGGCAGAGGCTGTCCATCACCTCGCGAATCTCGCCCATGGCTTGATGCAATAAGCTCTTAATGTTGCTGCCGAGAGCAGGATCGTGCGAGGTCTCAAAATCATCGAGCTTGTGGCTGATCTGCTTGAGGTCGTTGAGAACTTGATCGTGCAGGTCGGCAGCCAGCATACGGCGCTCGACTTCGTCTTGCTTGACGATCTGCAGCTTCGTCTCGTTCAACTCCCGGTTGCGCAACAGCAGCTCGTAATACTGCGACTCGGATTTTCGCTTCTGCCTGTCCCAGGCACGAAATCCGTAACCGGCCAGGCAGCCGGCAAACACTGCCGTGAAGTAGAAGAAGGGACGGCTGGCCAACCCTGTCCAGTGCCAGAGCGCCCACTGCACTAGAAGACTCAAGACGAAGAGTTGTACAAGCACAACCGAACGGGCTACTGCCGCCAGTTTGAAGCCGGCCCAGGTTGACGCCCCTGCAAACAACAGCACCAGACCCACTTCAATTGCGCGCTGCGCAACGGTGGAACTGCTCAGATGCGAGGCAGCTGCACCATTGTCGGCGCCAAAGGCCAAGATAAGCCGCTCGAATACTTCCTTGTCCAGCCCGCTGCTCTCCCTGGAAACTATCCAGGAAAGTGCCAGCACAAGCAGCGGAGCTGCGAGCAACGGCCAGGCAATCTTGTTTTGCGAAACGGCCTGAGACATAAGCAAACCCGAGATTTCCTGAGTATATCCGCTTGCTGAGCTTTCGATCTGTTCTCGGCGAGCATTGCCCAGCGGGTCTTGGACTTGCTTTCCCATAGCCCGCGCGGCCTTGGGCAGACAAGTCTTGTTGCCGAGCACTTTTCGACTGTGCAATTGCACAGTTATATCGGCGGAATTCCTCGTTAAATCCGTCACCGGCGGTTGCTAAGCTTCAATCGTCAGCAAACCAGCAAGCAACCGAACCGCTGACTTCAGCCCAAGGGCGCTCCGGGACACCAATAGCCCCCCTCCAGTCCCCGGGGCGCCCCTTACCAAAACGCCGGGAGGAAAGACGATGAGCGCGCACCTGCAACAAGAAGATCCAACGAAGGCAAGCCTTTTGAATTTGAAGACCGGCAGCGCCGCAGTCATCACCCGTTGCGCCACCGCGATCGGACGCTCAGCGGACAATGACATAATCACGACCTCCGACTCGGCCGTCTCCCGCCAGCACGCGCTTATCCTCTTCATCCGCGACAGCTTCTACGTCGAAGATCTGGGAAGCCGCAACGGTACGTATCTAAACGGCAAACCGCTCTCGGGGCGTATGCCTCTCAAAACCGGCGATCACATTCATCTGGGCATGACCTTCTTTATGTTTCAGGGCCAGTCCATCCAGTCGCCGGTCTCCCTGCAGTCGCAAACCCAAGACTTTCCAGTGCCGCCGGCCGCTGACAATTCGGACAAGTGCGCAATTCGCCACCTGAGGAGAATTGCCCCCCGCTAAAAGTTACTGTCCACTGAACAAGAGGTCGCGGGTATATTTCGTAATGGAGCCCAGAACAGCCAATCCCCAGTAGTAGAGAGCCATGGCAGGTCCAGAACAGCCGGATAAAACATCAGATAAATCGAGCAACCAAGCAGGTAAGTTCGAGAAGTCTGCTGGCCAAAAACTTTCGCAAGACGCCTTCCCACCGCCGCCGAAAGAAGGACAGAGCGGCGATTTCAGCAAAGGTACGGGAGGGGCGCCCGCCGACAAGTCATCCACGGGCACCGACTCCAAGGCGGCCGATCCCGGCAAGAGTCCGGCCGATCAGGGATTGAGCGACAAGAAGACGGCACCATCAGACAGCAGGCCGCTACCCGAAAAGCAGCCGACGAAGCCACCTTCCAGCGATCTCGGTCCTCAGCAACCACCGGAAAAGCCACCGAGCAAAGCACCGCCCGCTGATTTCAGCTCGCAACAACCGCCGGACCAGCAGCCGACCAAGCCGCCACCCAGCGACTCCGGTGCACAGCCGTTCTCCGACAAGCAATCGTTCGATTCCGGAAAGAAGCAGCCATCGACAGATGGGCAATTCGACAAGCCCCCTGCCCAAGCGGGCGATTTGGGCATGCCGCAGAAAGACCCAACTGAATCAAGTAAGAAAGTTCCAGTCGCCGACAGCCCGGCTGCGCAGCGCTCGACACACTCCGATACCCCGCCGAGATCCAGCACCGCGGATTCCGTCAATGCCGGAAGCAAACCGCCGCTAGATCAGAGCATGTCCGCCCGGAACGCCAATCAGGACCTCCCGGAAAAGTTGCCGCAGAAACAGCCACAGGCGGATAGCCCCCGTGCTCTCGATCAGAAACCGAACGCACCGGCACCAAGGGAGGAGCGCCAGGCTGCTGCGCCAGCCGGTTCTGATACGCCGAGATCACAAGATTCCCATGGTGCGCCAAGAAATGCCCCGGAAGCAGATCGTGCCAGTGGGCAACGCGCTGCCGAGCGCCCAGGCAACGAAGGGTCAGCAGCAAGAGAACCCGAACGACGCACAGACATACCACAGGCCAGGTCAGCAGATCCTGCCGGCAGATCAGAGCCTGCGCACACAAGAGCCGCCGACAGCGCGCAGGCTCCGGGCACGGACAGAGGGCGCAGCGCGCCTTCGGCCGGAGAATCCGCACACATGGAAAGAGCCAATCTGAATCCCCGAGACAATCCGGCAGCATCGCGCTCCGCACAGCCAGACGTCGCCACCGCCAGACGTGGTGAAGCCGCCCTGGCAGAGTCGCTGTCGCGACAGCCAGGCCAGGGTGCGCCAGGTCGCGGGCGTGAAACCAGTGACATCGGCCAAGATCGATCCAGGCACGTAGCGGGACCCGGTCGTTCCGGAGGCGATGACGCCAGAGCAGAAAACACCGCCAGATTACAGCCGGCCAGAGGCTCAATCGACAGGGCCGGTGGCGATCGGGAAGTGGCCGGCAAAACGGTGGCCGGCGCCGACGCCGGCAGAACCCCAGGCCGGGATGCGCACCCCGTCTCCGCCCGTGGTGATGGTAATCTCCGCGGATCAAGCGAGAACATCAGCAGGCACGCGGCCGCTGATCACAGCCGCTCCCCCGAGCCCGCTCAGCATCTGCGTCCGGAAATGAAAGCGCTGGCGGACATGGTAGGCAAATCACGCAGCGATCCGCAGGATGCAGCCTCGCTTAGAGCTGCCAGAGCCGATCTTCAGGCGAGCCGCTTGCCGCATGCGCTGGACGGCCAAACAGTCAAGGCTGCAATTGCCGGCGGCGAACGCGGACAGAGTGACACAGCACGGCGCCTCGACGACCGCAGCACCACCGGCCAAGCAGCAGGAGCCGACAAGACGGGCACCGGCGCACAGAGACCGGTCGATATCCCGGCCCGCACACACGACCCGGCAGCGGGCAGCAAAGGGGATGCCACCGCATCTGGTGCACGCTCGCCAGATGGTGCCAGCGCCCGCCCGCCAGCTAGAGCGCCCTCCGACACGGCTGCGCCGCAGCCGGGAGCCAGGCCGGTCGTGGATGCCGCCGGGCGGCAGCCGGATCGCGTCGCTGCCGAAGGGCAAGGCCAGGTCCGCCAGCCGGTCAAAGGCGCAGCCGATGCTGTCCCGAGCACAGCAACCGCTGACGGCAAAGCCACTGTCATGCCTCCACAAAAGGGTGGAAGCGACGCTATTGCAGACGGAAGAACTCCGGTTACGGCTGACAACACGGGCCGGTTGCCTTCCTCGCGCCTGGATGGCGCCGATCGAGCACCGGTAAAGCCAGGCACTGCCCTCGAACCCTTGAAACCCGGCGAAAAAAGGGAGTTGACCGGCGCGGAAATCGCCATCGCCGCCATCGTTGCAGCGGCAGGAGCGGCAAGAGTACGTCCGGAGGATGTGCGCATCCAGCGCCCAATTCAGCCCGGCGACAAAGACCCGGCAACTGCAGCCCAGGATGCTGCCGCCCCGAGAAACCCTGGTGAGATTCCGATCGGCTTTGTGCCTGGATTCCACGTGGAAGGAGACGCCATCGCTTTGCCGGGACCGGCGGCAGCAAGTGACAGCGTGGAAAAGGCTGCGCTGGCTGACGCTGAGCTTGTCCAAGACCAAACCGCCGCTGCTGCGAAGCCCGTTCTCCTGCGCCCGACCTGTCTCGTTTCC
>Ga0066388_100001310_pt1 | contig 13760 bp, 11 predicted proteins | sample PanSoiMetaGPlot6_FD_64539 | JGI IMG/M metagenome (GOLD analysis project Ga0066388, IMG submission 64539) | Tropical forest soil microbial communities from Panama analyzed to predict greenhouse gas emissions - Panama Soil - Plot 6 (Hybrid Assembly) | ecosystem: Environmental > Terrestrial >... | reverse complement strand
CACGAGCGACCATTTTCGTCCGGTCGGAAATCCCGCACCGCCGAGTCCACGTAGCCCGGAATCGCTCACGATCTTGATCAGCTCGTCGCGCGTGCGCTTGTCGGCGATGCAAGACTTGAGCAGCGCATAGCCACCGGCCTTCCGGTAACTGGCGAAATCGGCGCCGGGCTTCCAGGGATGGGCATGCGGCTTTGCCTTCACCGCGGTCGTCACTATATCGGGGGTCGCTTTGAATGTCTGAACGTGGCCAACAGCGCAGACCGGGGCGCGATCGCAAGCGCCCATGCACGGCGCGTGGACGACGCGAACCTCGCGTCCGAGCTTGCTCGCGAGATCCTTCAGCAGCTTTTCCGCGCCGGCCATTGCGCAGGAAAGCGAGTCGCATACGCGCACGGTCACCGGCGGTGGTGGAAGTTCCCCTTCCTTCACGACATCGAAATGCGCGTAGAAAGTTGCGACCTCGTAGACCTCGGTGAGCGCCATTTTCATCTCGGCCGCGAGTGCAGCGAGATGTGCCGCAGACAGGTACCCGTACTGGTCCTGGAGAAGATGCAAATGTTCGATCAGCAGGTCGCGCCGGCGCGAACGGTCGGTCAAAAGTGCGCGCACCTCGATCAGCGCCTGCGGATCGACTTGGCGGCCCTTTGGCGTGCGCGGCGGGCGCCGTCGGCCACCGGGCTTGGGCCCTGTTTTGGCGGGCGGCAATTGCTCCGTAACGCTCATTTTCTCTCCCTAGGATGCAAAAAAACGCTCTCGGATAACAATCGACAAGCCCGCTCGTCCGATCAATCGATAGAGCATTTCTATTAATAATGGCCCATGGGCTTGTCTTTTCCGATTGTCTGGGCTTAATCGAATAATCCAATCGGCGGAGGCGTTTTTCCAACCAAGGACCATGGAACTGCTCGTCACATCATGATGGGACAGCAAATTGCTCGAAAAGCTTGAATTTCTGCTGGCTCTGGCGCGCGAAAAGCACTTTGGCCGGGCAGCCGAGGTTTGCGGGGTGACCCAGCCGACACTCTCGGCTGGCGTGAAGCAGCTGGAAGATTCTTTCGGCGTGCTTCTGGTCAACCGGGGCTCCCGGTTCCAGGGTTTCACCGCGGAAGGAGAGCGCGTGCTGGATTGGGCCCGGCGCATTGTCGGCGACACCCGCGCCATGCGCCAGGAAGTTCTCGCCCTCAAGCACGGTCTCGCCGGTCGGCTGCGCCTTGCGGCGATCCCAACCGCCCTGGCAATGGTGGAAACCCTGACCACGCCGTTCCGCGCTCGGCATCCCGAGGTGCAGTTCACCGTGCTCTCGCGAACCTCGATCGAGATCCTCACACTTTTGGAGAATCTCGAAATCGATGCCGGCCTCACCTACCTCGACAACGAGCCGCTCGGCCGTGTCACCGCAATTCCACTTTATCGCGAACGCTACCGCCTTCTGGTTGCCGCGGACGCGCCGCTCGGCGACCGACAGACAGTGACTTGGACGGAAGTTGCGCAGGTGCCTTTATGCCTTTTGACCCCGGATATGCAGAACCGTCGCATCATCGAACGCCTGCTCCGCGAGACTGGCATCGAGCCCCACATAACGCTCGAATCGGACTCGATGATCCTTCTGTACTCGCATGTTCGAACCGGGCGTTGGGCGAGCGTGATGCCGGCACGGCTTGCGGCATCGCTCCGCCTCACTGACGTGCTGCGATCGATTCCGATTATCGAGCCGGAAGCAACGCATACCATCGGCTTGGTTGCGCCAGCACGGGAGCCGATGACGACTTTGACTGCCGCACTGGTCGCAGAAGCCCGGCGCATTGCGCCGTTGCTGTCGGATTGATCTATCCCTTAGTCGAATATATTGTCGCCGCGGTGGAGTCGAATTTGGACTCACGCGACTTCAAAAAAATTGATGCGTCCACCAAAGGGAACGGCATAGCGCTTCGCTATTGCGAAATCGAGATTATCTATCAGCCGATAAAGATATCGCGGTTGATTCATTTTTTTCCCGCCGACAGTGTCGCCCAATACAAACGCGAATGAACGCGAGACTCCAAGGGAACGCGCACATGACAACAATCGATCAACCGCTCGCTGCCGGCGGCAAGATCACAGGTATTCTTGACCGCGAACGCATCATCGCCACGGCGGGCTTCAATCGCTGGCTGGTGCCACCGGCCGCACTCTGTATTCATCTCTGCATCGGGATGGCCTACGGCTTCTCCGTATTCTGGCTGCCGCTGTCGCGCGCGATCGGTCTTACTGCGTCGAAAGCGTGCCCCGACATGTCGATCTTCGCCGAGCTCGTCACCACGACGTGCGACTGGAAGGTCGCAAGCCTTGGCTGGATGTACACCCTCTTCTTTGTGTTCCTCGGCATCTCCGCCGCAATGTTCGGCGGATGGGTCGAGCGCGCCGGACCGCGCAAGGCAGGCGTCGCAGCCGCCGTTTTGTGGTGCGGCGGTCTTATACTCGGCGCGATTGGCGTCATCAGCCACCAGTTGTGGCTATTGTGGCTCGGCTCCGGCGTGATTGGGGGACTCGGCCTCGGCCTCGGCTACATCTCGCCGGTCTCCACGCTTGTGAAATGGTTCCCCGATCGCCGCGGCATGGCCACCGGCATGGCGATCATGGGCTTTGGCGGCGGTGCCATGATCGGCGCACCGCTCGCCAATCTGCTCGTGAACTATTTCAAGACGCCGACCGATGTAGGCGTCTGGCAAACGTTCCTGGCAATGGCCGCGATCTATTTCTTCTTCATGCTGATCGGCGCGTTCCGTTATCGCATTCCGCCGGCTGGATGGCGTCCGGAAGGCTGGACGCCTCCTCCGAAGTCGAATGCCATGATCTCGCAGCACAATGTGCATCTAAGAGATGCACACAAGACGCCGCAGTTCTGGCTGATCTGGTGGGTCCTCTGCTTGAACGTGTCAGCGGGTATCGGCGTGATCGGCATGGCTTCGCCGATGCTGCAGGAAATCTTCGCTGGCAAGCTGATCGGACACCCTGAGCTTGGCTTCAACGCGCTCAGCACTGATCAGAAAGTCGCAATCGCCGGGATCGCCGCCGGTTTCGCCGGCCTCCTGTCGCTCTTTAACATCGGCGGCCGGTTCTTCTGGGCGTCGTTGTCCGATTACATCGGACGCAAGAACACCTACTACACCTTCTTCGCGCTCGGCATCATTTGCTACCTGCTGATGCCGTGGTCGGCGAACCTCGGCTCTAAGGCCGTATTCGTTGGCGCTGTCTGCATCATCCTATCGATGTATGGTGGCGGCTTCGCAACCGTGCCGGCCTACCTCGCTGACATGTTCGGCACCCAGTTCGTGGGCGCAATACATGGACGGCTGCTGACCGCATGGTCCACTGCCGGCATCATTGGGCCGGTGGTGGTGAACTACATCCGCGAGGCCCAGCTCGCCGCGGGCGTGCCGCGTGACCATCTCTATGACTACACGCTGTACATTCTGGCCGGAATGCTCGTCATCGGGTTGATCTGCAACTACCTGGTCAAGCCGGTCAACAAGAAGTGGTACATGAGCGCGGAAGAAGTCGCGAAACTGCAGGCGGCAAGCGCCAAAAGCGCCGTCTCGACCGGGTCGCACGGGATCGGCTTCGGCGGATTAGATGCAAAAGCCATGTTGTTCTGGGCTTTCGTAGGCATTCCGCTCGCCTGGGGCGTGTGGACTACGCTGGTTAGCGCGGCCAAGATTTTCTAGCCGCAGAATGCGCCGCGGAGCGGCAAGTGTCGGTCCGCGGCGCCAAGTTGAACGCGGGGGTACTATGCTTTGCAATCGCAGTTTCGTCGCTGCTGCAGCTTTGCTGTCCGCCGCCATTGTTGCGGTGCCAACGCCTGTGCCGGCCCAAACCTCGTCAGCCACAACGCCGGCCCCAAAAGCGAAATTGACCCGCCAGAAGCTCAGCGAGATGCGCGCGAAATGGAAAGCCAACAAGCCAAAGCTCAAGGCTTGCCGTGCGGAAGTGCGCAAAAAAGGCCTGATCGGTGACGACCGATGGTTCTTCATCGAGGACTGCATGGACAAATCGTGACCGACGGCCCGCCCCGCCTGTCCTACGGCACGGTACGTGAATCAAAGCGCCAAGCGATTTACGCGGTGCGCATTCACGATGCGATTCTTGATCTGCGCGAAATCGATGAGATCGCCAGCCGTATGCGAGAAAAACTGGCGCATCGCGGCGAACCTTCGGCGGAGGTCGTGGTGGTGCAGGGCGACACTAAAGAAACATTGCGGCTGTTCGGCTCGCCCTATTCAGTGAATCGTGTGCGGGGCGCAATGTTCAGCGCGGCAATCCGCTGGACGCCGATCGATCTCGACCTGGGAGCCGCAAGCTAGGTTGGCACCGCGCCAGCTCAACGAGTTGGTCCCTCAGAACAGCCCGACAATCTGACCTTGTGCATTGACGTCGATCGAATCCGCCGACGGGACCCTGGGAAGGCCGGGCATGGTCATGATCTCACCGCAGATCGCGACGACGAATTCGGCGCCGGCCGAAAGCCGCACCTCGCGCACCGTCACAATGTGATCGCTCGGCGCGCCCTTAAGATCGCCATTGGTGGTGAAGCTGTACTGGGTTTTGGCAATGCAAACTGGAAGTTTGCCATAGCCCATCTGCTCGAACTGATCGAGCTGGTCGCGCACCGGCTTGTGCACGTCGATATCCTTAGCGCGATAGATCTTCTGGCAAATCGTGCGGATTTTCTCTACCAGCGGCATCTCGTCGGGGTAAAGCAGCTTGAGCTTGCTCTTGCCGCTTTCTGCCACCTTAACCACCGCGCGGGCGACATCGGTGGCGCCCTCCCCGCCCATGGCCCAATGGTCAGCCATCAGGGCTTCCACGCCAAGTTTCTTGCAAGCCTCCTTGACCAGCGCGATCTCGGCATCAGTATCGGCGGAGAAGCGGTTAATTGAGACCACAGGCACCAAGCCGAAGTTCTGCATGTTCTCCACATGGCGCTGGAGGTTGGCCATGCCGGCCTCGAGTGCCTTCAGGTTTTCGGACTTGAGGTCCTCCTTTTTCACGCCGCCATGCATCTTGAGCGCGCGGATGGTGGCAACCAGCACCACGGCATCCGGCGCCAGCCCGGTCTTGCGGCATTTGATGTCGATGAACTTCTCGCCCCCGAGATCGGCGCCGAAGCCGGCTTCGGTCACCACATAGTCGGCGAGCTTGAGTGCGGTGGTAGTGGCGAGCACCGAATTGCAGCCATGCGCGATGTTGGCGAAGGGGCCGCCATGAATGAAAGCAGGTGTGCCCTCGAGCGTCTGCACAAGATTGGGCGACAGTGCGTCCTTGAGCAGCGCGGTCATCGGTCCTTGGGCCTTCAATTCGCCGGCCCGCACCGGTTTGCGGCCGCGAGTATAACCGACGATGATATTGGAAAGCCGCTGTTTAAGATCATCCAAATTCTTGGCGAGACAAAACACCGCCATCACCTCCGAAGCAACGGTGATGTCGAAGCCATCTTCGCGTGGGAAGCCGTTGGCGACACCGCCGAGCGAAGAAACGATGGAGCGGAGCGAACGGTCGTTCATGTCCACGGCGCGGCGCCAGGTGATGCGGCGGCTGTCGAGGCCGAGCGAATTGCCCCAATAGATGTGATTGTCGATCAGGGCGCAGAGCAGGTTGTTGGCGGTGCCAATGGCGTGAAAGTCGCCGGTAAAGTGCAGGTTGATGTCTTCCATTGGCACGACCTGGGCGTAACCGCCGCCTGCCGCGCCGCCTTTGACCCCGAAGCAAGGCCCCAGCGATGGCTCGCGCAGACACAGCATCGCCTTCTTGCCGATTTTGTTGAGCGCGTCGGTGAGGCCGACCGTGGTGGTTGTCTTGCCTTCACCGGCAGGCGTCGGTGTGATGGCGGAGACCAGGATCAGCTTGCCATTTGGCTTGTTTTGCAGGGACTTGATGTAGTCCATCGACACCTTGGCCTTATAGTGGCCATAGGGGTCGAGATTTTCCGGAGCAATTCCGAGCTTCTCTTTGGCAAGTTCCATGATCGGCCGCTTCTTGGCGGCCTGGGCAATTTCAATGTCGGATTTCGGATTTTGATGTTGCGAGGCGGGCATGGGGATATCCATTCAGGAAAGGAGATGAAGAGGGCTTGGCGTCTTGCTCGTCATGGCCCCACGTCTTGGTCAAAGACAAAGCGTGGATGCCCGGCGCAAGGACGGGCGTGACGAAAGAGTTCAGGTGAGAATTACTCCCTTGGCGAATTTAGCGGTGGCGATGAACTCCGAGGAATCGATCTTTTTGCCTCCCTCAGGCTGAAGGCGCGTGATTTTGAAACGGCCGTCGGCGCAGACCACTGTGAATCCATCTGCATCGACTGCGATCACTTCGCCGAGCTTGCCGCCTATGCCCTTCGGATCCTTCGCCGGCAGCGGCCTAGCATCGAAAATCTTCAGGATCTTGCCGTCGAGCATGGTCCATGCGCCCGGCGCCGGATTGCAGCCGCGGATCAACCGGTCGATCTGCTCCCACGGCTTGCCCCAGTCGATCTTGGCATTGCCGGGGCCGCAGCGGCCTTCGTAGGTCGCCTTCGATTCGTCCTGCTTAATGCGCGGTGCCTTACGGGCCTTCACCAGGTCGACCGATTCCATCATGGCATCGACGCCCATTGGGAACAGGCGGTCGAAATAGACGGTGCCGAGTGTATCGGTGTTGGAGATTGGCGTTTTTTTCTGCACGAGGATATCGCCGGTATCGAGTCCGTTGTCCGGCCAGAAGATCGACAGCCCGGTTTCCTTTTCGCCTTTGATGATCGGCCAGTTAATCGCGCTGGCGCCGCGATACGCCGGCAGCAAGGATGGGTGATACTGGATCGAGCCGTGCGTCGGAATATTCAGGAAATTCTCCGGTACGAAAAGCGTGACGAAGGCCATGACCTGAAGGTCCGGCTTGAGCGCCTTGAATTCTTCCCAGACTTTCGGGTCCTTGTAAGACGCGGGCTGGTAGATCGGGAGCTTTGCGGTAATGGCGGCTTCCTTAAGTGGGTCAGCCTTGGCGCCCTCCTTTTCCGGCGCGACGTATACAGCGACGACATTCTCGCCGCGCTTGAGCAGCGCTTCCAGCACCGCCTTGCCAAAGGCCTGCTGGCCATGAACCACAATACGCATTCAACCCTCCTCTTCCGCTCATGCCCGCGAAAGCAGGCATCCAGTACTTCTTTCGTCTGGATCCCCGCTTTCGCGGGGACGAACGGTCTACGCTACGCCGCTTTTTCTTCCTTTTTCGGCGCGCTTAGTGCGCCGGAATTCTTGATCTCCACGATGTCCTTGCTCGCCAGCTTGAGCACGTCCTTGAGGATCTCGTCGGTGTGCTCGCCCAAAAGTGGGGAGCGCTTAACCTCGGAAAGCGAATCTGACAGCTTGATCGGGTTGCCGACGCTCAGATATTTGCCGCGCGTCGGATGATCGACTTCGACGACTGTGCCTGTCTTACGCAATGATTCATCCTCAGCGAGCTCTTTCATCGACAGGATCGGCCCACAGGGGATGTCGTATTTGTTGAGGATGTCCATGGCCTCGAATTTGGTCTTGGTCATCGTCCACTGTTCGACGCGCTCGAAGATCTGCTTGAGCTTCGGCAGGCGCGCGCGGGGGGTTGCATATTCCGGATCGGTTTTCCAGGTGGGCTCGCCTATCACATCACAGATCACCTCCCAGACCGGAGCCTGGGTAATGAAGTAGATGTAAGCGTTCGGATCGGTCTCCCAGCCCTTGCACTTGATGATCCAACCGGGCTGACCGCCGCCGGAATCGTTGCCGGCGCGCGGCACGCTGTCGCCGAACGGAATATTCTGGCCATACTGGCTGTATTCGGTGAGCGGCCCTGCCTTTAATCGCTGCTGGTCGCGCAGCTTGACACGGCACAGATTCAGCACGCCATCCTGCATGGCGGCGAGCACTTTCTGGCCGCGGCCGGTGCGATTGCGTTGATAGAGCGCGGCCACGATGCCGAGTCCGAGATGCAACCCTGTGCCGCTATCGCCAATCTGCGCGCCGGTGACGAGCGGGGGGCCTTCCAGGAAGCCGGTCGTCGACGCGGAGCCGCCGGTGCACTGCGCCACGTTCTCGTAGACCTTGCAATCCTCATAGGGACCGGGGCCGAAGCCCTTTACCGAGGCAACGATCATGCGCGGATTGACCTTGTGGATGTGCTCCCAAGTCAGCCCCATCCGGTCAAGGGCTCCCGGCGCGAAATTTTCAACAAGGACGTCGCAAACCTTGATCAGCTCGTCGAGCACGCGCTTGCCTTGCGGGTGCTTCGAGTCGATGGTGATCGAGCGCTTGTTGTGATTGAGCATCGTGAAGTAGAGCGAATCCGCACCCTTCACGTCGACCAGCTGCCCGCGGGTAATGTCGCCGACTCCCGGACGCTCGACCTTGATCACGTCGGCGCCGAGCCAGGCAAGCAACTGCGTGCAGGTCGGGCCGGATTGCACGTGCGTGAAGTCGAGGATTCGTACACCGGAGAGCGCCTTGCCGTCCTGACCGTAAGGTCTGCTGGAGATGCGCGGCAACCCGGCATACCTGCCGTTGTGCTTGCCGTTTGTCTTGCGCGCGGCAGCAAGCTTAACCACCTTGCGGACGGATTTCCTCGATGTGGTTTTCGTCTTCTTTTGTCTCTTTTTGGCCATCTATTGATCCTCCTTCTTCTTCCGCTCATGCCCGCACAAACGGGCATCCAGTGCGGCATTGCATGATTGCTCTGGGTCCCCGCTTTCGCGGGGACGAGCGGGTTGAAATCATTTCTTCTTCAGCGCGCTCTGCGGATTGAGATTGCCGATACGGCCGCTCTCGCTGCCCGCTGCCGGGTCGATCACTGCGTTGATGAGAGTCGGCTTGCCGGAATCCATCGCCGCGTTGACCGCGCGCTTCAACTCATCCGGGGACGTCGCATTGACGCCGACGCCGCCGAAAGCCTCCATCAACTTGTCGTAGCGCGCCCCCTTGACGAAAACGGTCGTCGCCGGGTCCGAGCTGGCGTTGTTGACGTCGGTGCCCCGATAGATGCCGTTATTGTTGAAGATAACGACGCAAACCGGCAGCTTGTATCGGCAGATCGTCTCGACCTCCATGCCGGAGAAACCGAACGCGCTGTCGCCCTCGACCGCCAGTACCGGCTTGCCGGTCTCGATAGCCGCGGCGACCGCATAGCCCATACCGATACCCATGATGCCCCAGGTACCGACGTCCAAACGCTTGCGCGGCTGGTACACATCGATGATGCCGCGTGCGAGGTCGAGCGTGTTGGCGCCTTCGTTGACCAAGATCGCATCCGGACGCTCCTTCACGATCGTGCGCAGCACGCCGAGCGCGCCGTGATAATCCATCGGCGAGTTGTTGTTCATCAGCCGCGGCGCCATCTTTGCGACGTTCTCTTCGCGCTTCTTCGCGACGGCGCTGATCCAGTCCGCCGGCGGGACCGGCCAGCTGCCGCCCATGCCCTGCAGGAACGCCGAGACGCTCGAGCCAATATCGCCGACCACCGGCGCGACGATCTCGACGTTCGAATCCATTTCCTTCGGCTCGATGTCGATCTGGATAAACTTTTTCGGCGCGTCACCCCAGGTCTTGCCCTTGCCGTGCGACAGGAGCCAGTTCAGGCGGGCGCCAATCAGCATCACGACGTCGCTGTCCTTCAGCACCGTTGATCGCGCCGCGCCGGCACACTGGGGATGCGTATCGGGAAGCAGGCCCTTTGCCATGCTCATCGGCAGGAAGGGAGAGCCGCTCTTCTCGACCAAGGCACGGATCGTATCGTCCGCCTGCGCATAGGCCGCGCCCTTGCCGAGGATGATCAGAGGACGTTTGGCGCCCTTCAGCACATCAAGCGCCCGCTTGACCGCATCGGGAGCGGGGATCTGCGCAGGCGCCGGGTCGATCACCTTGACCAGCGATTTTTTTCCGGCCTCCGCAGCCATCGTCTGGCCGAACAATTTGGCCGGCAAATCGAGATAGACGCCGCCGGGACGGCCGGAGGTGGCGGCACGAATCGCGCGCGCAAGCCCGATGCCGATGTCTTGCGCGTGCAGGATACGGTAGGCCGCCTTACAGAGCGGCTTGGCGATGGCCAGCTGGTCCATCTCTTCGTAGTCGCCCTGCTGCAGGTCGACGATCTCGCGCTCGGAGGAGCCCGAGACAAGGATCATCGGGAAGCAGTTGGTTGTCGCGTGAGCAAGCGCGGTCAAGCCATTGAGGAAGCCCGGCGCCGATACCGTGAGGCAGACGCCGGGCTTCTTGGTCAGAAAGCCGGCAATTGATGCCGCGTAACCGGCATTCTGCTCGTGACGGAACGAGATGACGCGGATGCCTGCGGCCTGCGCCATGCGGCCGAAATCCGTGATTGGAATGCCGGGCACGCCATAGACCGTGTTCAGGCCGTTGATCTTGAGCGCATCGATGATGAGGTGAAATCCATCCGTCAGCTCTTGCTGCGCTCCCGCAGGCGAGGCTGCTTGCTTTTCTTTCACTGCTGCTTCAGCCATGGGAAACCTCCCGTCATTCAGTTTGTGATGTCACGCGTCACCGCGCGCATCGGATAGATCTCATAAGCAAAGCCGACACTGGCTTTCATCGCCGGATCGGCTGCGGCAAAGGCGCGAGCGCCGGCCTCATCGGCCGCACTGACAACGCCCATGCCATACGGTCCTTTCGGATCGAGCACCGGTCCGAATACCAGCACGTCACCCGCGTTCTGCCGGCCCTTCCAATAGGCGAAGTGCTGCTGCATCAATGCTTCTTCTTGCTCGTTCATATCGTTCGCAAAGTTTGGCCGTGGCGCGATCAGTTTTAGAAAGAAGTGCGGCATGTCAGTCCAGGTAGTCGGCATAACGCGACACGTGATCGGCAAGGCCGAGGGCGTGGTCGCGCACAAGTTCTTCCGCGCGGCCGGTTGCGCGTGCTTCAAGCGCTTCGATGATATTCATGTGATCACGGATTGATCGGTCCGCGCGGTCCTTTTCGCCGATCGTCTTGCGCCGGATCATGCGCATATGAGTGAAAAGATTTTCGGCGAGATCGATCAGGACATCGTTGTGGCTGAGCCTGATGATCGTCTGATGGAACTCGATATTGACATCGGAATATTCGTCGAGATGTGCGCGCAGCTGGCCGTTCTCGAAGGTTACGAACATCTTGCGCAAGCCGGCGATTTCCTCATCGGTCGCAGTCTGGGTAATCAGCCGCGCTGCCATGCTCTCCAGCGCCGCCCAGGCGGTGATCATTTCGATCACCTCACGTTTCGTTTTTCGCACCACATAGATGCCGCGGCGAGGCACCGATCGCACAAAGCCCTCGCTTTCAAGCTGGGCCATCGCCTCGCGTACCGGCGTACGGCTGATGCCGAAATCCTGCGCCAGCTTTCTTTCATCCAGCCGGATATCATCGCGGCTGCGATAGATATCCATTGCTACGATCGCGTTCTTTAACGCGGTGTAGGCCTTGTGCTTAAAACTCGGCGCGACGTCGATCGGCTCCAGCGCTGGGTGCGCTCCGCGCGGAGCCCGGGCGGCAAGCCCGCGGTCCGGCCAATTGATGCGACGGGGGTTTCGGCTACTCATGACTGGTATACAATATGCCAGAGCCAATTTCGTGCTGCAACGGCCTTGGTCCCGCAAGGCGAGGCCGACGCAAATGCCTGGAAACTACCGGCTTTCGGCCGGTCTCATTCCGCCGGGCGCAGCTTGCCCGACCGCAAGCGGGTCCAGCCGGCCTGGATCAACGGCCAGAACAACGCGATGAGCCCGAGAGCCATGATCGTGCTCACCAGGCCGTTCGAAAAGAACACACCAAGCCCGCCCTGCGACGACAGCAGCGACTGACGGAAGGACTCTTCCGCTTTGTCGCCAAGCACGATCGCCAGCACCATCGGAGCCATTGGATAGTTGGTCTTCTTCATGAAGTAACCGGCCACGCCGAACACCACCATCATGACGACATCGAAGGTATTGTTGTGAACGGTGTAGGCGCCGATCGCGCAGAACACCATGATGACCGGCGCGATAACACTGAACGGGATGCGCAGGATCGAAGCAAACAGCGGGACGCAGGTCAGCACGACCAGCAGGCCGACGATATTGCCCATGTACATGCTGGCGATGAGACCCCACACGAAGTCTTTCTGTTCGACGAACAGCAGCGGGCCCGGCTGTAATCCCCAGATCAACAGGCCACCAAGAAGGACTGCAGCCGTCGGGGAACCGGGAACGCCGAGCGCGATCATAGGTAGCAGCGCCGACGTACCAGCGGCGTGAGCGGCGGTCTCGGGGGCGACCACGCCTTCGATCTGGCCGGTGCCGAACAGATGGCCATTCTTTGAAATCCGCTTGGCGATGCCGTAGCTCATGAACGAGGCGGGTGTCGCCCCGGCCGGACTAATTCCCATCCAGCAGCCGATCAGACAAGAGCGCAGGTAGAGCAGCCAATAGCGCGGCAATTTCGCCCAGGTCTGGAGCACGACCTTCATGTTCAAGGCCGCCGGCTTGCCGCGAAAACTCAGACCCTCCTCCATCGTGAGCAGAATCTCGCCAATACCGAAGAGGCCGATAACCGCGATCAGGAAGTCGAAGCCGTTGAGCATCTGCTCCACGCCGAATGTGAGCCGCAGCTGGCCGGTCATCTGGTCAAGTCCGACGGCGCCGAGCCCAAATCCAAGCATCATCGACGCGACGGTCTTGAACGGCGGCTCCTTGCTCAAGCCAACGAAACTGCAGAAGGCAAGGAAATAGACTGCAAAAATTTCCGGCGGACCAAACCGCAGGGCGAAGCTCGCGACCAGCGGCGCTACCAGCGTAATAATGATCACCGCAAACAGTGCGCCGACGAAGGATGAAGTGAATGCAGCCGTGAGTGCTTCGCCCGCGCGCCCATTCTGCGCCATCGGGTAGCCGTCGAACGTGGTCGCCACCGACCATGGCTCGCCCGGTATATTGAACAAGATCGAAGTGATGGCACCGCCAAACAGCGCTCCCCAATAGATGCAGGACAACATGATGATGGCGGACGTCGGCGACATTGAAAACGTCAGGGGCAGCAGGATCGCCACACCATTGGCGCCGCCAAGGCCCGGCAGCACACCGACAATAACGCCGAGCACGATGCCAACGACCATCAGGAGCAGATTGAACGGCTGAACAACGACCGCGAAGCCGTGAAAAAGATTGGCGATATCTTGCATACGCGTCCGTCTCTAGACTTTTCCTGTTGCCAAAATAGTCGCGTCTTTCGACGCGGCCTCAGTTTCTTAGAATCCCAACATGCTTTCGACCGGCCCCTTCGGCAGCGGCACGAGGAACCAGATTTCGAACATCAGGAATGTCAGAACCGGCACCGCGACCGCAACGGCCGCGGTCACGATCCAGCCGTATCTGCCGAACGCGCGCATGAAGAAGGCAATCATCAGGGCCGACGCGACATAAATGCCGATGTAGGGCACCAAGGCGACATAGACGATCACCGGCACCAGAACCGACAAGACTTGGCGCAGCTGCCCCCATTCCGCAAACAGCTCTCGTTTGTCGCCCGTCGTGATCGCCGAGAAAGTGTTGACCGCACAGGAGATCAACACGATAAGGCTGACATAAAACGGAAAGAAGCCGGCGCGCGGCCCTTCGTCACCCCAACCGATTCCAACCTTGAGGCTTCCGTAGATTCCGATCAGCGCAAGGAGTGCCATGAACGCGGCTACTCCGACTTCGACGCTCCGGTGGGACGGACCCGTCCCACCGGTCTCATTGGCAGTTTGGCTCATTA
>Ga0066388_100001309_pt1 | contig 13763 bp, 14 predicted proteins | sample PanSoiMetaGPlot6_FD_64539 | JGI IMG/M metagenome (GOLD analysis project Ga0066388, IMG submission 64539) | Tropical forest soil microbial communities from Panama analyzed to predict greenhouse gas emissions - Panama Soil - Plot 6 (Hybrid Assembly) | ecosystem: Environmental > Terrestrial >... | reverse complement strand
TACTAGCCCGACGACGAAGGTACTGAGGCCCAAGTCCTGATGCACATGGAGGGGCAACACTGGCAGCGCGAAACCAATCACCAGGAAAGCCACTGAGACGACGCCCATGATCGGAAGCACAGCGGTCATCGAACGGCTTTGAGGACCAGTCGAACGAGCTATGGCTCCACCACTGTTTGCGGTCTTGGTCTGACTGGGTGCTTTGTGCCGTTCCAGCGGAGCCGCGTTGGCTTGGTTCGCGGAAATGGCGACGGGGAAGGCGTCCATGGTCTGATCGTGGAGCATGCCGCTATGTAGGGCATCGCCCCTTCATGCGACTAGGCAGCAAAATGCGCATGGACTTATCGCGAACACCGAATAATCATCTTGAGTCCGAGCGGTCGCCATTGGCCCACAGCGTCGTTGGTTTGCGCCGCAAGGCCGCTTCACTTTGAAAGCAGACCAAGGCGTCCTGTGCTGGCCTACAACTTCACCCGGGTGATGAACATCCTCGGCGTAGCACCGCTGATTACAGCCATGCGGACCTGAGGCTGCAGTCGCAGAGTGGCGCCACCAGCTCCTTACCCGCGCCATGTATGCCCGGAGCGTTCTCACGCAGCCAAGGCCCGTTGCGGACCCCAACGGATGCCGCTCACCATTTCTCGTTCCAGGGTCGTAACACCACTTCAAATGCCCAGGTCGACCGGTGCTGACGATGCAGCTGCAGATAGGTTTCCGCGATGCGGTCCGGATCGGCCATGTTGTCGTTGAGGGTCGTACCCGCCCGACGATGCGCCCGGCTCCCATCTTCCTGGGTCCAACCAATCGCCGCGTCGATCGGCACGTTGGCGACATGAATGCCTTGGGGCATCAACTCACGCGCCATGCTCTGCGCAAGCCCTGATTTGGCGTGGCATGCCATTGCGAAGGCACCACTCGAGGGGAAGCCTTTGAGGGCAGCGCTTGCGTTCGTAATGATAATTGTTCCTTTCTTACCCTGCGCATTGAGAGGGTTATCGCGCATGATCCGTGCCGACTGCTGGCCGACCAGGAATGCACTGAATGCCGCGTTTCGCAGTGTCTCAAGCGCCATGGTCGGCTCGGCGTCCGTGATGGCCTTGCCAAAAATGCCGGCTACTCGGCCATCGATGTTGTGGACAACCAGCGTCGGGGGACCAAGGTCGCGCGCGATAGCGTTGAACAGCTCTCGTACAGCGTCCGGATCGCTCGCATCGCAACGGTAGCGGCGAACGCCATGGGATCGTTCGAGACTCTCTAAAACCGGCTTGTCCGGGTTCCGAGCGGCGATGGCTACGCGCATGCCGGTTTGCGCAAATAACCTGGCGCAACTGGCGCCGATGCCGGGACCGCCCCCCACGATGAGCGCCAAATCTTCCACGGTTGCTTTGGACATGAGGTTGCTCCGCCTCTTTAGATGACGATCGCTATCATAATTCTTGCTATAGATGACGACCGTCACTATAAGTGTCAACACCCATTGTGCCGGGACCAAACGACATGCGCGTCTCCAAAGAGCGGGCGGCCGAAAACCGCGAACGCATTCTCAAGGCGGCGGCGCGCCTCATACGCGAGCGCGGCATCCCCGGCGTCGGTGTCGATACGCTGACCGAGGCGGCCGGTATGACGCATGGCAGCCTCTACAGCCAGTTCGGCTCGAAGGAGCGGCTTGTCGATGAAGCAGTAGCTTACGCGATTGTTACCAAAGGCCGTGAATCGCCTGGGGTGCCAAGCAACAGCGACTACGTTTCAGAATACCTCTCGCCCGCACACCGGGACGCCCCAGGAAGCGGCTGTCCGCTGGCAGCCTTGTGCTGTGAGATGCCGCGCCAAGGTCAAGCCGTGCGCGAACGCTTCACCGCCGGGGTGCGGGGCATGGTGCGGCGGCTGAGCGAAGGGTCCTCCAAAAAGACGCAACGGCAACGCGAGGACAATGCGCTGGCGACAGTTGCATCTCTCGTTGGGGCCGTCGTGCTCGCCCGCGCCGTCAGCGATCCCAAGCTATCCGACGGCATTCTTCGTGCGACCAAGAATGCGTTGAAGCGCTGATGCATACTTCGCATTGTCGCAATCAGAGGACGCTGTCATGGCGCGTACCATCGAGTTGTATTTTGACTTCCCGAGCCCATACGCCTATCTCGCCCACACTCAGCTCCCAAGCATTGCGGCCGAGCACAACGCCGAGATCGTGTATCACCCGTTTCGCATCCTCGAACTGATGAAGCTGGTGGGTAACCGCCCCACCACGATCGAATGCAAGAGCAAAGGCAAGTACGCCGGCATCGACCTGCAGCGCTGGGCCAAGCGCTACAGTGTGGAATTTGCAAGAAACCCGCACTCCAGATCGTTTGACTTCGCCGAGCTTGGGCGCGGCGCGCTCATCGCTATCGCCGATGGCCGCGGCGCAGAATATGTGACGGCCGTCTTTTCAGCACTCTGGGCCAAGCAGGCCGATCTCTCTCAGCGTTCGGCGCGCCTACGGTGTTCGTCGGTGACAACGTGTTCTTCGGCAACGACCGACTCGATTTTGTTGCCGAAGCGCTTCGTTCGATAGGTTGAGGAGAAAGCAAGATGGCAGAGCCCGTTTGTATGATAAGCGGCGTAGGCCCTGGAACAGGATCGGCTCTGGTCCGTCGCTTTGCGGCCGAGGGCTACCGCGTCGCCATGCTGGCGCGAAATGCGCAGCGACTGGCAGCTCTTTCCGAGCAGGTATCGTCCGCCAGGGCCTATGTCTGTGACGTCTCCGATCAATCGCAGGTCGATGCTGCGGTTGTGTCCGTCGAACGTGAGATGGGCGCTCCAAGCGTGCTAGTTCACAACGCGGTCGGTGGCGCTTGGGGCACGTTCACGGAAATTGAGCCAGACGTCCTCAACCGGAACTTTCAAGTCAATACGATGGGATTGCTCTACCTTGCGCGCCGCGTCGCGCCGGCCATGGTGGCTGCTGGCAACGGCGCAATCATCGTCACCGGAAATACCTCGGCGCTGCGCGGCCGGGCCAACTTCTCGGGCTTCGCGCCAACGAAAGCGGCGCAGCGCATTCTGGCCGAGGCCATGGCGCGGGACTTGGGCCCGAAAGGCGTGCATGTCGCCTACATCGTGATCGATGCCGTCATTGACGTGCCGTGGGCGCGGGAGCGCTTCAAGGACAAGCCCGACGACTTCTTCATCGCACCTGCCGCGATCGCCGATGAAGCTTGGCACGTCGCCAACCAGCCCCGCTCCGCATGGTCATTCAATGTGGAAGTGCGGCCCTTCGGTGAAACCTGGTAATGCGCAGCACTGATCATTTTCTGCTTTGCGTGCGCCCTGTGGTCGGGAACAAATGCCGAGTGCTCAGCCTTCGGGCTGCGGTCGTTGATCGACCAATCCTATTTGAACAGAAGGTAGGCGACATGAATAGCGAGAATAACGCGCTCGACGGCCTTCAACAAATCCGTGCCATGATGTCGAGCAACCGCAAGGCGCCGATGATCGAAAAACTCGGCTTGGATTTGGTCGAGATTGAGCGCGGGCATGCGATGTTCGAGGGAGCACCTGATCGCAGCGTCTACAATCCCCTCGGCGGAGCGCACGGCGGCTATGCCGCGACGCTGCTCGATAGCACCTGTGGCATCGCAGTCCATTCGCAACTTGGCCCCCGACGTGGGCACAGCACGCTCGAACGCCGACCTCCATGGCTACGACGAAGCCTTCGGAACAGACCGTCAATCCCGCGTCACGCCTTCTTCCACAGATCCCGAAAGCGCGGGATCTGGTCCGGAATCCACTCGAAGCCCTGGACGTTCTCTCTGAGCGCCGCGTATTCCACCGAGAAGAAAAGGGGCAACATCGGAATCTCTCGGGCGAGTATGGCCTGGATTTCGCTATAAAGCTTCTTGCGCGCCGCCTGATCGAAGTTCTGCCGCGCCTGTTCGAGCAAGGCATCGACTTTCTCGTTCTTGTAGCCAGTCGTATTGGCGTAGCCCTTGCTGTGGAACAGGATGTACAGAAGCCCGTCTGGATCCGGGCGCTGCGTCCATCGATTCGGCGAGAAGTTTGTCTCTTTTCGAACCAGCTTGGCATACCACTCGCTCTGCGCGACGGGTTCCAGCTTGAGCTTGACACCGACTGCGGCGAGCTGTTCCTGCACGAGCTGGTTGATTTGACTGAGAGCCGTTACCTGAGGCGTGGAAAGAGCAAACTCGAATCCATTAGAATAGCCCGCCTCTTTGAGCAGCACCCGGGCTTTCTCAGGATCGTAGTCATGCGACTTGATGGCAGGATCAAACCACCACAGTCCCGGTGGGGTCGGACCCTCTGAGATGGTGCCTTTGCCATCCATGACAATATCATTAATGCGCTTGCGGTCGATGCCATGGGCGATCGCCCGACGCAGCTTGTCGTTATTGAATGGTGGCTCGTACATGTGCCACTGCAGAGAGTACCAACGTCCTACAGTGATCGGTTGCAGGGCGATGTTCGTACGGCCTTGGAGCTGCCTAATATCCTGGGGTGACAGTTCGCCAACGAAGTCAATCTCACCGGTGATCAAGCGCTGGACGCCGACAACAGCGCCGGAGATGTCGCGGAAGACGATACGATCGAGATAAGGCTTGCCTGCCTCCCAGTACTTCGGATTGCGCTCGACGACGATATGGCTGCCGCGCACCCACTCCTTGAATGTGAAGGGGCCGGTGCCGACTGGAGAGTTACCAAAGTCCTTGCCGAGCTTCTCGGCAGTCGTCGGCGAGACCATGAACCCAGGGCGCTCACCAAGCAGACTGAGCAGACCGGCGTAAGGCGCCTTGAGAACGAATGCCACCGTCTGCGGATCAATAACGTCGGCCGAGGCAATGATCGGCTCGATTTGCGCGCGCTGTGGCGAGGCCACGCCAGCGTCCAAGCGACGATCGATGTTCCACTTGACGGCCATCGCGTCGAAGGATGTGCCATCGTGGAACTGCACGCCTCGGCGCAACTTGAACACCACTCGCTTGCCGCCCTCCTCGACCTCCCAGCTTTCGGCGAGCTCAGGATGGATCGAGAAGTCCGGCCCAAAGCGGACCAGAGTGTTGAACACTAGATAAAGAACCTGCCGCTCGGTGAACTGCACGGAGAAGATCGGATCCATCGTTTTGGAATCTGATGGGAAACCGATGTTGAGGCTGCCGCCCCTTTGGGGCCCACCCTGCGTGGCTCCTCTTGCAGCCCTGAGACTTGGGGCGATTGCCAGTGTGCCGAGGCCCACGCCGACGTCACGGCGCGTCAACTTCGTCATGTGCGCCTCCCCACTCGCCCAAAGGTTTTGCAAGATCGTATGACTGTATACCAACAGCTACCGCGGGCAAGAGGCGAGCACTCGCTCTGGTTCTCGGCCGATATCGTCGCGCAGGCAGGCCTTGAAATGCCCTGAAGCGATCTCCCTCAGCCGAGGAACGGTGCGCCCGCAGTCGACCATGGCGTGCGGGCAGCGCGTGCGGAAGACGCAGCCGGACGGCGGGTTAGCCGGGGTCGGGACGTCACCTTCGAGCACCTTGCGCTCGCGCCGCATATCAGGGTCGGCACTCGGAACCGCCGAAAGCAGGGCAACCGTGTATGGGTGCTGGGGCGCCCGCACGATGCGCTTGCTCGGGGCGATTTCCATGATGCGGCCGAGGTACATGACGGCAATGCGATCGCACAGGTGCGCCATAACCGCGATGTCATGCGAGATCAGCAGCATGGCTAGGCCAAGGCGCGCCTTGAGATCGGCTAACAAATTGACGATCTGTGCCTGGATCGAGACATCCAGCGCTGAAACCGGCTCGTCAGCCACAATGAAGTCCGGTTCGACGGAGATCGCTCGCGCAATGCCCACTCGCTGGCGCTGGCCGCCGGAAAGCTCGCTCGGGCGCCGATCCATGTGCTCGGTTCCAAGGGCGACAAGTTCGAGGAGCGCTGCGATGCGGTCGCGAGCCAAACGCTCCGAGCGTACTAGTCCCTGAACGACGAGCGGCTCGCTGATAGCCTCGGCAACCGTCATGCGCGGATCAAGCGACCCGTATGAGTCCTGGAAAACGATCTGCGCCCGTCGGCGAAACTTACGTAGTGCCAATCGATCAAGGCTCAGTAGATCAGCACCATCGAAATAGACTGAACCCGAGGTCGGCTCGATCAGCCGCAGCAGCATACGACCGACGGTTGATTTTCCCGATCCCGACTCACCTGCCAGCCCCAGCACTTCTTGGCGGCTGATCGTAAACGACACACTCTCGACGGCGCGAACATAGCCGACGGGCCGACTGAAGACGCCACGCCGGATTTCGAACGACTTGCGCAGATCGCGGACATCCAGGAGAGGAGTGGCCGGCGACATCCCGCTGCCTCAACCGATCTCGCGCCAGCGGGCACAGCGCACAAGGCGCCCCTGACCGCAGGACTCGAGCGCTGGAACTGGGCCATCGCAAATTCCCGAGACATGGTGCTCGCAGCGTGGATGAAAGCTGCAGCCCGCGGGCAGCGCCAGGGCGCTTGGTACGTTGCCCGGAATGGCCTCGAGGGGGCGGCCTGCCCGCTCGATATTCTCAAGACGCGGAAGGGAGCGCAACAATGCCCGCGTATAGGGCATTCGCGGCCCTTTGAAGATGTGGCGCACCTTTCCGCCCTCGACGATACGTCCGGCATACATCACCATCATGCGGTCAGCGATTTCGGCAACCACACCGAGGTTGTGTGTGATGAAGACCACCGCCATGGCGTTTTCGCGCTGCAAGCGTTTCAGCAGGGCAAGAATTTGGGCTTGGATGGTCACGTCGAGTGCCGTTGTCGGCTCATCCGCAATCAATATGGTCGGGCGGCAGGAGAGAGCGATGGCGATCATCACGCGTTGACGCATGCCACCCGAGAGCTGATGCGGATAGCTGGCCAAGATCCGCTCGGGATTGGGAATGCCAAGCTCGGTGAGGAGCAAGAGCGCCTCCGCCACCGCCTCCTGAGAATTTACAGCACGATGCTGGCGCACAGCCTCTGTAATCTGAGATCCGATCGAATAGATCGGGTTGAGGGATGACATGGGGTCCTGAAAGATCATCGCTACATCGTTACCGCGCACCCGCCGGCGTTCGCGGTCGCTCAGCTTGAGCACGTCCTTGACGTCACCAGATTTGGCCGCGAGTCGTATCCTGCCGTTGACGGTGGCGTTCTGATCGGTTGCGATGAGCCCCATGATCGCGAGCCCAGCGGTAGATTTGCCCGAGCCCGATTCGCCGACAATGGCAAGCATTTCACCTCGGCACAGCGTGAACGAAACATCGCTCACGGCGTGCACCAGGCCCCCGGGTGAACGAAAGCGCACCGTGAGGTCCTCCACCTCGAGGAGAGGCCGATCCGACAAGGGGCTAGGCTCATTCACTCGACCGCCGAACCCCCGAGATAAAAGCCCATAACTGTGAGAGCCGTGGCCGCGCCTGGTGCCAGGCTCATTGCCGGATTGAGCGCAAGAAACTCGAAGCCCGAGCGCACCATGCCGCCCCAGTCAGCGGTGGGAGGTGGGATACCGAGGCCGAGGAAGCTCAGGCTGGCAGCGGTGATCGTGGCGAGGGACACGGCAATCGCAAATTGAGCCGCCACGACGCGCATGATGTTGGGCCACACATGTCGGCGAATGATCCAGCCCGACGACCCGCCCGCGGCAACGGCTGCTTCGATATAGGTCGCCTCGCGAATGGCAAGAGACTGGCCCCTGACCAACCTTGCCATCGTCGGCCACATGACAAATCCAAGTACGAGGATGAGGTTCTTATATGACGGTCCGACCATTACGGTGATGATCAGCGCCAGGATCAGCGCCGGAAGGGCAACGAACAAGTCGATGATCGGCACGATAGCGAAGTCTATGCTGCCCCGGAAAAAGCCAGCCGCTAGGCCAATCGGCGCTCCAATTAAGACGGCCACGAGAGCTGCGCCAATGCCGACGACCAGCGATGTGCGAGCGCCATATATGAGGCGGCTCAAGATGTCGCGCCCGAGCTCATCGGTACCGAGCCAATGCTGCGCCGAGGGCGGCTGCAACAGAAGCACACTCGATTTGTTGGGATCATAGGGTGCGAGCAGTGGAGCGGCGGCTGCCATCAGAGCAACCGTGGCGACAATAATCGCGCCGGTGAGGAAGCGCCACTTCCTCAGCATGGATCGGCTCTGTCGGTAGAACTTGTACGGCGCATTGATCGCAGCGGCATCGGCTAGTGGAACCGGATCTGTGGGTTGATGAGCGTATACACGACATCGGTCACGACGTTCATGACAACGACGGCGACGACTACGATCATTGAAATAGCCAGCATGACCGGGAAGTCATGAGCCGCGATTGAAGCAACAAACAGGCGGCCGACACCGGGCATAGAGAACACAGTCTCGGTGACGACGGCTCCACCCGTGAGCTGCCCCATGGCCAGTCCCATGAAGGTCACGACCGGCAGCACGGCGTTAGGCATTGCATGTTTGAAGGCCACATTCCACTCCGAGAGCCCCTTGGAACGGGCTACCTGGATGTAGAGACGACGATAAACGTCACGCTGCTCTGCCCGAAATACCATACTGAAGGCGCTGAAGTAGTAGGCCGAAAGAGTGGCCACCGGCATGATCAGATGTTTCAGGTGCGCTCCGAGGCCGTCCGACCACGGCACCCAGCCGGTCGATGGAAGCCAGCCCAGGGTGACGGCAAAAAAGAAGATCAGAGAAATGCCGAGCATGAAGTTCGGCACCGTGACACCGATGATGTTGAGTCCCGTGACAGTCGGTACGAGCACACTCCGCCCCGCGGGCACGCTGTTGAGCACGACGGCGAGCGTACCTGCGACAAGGATGGACCAGAATGCCAGCTCGAGTGTGATAGGCATGGCCGGGCCGATCGCTGAAGCAACTGGCTGTTGCGTCGCGTACGAGCGACCAAAATCACCACGCAACGCTTTACCCAACCAATCGAAATACTGCACGTAAGCCGGGCGGTCGAAACCATGTTGCGCATTGAGCGCTGCGATGGCCTCAGGCGTCGCGTTCTCGCCCAGCATCATGGACGCAGGACTGCCCAACAGCGTTGTGACCGAAAGGAAGAGCAGCGCCGTCACCGCTATCACCGTCGGAATTGCAAGAAGCAGACGCCGGACGACGAAGGTCAACATGGCTAGTGTTTCAGCGTGAGGCCAAGGGTCGAGCCAGCAGTCATCCCCAGCCCAGCACCACGCGGCATGACGATCGTTGTTACATGTCGCTCGATTGCGGTTCAAGAACCCAGCGTTCCAACGTCTTCCGGTCGGGTTCTCGAATTTGCCGCCTTGAACGACTGGCCTAAATTGTATTATGGTATACCAAAGCCGGAGGCTCAAGCCATGAAGTACGGCTACTTCGCGAACATCCACGATCCAACGCAAAGTCGCGACTACGGCGCCATGATCGGCGAGATGCGCGAGTTGGCGAAGTTCTGCGACGAGGCCGGCTTCGAGACCTTTTGGCTGCCCGAGCACCACTTCAGCGTTTGGGGTCGGGAACTGCTCGGGAATCCCTTGATGATGGCGGCCGACCTCGCCGCACGAACGGAGCGCATCCGGCTGGGGCTGGCGGCAGCCATCATCACGTTCTGGCACCCGCTGCGTTTGGCCGAGGATCTGGCGCTTCTAGATCACCTGACGCGAGGTCGTCTGGATATCGGCGTCGGACGGGGCAACTACGGTTTGGAGGCGAGCAACCTAAACCCAGCCGCAGACCCCAACAAAAGAGCCACCAATGTTAAGGTCTTTCTTGAGACGCTGGAGGTTGTGCGGACGGCGCTGACCGAGGATCGCTTTGCTCACCGCGGAGAGCTGTTCAGCTTTCCTGCGCCCGGTTTTCGAGCCGATAAGGCGCATACTGTCAAGGACAGCCGCTACATTGACAGCGCAACAGGAGAACTCGTTCGTCTGACCACATACCCGCGTCCCAAGCAAAGGCCCGTGCCGCCGTTGTGGCAGGTCGTGTCAGAGGATTATGAGTCGATCCGCTTTTGCGCCAGGAACGACATGGGCATCATCATGTGGCGCCCGACCACGAAGGAGACACGGCGGCGCCTTCAGGTTTACAAGGAGACCTGGGAGGCACACAGCGGCCGCACCATGCCGCTCGGTCAGCGTGCAGCCTTGGTGCGTGACACTTTCGTCGCCGAGAGCGCTGATGACGCGCGACGGATCGCCGGCAAAGCGGTTATGGACGCCCTCAACTTTGCCAACTGGCGCGGCGCTCGGATATTCCTCGATCCGGAGGAGCGCCTGACGTCTGAGGACGAGGCTCGTCTCGGCAGCGAGCTGACGTTCGAGTTTGTAAGCGAACGCGCCCTGCTATTCGGCTCGCCGGATGAGGTCCTGGCCAAGCTTATCGCGCTGTACGACGAGACCGGCATCGAACAGGTGATCTTCAAGTCCTGTTGGCCGGGGCTGCCGCATGAGCACACCATGCGCAGCATGCAGCTTTTGACGCGTGACGTTCTGCCTAGGCTTGAGCGCCACCTCGCTCAGTCGGGGGGCCCGCGCGTAGCCGCGGAATAGCGCTTTGTCACCCTCGCGCCTGCTTTTTCTGAAGCACCTTCTCGGCAAACGTCGCCGAGCGCAACACAAAGCCGCGGCAGCGCCGCGCAAGCTGCTCACCGTTGCGTGCCACGGCAGCTTCAAGGATCTGGCCCATCAATTTTACGGTCTCCTCTCGATAAGCGGCGTCGGCCTCCTGTGTCGTGACGGTCCGCAAGAAGGTGATTCGCGCGCGGAGAGTGCGCAGGAAGCGACGCGCAAGGTCGTTGCCGCTCCCCTGCATGAGCACATCGTAGAAGCCGTCGTATGCGCTGACGTAGGGACGAACCTTGCGGCTCTGTCCCGCTTTCTCCAGCTCTCGGAATGCGGCCTCCAACGCTCTGATATCGCGCGCACCGGCGCGCTCAACGAAAAGTCGTGCCATCTCGGGCTCGAGTGCGGCCCTCACCTCGTAGACCTGGCGCGCCTCCTCCAGCGTGAGAGAGGACACGAACAGGCCCCGGTTTCCCCGTCGCTCGACCAAACCCTCGGCTTCGAGCTGGCGCAAAGCTTCACGCACCGACGTGCGGCTCACACCCGTTTCGGCGCACAGCTCGCGCTCCACAAGATGTTGGTCGGGCTTGAAGTACAGCGAGAGAATGGCGTCACGCAGCTTGGCCGTCGTCAGCTCGCGCAGCGTCGGAGTGTCACGCGCAACCGCAAGTGTACTGGAAGATCGATTCATGCTCGGCTCTTCAATCCGTTCGCACACCATAATATCGTATACCGCGACCGGCAGCACAGCGTCCTCTGCGAGGTTGTATGACCCGCGCGTCTTTTGCCAAGGCGTCAGGCAGACCCGAAATTCACTATCGTGTTGAGGGCAACGGCCCGTTTGTCACCTTGATTCACGGGGTCGGCGCAAACCTCGACTCCTGGGACGAGGTCGCAGCCCAAATGCGGCCGTACTACAGCATCGTCCGCATGGATCTTGCCGGCCACGGCCAGTCCGGCCCCATCACAGGCAACCGCAGTCTTGACGATTTTGCGGACGATGTGCGTCTCGTCTGGCGCCATATCGAACTTAACAGCACGCATCTCGCCGGCTTCTCGCTCGGCGGCCTCATCGCTCAGTCGCTGGCCCTCTCCGATCCCGGTCGTATCGAGCGTCTCATCATTCTGAGTGCCGTTGCCGGGAGGACGCAGGAGGAGCGGGCAAGAGTCGTCGATCGGCTCAGGCTCTTGCAGAAAGGAGGAATCGCGGCGGTCACCACTGCAGCCGAAGAACGCTGGTTCACTCCGGAATTTCGTCGGCGCCATCCCGATCGCGTAAATCAGCGCATGCGCGAGTTGTTGGCAAATGATCCCGTATCCTATGCCGCGGCCTACACGGTGTTCGCCACGAGCGATCTCGGTGACCGCGTCGGTGAGATCCGTCATGCAACGCTCGTGGCTACCGGCGAACACGACGTCGGCTCAAATGTGCGTATGGCCCGCTTGATGCACACGGCAATCAAGGGTTCTGGGCTGCGGATCCTGCCCGGCTTACGCCATTCTGTGCTGGTCGAGGCGCCTCAGCTCGTGGCCGACATGTTCATTGAGTTCCTTGGCGGAGGGAGCTTACACACTCAGGCGTGAGATCGATCATGCAATACGTCAACCTTGGCCGTTCCAACCTGAAGGTCTCCCGCCTAGGCCTCGGTGCCATGGGCATCGGTGACAAGTCATGGCGCTCATGGGTATTGGACGAGAGCGAAGCTCGTCCAATCCTCAAGCGCGCACTCGATCTTGGTATCAACTTCATCGATACTTGCGACTATTACTCCAGTGGACGCAGCGAGGAGGTGCTCGGCCGTTGCATAGGCTCCTTGGTGCGGCGTGACGAGCTCGTGCTGGCAACCAAGGTCGGCAATCCGATGGGTAAGGGGCCCAATGCCAGAGGCTACTCGCGCAAGCATTTGCACGAAGCCGTTGATCAATCCTTGCGTCGCCTGCAAACAGACTACATCGATCTCTACCAAACGCATATTTGGGATCCCTCTACTCACATCGAGGAAATGGTGGATGCGTTCGATGCACTCGTGCGATCGGGCAAGGTTCGCTATGTCGGCATCACTGATATGCCGACATGGCAACTAGCCAAGGCTTACTACTACGCGGCGCACAGCAATCGCAGCCGCTTCATTAGCGTGCAGAACCACTACAATCCGATCTGGCGTGAAGACGAGCGCGAACTGTTGCCGTTCTGCCGGGCTGAGGGGCTCGCCGTCATCCCCTACAGTCCGATGGCGCGCGGTTTCCTCACGGGCAAGAGCCGCCGCGATGGCTCGGCTCCCACCGAACGACTGCGGAGCGACGACTATGCGCTCAAGATTTACGGTCGCCCGAACGACACCGCGGTTGCCGAGGCGGTAGAAAGGGTGGCAGCGGCCCAACAGGTGGCCCCCGCACAGGTCGCGCTGGCCTGGACCATGTCGCGCCCTGGAGTCACCGCGCCAATCTTTGGCGCCACACGGATCGAACATGTCGACGCGGCGGCCGCGGCGCTTGAAATTAGTCTTGGCAGCGGGGCGATCGCAGCCATAAGTCAAGTCTACGAGCCGCGCAGCGCTGTAATTTCGGTCAACTGAAAGAATCTGGCCCGCCTGCTAGCGCATTGCCCGCCTATGGCAATCGGTCCGGGTCCGCTGCGGGTGTGCGCCGTGCAAAGGCGGCGTTCTCCAGAAGCCTACCGTGGGGAGCGTGAGCACCTTGGAGGGGTCAGCCGGAGATCTTGTTCGTGATTGGCGGATGTGGGCGTGACCAGGCCGGCAGAGGCGCCAGTTGTTGCCAAATCGCTGATCACCGACCATCACGTCGCTTTGTTGCGTCGTTTGTTGCACTCGCCAGGGGTGATTGACGTCACGATGACAAAATATCCAATAATATCAATGTGTTAAGTGGCGCCCCGTAGGGCGGCGATGCCCACCTCAACTAGCCTCTTAACCTATTGAAAATACATAGATTTATGCGGCTAGGATTTCTGGTTTGTTGCACTGTTTGTTGCACCTTAACGCGAATCCAAGCAAAGAACGGACTTCTGTCAGCAATCCTAGGTTCCCCTAACCAGCTGCTAGCCAATTAGGCGCTTTGCACAATCGACGAGGGTTGATCTCGGGGGTCGCGTACCACGGAGCCAATTTCCCCTTACAAACGGAGCTCACCAGACACAGGATCGGTCAGACCGGCTTGACGAGAGTGTCGTGCCAAAATCGGCCGTGGGCGATCCCTAAA
>Ga0066388_100001308_pt1 | contig 13771 bp, 11 predicted proteins | sample PanSoiMetaGPlot6_FD_64539 | JGI IMG/M metagenome (GOLD analysis project Ga0066388, IMG submission 64539) | Tropical forest soil microbial communities from Panama analyzed to predict greenhouse gas emissions - Panama Soil - Plot 6 (Hybrid Assembly) | ecosystem: Environmental > Terrestrial >... | reverse complement strand
GCAGGCTGTGCCTGACCAGCAGCAGTTTTATCCAGGGCAGCAGCCGCAGGCTGTGCCTGACCAGCAGCAGTTTTATCCAGGGCAGCAGCCGCAGGCTGTGCCTGACCAGCAGCAGTTTTATCCAGGGCAGCAACAGCCCGCGCGGTATCAAGGTCGAACCACTCAACAGCCGCCATCGTCTCCCTTTCAAGCTCAGCCACCTGACAGCGAAAGTCCAAGAGAGCGCAAGCCTGTGCGGGGCGTGCCTCTGGGTCAAATGCAGCAGGCTTTTGCAATGGCCCGCAAAGCGCTGGCCCTATTGGATGCCGATCGCAACGAGGAAGCTTGCGCGTTGCTCGAGCGCGCCGCCCTACTGGATCCCAATCCCAACTCGGCACCGATCCACAGCAGTCTTGGTCGAGCTCATAGCAAGCTTGGGCATTGCGAAAGAGCGGTTATGGAGTTCCACACGGCGCTCAACTTCGAGCCAAGGATGGAATCAGCAACACTGGGCATTGCCGGTTGCTATCAGGAAATGGGCAAGATCCCCGAGGCCATTGCCTGGTATCAGAAGTACCTTGATCAAAACCCCCGTTCGGTGGAGCCCAGCAAGGTACGAAGCATGATCGCCGCATTAAAGAAGGCTGCAGAAAGTGGCCCGTGCGACGATCCCAACGGTCCGGACTATCTTGCCAGCATTACTTCACAAGGAACTCGCCGATGGCCAAGGGAGAAACTGCCCCTCAGAGTCTACATTGACCCCGGCCACAGTGAAACCGGCTACCGGAAGCCGTTCAAGCAGTTGCTGACCGAGTCGTTTGACACCTGGTGCCAAGCTGCGGAGAACCGGGTGGCCTGGATTCTGGAGCCGGACCCGGACAAAGCCGATATCACTTGCCGGTGGGCACGCACGACAGACGACTTGGAGCAGGCTACCGGTGCCGAAGGCGGGCAGACGATGACTGAAATGACCATCGATCAGGAGGGTAATCGCAAAATTGAAAAGGGGCGCATCACACTCCTGACCTTTACGTTACAGGGCAAGCCCGTGCCGGATGACGAGATGAGGTCGACTGCCCTACACGAAGTGGGGCACGTACTCGGACTGGGCGGACACTCCAGCAATCCGCAAGACATCATGTTCTTCACGGTCACCGGCAGCTCAGCCAAGGCGCTATCAAGTCGCGACAAGGCAACGTTGTGCGCGCTCTACATAGCATATCCGCCGGCCGGGCATTAAACGCCCACGAACGCGACGGTGCCGAGTTCGCCGAGAGAGAGCCCTGATGCCGGTCACCAGCCACTCTCTTGTCACAGCAGTTCGAGGAAAAACCAGACGGAGGGCGGGATCAGTGCGCCCACTCGAGCGAATTTGTTATATAGTGAAATTGCAGACCCTTGAATTTCCTTGTTCCTGGAACACTCATCACCTCCTGGCACACACGGAGTTCGGGAACCTGCAAGGAGACTTTAACGGTATGAAACTTGATGCAGTGAAATTTGGACTTGCCGGAGGCATTATCTCGGCGCTCTTTATGTTTGTGCTGGCGCTGGGCTCAGCCTTTGCCGGGTGGGGAACCGGCATGCTCGATTCAATAGCGACCATGTACGTCGGCTACAAGGCCGGATTTGTGGGCGGCTTGATCGGGGCAACCTGGGCATTCGTAGAAGGCTTCGTTTCCTTTTACCTGATTGCCTGGGTGTACGACTACCTCCAGAAAGAAAAACAAGCATAAGCTGGACGTCGAAATCCACGTCGCAGGCAACACTATTCGGATGAGCTGTGCTCACCCCTACTTTGTACTGGATAATTTCGAGAGCTCCGTCTTAAGCTCGTTTATATCAGACTGCTTCGGCACGACCGTCATTATCAATACGGCGCTGATGAGTATCGCAGCGGCCAGCCCTCCGCCAATTGCCAGCAGAAGCGGGCGCACATTCTCTCGTCCTTCGGAGGCAGCGACTTGGAGGGCCTGCACTTTATCCTCGAAGGTTTTCGCCAATGGCGCGATGTTCTTGTTGACGTGGGCGCGAAATTGATCCAGCTCTTTGGACAGCTGTGTCCTGAACTGCTCAAGCTCTGCCTTGGTGGTATCTTGGGCAGATTTCGTTTGAGCTTCGAGCTTCGCCCTGGACCCCTCTACCTCCGCACCGAGCCGGTCGGCAAGCCTAGCAAATGCCTTTTCCTGGGATGTGACGGCATCCTGAAAGAGCCGCTGCTGAGCGGAGATCTTGCCGGACAGCACATTAGTGATATTGTCGGTTTGCTGCTTGAGCATGCGGTCGATTTCACTTTGCGAGTAGGTCGCGTACTTTGCTCCGCGGTCGGCAGGCGCCTGCGTCGGATAGGAGACACCGGCAGCGCCGGTCTCCTTGGCGCTGGACGCTGCGCCTCGCTGTGCTGAGCTGTCTTCACCCACCAGCACTCCGGGAATGGTAGGAACGTGATCCCGCGGTAGCGCAAACACCTCGAATGCCCCGGCTGGGAACTCCTCCACAAACTGATCTTCGCCAACCAGGCCAATGGTGCGATCCCTAAAGTTGATGCGAATGAGAAAATGCTCGCGCTCCTCAGGTTTCATCTTCAGCTGCTCAGCGACCCCTGCAAGTACCTTGTCGGCCAGAAACTTTGCCTGGTAGTTGCTCTTTAGCCAGGGGCTCAAGTTGGCGGTTCTACCGGTCCGGCTCTCAGAGTCGACTGCGTTCCATCGATCCCGCCCATATCGCAAGCCCAATTCCATGGGGCTGGTGTTACGGTCTATCTCGAAGGTAATGTAGGCGTCCGATTTGAGGATGTCCAAATAGGCAGTGCGCACACTTGGGCTGTCAAACTTGACCGTAAACCCGACGAGCTCCGATAGGGTCTTGACGGCATCCGGAGACAGGCGATACATGCGCCCCTGATACTTCTTCTCAGGCTCAAAATAGGGGCCTTCAACGAGCCCGAACTCGGTAATCCAGACCTGTCCAAGGTTTGACTTGACTGTTTCTTGAATTTCGGAAACCATAACCACTCTCTAATATCTGATAAACGCTAGCAAAGACAGAGTATCTCATTAACGCGAGCCGGTTTGCCACTGGAAAACTGTACCGATATCGGTTCGCTTACACTGTGCCGATATCGGTTCGCTTAACTGTACCGATATCGGTTCGCTTACTGTACCGATATCGGTTCGCTTACACTGTGCCGACATCGGTTCGCAGTAAGCGACCGGACTTAGAATCCGGTTTCGCCCGCAGTCTCGGTCTTGACTTCCGCGCCCGTGTCCGATGCTCCGGCAGACGTAGCCGCCAGTCCCGGATCGACTCGAGCAATGTCTATGTAAGCCGGCGCCAACCTCTCATCGGCAAACTTTCGCTGATAACGGCGAATCTGGGCCGACCCTTCAGCGGCTTTACCATCGAGCGCGTAGGCTCGGCCAAGATGAAGTACATCCACCCACGCCTCCGGGCACAATCGCAAGACTTCCTGGAATTGTTCAACGGCCTCTGAGTATTGACCGTCTGCCAACAGCAAAAGCCCGAGTTCGTGCCTAATAAAGTAATCCCGAGGGGCCGCCGACTGAGCATTGCGAGCCTCCTGAATGATGGTGGCGGCCTTACCCTGACGGCTGAGCGATCGCTGTTTCGACGACTCGCGCGGCAAGTCAAGCGCGCGGGACTGAAGGAAATAAGCATTGTCAAAGTTGTCCGCCATGTAGGGATCCCAGCGGAAATCGTGCTGCAGTGAGTAGCCGACAGCGGTCATACTCCTTTGTTGCCACGGTTTCTTCGTGAGCTTGAGGTATTCCTGGACGCGTTGAGCAGCACGCGAGCGATCGCCTTGCAGGTAATCCAATTTCGCAAGCAGCAGAACCACCGGCGGATAAGGCGCAATCGACTGAGCATGATCGGCTGCCTGTCTGGCACCTTTGAAATCGCCACCGAGATATTTGACAATCGCTAGCCCATGGTAAGCGAACTGCGAATTGGGGTAGCAACTGATCAGCTTGCGGAAACCTTCGCCGGCTTTCGCGAGGTCGCCTTTCCGCATATAGGCTATGCCCATGTCACCGTAGACATGACAGAGCTTGGGATTGAGCTCCAGGACCTTGAGCCAGGCATTGATCGCCTTGTCGTAATTGTGCGTGAGATAGTGCACCACACCTATGCTCAACACCGTCTCGCCCACCTTTGGCGCAAGGCTATAAGACTTACGAAGGGCGTCCAGCGACTCATCATAGCGACCCTTCATGGCGAGGGCCAGTCCGAGAAGGTGGAAGGGCAGGGGATCATTCGTATCGGCATTGGTCGCATCAATGAGCGAAGCGACAGCCTGGTCGACTAAGCCCTTCGTCAGCGCAGTCAGCCCGGCTGACGCAGCCTGTTGAGAGCGCTCTCGCGCTTTGTAATCCCAACTCTGAGACTGACACTGGGCCGGCGCCGCTGCCACCAGCTGAATCAGGAGCATGACCAGAGAAATAACTTGCGGCTTTTTCACGTGATGGTTATAAGATTGCGGCAGGGACGGCATCTCTTGCACTGGCACATTAAAACACAAAGACCGGTCGGTCGGGCAACTGCTCGAAGTCATCCTCGGAGAATGTGTATAGCCTGGCCGGTCGAAAAGAAGACTCTTGCGTGGTTTCATCGAGCTCGTGCAGCACGCCGGTCGAAAGAAATTTCTTGCGGAAGTTGCGATTGTCGACTGACTTTCCAAGCACTGCCTGATAAACGATCTGCAAATCTCTGAGCGTGAATTTGTCGGGCAACAGCTTGAATGCCGCCGGTGAATACTCAATCTTGTACCTGAGACGCTGGTGGGCGTATTGAATGATCCGCACATGATCAAAGGCAAGTTCCGGCAAATTGTTTACCGGCCACCAGGCCACGCCGCTGGCGTTAGTGCTGGCCTTGAGCTCCAGCTCCTCTTCCCTGAGAAGGGCCAGATAAGCGACGGCCACCACGCGTCCGCGGGGATCGCGGCCCTCATCACCAAAGGTATAGAGCTGCTCGAGATAAACATCCTTGACGTTGGTCTGCTCCGCGAGCTCGCGGGCCGCAGCTTCTTCCAAGGCTGAGTCGCGCTCGCTGAAAAAGCCACCAGGCAGCGCCCACCGGGACTTAAAAGGGTCGTATTTGCGTTTGATCAGCAATACCTCGAGCGTGCCGTCGTGAATGGCAAACGCCACTGTATCTACTGTTACTCTCACCAGCTCGCTCGACATACGAGTTTTCCTCTTTCAGGAGCAGCACCGGCAGCGGCACCCAACAGCAGGGCTGCGGGCGGGCAGACTGGCTACGTACCCACAGGAACAACGAAATCATAACCTTCCAGATAGGTTTTCAGTGGTGGAGCCTGATGCCCGCCATCGATCTCGATCAACTTGACAGCGACCTGATGCTTTTCCAGCGCGGCGACAATGTCCCTCTGCAGTTGTGCCGGGACTACGATGTCCTGCCGCGCTGAGATGACCGCTACTCTCACGCCTTTTGGCAGACCATCGACGTTACTCAAGAAACTCTTACGCTTGTACAGCTCCGGCACTTCCGACGGCGACCCACCGAATGCGCTGGTCATTGCCTGCTTTAGCCTGGGATGAACCGATTCATTGTAGAGAGCAAACAGATCACCGGCTGATTCCACGCTCACAACCCCGGCCAGTTTGGCCTTGATGTCGGCCGGGGCGGCGGCGGCGTAAGCCAGCACCGTACAGCCGCCCATAGAAGTTCCCATCAGAACAATTTTCTTGACCGGGAACTCCTGGCATACTTCACGGATATTCTGGGTTATATCGGCCATGGCGGTATCATTTCCCCACGACGCTTCCCGCCTGTAACTAGGCGAAATCAAGACTGTATCAGGGTGGCTGCTGACGATTCCGTCGGCAACAGCGACGCCAGCCGGAATAAAAAATGGCTCCAAATAGCTGGAGCCCATGCCATGCAAATAGACAACCAGCTTGAAGTTCGTCTGCGAGATGTTAAGGTCGGGTCGCAGCAACCCAAAGACGTCTGTTTGACCATCAACATGGCTTACGAAAATGCGCCGTTCGATGCGTGCGCTCAGACTAGAACTGGCTGCGCCTGGTGGCAGTAGGATTTCTAGACGGCGAGCCATCTCGTTTCTTACCGGGTCGAGCCGCTCAATCATAGCTGGCATTAGCAAAAGCAGGCCGGCAACATTGGCTGTCACAGACACAACCAGGCAGGTGACCAAGACACGTACCTTCAAATGCAGCCCTCCTGCAGCAAAGCGTGCAACTGACCTATCTTACAAGCTCGATCGCCCGGTCCGTTGTAATATTTGGAAAGTAACAGATAACAGACTTGGTTCCAAATTCATAACGTGCGGTGGTTGTCATTACAGGCTTTCTCGCTAGTGCTGGTGGCGTCGGCGTCACAAGCTCTTTGCCAGCCTGAAAGCGGGAGAGATGACGCTCGTGAACACAACCGCAAAGGCATAGCGCTGCAAACCCACGGTCGGCTCGCAGAGGCCGTCGACGAATACAAGCAAGCAATCAAGCTCAATCCGGAAGGGGCCGGCTACCACAACAATTTGGCCCTCGTGCTCAAAGATCTCGATCGGCTCGAGGAGGCGGAACGCGAGGCCAGGCTCGCCCTCAAGCTCAAACCAACCCGAGCGGACTACCATTTCAATCTTGGCGTCGTCCTCCAGCGACAAAACCGGCTCGATGAAGCTGCTGCCAAATTTCGTGAGGCCGCGAGCATGGACGCCCTCGATCCCGAGTACAGGTACCGACTGGCTCTGGTACTAATGCAAATGTCCAAACCTCAAGCCTCGGAACAGGAGATCAAGATGGCACTTCTACTTAAGCCGAATGAATCTAAGTATCATAAAGTGCTAGCCGATAGTCTGCTGCAGCAAGGCAAGCACGAGGAGGCTCACTATGAGTACCGCAAAGTACTTGAACTGACGCCAAACGCTCCTGATGTAGGCGACATTCGCAACAAGATCAACTATCTCAAGCAAGTTCTAAAAATAGATCAGTGAAGCAGAGTGACCCGATCGGTGGCAGAAACCAGGCTTTTCCTTCATTATTAAAAGCGGCGAGGTGCACACGATGGAACCGCATGAGAGTTCGCCCGTGACTGAAGCCGACGAAGGCAGTCCTCCTGCCATGAGGGAGGAGACTCCATTGGGGCTGTCGGGTCACGACCACGGGCCGATGCAGGCAGACGAGCATGCCGCCGGGACCGGCGAGCAAAAAGCGCAGTCCAGGGCGCTGTCCGCCCGGAGCGAGCAGCAAGCAGCCGAAGCTAGCCAGTCCGGCGACAGACTGCGCACCGTTCAACGTCAGCTGACGGTAGGCGTGCTGACCCTGGTGGCCGCATTCCTCATCTACCAGCTAGCAGCGTACTTCTCGGACATTTTGCGAATTTTGGGTATCTCGGTTCTCATCTCGTACCTGTTCATCAATGTCGTTGACTTCTTCGAGCGCTTTCTGCGCTCGCGTGCCATTTCCATATTGCTGGTTTACGCCATCCTGGCAGCAGTCACAATCGTAGCCATCGTTCTTGTCGTGCCGGCCATGATGTATCAAGTTGCACAACTGGTGCAGAGCATCATCCACAGTTTGCCCGACGCGGCCAATGCGATCATGCAGGCTCTGACGCCGGTTGAGGTGCGCCTGCATGCGGCCCAAATCAACGTGCGTGCCGCCGACATTCTCAACACCGTCGTCAACAACATTCCCAAGCCTGATCCAGGAGCGATCATGAATCGTGTGACGGAGATGGCCATGGGCACGATGACCTGGTTGCTCTACGCGGTCAGTATATTTGTAGTGTCCTTCTACTTTCTTCTGGAAGGGCACCACATAAAAGATCAAGTTGTCAGTCTCTTTCCAAGCCGCCATGCCGAATCCCTTCAGCGCATCGCCTGCGAGATGGACGACTCGCTCGAGGCCTTCTTGCGTGGGCAAACGGTACTGGCGCTCCTAGCCGGCCTGGTCATGCTCGGGGTTTATGTTGCCCTGGGCGTGCAATATGCGCTGCTGCTCAGTGTTTTTCTGGCCATCTGGGAAATAGTGCCGGTTATCGGTCCGCCGATCGGTTTTGCGCCGGCGGTCATTGTCGTAGCTATCCACGGCATGAATTTTCCGGGGAACCGCCTGGTTCAAATTCTGGCCTTGATCGTCATCTTCAACGTCATGCAACAGGTCAAGGACAACGTCGTTGCCCCTCGCTACATAGGCAATGTAATCGGGCTTCACCCGATTCTGATCTTCATTGCCATCATGATTGGTGCCCGGCTCGACGGCATGCTCGGAATCATTTTTGCCTTGCCGGTAGCTTGCGTCCTCACCGTACTCGTGCGACACCTGAAGCTCGCCGACACCATGGCAGCCGACCAGACGCCTTAGGGAAGAAGTGCCGTTCGCCCAAGCCAAACCGGCCGGTCAAGCTCTGGGCGGAGCCACCGGTAGCAGCACCCAGGCCAAAGTACCAGCCAGCGGGCTACCAAGGGCCCGAAGAAGAAAGCCATGGAGCCGACACGGGTGCCGACGCCCAACGTCCATGCCCCGAATCTCCCACCGGCAGGCCTGTGCCAATCTGACGGGCGCCTCCAGACCGTCCACCACTCTCAGCCGCTTAAAACCATGCTCGCCCCGCGCTGATCCACCCACTCCAACCAGAAGATGTCAAGCCAGAGCCCGTTACTGGGGGGATTGCCACCGTGCAGCCGACCACGAATCGGACAACGTTGCGGCAGATAATGTGCACGGGGACTGCAATTGCTGGCCCATGTAATAGTTTGAAAGCAGGTGGGCATATAAGCATCAGGTTGCTGTCCGAATTCGTTGGGATAATGGGCGACGGTGCGGTAAAACGAAGTCCTCTCCATCCGGTCAGAGCGGCGGGCTGAAAGACGCTCGGGGGCCCATCTGGTGAAGCAAAATACGTTGAGAATAATCGACCGCGGGCTGCTATTATTCAGCGTCCCGCTCATTTTTGTGGTGGCCCTGTTCGCCGTTCTCGTCGAGTTGCAGCGCGTCAACGAGCAGGCGCAGGAGTGGTTCATCCACTCCAAAGAAGTAACGGCGGCAACCGAGACTCTGCAATCGAGCTTGCTCGACGCGGAGAACTACGTGCGCGGACTGGTGATCGCCGGGGAACCAGAAGATGGTGCTTCGCTTGCCGCCCCTGGCCAGTCTGTCCAGGAAGCAGTCAACTCTTTAGATGCGCTCGTCTGGGAGAACCCGGTGCAGGAAGCCATGGTCAGACGGATCGGCACCGGTGCAGCGGAAAAGCTCAAGAGCCTCGCGCACATTGAGGGTCTAGTAAAAGAAGGGCGACATGGAGAAGCGAGCAGCCTGGTAAAAGAACAGATGCGGGAAAGGTCCATGGATCCCTTGCGCAGAGACATTCTCTCCTTGCTCCAACAACAAGTCTCCATGGACGCCTCCAAGCAGCTGTCGCTCATCGAATCTTATCGTAAGCTGAGCTGGACGATAGGCGTGGGCACCCCCATTGCCTTCCTGGTCACCCTGCTTTTGTGCTGGCAGTACAACCGCTGGCTGGTCGGAAGAATACTTTTGCTGACCGACAGCGCCCAACGTGTGGCCAAAGGCGAGCAGCCTTCGATACTGATTACACAGAGCAGCGACGAGATTGCCAGCTTAAGCAGGGCGATCTACGATCTCGGCACCACGGTCGGTGGCATCACTGAAGAGGAGCGACTGGCCCTGGAGAAGATCTCCGACGTGATCTGCTCCATTGATCAGGAAGGAAATTTCGTACGCATCAGCGGTGCCAGTCTGCAGACCTGGGGATACGCTCCCGAAGAGCTGGTCGGTCAAAAGATTTACGATATCGTCATGCCGATCGATCAGGGGCGCACGAAACAATGGCTTCTTTACACGGTCACAGGCCAAAGGGTAGGAGATCTGGAGAATTGCTGCCAGCGCAAGGACGGCAGGCTGGTCAACATCATCTGGCTCGCCTACTGGTCAGCCAAAGAGAAGCTGCTTTATTGCGTCGCCCACGACTTTACAGCCCGCAAGCAAGCGGAAGTGGAAATGCAAAAGGCCAAAGAAGCTGCGGAGGCAGCCAGCCGGGCCAAGAGTGAGTTTCTAGCCAACATGAGCCATGAGATCCGCACGCCGATGTCCGGCATTATCGGCATGACAGAACTCGTCCTCGACACCGAGCTCACGCAAGAGCAGCGCGAGTACATCTCCGCCGTTAAGACGTCGGCCGATGCACTTCTAACGGTAATCAACGACATTCTCGACTTCTCGAAAATCGAGGCAGGCAAGCTGGATCTGAATCCTGTCGAATTTAATCTGCGTGACACCGTTTGCAATACCATGAACATGTTTGCCGTGCGCGCTCACGAAAAGGGGCTCGAACTAGCCAGCCAAATCTCCGTTGACGTGCCCAATGTGCTGATCGGTGACCGCGTTCGCCTCAGACAGATTCTGGTCAACCTTGTCGGCAACGCCATCAAGTTTACCGAGAAAGGGGAAGTAGTCGTAAGGGTAAAGACAAAGTCCCGGATGGATGATCAGATTTGCCTGCAGTTCGCGGTATGCGACACCGGCATCGGCATCGCCAAAGCACAGCAGAGATCGATTTTTGAGGCGTTTACCCAAGCTGACAGCTCTTCCGATCGCGCATATGGTGGCACCGGCCTTGGTCTTACCATCTGCGCTCGTCTGGTGGATTTGATGCTGGGCAGGCTCTGGCTGGAAAGTGAAGAGGGGAAAGGCAGCACATTTCAGTTCACGGCTATGTTTGCCGTCAAGGAAGAGGCCACCAGCATCCCGCTTGCTGCTGCCCTTGACAGTTTAAGAGGGGTTCCCGTGCTGGCTGTAGACGACAATGCCACCAGTCGCGACTTTCTTCAGAAAGCGATCGCCTCGTGGGCCATGCAGCCAACGGTGGTCGACAGCCCGCCGGCCGCCATCAGCGAGCTCAAGCGGGCCTGGCAGGCCGGTGATCCTTATGTGCTGGCCATCATCGACTCTCAAATGCCCGACATGGACGGTGTCTCTCTGGCGGAAAAAATCAGAGAGCAACCCGAACTGGCGGCTGTCGCCATCATCCTTTTGACCTCTCCCGGGTCGGCCCATAGCCATTCGCACGCCGGCAATCTGGACATTGCCGCTTATGTCCCTAAGCCGATTCAACCGTCCTCACTGCTCGATGCCATTATTTCCGTATTGGGGATCCCGATCAAAGCTCGCGGCAAGGCTGCTCTGGACCGAGGCGACGAGCCGTCATTTGCCAGGTCGCTAAAGGTTCTGCTGGCGGAAGACAATCAGGTGAACCAGACCGTCCTCAAACGCATCCTGGAAAAGCGTGGGCACACCGTTAGCATCGCTCGCAACGGCAAAGAGGTCCTGGAGTTCTTGGGTCAGGAGCACTTTGACATCATCTTGATGGATGTGCAAATGCCAGAGATGGATGGCTTCGCGGCCACAGCAGCGATTCGTGAGCGGGAAAAGGAATCGGGCTTGCATGTACCGATCATTGCCATCACCGCTCACGCCATGAAGGGCGACGAGGATCGTTGCCGGAGAGCCGGCATGGACGCCTACATTCCCAAACCGATTGACTCTCATGAGCTACTGGTTGCCATGGCTAGACTGGCAAGGAACCTTCCAGCCGGACGGATTTCCCAACCAACCAGCGTCGGCGAATTGATCGATGCAGACGCCATCCTCCGACGGGTCGAAGGCGACAAGGAGCTGCTGCGGGAGACCGTTGCACTCTTTCTCGAGGAATGTCAGAAGCGGATGGACGACCTGAGGGAAGCGGCCCGGAGTGAAGACTGCAAAGCCTTTGAGTTTGCCGCGCATGCCCTCAAAGGTTCCGTGCAGAATTTTTGCGCACATCGTGCTGCGCTTGCCGCGTCGAAGCTGGAAGCGCTCGGGCGCAGCGGCAATCTTTCCGGAGCTCACGAGGCTTGCGCCGAGCTCGAGCGCGAAATTGAGGCATTGAAGCCAGCCCTGTGCAACCTGCGAGGCGAGGAGACGCGATGAAGGTTTTAGTCGCTGAAGACGATCCAGTTTCCAGGCGCCTCTTGCAGGCGACGCTGATCCGCGAGGGATACGACGTGGTTCTGGCCAGAGATGGTGGCGAGGCCTGGAAAGAGCTTCAAGCAGAGGACGCTCCCAGAATTGTGATCCTCGACTGGATGATGCCTGATCTCGATGGACTTGAGGTCTGCAGACGAGTACGGGAAATGAACCGGCCCGACTACGTTTATATAGTTCTGCTCACGGCCAAGAGTCATCGGGAAGACTTGCTGGAGGGCATGAACGCCGGAGCGGACGACTATCTGGTCAAGCCCTGCGACGATCAGGAGCTGAAGGTACGCCTGCAGGTCGGACTGCGCATCGTCGAGCTTCAACAAGAGCTTCTGGAGCGCAGCCAGATCATTCAGGACCTCGTATACGCCCTCTCGCACGATTTGCGCACCCCGCTTCTCGCCCTGGGCATGACCATGAATCAGGCCCTGGAGGGCTCGTTCGGAGATCTTCCGCAGAAGTATCGGCAGGTTCTAGACAACGCCTTGCATTCCAACGAGGAGCTTCTGCGTTTGGCCGAAACCCTGTTGCTGGTCGCACGCTACGAGGCGAATCACGGCAACGACCTCTGTGAGGAGGTGGATCTCTATAACCTGGTCAAGACGTGCAAAGCGGAACTCGAACCGCTCTGGACAAGAAAGTCACTGGATTTGACTTTACATCATGAGGGCAAGTCAGCCGTCATACACGGCAGCCGGCAAGAGCTGCGCCGCCTAATTATCAATCTCATAGACAACTCCGTTAAATACACACCGGCGGAAGGCACAATTGACATTAGCGTCGCCGACAGCGACCGCGGTGTGACCCTCAGCGTCGCCGACAACGGCTACGGGGTGCCAGAAGAGGATCGGGCAGCCTTATTCAGTCGCTTCTGGCGAAGCAAAAAAGTTGAGCGAGGCGCCGGGACCGGACTTGGTTTATATTTGTGCCGTCGAATTGTCGAAGCACACGGCGGCAGTATCCGCTATGAGCAGAACGGCAACCAGGGAAGTGTTTTTACCTTTGAGCTACCGCGAAAGCCGGTTGCTCAAAGCAGGTTGAGGGGCGACGATGGTGAATGCCGAAGAGAAGAGACGAGCTCTGCTGGTTGAGGATCATCCGCTTACACGCGATGGACTGCGCGTTGTTCTTGAAAAAGCGGGCGACGTTGTCATTGTAGGAGAGGCAGCGGACGGCGAAGAAGCCGTACGCCTCGCTCAGGAATTGCGCCCGGATTTAATCGTTATGGATGTAGGATTGCCCGGCTGCGACGGCATAGAAGCCACTCGGCGCATAAAGGCTTTGCTGCCAGAGGCCCGAATCGTCATTCTCACTGCCCAGAGCGTGGAAAACGAAATTCTCGCTGGTCTTGCCGCTGGAGCCGAAGCATACTGCATCAAATCCATCGACTCAAAAAACATCGTCACTGCCGTGCGCGTGGCCCTGGAAGGGTCGGCTTATTTGGATCCGACCGTGGCACAGCTGGTATTGAAGAAAGTCGTCCCGGCTGCCATAGCTACTCCGTCGCCTCCTGAAACGCAAGCAAGCAAGAAAGAGCACAATCTTACACCGCGCGAGATGGAAGTGCTCAAGCTGATAGCCGAAGGGATGGCCAATCACGAAATCAGCAAAAGCCTTCACATAAGCGTTGGTACGGTCAAAGGGCACGTACGGGACATTCTCGAGAAACTTTACGTGAACGACCGCACTCAAGCCGCCGTGGTCGCTCTTAGAAAGGGACTAATTTGAGCTTTAGCCACCGCCGCGAGCGGTTG
>Ga0066388_100001307_pt1 | contig 13773 bp, 13 predicted proteins | sample PanSoiMetaGPlot6_FD_64539 | JGI IMG/M metagenome (GOLD analysis project Ga0066388, IMG submission 64539) | Tropical forest soil microbial communities from Panama analyzed to predict greenhouse gas emissions - Panama Soil - Plot 6 (Hybrid Assembly) | ecosystem: Environmental > Terrestrial >... | reverse complement strand
GGCGCCATGCATGCCTGGGTGCTGGTGGGATGCGGCGGCGAGGCCGGCTGGTGCGGGCTCGACCCCACCAACGCCATGTTCGCCGGCGACGATCATGTCGTGCTCGCCATCGGCCGCGACTACTCCGACGTCGCGCCCATCGGCGGTGTCATCTACGCCTCCGGCGGTCAGCGTCTCGAAGTTTCGGTCAGCGTCGTCCCGGTGGAGTAGGAAGCCAAATCTACGCGCGCCGACGCGAATCCTCGAGCACCTGACGCAGACTTTCCGTGCGCGAGTTATGCGCGATGAGCACATCGTTGACGTCGCGGGTGAGCTCAGCCGTGCTGCGTTCCTCGCGCGGCTTGAGCTGAGCGCTGAGATACGCGCCTTCCTGCCGGCCGAGCGCGACGAGCCCACTGCCGAACGGTTTTTGCTCGCGCTGATATCGCAGCAGTCCGGTGGCGACATCCCCGCCGACGGCATCGGCGAGGCTCGCGGCGTCGAGCGCCGCCTTGGTCACGCCGGCGCCGACATGCGGCCGCGCAACGAAGGCGGCGTCGCCGACCAGCGCGACGCGGCCGAAGGCGATGTTGGGCGACGCGAGGTCGGCGATCGGCTGGAAGAACGGCTGCGGCGTGCGCGCAAAGATCTCCGCGACCTGCGGCGCCACCAGTGCGCGGGCGGTCGCCTTGATCGCCGCGGTGACGTCGGGACGGATCAGCGGCGGCGGGATCGACGTGCCGTGACACTTGCCGGTCACGTCGGTGCAGAGATCGGGCAGCGTCTTTTCCGGATCCGTCGGCCGATACCAGACGATGTTGTAGGCGCGCCGCCCCGGCTGCGTCTCGTTGTTGCGGCCGGGCACCGGATAGGCAAGAAACAGCTCGCCCTCGGGCAGGCAGAACGTGTAGCGCTCGAAAATCTCGGCGCGGATCTCGGGCGGAACGTCCTGCTCGTCGAGCATCGCGCGCCAGGCGACGTAGCCGGCATACGCGGGCTCGAGCTCCGGCAGGAACTGCTCGCGCACCGTGGAGCGGCCGCCGTCGGCGCCGACCAGGAGGTCGCCGGTCGCACGCGCGCCGTCGGCGAAGATCGCGGTGACGCCGCCGGCGTCCTGCTCGACGCGCGCCAGCGCCATGCCGAGGCGATAGCTTCCCGGCGGCAGCGGATCGCGCAGCGAGCGGTAGAGCCGCCCCCACGAGCTCATGGTGCGCGTGGTCTTGGCTTCGAGAAAAGTGCGGCCGTGGCGGTCGAGGCAGAGCAGCGAGTCGACCTTCACGCCCATCGACTCGTCGAAATCGATGCCGACGCGCTGCAGCACCTCGATCAGCTGCGGATGCGTGCTCAGCCCGGCGCCGCGCCCGGTGAGGTCCTCGGCGTTGCGCTCGAACACCACGACGTCCCAGCCGGTGCTGCGCAGCAAATGCGCGGCGAGCAGCCCGCCGAGCGAGCCGCCGATCACCAGCGCGCGACGGGATGCCATGCTGACGTGGTCAGTCAGCGCTCACGCCATCGCCCACGAGATCGTATCGTGGCCGGGCTTGTAGTCGCGGTTGGACTGCGCGGGGTTGCGGTTCAGCAGCGGCCGGCCGTAGAGCGGATGGGTCTGGCTGCGGACCTCGTGCTCGACCGTGAACAGCACCTCGCGGGTATCGAGATCGACGATGTCCTTGAACCGGTATTCGTGGTCGTTCACTTCCAGGCTGATCAGGCCGAGCTCTTTCAGCTTGCGATACGGGCCGGAGAAATCGGTGATGTAGATCTGCCCATGATGCCGGTCGTAGGGCTTCTCCGGCGTATCGGTCTCGCGGAAATACCAGTATTGCTTCTCGCCCACCTGCACGCGCGCCCTGCGGCCGCTGCCGTTCTCCACGACGCTGGCGAGCGCGCCCATGACCTCGCGATAGAAGCGCGCGATGCGCTCGGCGGTGCCGGGCCGCACGTCGAACTCGATGTAGGGCATGCCCAGCACGATGCGGCCGAACCGCTCGGCGTCGGGCGCGTGCACGTTGATGCGGTTGCCCCAGGGGCAGATCGTCTCAACGCAGTCGATGCTCTCGCGGAAATCGAACTTGCTGCCTTCCAGCGGCTTGCGCACCTGCGTCAGGCGGTCGAGCAAGGCGGCGCGGTCGGGCACCACCAGGCCGGTGACCCCGCGCAGCACGTCGGGCTGGCCTATCGGCAGGTGGAACTGCGCGGTGCCGACGTTGATCCACATCAACCGCGCGCCGGTGTTGAGAAAGGGATCGCGGGTGAGCCCGAGCCCGGTCACGTAGTAGTGCGTCGCCAGGTGCTGGTCGGTGATGCAGACGTTGACGTGCCCGAGATTGACGATGTTGCCGAGGTCCTGCGTGGAGCGGTCGTAAATCTTGTCTGGCATTGTTATCGCCCTGGCGTTTGTCCCTGTCGCTGCCGCGATATTAAGCGGATGGGCTTGCCATTGTCACGGCGGCACGGCCGCCGTGGCGTCGCCGCGGATGATCACCTCGCCGGTTTGATTGACGGCGGAGAATTCGCAGTCGACCAAGGCGCCCGCGTCGGACTCGCGCTTGGCCGTCACCCGGGCCGTGCAGGTGAGCACGTCCCCCGGCCAGAACCGCGATTGAAAGCGGATGCGCAGCTGCCGCAGCGAGCCGTCGCCGAGCCAGTCGGTCAGCAATCGCGCGCAGAAGCCGCCGGCCAGCATGCCCATGCCGAACACCGCCTTGTTGCCGCTCGCCTGCGCGTAGACCTCGTCGTGGTGGTTGGGATTGAAGTCGTGCGACGCGCCGGCATAGCGAACGAACTGCGTGCGGGTGAGCGGCCCGCACACCAACGGCGCCGGCGCATCGCCGACCTTGATCGATTTGAAAGAGGGGCTCATCACTCGCTGATCCGCTTGCCGGTTTCGACCAGGGTGCGGCGCGCGACCTGCACCTTCTCGCCGTTCTGGTTGTGGAAGAGGGTCTCGATCACGGCGATCTGCAGCTTGCCGGCGCGGCGGCTCTCCTTCTCGCTGACGCTGACGATGCGGTCCTGCGCGGTCAGCACGTCGCCGGCACGGACCGGCGCGAAATACTCGAACTCCTGCTCGCCATGCACGATGTAGCTCCAGTCCTTCACCTGCAGCGCCTCGGCGGCCGCCTTCGGCTCGTAGAGGAAGGTGCGCAGCAGCGTCGGCGGCGCCATGATGCCGCGGGATGGCGTCGTCTCGGCGTAGGCGGGATCCCGGTAGATCGGATTGGGGTCGCCGATGGCGTCGGCGAATTCCCGGATCTTTCCGCGCTCGACGTGGAATTCGTAGGGCGGGAAGGTCTTGCCGGTGGCGTTCAGGTCCATGGTGTCCTCATTGATCTATTTGTTGCGCAAATCGAGCACCCGCTTGGCCTTGATCGAGCGCTCCTGATCATAGAGCGCGCCGCGGGCGACGAACTCGACCTCGGGTCGCAGCGACACCGCCGCGCGCACGCGCTGCGTGACCGCCTCCGCCAACACTGGATCGGCCTCGCGCTCGATGCGGATCACCAGCCGCTCCATCGCGCTGGGCCGGTCCTCGTCGGCGAACACGACCTGGAATTCGCCAAGTCCTGTCATCGCCGAGAGCGTATCGAGAATTACATCAGTATTGATCAGCATGCCGCGGCACTTCACCAGGTTGCCGGTGCGCCGCGGCGTCGCCACCACGCGCTCGCCGTCACGGCCGCAGAGCGGGCAGGGCGCGCGCGACAGCGTGACGATGTCGCCGATCAGATAGCGCAGCAGCACGGTCCCGCGCCGGTGCAGGTGGGTGATCGCGAGCGCGCCGCTCTCGCCGTCGGCAAGCCTGCGGCCGCTGTCGGGATCGACGGTCTCGAGGTAATAGAGATCGGGGCAGAGGTTCTGCACCGGCGCGTCGTCGGCGCATTGCACCAGCCCGCCCTGCATCTCGGTGAAGGCATAGCGGGCGCGGATCGCCACGTCAGGCGCGCCCAGCAGCGCCAGTTGCTCGCGCAATTCGGCCCGCAGCGTGGCAGGCATCGGCTCGCCCGAGGTGAGCACCAGCCGCACCTCCGACAGGCGCGTGCCCTGCCGGACGGCTTCATCGAGAAAGCGGCGCAGGAAGCTCGGCACGCCCCACAGCACGGTCGGGCGAAAGCGCGCCACGGTGGCGAGCGCCTCGGCCAGCGAGTTGCGCACCTTGAACTCGGAATTGGCCGCGCCGGTCAGGCCGTGCACCACCGGCAGTCCCGCGATCATGCAGGAGCGGATGACGCTCAGGAATGCGCCGGTCGGAAAGCCCGCGAGCGGATAGAGGTTCGCCACCCGATCACTCGCCACCAGCCCTTCCGCCGCGTTGCAGCGGCGCGCCTGATCCCAGATCGCATAGGCATCGTGCGTGGTGTTGTAGAACGGCGACGGCGTCCCGCTGGTGGTGCCGGTGGTGTAGGCGACGTCCCAGAGCACGCGTTCCTCGGCGGAGAAATCGGCGCCGAGGTCGTCCGGCCGCAGGCGGAAGCTTTCCGGATCAGAGATGTAGTCGCGCTTGTGCGTCACCGGCAGCGCCGCCAGCGCGTCGAGCGTTGCGATGTCGTCCGTCCGGAGGTTCAACTCGGCGAAGCGCTTGCGATAGAACGGATGCGCGGCCGACACGGCTTGGAGCGTTCGCCGCAGGCGCTCGTTGCGGACGGTCGCGAGGTCGGGCATTGCGCGGGTCTAGTTCGACGGCGTCGCCTGACCGAGCACGGCTGGTTCAGCGCCCACCTCGTCGCCACGCCGGATATTCGCCAGCCGTCGTTGCTGGCCGAGGTAGGCCTTGGCCGCGCCGGTGCGGAAGATTTCGAGTGTGCTGGTGTCCTCGTCGGCGACCGGCGTCATTGCGATATCGGTGTATTCGAAGCGATGCGGATCGTGCTTCATTCGCAGATAGAGCCGGCGCAGGCGCAGGTACAACGCGACCCATCGCACTTGATTGACGGCGAACTCGGTGAAGTATTTCGGATAGAACAGCCAGACCGGCTCGCGCGGGAACGTCGGGCGCCGGTCGCGGCGGAATTTCAGCCGGAACACGCCGCACTCGAGCGGATGCACCTTCTCGTAACCGATGCTGGCCTTGAACCAGGTGATCAGGAACAGCGCGTTGCTGGCGTTGGCCTTGGTCGTCCCGAGCCGGCGCAGCACGGTCTCGACGTGATCGAGCGTGTAATAGCGCTCCCAGGCCATCTTGTAGACGCTCTCCCACTCCGCACCCGACATGCGCGGGTGCGCCGTGCACATGTGGTTGAGGTCGTATTTGTTCAGGTCGGGATCGAGCGCGACGCCCGCCTTCACCAGCTTGAGGTGATCCTCGGAACCCGGCAACGGCGTGAGATAGAAGAACTCGAGAATGTCGACCGGCAATTCCCGTTTGATGGTGTCGATGTCGTGCAGGATCGAGTCGACCGTGTCGTTGGGGAAGCCGAGAATGTAGCCGGCATAGGTGATGATGCCGGCCGCTTTCCACGCCAGCAGCATCTTGCGGTATTCGGTGATCTTGTTCTGCCGCTTCTTGGCGCCGAGCAGGTTGTCGGGATTGATGTTTTCGAGGCCGATGAAGACGCGCCGCACGCCGGCGCGCGCGCACTTCTCGATGAAGTTGGGCAGCTTGTGGCAGAGCGTATCGACCTGGATGATGAAGCTCATCTTGAGCTTCTCGACCTCGCGCAAGTGGATGAGGATGTCGAGAATCGGCTCCCAATCCTTGTTGCGGGCGAAATTGTCGTCGGTGATGAAGAACTCGCGCAGGCCCTGCCCATAGTTGACCCGCAGCAGCTTCTCGACGTCGGCCGGCGTGCGCCGGCGCGAAACGCGGCCCTGCACGTTGATGATGGTGCAGAACGAGCATTGGTAGGGACAGCCGCGCCCGGCATCGAAGCTGGTCGTGCCGCCGGCGGTGCGCTGGACCCGCTCGGCGGCAAGCAGCGGAATCGGCGCCACGTCGAGCGAGGGCAGGTCGTTCATGTAGTTGTAGAGCGGCTTGAGCGTTCCGGCGGCGGCGTCGCGCAGCACCTCCTCGAGCCGGCCTTCCGCCTCGCCGGCGAACAGCGACAGGCCCATCGCCTTGGCGCGGTCGAGGTCGGGATCGATGCCACCGAGCATGCTCAGCACGCCGGAGACGTGAAAGCCGCCGATGCCGACCTGGATGCCGCGCCCGCGCAGCGGCTTGGCGATATCGAGCGCGCGCGGGAACTGGTTCGATTGCACGCCCACCAGCATCACCATGCCGCTGCCGGCCGCCTCGATCATCGCGGCGATGCGGGCCGGGCGGATGCGCGTGTTGGTCTCGTCGTAGGCGTGGATATCGAGCTCGACGTCAGGCCCGAGCACGGCGCGGTCGGCGCAGTCCTTGGCGATGCCATAGAGGCAGGCCAGCGAGTTCGCCGGAATCGACGAGCGCAACCACTGGATGACGTAGCCGTCGTCGTCGTAGTGCGACGGCTTGACCAGGACGAGACAGAACTTGCGCCGGTCGTTCAAGCCAGCTGCCCCCGAGGCGATAGACCACAGGCCCCCACCATAGGCCGGCGCGCCCGGGTTGCAAAGCGAACTCTGCGGGCAAAAAACCGCGTTGGAACTGAACGGTTTATGGGCGCGGCGCCGCGCCGGTCAGAACGCTCCGGCGCCGAAGCCGAGCCGCTGGGTGACGTCGTTCGGGGCCTTGCTGAGCGGCATGGCATAGTCGACGTGCAGCGCGCCGAACGGCGAATCCCAGACCAGGGTTGCGCCGACCGACGAGCGCACCTTGCGTGAATCGGCCACGGTCAGGGATTGCGACAGGGCCGGGAAGGTGGTCTGGCCGCGGTAGCCCCACAGGCTGCCGGCATCGGCGAAGAAGCCGCCCTTGAGCGGAACCTCCGGCGGCATGCCGGGAATCGGCGCGGTCAGCTGCGCCGTGGTCGCCCAGTAGGAGCTGCCGCCGATATTGTCCATGGTGGTGCCGGGGGTCAGATCGCGCGGGCCGAAGCCGTTGGGCGCGAAGCCGCGCACCAGCTGCGGGCCGCCGAAGAAGCTGCTGGTCAGCGGCAGGGTCTGCCCGCCGTAGGGTGCGATGGTGCCGCCTTGCATGCGCGCCATGCCGACCACCTCGTCGCCGAAGGTCTTGTAGTAGCGCACGTCGCCGGTGCTGCGCAGGAAATCGGCCCCGCCGCCGAGCCCGGCGATGTCCTGCCTGAGCTCGGCGCGCAGGCCGTCGTGCGGATTGCGCACGTTGTCGAGCGTGCTGTAGGCCACAGTCGAGCCGGCCGCCGAGGTGAAGACCGGGCCGTTCAGCACGGCCTGCTTGACCGGAGCTGACGCGCTCAGACAGTTGGGCGGCGTGCAAAGCATCAGGGCCGGGCTGAGCGAGAGGCTCTGCCGGAGAATCGAATAGCGGACCTCGGAGCTGAGGTTGTCCGTGATCGGCGTGCCGGCCCGCACGCTGGCGCCATAGGTCGTGCTGCCGTAGGACTGATAGGAGCTGGTCAGGCTCTCGCGATAGGTGAGATCGAGCCCGAGCGATGCACGGCTGCCGATGAAATAGGGCTCGACCACGCTCAGCGAGGCGCCGCGCACGTATTGGCCGAGCGTGGCCGCCACCTTCACGTATTGCCCGCGTCCCAGGAAATTCTGCTCGGAGACGCTAACCTCGGCGAGCAGGCCGTCGGCGGTGGAGTAGCCGCCGGAGATGCTGAAATCGCCGGTGCGCTGATCCTCGACCACGACGTCGAGCACGACGCGGTCAGGCGCCGAGCCACGGTCGCTGGTGATCTTCACCGACTTGAACAGGCCGAGCGCCTTCAACCGGCGCTCCGCGCGCTCGATCTGCGAGCGGTCGAAGGCATCGCCCTCGGCGAAATCGAACTCGCGGCGGATCACCTCCTCGCGCGTACGGTCGTTGCCGTGCACCACGATGCGCTCGACGTACTGGTGCGGCCCCGCCTCGAGCGCGAACACGAGGTCGATGGTCCTGGCGGCGACGTTGCGCTGCAGGCGCGGACGCACCGAGACGAAACGCTGACCGCTCCTGCCCACCGCGATCGCGACCTGCTCGACCGCCTTCTCCACCGCTTCGCCGTCATAGGCGTCGCCGGCGGCGATGCGCAACGACGAGCGGTAGGCCGAGGCGTCGAGCGCGGGAATACGCGACTCGATGGCGACGGCGCCGAGTCGGTAACGCTCGCCCTCCTCGATGGTGAAGCCGAGCGTGATGCCTTTTTGCGCCGGATCGTAGCTGGCGACCGCGGCGACCACGCGGGCGTCGGCGAAGCCGTTCTTGGCATAGAAGCGGCGGATCAGTTCGCGGTCCGCCTGCACGCGGTCGGCATCGTAGGTGTCGCTGGTCTTGAGAAAGGCGAACCAGCCGGACTCGCTGGTCTTGATGATGGCCTTCAGGCGCGATGCGGCAAAGGCGCGGTTGCCGGTGAAGACGATGCGCTTGATGCCGGTCTTGACCCCTTCGTTGATCTCGAACACGAGATCGACGGCGCCGTCGCCGCGCGCGATCGTCTTCGGCGTGACCTCGACGGCGTAGCGGCCGGTGTGCTGATAGAGCTCCGCCAGCCGCGCCGCGTCGCTCTGCACCGCGGCCTTGGTCAGGGAGCCACGCGGCTTCAATTGGATGGCCTTGGTGAGGTCGTCGTCCTTGAGCTTCTTGTTGCCCTCGAACTGCACCTTGGCGATCACCGGCGCCTCGACCACGCGCACGATCACATGCCCGCCCGAGCGTGCGATCTTGACGTCCTCGAACGCACCGGTGGCGTAGAGCTCCTTCAGTGCGGCATCGAGCGCAGCAGCGTCGAGCGTACCGTCGGGTGCGGCATGAAAGTGCGAGCGGATCGCCTCGGCGTCGACGCGCCGGTTGCCTTCGACCACGATCGACGTATTGGACGGCGCGGCGGCGCAACTGCCCGCTGCCGCGATCAGGACCGATATTGCGAAGGCAGCCCCGGCGAACGCCCTTGCGGCTCGCCGCGCCGACCGAACCCGCGGTACCATCCATCCCCCTCCACGCCTTGCAGATTTCCCCCGCCTCCGCGGCGAAAGCGTGATGGTTTGTGGCGCCTTGCGGGGCATTGTCGCGGCGCCGCCGTTCTTTGCGGTACTTGGTTAACGGCTTCCCGCCTGCGGCCACCCTCGGCTATACCGGCAGGGGAAGGAGGGAGACCGCCTTGGACGGCCGCACGGCAACAACCGCGGCGCACGCGCATTCCGATGTCGCGTGGCCCGATCGCATCCACGCTCACTTCAAGCGCGTCGGCGTGCGGCAGGTCGGCTACGTCCCCGACACCGGCCATTCGCGGCTGATCAAGCTGTGCCAAGCGGATCCCGAGATCGTCGACGTGGTGTTGACCAGCGAGGCGGAGGGCGCCGGGCTGGTGGCCGGCGCTGCGCTCGGCGGGCAGCGCGCCGCGCTGCTGATGCAGTCGAGCGGGGTCGGCAATTGCATCAACATGTTTTCGCTGCTGGCGAACTGCCGGTTTCCCTGCCTCGTGCTGGTGACGATGCGCGGCGAGTTCGCCGACTTTAACCCGTGGCAGGTGCCGATGGGCTCGATCACCGAGCAGGTGCTCAAGCTCTGCGGCTTTCTCACTTATCGGGCCGAGCACGCCGAGGACGTCGATGCGATCGTCGGCTCCGGCTGCGACATGGCCTACGACGGCAACCTGCGCATCGCCATTCTGCTGGCGCAGCGCCTGGCGGGACACCGCCGATGACGCCCGCGACGCTCGACCGGCGCGAGTTCGTCGCGCAGCTCCTCGCCGATCGCGGCGATTTGCTGGTGATCGGCGGGCTCGGCTCGCCGACTTACGACGTCGCCGCCTGCGGCGAGCATGCGCTCAACTTCTACATCTGGAGCGCGATGGGCTGCGCCGCGATGGTCGGGCTCGGCTTGGCGCTGGCGCGTCCCGACCGCCGCGTCGCCGTGATCACCGGCGACGGCGAGGTGCTGATGGGGCTCGGCAGCCTCGCCACCATCGGCGTCAAGCAGCCGAACAATCTGGCGATCGTCGTGCTCGACAACGCCCACTACGGCGCCACCGGCATGCAGCCGAGCCACACCAACGCCGGCGTGGACCTTGTCGCGGTGGCGCAGGGCTGCCGCTTCCGGCAGGTGGTCGAGCTCGCAGACCTCGCGCGCGCGGCCGAGATGCGCGCGCTCCTGCACGATGGCGAGGGGCCGGTGTTCATTCTCGCGCGGGTGAAGGCCGACGATCCCCCGCGCGTCTATCCGAGCCTCGACGGCCACGCGACCAAGTACCGGTTCATGCAGGCGTCGGTGAAGCCCGCGTAGCGGTTATCGCTCCGCGATCGCCTTGAGCTTGGCGAGGCCTTCCTCGAACTGGGTGCCGACCATCTTGTCGCAGTTGATGAAGGTGCTCACGAGCTTGGCCATGAACGGCTGCTGCCCCTGCATCGCCCAGCTGACGTTGGTGCCGCTGCCGTTCGGCACCAGCGAGAATTCCACGACGTTGTGCGCCGTGAACGGCCGGAACATGTCGAGCTTCAGCATGACCTTGGAGTTCGGCACCGTGTCGGTGATGGCGATGCGGCCGCTGCCGACCTGCCGGTTGCCGTCCCACTCGTAGACCGCGCCCTTGCCCTTGGGTGCGCCGCTGTGGGTGCGCTTCATGTTCGGATCCTTCTCGAACGGCGACCAGGCGGAGTGGGCGTGCAGGTCTTCCAGATGCGGGAAGATTTTTTCCGGCGGCGACTTGATGTTGGTCGCGCGCTGGATGCGGAAGCTGTCGGGCTTGCTCGCGGCAATGGCCAGCACGATGCCGACGGCGAGGGCGATGACGACGATAATGATTGAAGCGGTGAGCATGCGTCTCTCCTGCGTTTACGACTGAAAAGCGATCAGCGGGTCGCGGTGGCGTCGAAGATCGAAGCCATCCCGAGCTTGCCGACCTTGAGCATCAAGGCTTCGGCCTGCGACCGCACCGTTGGCACCTCGGGTGCCGCGGCGTTGGCGGTGATCCCGAGCATGACGACGCTCAGCGCCAGGGCGAGCGCCACGATCTTGCAATGGGTGCGCCGGTCGGCGGCGATCAGCGAGTGGGTCATGGGTCCCTCCCGTGGGGTGGTTGTACCCCAAGGACGCATGAGGGAGCGGGATTCCGACGGGGGCGAAGAATTTTTTTCGGCATCAGATCTGCGCTGGGTTGGCGAGCGGTTGCGCCTGCCGGGCCGCGAGACCTGTCCCCACCTGCCCCCTGGCCCACTTTTGACCGATACGCTCTTGTAATTGATTTTCGTTACGTAGTCAACAACAAAATGCACGTCGCCGCTGCAAAATCGTTTCAATGAGAGCAGCTAATCGCTCACTTCTACTGTGGAATTTTGATGTCCCGCAGCAGCCGGTCGAGCTGCATGCGGATGTGCGCCGCCTCGGCGGCGGTATTGGCGAGCGCAATCGCGCGGTCGAAGGCGACGCGGGCTTCGTCGGCGCGGCCGAGCTGCATGAGCAGCGCGCCCTTGAGGCCGAAGAAATGAAAATAGCCGGCGAGCGGCTTGGCCAGCGGCTCGATCAGCGCCAGCGCCGCGGCCGCGCCTTTGACCTTGCTGGTGGCGACGGCCCGATTGAGCGTAATGACCGGCGACGGCTGCAAGCGCTCCAACGTGGCGTAGAGCTGATCGATCTCCGCCCAGTCGGTGTCGGCCGCGCGCGCGGCGTGGGCGTGCACGCCGGCGATGGCGGCCTGCACCTGGTAGGGACCCGGCCGGCGGTGACGCAGCGCCTTGTCGATCAACGCGACCCCCTCGTCGACGAGCTTGCGGTCCCACCGGCTGCGGTCCTGATCCTCGAGCAGGATGATGCCGCCGTCGGCATCGAGCCGCGCGGCGGCGCGCGCATGCTGCAGCAACAACAGCGCGGTCAGCCCCATGATCTCGGGCTCGCTCGGGAACAGCCGCAGCAGCAGGCGGCCGAGCCGAATCGCCTCCTCGCACAGCGGCACGCGCACATGCACGTCGCCGCCGCTCGCCGAGTAGCCCTCGTTGAACAGCAGGTAGAGCATGGCGGCGACCCCGGCGAGCCGCTCGGAGCGCTCGATCGCGCCGGGGGTTTCGAACGGCACCTCCGCCTTGGCGACGCGACTCTTGGCGCGGGTGATGCGCTGCTCCATGGCGGCCTCGCTGACCAGGAAGGCGCGCGCGATCTCCTTGACCGACAGGCCCGACACGACGCGCAGCGCCAGCGCGATCTGCTGGGTCGCCGGCAGGTCGGGATGGCAGCAGATGAAGAGGAGCCGCAGCACGTCGTCGCGGTAGTGCGAGCTGTCGAGCCGCTCGGCGAGATCGCTCTCGGCATCGTCGAGCTCGGAGATCATCTCATCGGGCGGCAGCGCCTCGCTCTTGCTGCGCCGGCGCACGTCATCGAGCAGGAAGTTGCGCCCGACCATGATCAGCCAGGCGGTGGGATCGCGCGGCGGACCGTTCACCGGCCAGTTCTTGAGCGCGCGCAGGCAGGCTTCTTGATAGGCCTCCTCGGCCTGGTCGAGGTCGCGGAAATAGCGCAGCAGCGCGCTCACCGTCTGCGGGCGGCTGGCGCGCAGAACCCCGTCGATCCAGGCGAGATCGGTCACGCCGTCTGGCTCCCCGGCATGAACAGGCGCAGCGGCCGGATCTCGAGCGCGCCGTGCTCGTCGCGGCCGAGCTCGCGCGCGGTCTCGATCGCCTCGTCGAGGTTGGCGCAATCGACCACGTAGAAGCCGAGCAGCTGCTCCTTGGTCTCGGCGAACGGGCCGTCGATCACCCACGGCTCGCGGCCCGAGCGGACTGTGGTGGCGGCGGTGGTCGGCATCAGCCGGGCGACCGGCCCGAGCTTGCCCTGGGCGGCGAGCTTGTTGGCCACCACGGCGCGCTTGGCCAGCACCGCGTCGTCCTTCTCCTTCGGCCACGACATGACCTCGGCCTCGTCGTGGTAGCAGAGGATTGCGTAGAGCATCCGGCTCTCTCCTTCGTCGTCGTTATCCCAGGACGAACGAGTATGCCCGATCCCGACAGGCCGCCCGAAAAAAGCTTGCCGCCGGGTTCCATCCCGAATGGGCGTCTTCATGATCCCTGATGACCCGGTCAAGCTTGGGCTTGCCGTCTCCCTCTCTCGCCCGGGTGGCAATGCCACGGGCGTGAGCTTCTTGCTTGGTGATCGCGCCAGCGACATCAAGCTTGCCAACGGGCGATCTTCACGGCGATCCACCCCGATTTCTATGCGGCCGAACCCCCCTATCTCCTGACCGGCGTCTAACTTCCAACCAAGGCTTGAAGTCTCGTGGAGCATAGCGGCGCGCTATAGGCAAATGGCCGCACTCACCGACGATCCCCGCCGTGTTATCTTTTAGTGTCGTTGGCCCAGAGAGGTGGGCCGATCGACGTGCTGCGGGGTGACCTTGTCTCGCAAAGGCGAGAAAAGCCGAACGCGCGGTCGCAAGCTTCGTTCGACCGGAACGAAGGCGAAGAAACGCGCTGGTTCGACAAGTCAGGCCCAACCGGCACTGGTAAAGAGGCTCAAGGCGCGCGCTCGCGATCTCGAAATGAAGCTGAGCGACGCGCTGAAGCAGCAGACGGCGACCTCAGAAGTTCTCCAGGTCATCAGCAGTACGCCAGGTGACTTGGAGCAGGTATTCAAGACGATCCTGGAAAATGCAGTCCGCCTCTGTGAGGCGGAGTTTGGCCAACTAGTTCGAGCCGAGGGCGACGCCTTTCGAGCCGTCGCGATGCACAATCCGCCTCCCTCGTTTGGCGAATTGAGAAGACGCGTCCCAGTGTTCCGCCTCAACCCCGGAACCGCGCTCGGACGTGCGGCTGCGTCGAAACAAACGG
>Ga0066388_100001306_pt1 | contig 13779 bp, 8 predicted proteins | sample PanSoiMetaGPlot6_FD_64539 | JGI IMG/M metagenome (GOLD analysis project Ga0066388, IMG submission 64539) | Tropical forest soil microbial communities from Panama analyzed to predict greenhouse gas emissions - Panama Soil - Plot 6 (Hybrid Assembly) | ecosystem: Environmental > Terrestrial > Soil... | reverse complement strand
TTGCGCGTCAAGCTGGGCAACTGGCTCACCTGCTGGCTAGTCACCACCGTTGAGAGCTCGGAGCTCTGGGTTTCGACCTGGACCGCCCCTGCGCCTCCAGAAACCTCGACCGTAACTCCTGCTGCAGCGAGCGTCAGCTTGGATGCAAGCGCGGTCTGGGAGGCAATCGTGACTACTACCGTTTGCTTCTGCTCCGCAAAGCCAGAGGCAGAAATAAGTACCTCGTATGAGCCCGGGGGCAGGCCTGTCACCGTATAAGTGCCAGTAGCGCTGGATGTCGTGGTTCGCTTGGCCCCAGTCGCCACATGCGTTACAGTAATTGCCGCACCCGTGACCACTGCGCCTGTCGGGTCTGTAACCGTCCCGAGAATCGTGCCCGTGTCAGTCTGGGCGAAAGCTTGGAGCGAAACAAATGCAACTAGAACCACAACCAGTACAAACGGACTAAAGCGGCGCATGATTGGTCCTCCTTAAGACCTGCCAGGCCGACATTTACAGCTATGCGCGGCAAAATGTTTTGATAGCGCGACAACATTTACGAGTGCCAAGGGCCATAACATCGTCGCGCATGTATGTAACTATCATCGATTTACTTGCGGTGAGCACTGGTAGTTTTACTAGGGTTTTCGTTGAAACTATGACGGGTCGCGAAGTACCTCTAGTATGCGGATCGCACGAAACTACCATGTCTATCGCCAATGTCTCGCAAAGTGTGGAGGCATTGGCCAACGGGAGAGTCGGGTTTGCCTCGTTTCTGTGCTCCGACCAGTGACACGAACACGGCAGGTGTCTTCGATACCGACAGCCAGGCTCTGTCATGGAATGCGAAACCGGTTGCTGTCTCCAGCAATATTCGAGGGACTGCGCGAGCGTCATTTAGGCTGCTTTTCTTTCTTCGACAGAGATGCGCAACGCTTTTCTCGCGCGTGACAGTTGCGCCTTCGTCGTGCCCAGCGGAATACCCAGCCAGTTCGTAAGTTCTTTTTGGGTCCAGCCAGACACGTGACGCAAGAAAATAAGTGTGCGTGTATGCTCGGGCAATCTCTGCATGAGTTCGGAGACAAACAGACGTCGTAAGATCCCAGACGAGTTGACGCCCTGCCCGATGAAGTAATTGGCGGTAGTGTCGTGAAGTTCGTCGAGCGAGATCTCGGTGTAACGCCGTTTACGAAGGTGCAGCAGAGATTCGTACGTCGCGATTCTGAAAAGCCAGGTTCCAAACCTGCACTCGCCTCGAAAGCCCGCGAGATTAAGGTAAGCTTGTAAGAACACCTGCTGAGTCACATCTTCGGCATCAGCGGGATTTTTGGTAATGCGCAGGCAGTGCCAAAACACGTTCTGGTGGTGCGTATGGTAGAGACGCTCATACGCGGCCTGATCGCCTGCTTTCGCTTGCACGACGTCTGTTTCGAAAGTGCCCGAAGGGATGCATGAAGAATTGCGTACTTCAGTTGCTTTTTGCGCCATGGTTGCAGTGACCTCGACTGAGTCAACCATCGAAGTAGCTATGGGCAAACTGGCAACAATGACAGTAAGGAAGTCCTGACGTTAACAAAGCCAGGAAGATACGAGCTAGTTGAGTGTGCCCGCAACCTCCGCCGGTTCCGGGCCATCATCTGGCGAATCCGGTAGATCGGCCAGACGTCGTAGAGGGACCGTTAGCGAGCGTTCCTTTGCCTCGTGAATCTGGGCGGGAGTCATTACTGTTCTCAACTTGTCTAGCGCTTGGCTGCCGAGGTTATTCCCTGCCTTGGCAGCCTGGCTAAACCAGCTATAGGCCTGCACGTAATCTAATTGGACTCCTAGTCCGCTCGAGTAGAGTGTACCCAGATTTATTTGTGCTGCTATATGGCCTTGCGCGGCCGCTTTCTTGAACCATTGAGCGGCTTGAGCATAGTTCTGTGGCATCACTGTGCCCTGTAGTAAATAAACACCGACGGTGTTCTCGGAATCCGGTACTCCACGGGATGCGGCGGCATAATGCCATCTGAGTGCTTCTCGCTCGTTCTGAGATGTGCCAAGCCCGTGTTCGTAGAGATAGGCCACATTGTGCTCTGCGGCCGGGACCTCTCGCTCGGCCGCGGTGAGCGACCATTTAAAAGCCTCGTGATAGTCCTGGCGTACTCCGTATCCTTTGGCATAGATGAAACCCAGGCAGGATGCACCGGTCGGATCTCCTTTATTAGCGGCGGATAGAAACAGCGCCGCGGCATGCACTAGATCTTGGGTGACACCGGTTCCATGCAGATACATCAGTCCCAGGCTTGAGTCCGCCGCCGCAAAACCTTGGTTCGATGCTTTTTCATACCAACGCCGGGCTTGTTCATAGTCTCGCGGGATACCCTTACCAGTGTCATACAGGCTGGCCAGATTGAATTGTGCTGGTGCGAGACCTTGTTCGGCAGCTAGGCGGAACCACTTTGCGGCTTCGGCGGGATTCTTAGACTCTACTCCACGACCTTCATAATAAAGATATCCTAAATTATCTTGGGCCACCGCTAATCCCTGTTCGGCAGCCGCACGGAACCACTTTATTGCTAACCTATCGTCCTGCGAGACCCCCAAGCCATGCTCGTAGAGATATCCGAGTTCATCCTCCGCGAGGGGAAGATGAGCGTTAGCCGCAATCAGAAACCACCGAACTGCTTCGCCGTCGTTTCGGACGATGCCGATCCCAGTGTGGTATGCGAAACCGAGCAAGCATGCCGCAGTTGGGTCATCGCTCGCTTTTGAAAGAAGCATCTGCATTGACACATTTGCAAAGTTAATAGGCTCACGACATTCCTGCGTCGGATGAACCTGAGACGCAGGCACTTGTCCCCACCCGATACAGCAAGTCACAAGAACTACCAAAGTGCTGAGAGCCTTGGTACTTTGTAAATGTGGCATGACATCATCTCCCGACAAGCCGTCACCGACAAAATTCTCCACATCCTGTAGCCATCGAGAACGTTAGCTTGCGGGTGTGCGTCGTCCCATTGGTGAAAGTTACAGCTCAAACAGAAAAAAGATTGGCGGGGCCGCGTGGAGTAAATCGTGGGGTAGACAAGCTTACGAGGTCAGCCCGCTCGGGGCCGCCACTCCAATAAACGGCCTCAAAATGAAGTGCACGCACGATGCAGATCCGTATAGTGCGTGGCGAATCAAGTGCGTCTGAATCTTATATTCGTCCCTGCCAATGTTTCCCAGCACCAACTATTAGTCCTGCGAGTTGTGGGGTTCTTCCAATCTGGATAACAACTGAGCATGGCCGAGTTGCTGCTCTTGCGAGTACCAGGCACAGGGATTAATGCGTTGGAGCTATTTATGAAGACGGTAACGGCGATTCTCATGTCATTCGTGGTTGCAGTGCTCGCAGTAAGGTTGGGTCTCTCTCACAACAGTGACGATCCTCCGGCTAGCCTCACTAAGCACGAGGTTGCCGCCAAGCTAGAAACCTTGGCTAAAGGGTTGCAACTCGACGCAGTACAAAAGAAAAAGATACTGCCAATTCTTCAACAGGAAGCGCCGCAGTTGCAGGCCGTAAAGTACAGTCGGTCCCTTTCTCCACTGGAAAAGGCAGTGCAGCTAAAGCAGATTTCCAGTTCGTTTGACGAAAGAGTGCAGCCTCTCCTGACTCCTCAGCAGTGGCAGAAGTGGCATGAAGTGCGTGCAGAAGAAAACCGGCAGTTGGCTCAAAAACTTGAGAGCCAGCGTTAATCCAGTATTCCCACGTTACGGATGACAAACGAATTTAGGAATCTTTTAAATTAACGGCGTCTCAGTCTTCAAATTATTGCTTCTTGCACGTCCTTCCCAACTGCTCATAGAATCTCCAGCCAGCGTACGGCGTGAGAGGTGTTTGATGATGGAAGGCCTATGGAACGATCTGCATTTCGCGCTGCGTACCATGCGGCGCAACCCTGGCTTCACCGCAATTGCCGTGCTCACGCTAGGGCTAGGAATCGGTGCCAACACGGCTTTGTTCAGCATTGTGAATGCGGTATTGCTGAAGCCGCTTCCGGTTCGCAATCCGCAGGAACTGTCTCTCATGGTTTGGGACGCGGAAAACCGCCAGCTCGTGATCGAGGGCGGCTACGACGGAAGTGCCAGCTCCGACTATTCGACGACCGGCCATCTGCAGGGCACATCCTTTCCATACATCACATACGAGCGGATGAGACGCGCCACAGATACGCTCTCAGACGTGTTCGCATTTGCGACCAACGAAAAACTAAACGTTATCGTTGGTGGTCACGCCGAACTGGCTTCCGGACAATTCGTTACCAGCGACTACTATCAAGGCTTGGGAGTACGCGCTTGGCGGGGACGCTTGCTTGCGGAAGGTGACGAGACGAGTGGTTCGTCACCCGCAGCCGTGATCACTTGGCGCTATTGGCAGCGACGCTTCGCCGGTGAGTCCAGCGCACTAGGGCAGGTCATTACTATTAATAATGTCCGGTTTACAGTCGTCGGGATTACGCCGCCAGATTTTTCTGCTGCGGTTCAACTCGACGAGACGGCAGACGTCACCCTGTCCATTGGCATCGAACCTCTTCTTCGTTCACAGAATCCGCGGATGACGAAGCCTGGACTATGGTGGCTGCGCATTATGGCGAGACTTCGACCAGGAGTGAGTCGCGAGGCGGCGCAGGCCCGTCTTGATCCTATCTTTCAGCAGAGCGTAGTGGAAGGCTGGAATCAATCAACTGAGACCCGCAAGCAGACCGCGACAATCGGGCCGCGCGACTATCCGCACTTGCTGGTCAGGCCTGGCGCACAGGGCGATGAGTTCGCGCGCAGGCAGTACCAGTCGCCCCTCGAAATCTTGATGGCAGTGGTGGGAATGGTCCTGCTCATTGCATGCATCAACGCGGCCAATTTGCTCTTGGCAAAAGGATCGGGCCGACAGCAGGAATTTGCTATGCGTATGGCGCTTGGCGCGCGTCGTTCTCGGCTCATGCGGCAAACGCTAACCGAATCCGTGCTGCTGTCAGTCATCGCAGGCATCATCGGATGCGCACTTGCTTTCTGGGGCAAAGAGTTGCTGCTGGGCTGGACGCAATGGATTCGCGGAGGGACTGTACTTGAGGCAAACCTTGATTTACGCGTACTCGGTTTCACGGCGGGAATATCAGCGTTGACCGGAATCCTGTTTGGCATAGTGCCGTCATGGCGAGCAGGACGGACTCAACTCACGCCCAACGTCAAAGTACAGATCGGAAACTCTGGACGGAAGCGAGCGGGCCAGGCTTTGATCGTGTCGCAGGTAGCGATTTCTTCGGTATTGCTGGTCGGTGCTGGACTATTCGTACGCACGCTCCATAATCTGGCCGCGGTTGATGCGGGATTCAACCGCGACAATTTACTTCTATTTCGCGTCGATCCGTCAGCAAGTGGTTATGCCGACAAGGGCACCGGCATGCTGTATGACCGCATGATTGAAAGTGTGAATAGCATTCCCGGCGTGCAGGCTGCGGCCTTGTCACGACATCCGTTGCTCAGCTTTACGCATATAGGCTTGGCGGTCTACTTGTCGACAGGAAATCAGCACAACGGGGAGATCGCGGAGGTAAACACGATATCGCCCAGCTTTTTTGAAACGATGCGAATTCCCGTTTTATTAGGTCGCGTGTTGCAGCACTCCGATACCGTATCGTCGTCGCGTGTCGTGGTCGTTAATCACGCATTCGCACAAGCGTATTTTGGCGATGAAAATCCCGTCGGACAAAAATTCTGGCTGGGAGGCGGCGGTGAGGGAACTGGCTGGCCGTTGCGTAAAGAGATGGCGGCGCCGCCTGATAAGCCGCCATTGGAGATCGTGGGAGTAACCGGCGACACCAAGTACACGGATCTCCGGACTAAGATACGACCCACCGTATACCGGCCGTACGCACAGTCTCCGACGAACACAGCTACGTTCGCAGTACGCTACCACGGCGACGAAGAATCAATTGTCAATGCGGTGCGCGCAGCAGTACGGCAAGTGGATGCCCAACTTCCTATCTTCGACGTGCGCACGCAGAGAGAACAGTCCGATGAGTCGGTCGCCGAAGAGCGAATGTTTGCGAATCTTTCAAGCAGCATGGGCGGGTTGGCGCTTGTGCTGGCTGCGGTTGGATTGTATGGCATTCTTTCTTACAGCGTGGGTCGACGCACGACCGAAATCGGCGTCCGTATGGCGCTCGGTGCGAAGCAGTCCTCAGTCGTAACAATGATCCTGAGGGAGTCGTTTGTGCCGGTTGCTACCGGGATCGCGGTTGGTGTTCCCATTGCGCTAATCAGCGCTCGCGCGGCGTCGACTGTCCTCGCCGATCTGCTGTTTGGCGTCAGGCCGGCGGACCCGCTCAACCTCATTCTCGCGACTGCCACGATGGTCGCCGTTGCGCTGCTGGCCGCTTACGCGCCAGCGCGTCGCGCGGCCCGCGTCGACCCCATGGTCGCGTTGCGGTCCGAGTGAGGCCGACAAACAAATAGACAAACTAATAAATAAAGGAGCGGCACCTACCCTGAAACCCGTTCTACGGAACCCAGAAACCTACTCCAGCGGAATTGTCCGGTAATGGACATTTAAATCTCGCAGCGGACACTTCGCCAAGACTGCCTAATCTCGCCTTGTCGGTAATCGATTCATTCCATTTGGCTTAGATGTCAGCAGGGTTTGGCTCGGCGCTTGCCAATACCTTATGTGATGGATATCGCCCGCCCAGAGTTTAAGCAGCGTAAGCGCAGAAGGCAGATCGCGATGATCGCCGGGATCGTGGTTGTGGTTGCGATCCTGACTGCTGCAGTTTATCGATTGAAGCCGGCCGCGCCTACCGTCGAGCGCGGAACCGTTTGGACCGACACCGTGAAGCGCGGTTCCATGCTGCGGCAGGTCCGCGGTATCGGATCGCTCGTACCCTCGCAGGAATCGGTTCTACAAATTCCAGCCGAAACTGAAGCAACGGTTTTGCGAATCCGGTTGCTGCCGGGGTCCCTGGTCAAGCCCGAAACCGTCATCTGCGAGATGAGCGACCCGTTAGTCGAACAGGCTGCCGTGGACGCGCACCTCCAGTGGAAGGCGGCGCAGGCTGAATACCAGAGCGCGCGCATGAAACTGGAAAGCGACCTGCTGAACGAGAAGGCCGGTGCCGCGACCGTGAAGGCGGACTACAGCCAAACACAGCTGCAATCACAGACCGACAAGTCGCTCTATGACCTTGGGGTAATTTCCGGGCTGGCCTATAAAGCCTCCAAGAGCAAGGCGGACGAGCTCACGATTCGTAACGGCCTTGAAGATCAGCGACTGGAAAGCACACAGAAATCGATCGACGCTCAACTCTCCCAGTTGCAGGCCAAGGTTGATCAGATGCGGGTTCTGGCGGAACTGAAGCAGAAGCAACTCGACGCCCTCAAAGTACGGGCAGGCATCGATGGCGTTCTTGTCGAGTTGCCCCTTCACGTCGGCCAGCGCGTAGCCCCGGGGACCATGCTCGCCAAAGTGGTCCAGCCGAATCACTTAATGGCCGAATTAAAAGTTGCGGAGACCCAGGCGCGCGACGTGCAAATCGGGGAACCCGCCTCAGTGGACACCCATAACGGCGTGATCGCCGGGACCGTAATGCGCGTGGATCCGGGTGTGCAAAACGGAACAGTGACCGTCGACGTCAAACTAACGGGAGAGTTGCCGAGAGGCGCGCGGCCCGATCTCAGTGTGGACGGCACCATCGATCTCGAACGACTGGACAACGTCTTGTATGTGGGGCGTCCGGCGTTCGGCCAGGAAGACAGCACGATCAGTCTCTTCAAGCTCGACGCGGATGGGCACGACGCTACGCGTGTTCCGGTAAAAGTGGGACGCGCGTCCGTAAATTCGATTCAGGTGCTCGAAGGCTTGCATGAGGGAGAAACGGTGGTGCTTTCCGACATGTCACGCTGGGATAATACCGATCGCATCCGGCTTCAGGACTGAACCAAAAAAATTCACGAAACAGAGGCAGATCATTCATGAGAGACGATAGCCAATCCCTGATCCAGATTTCTGACATGACCAAGGTCTTCTACACCGATGAGATTGAGACTCATGCGCTTTCCGGAGTCCATCTCTCTGTAAACAAGGGTGAGTACGTGGCGATGTCCGGGCCCTCGGGGTGCGGCAAGTCGACACTGCTCTCCATTATCGGGTTGCTCGATACGCCGACTGGTGGCAAGTACATGCTGAACAACAAGCCGGTGGAAAATCTGGATTTCGCCGAGCGGGCGCGCATTCGCAATCAGGAGATCGGCTTTATCTTCCAGAGCTTCAATCTCATTGGCGATCTGACCGTCTACGAGAACGTAGAGTTGCCGCTGACGTATCGCCAGAAGATGCCTTCCGCGGAACGTAAGACGCGCGTGATGGAAGCACTCGAGCGCGTCGGCATGGCCCACCGTGTCCGGCATTATCCATCACAGCTCTCCGGCGGTCAGCAACAGCGCGTCGCTGTGGCGCGTGCGCTCGGCGGAAAGCCGTCCATCCTGCTGGCGGACGAGCCGACCGGAAACCTGGATTCAAGAAACGGCGAAGCTGTCATGGAGTTGCTGGCTGACCTTCATCGCGAGGGCGCGACGATCTGCATGGTGACGCACGATCCGCGATTTGCGAAACATGCGCAGAGGGAAGTCCATTTGTTCGATGGTAAAGTTGTCGCCGAAGAAGAGCTCAAGAAACTGCTGGCGGATGTGGGCGCATGAACCGCCTGCTGCAAGATCTGCGCCTGGTGCCGCGGCAGTTCTTCAAGAACCCGGGGTTCACCGCGGTCGCGATCATCACGCTGGCCCTCGGGATCGGCGCGAATACGGCGATCTTCAGCGTAGTCAACGCGGTGTTGCTTCGGCCTCTGCCGTTCCGAAATGCTGACCGTCTGGTACGGGTTTGGCACAAACCTCCGGCAAAAAGCTTTCCGGGCATCGACCGGTTTTCTGTTTCCGCAGCCAACTACATCGATTGGCAGCGCGAAAACCATGTTTTCGAGCAAATGGCGATTTACAGCGGCCGCCTGCTGACTCTAACGGGCGTCGCCCAACCACAACAAGTGATTGCCGGCACTGTCAGCGCCGGTTTCTTTGAGACGCTGGGAGTGCCGCCAATGCTCGGGCGTAGCTTTGCCCCGGAAGAAGACCAGCCAGGACGTACCAACGTCCTCATGCTCAGCCACCGGTTTTGGCAGGAGCACTTCGGCTCGAACCGCGCAGTTGTTGGAACCAACGTCACGATGGACGGGCAAAACTTTCAGATCGCCGGAGTGATGCCCGAGAGTTTTCGTTTTCCCGAGTTCGCCCAGGTCTGGATGCCGATGGGGTGGACCGATAAAGAGCGCGCGGTGCGAGGAGAACACCACTCGATTGTCATCGCGCGTCTGAAGCCGGGAGTCGATCTCGAGCACGCACAAGCGGAGATGAACACGATCTCCAGCCGTTTGGAGCAACTCTATCCGGTCGACGACAAGGGATGGGGTGCCCTGGTCGTGCCGCTCCACCGGGACATGGTCAATGATGTTCGTCCGGCGTTACTGGTGCTCCTCGGTGCCGTTGGTTTTGTCCTTCTGATCGCGTGCGCAAATGTTGCCAATCTTTCGCTTGCCAGGACGTTCAGCAGGCAGAAAGAAATCGCGATCCGGACCGCACTAGGCGCGAGTTCCGGACGCGTCGTGCGACAGATTTTGACCGAGTCCGTAACCCTTGCCTTGATCGGAGGAGTCCTAGGTCTGATCGTTGCCCATTTCGGCCAACGCTTCGTTCTCGCATTTCTTGCAAATCAACTTCCTGGCTCTGTCGTGGCTGGGCTCGATTGGAAGATCCTCGCATTCACAGTATGCCTCTCTGTGTTGACCGGAGTTTTTGCGGGAGTTCTTCCGGCTCTGCGCCTGGCGAAGTCCGATGTGAACCACGCTTTAAAGCAAGGCCTTGGCCGAACCGATGCGAGTTCCGGCCGCCGTGCCACACGCAGTGTTCTGGTGGTCGCTGAGGTTGCACTATCGCTGATTCTGTTGATTGGCGCGGGATTGATGATCAGAAGTCTCCACGAGCTTCAGAACGTCGCTCCTGGCTTTCAGTCTCACGGGGTGCTAACCATGACGGCCGCCGTTTCCATGTCCAAATTTCCGGGGCCGGAGCAGCAGATCCAGTTCTTCGACCAGGTACTCCAGAAGGTGAGGGCACTGCCGAGTGTCGAGTCTGCCGGTGTTGCCGATGACGTCCCGCTCAACAATGGGGGCTCGCATCAGCCGATTCAGATTGAAGGTCAGCCCGTGGTGGCAATGGCCGACCAGCCGGAAGTTGACGTGCGACTCATCAGCCCTGGATACATGCGGTCGATGCAGACCCCAATTCTTCGAGGGCGGGACCTCAATGACGAAGATATTGCCGGTAGGCCAGCAGCCATACTGATCAGCAAATCGATGGCTGAGCGCTTCTGGCCCGGTGAAAATCCAATTGGCAAGCGGCTGATACTCACCTTCTCACCGGCGCAGGTTCGCGAAGTCGTTGGTGTAGTCGGCGACGTCAAGCTCGACAGTTTGGACCAGGCTCGCCCCTCGACCACTCTCTACGTCCCGCTCGGCCAGCTCGCAAAATCCGCCGAATTTGACTGGCGTTCGTTCCCGATGACACTGGTTGTGCGCTCAACGACATCGCCGGGGAGTATGGTGTCCGCGGTGACGAACGCCGTCCACGAAGTCGACAGGGATATTCCCGTTCGCGACATCTTTACGATGGACGATCTGGTTGCGAATTCTCTCTTGCAGCCTCGCTTCAACATGCTCCTGCTGGGCGTTTTCGCCGCTCTCGCGGTATTGCTGGCTGGGATTGGAATCTACAGCGTGCTTTCGTACAGCGTCAGACAGCGAGTTCCGGAGATCGGTATTCGACTTGCACTTGGAGCTCGCCTGACCGATGTCTTGCGCCTGGTCCTTATCGAAGGAATGAAGCCAGCGTTGCTTGGTGTTGCGATCGGAATCGGTGGTGCGTTGGCGCTGGGAAAGGTTGTCGCCAGTCTTGTTTACCAGGTGAAGCCGTCTGATCCGCTGACCTTCGCTGGCGTGGCCGTATTGCTTGGCATGATCGCGCTATTGGCGTGCCTAATCCCGGCCTATCGTGCCAGTCGAGTCGATCCGGTAATTGCGCTGAGAAATGAATGAGCAAGCCGCATGGAGAGCCTTATTCAAGATGCGCGATATGGACTGCGCCAATTGCGCAGAAGTCCTGGCTTCGCGGCAGTTGCTGTTCTCACCCTCGCGCTGGGCGTCGGACTCAACTCCGCTATGTTTCGTTTGCTCGACGCGGTGATTTTGCGAACCCTGACAGTCGAGAAACCACAGCAACTGTTCTTTCCCGAGATCACAACATCCGAGGGATCTGACATCGGCTTCCAGTATCCGGAGTTCGAAGCGATCCGCGATCATAGCCAGTCATTCTCCCCGGTATTCGCATTCGACACGACGCGGTTTCTCGCGAGTGTGAACGGAGAGACCGATTACTTATTCGGGCAATGCGTCTCAGCAAATTTCTACTCCGTGCTCGGAGTCAAGCCGATTCTCGGTCGAGCGTTCCTTCCCGAAGATGATCACGCCGGACAACCACCGGTTGCAGTAATCAGCTACGACTACTGGCAAAGAAGATTCGCTGGAAACCCCAGTGTCCTGGGCAAGAGTGTTGCTCTAAAAAAAATTCAATTTCGTGTGGTCGGAGTTGCGCCTCCGTCCTTTCGCGGCATTGAGCTCGGAGACGCCGTGGATATTTGGATCCCGATGTTCTATTGGCCGCAGGTACGTTTGAATGATCACCTGACCGTCGGAGTCATGGGGCGCCTAAAACCGGACACAACTGTCAGCCGAGCTACTGCCGAATTGAGCGTCATGGATCGGCAGTACGCGACTCAGCAGCTTGGGCCTAAAACGTCCAATCCAAATCAGCAAAGACTGCAAAACCGGAAAGTTGAGCTTCGTTCCGCGGCCCGAGGCATCTTCTCACTCCCGGACGATTTGCCTCACGAGCTGAATATTCTGATGGCGGTCGCCGGATTCGTTCTCCTGATTGCGTGCGCGAACGTGGCCAATCTCCAGTTGGCACGATCAATTTCTCGAAGCAAGGAAATCGCCACGCGGCTCGCACTTGGGGCCAGCCGGGCACGGCTGATGCGTCATCTGTTGACCGAGAGCCTGCTCATCGCTCTGATCGGCGGAGTCTTGGGATTTGTTTTAGCGAATCGCGCAACCGATTTGCTTTTGCGCTTTGTCATCTCGGGATTCGATCCACTTGCACTCAACTCCAGCGTTGATGCACGGGTACTTTGGTTCAGCGCTGGCATGGCGATTTTGTCGGGATTGCTGTTCGGACTAGCGCCGGCATTTAGCGTCACTCGCATGGATCCCGCTCCTTCGCTCCAGGCTGGCGGAAGAAGCGAGACCGGTAACAACGCACAACGAAAGCTGAGCGGGGGACTCGTCGTGGTCCAGGTGGCGCTCTGCGTGTCCCTGTTGGTTGGAACAGGACTGATGGTGCGAAGCCTGAAAAAGCTGGCGGCTGTTAATCCGGGCTTCCAACGGGATCACATCCTTATGGCCTTTCTGTATCCGACGCTCGGGGGATACCAGGGAACAAAGGAACTCAACCTTTATTCTGCGCTGCAGGAACAAATGAGTGCCGCTCCTGGCATAATGTCGGCCAGCCTGTCGAGGTTTCGTCTCATGAGTGGCGGGGGAGGATGGCATCGCAGAGTTGTCGGCCCGGGCATAAGCGAGAGTCCGGCACAAGGACTCCCCGTTCACTGCAGTCCGGTTTCTCCGCGTTTCTTCGCGACGATGGGAATCCCGCTGGTCTTCGGCCGTGACTTCACTTGGCACGACACCGCGGATGCGTCGAGAGTGGTGATTCTCAGTGAATCTCTCGCCCGCTCTTTGTTTCCAAATGAGAGTCCTATCGGTCAGAGACTTGAATTTGTGGAAGGTAAAACCCGCGAGCAAGCGGAAGTCGTCGGAATTGTGCGTGACGTCCAATCTTTCAACTTGCGAGCAGCCGACGAAGCCGCCGGTATCTATATTCCGTTGAACCAGACGCCATCTGACTTGCTCGGACAAGCTGTCCTTGAAGTTCGTACTACGGATCAGACCGACGTTGCGCTCGCTAGCCTGCGCCGCGTTACGCAGACCATCGATGCCGACTTCCCTTTGGCGCGAATGAGTACGCAAGAGGAGCAGGCTGCGGAAACGCTAACCGGCGAACGTTCTCTGGCCACACTCCTGAGCTTGTTCAGTGGTCTGGCGCTGTTGCTGGCGAGCATCGGACTTTACGGCGTAATTGCTTACTCGACCGCACGGCGCACTCGAGAAATTGGAATTCGTGTAGCTCTGGGAGCACATCGAGCAGACGTTCTCCGGATGATTCTCAGCCAGGGAATGCGCCTGACGCTGATCGGAGTAGGGATTGGTCTCGTCGGTGCGATCGTTGCCTCCCGTGTGCTTGCGAGCCAATTGTTCGGTATCACTTCGACCGATCCCGTGACATTTGCTGGTGTGGTGTTGACATTAGTGGCGGTTGATTTGGCTGCGTGCTACATCCCGGCGCGGCGGGCGGCGAAAGTCGATCCGGTCGATGCGCTGCGATACGAGTGAGGAGCCGCATGGGAACTCTAATTCAAGATATCCGTTATGCGCTGCGGCAGTTATACAAGCGGCTTACATTCACAGCCATTGCAGTCGTCACTCTTGCCTTGGGCATCGGTGCGAGCACCGCCATCTTCAGCGTGGTATATGGTGTGCTGCTGCGGCCTTTGCCTTACAG
>Ga0066388_100001305_pt1 | contig 13781 bp, 10 predicted proteins | sample PanSoiMetaGPlot6_FD_64539 | JGI IMG/M metagenome (GOLD analysis project Ga0066388, IMG submission 64539) | Tropical forest soil microbial communities from Panama analyzed to predict greenhouse gas emissions - Panama Soil - Plot 6 (Hybrid Assembly) | ecosystem: Environmental > Terrestrial >... | reverse complement strand
CTCGCCCTGTCACCCGTGACGCGCGCGGGCGTCGTCGTGTGCGCGCTCCTCGCGCTCGCCGTCCTGCGCTACGACGTGGCCGTGGACGGCCTCCGCGCGACGCCGGGGGACGCCGCTCCGGTGCGCGCGGTCCTCGTGCGGGCGGCCGACGACGCGGCGGGCGGCGCCTATCGCCTGGTGGGCGGGGTGGCGCCCCGGTCCGCCGTGCGGTTGCTCGGGGTCTACACCGGAGAGCCGCTCATGGAGGGGGAAGTCACGACCGTGGACCTCTCGGGCGACGCGTCGCTGCTCCGGCTGCCGCTGCCGGCCCGGCACCTGTCGGCCCCCGCCGTGGAGGACGGCGTGGCCTGCCGTTGGATCGACGACCGGCAGGCGCGGCTGTTCCTGCCCCTGGCGTGGGACGGGGCGGTCATCGTGACCCTGAGGATGCGCGCGCTCGAGACGCCGGAGCCCCAGGCGATGGACGTCTCGTGGAACGACGTGGACGTGGGACGCGCCGAGATGCGGCCGGAGTGGGCCGACTACCGCTTCCACGTCCCCGCGGCCTCCGTCCGGCCGGGGACCAACGTGCTCGGGCTCCGTTTCGACCGCGGGCCGATCTACCACCGGGTCCGCGGCGAGGGGCCGCGCGAGGTGCGCCCCGCCGCGATCACGACGCTGACGCTGCACCGCAGCCGGGAGTGATCTAGCGGACGTATCCGAGGGCCCGCAGCGCCTCCAGCTCCGAGGGGCTGAGCGGCCGGATCGGCGCGGGCGTCTCGGGCTGCAGCGCGAGGAGGAAGCGCTGCAGGGCCTGGCGGTGGGCCGCCGCCCATGCCGGCCTGCTCTCGGCGAGATCTCTCGTCTCGCCGGGATCCGCCGCGGTGTCGAAGAGCTGCTGCGCGCGGTCGGAGGTGTGGAAGATGAGCCGGTAGCGGTCTTCCGTGACCGCGTAGTCGGTCTCGGTATCGCTGTTGCGCGTCACCACGCGGGACCCGGGCGCTCCGCGGATGAGGCTCCGCCCCTGGAAGGTCCCGCCGGGCACGGCCACCCCGAGCGCGTCGGCGACGGTGGGCGCGAGGTCGAGAAGGCTCACGACCTCGCCGACCCGCGTCCCGGCGGGCCCGCGCCCCGCCGGGTAGCGCATCACGAGCGGGACCCGCGCGGCCTCCTCGTTGACCTTCTTCATGTGGCCGATCCACCCGTGCTCGTGGAGGCCCTCGCCGTGGTCGGCGGCGACGATCACGAGCATCCGGTCCCACCGGCCGGCCTGCTCGAGCGTCCGGCGGAGGAAGCCCACTTCCTGATCGACGTAGGCGAGCGAGCCGTCGTAGAGGCGCCGCAGGTGATCGACCTCGTCCGGCGTCGGTTCGATCCGGCCGTCGTTCACCGCGCTCGACCAGTCCAGCTGCCGCCGGTCCGCGATCGTGAGGGGGGCGTCGGGGCCGAAGAGCGTGTTGAAGGGCTCCGGCGGGTCGTAAGGGAAGTGCGGTTCGAGGTAGTGCACGTAGGCGAACAGGCGGGGGGCCCGCCGCGCCGCGAAGAACGCCGGCAGGACCGACCGGAAGGCCTCGGCGTGGGTCACCCGCCCGAGGTTGGTCTTCTGCTCGTAGACCGAGCGGAACTCCGAGAAGCCCCGGTCGAGGCCGAATCCGCGGGCGACGGGGTTCCCGATGAAGCCGGCGGTCTCGATCCCGCCCGCCGAGAGCAGCTCCGCCAGCGTAGGCCGGTTCACCGCGATGCCGACGTCGGGATCCACCCCCACGCGGTGCTGGTCGGGGTACTGCGACGTCCAGATCGAGGCCATCGCGCTGCGCGTGAAGACGGCGGGGCTGTAGGCCCGCTCGTAGACGACGCCCTCGGCCGCGATGCGGTCGATCTCGGGCGTCGTGCGGCGGCCGTAGCCGTAGCACCCGAAGTGGCCGGCGGCCGCCGCGTCGAGGATGACCAGCAGGACGCCGGCCGGGGCCACGTCGTGGCTCGGGCCATCGCCCGGGCGGGCGCCGGCCGTCTCGCCGGCTCCGCCGCTCGCGGCATCGCCCATGACCCGCAGGCCCTGCCAGAGAGCCCAGGCGGGCCGCCGTCCCCCCTCGGGCGTCACGCGGAAGACGACACGCACGGCTTCCGCCGGTGCCGCGTTCAGGTCGAGCGCCACCTCGTCCGGGGGCGCGTCGCCGGCGGCCAGGCGCCGCCGCCAGATCTCGCGCTCGCCCCCCGGTCCCGCGGCGAGGGCCACGCTCAACACCGCGGCCGCGCCTTCCGCGCGGGCACGCGGGTGCAGGTCGGGCGTGAAGCGGAGCTCGGCGCCGGCGGGTGAGCGGAACGCGAAGCGGACGGCGCTCGGCCCGGCCTGGACGACGGCACGCGACCTCGGGCCCTGGCCGATGCCCACGACGGGAGGCGCGCCGTCACGTCCCAGCCACTGGAGGTCGGCGTCGTCGGCCCCGCCGACGGTGAGGCTGTAGAGGCGGGCGGACCGCCTCGTCCCCGCGGCCGCGCCCGGGGTGCCCGCAGGAGGAATGAACTCGAGGGCGAGCCGGTTGCTGTGCGGGCGCTGCGCCTCGACGGGCAGCGCGAAGGCGTAGCGCCGGCGGCCCTCCTGCAGCGAGAGCCGAGCCACGCTCGTGTCGTTGAGGCGCACCTCGACCGGGGAGCCGACGGCGTCAGGAAGGGGAGCGGCATCCAGGATGGCCATGCGGGGGGCCGGCGCGCTCCACCGCAGCAGCACCTGCGCGCGCGTTCGGGCGATCGCGTGGCTGTCCGAGAACGGCTCGGGGTGCGCGCGCTCGAAGCCTTTTTCCTGGAACGGCTCGGCGGCGAGGGTGCCGAAGGACAGGTGCTCCCACGGAACCTCGGCTTCGGCGGAGGGCACCGCCGGCACGAGTTCGTGGACGACGGCCTTCTCGGCGTGCCGGCAGCCTGCGACGGCGAGCGCGAGAGCGGCCAGGACCCTTCGGCTCAAAACGGCGATTACTCCACACCTCGGCGCGAGCGTCAAGCAATCCCGCGGCGCTGCCCACGGATCCGTCGCCCGGCAAGCGGTCGCTGACGATTTTGTCGTCGCACCGAACGCCGGCGGTCGTCGCGCGCCACGGCCGGAAAGCGACTGCGGTCGTGGACTTAGCGTTGGCGCCGCCTTTGCCCGCGGGGGACGAGCGCGCTGGAACACGGCTTGCTGAAGCGCTCGCATCGAGCCAGCGAGCGAGGAGGCAGATGTGGAACCGATGACCACGACCCAGTGGACGTGCGCGACCGCGATGACCGTCGCGGTGGCGCTGTTCGGGACGATCGCGGCCGCTGCCGACGACAAGCCGGCGCCCGCGCCCACGGCCGCTCCGTCCGCCGCCACGTCGGCGGCCCCGTCGCCTGAGCCCACGCCGGAGACGTCCGCGCCGACCGTGTCGACGCCGATCGAGATCACCGGCTTCGTCGACACCTACGCCAGCTACAACGCCAACAACCCGCCGGGCGACACCCAGCTGCGCAACTTCGACACCAAGCACCAGCAGATCAGCTTCGGCCTCCTCGAGGTGGCCCTCGAGCAGAAGCCCAGCGCGCAGAAACGGCTCGGCTTCCGGGCCGACCTCGACTACGGCCCCACCACGGACATCGTCCACGCCGCGGAGCCCGGCGGGTCCGAGATCTTCAAGACCTTCGAGCAGGGTTACCTGAGCTGGCTGGCCCCCCTCGGCAAGGGGCTGCAGTTCGACGCCGGGAAGTTCGTCACGCCGGCGGGGGCCGAGGTGATCGAGGCCAAGGACAACTGGAACTACTCCCGCTCGCTGCTGTTCGCGCTGGCCATCCCGTACTACCACATGGGCCTGCGCGCCACCTACAACGTGAACGACAAGGTGGCGGTGGCGGGCTATCTCGTCAACGGCTGGAACAACGCCGTCGACAACAACTCCGGCAAGACGTTCGCGTTCTCGGCCACGGTCAAGCCGAACGCGAAGTTCACGATCGTCGGCAACTTCATGGGCGGGCCGGAGCAGAAAGACGACAGCGCGGACAAGCGCTACCTCTGGGACGGGACCGTCACCTTCAGCGCCACGCCCGCCCTCAGCCTGATGGTGAACTACGACTACGGCAAGGACCGCCTGGGGGGGGCGCCCGTCAACTGGCAGGGGGTCGCCGCCTATGCCCGCTACCAGGTCCTCAAGAGCTGGGCGCTGGCCCCGCGCTTCGATTGGGTCGACGACAAGGACGCCTTCATGACCGGCACGAGCCAGACGTTGAAGGAGATCACGATCACGAGCGAGAACAAGATCGACGGCGGGCTGCTGGCCCGCTTCGAGTTCCGCCGGGACCTCTCGGACGTGCCGTTCTTCCTGAAGGACGACGGTACCACGGTGAAGGGCCAGAACACCTTCACCATCGGCCTGGTCTACGCCTTCGCCACCCGCTTCTGAGGAGGGCGGGGCATTTTCGAACCTGAAAGGAAACCAAGATACATGAGCGTCAAGGACGTGCTCGCACTGGCCAAGGAGAAGGGGGCCAAGATCGTCGACCTCCGCTTCATCGACGTGCCCGGCCTCTGGCAGCACTTCTCGATCCCCGTCTCGGACCTGAACGACGAGCTGTTCGCGGAGGGGATCGGGTTCGACGGCTCGTCGATCCGCGGCTTCCAGACCATCGACGAGTCCGACATGCTCCTCTTCCCGGACCCCTCGACGGCGCAGATGGATCCCTACACGGCCGTCCCCACCCTCGTGCTCATCTGCGACGTGCGGGACCCCGTCACCGGCAAGGAGTACACGCGCGATCCCCGGTACGTGGCCCGCAAGGCCGAGGCCTACCTCAAGAGCACGGGCATCGCCGACACCGTCTACATCGGCCCCGAGCTCGAGTTCTTCTTCCTCGACTCCGTGCGCTTCGACCAGACCTACAACTGCGGCTTCTACTACGTCGACTCCGAGGCCGGCTTCTGGAACTCCGGCCGCGAGACGACACCGGAGCGGCCCAACCTGGGCTTCAAGCCCCGCTACAAGCAGGGCTACTTCCCGGTCCCGCCCATGGACCACTTCCAGGACATCCGCTCCGACATGGTGATCGCCCTCGAGAGCGTCGGCGTGAAGGTGGAGGTCCACCATCACGAGGTCGCCACCGGCGGGCAGACCGAGGTCGACATGCGCTTCAACACGCTCACGAAGATGGCGGACAGCGTGCTCTGGTACAAGTACTGCGCCAAGAACACGGCGCGGAAGCACGGCAAGACCGCGACCTTCATGCCCAAGCCGCTCTTCCAGGACAACGGCTCCGGGATGCACACCCACCAGTCGCTCTGGAAGAACGAGAAGAACCTCTTCTACCAGAAGGGGGCCTACGCGGACATCTCGGAGACGTGCAAGTGGTACATCGGCGGGATCCTCAAGCACGCCCCCGCCCTGTGCGCGCTGATCGCGCCCTCGACCAACTCCTATCGCCGGCTGGTCCCGGGCTACGAGGCGCCGATCAACCTGGCCTACAGCCAGCGCAACCGGTCGGCGGCGGTCCGCATCCCGATGTACTCGAGCGTGGAGAAGGCCAAGCGCATCGAGTTCCGCACGCCGGACCCGACCTGCAACCCGTACCTCTCGTTCTCGGCCTGCCTGATGGCTGGCCTCGACGGGATCACCAACAAGATCGACCCCGGCAAGCCCATGGACAAGGACCTCTACGAGCTGCCCCCCGAGGAGGCGAAGGAGATCAAGCAGCTCCCCGGCTCGCTCGACGTCGTCCTCGATGCGCTCGAGCGGGACCACGCCTTCCTGCGAAAGGGCGACGTCTTCACGCAGGACCTCATCGACACCTGGATCGATTACAAGCGCAAGAACGAGGTGGACGCCATCCGGTTGAGGCCCCATCCGTGGGAGTTCGCCCTCTATTTCGACGCCTAGCGTGATCGAACCCAGCCGGCGCCGGCAACGTTTTTGTAGGAACCCGACCTCGCCCCGCGGTTCCTGTAGCTTACCGGCGCCGGCTGATCGTGCCGCCAAGACGTGAGTTCTCGCCGCAAGCCAATGACTTACGGCAAGAGGCGCTCCCCACGGCGCGGTTCTTGCTGTTTCGGATGCCCATGCCAATCCAGCCTGGGCGCGCACCCTGTTTCCCGCGGGAATCTCGAAATCGCTCCGTCGAGGTGCCTACAATTTTGAAGGAACGGGCATCATGAGCACCAACTCCGTGGCCCGGGTGGGCCCGCGGGAGAGCAAGGGGGTGGACACCACGGAGATCCGCAAGCTCTCCGACCTCCTCGACCTCAGCCTCACGCTCTCCTCCACGCTGAACCTCAAGGGCGCGCTGTCCCGCGTCCTCGAGATCCTGGAGGAGAACCATCGCACGCTGAGCGGCGGCATCATGCTGCTCGACGAGGCCACGGGAGAGCTGGCCATCGAGGCGGCCAGCGGCATCGACACCCAGACCGCGCGCCGCACGCGCTACAAGGTCGGTGAGGGCATCACCGGCCGCGTGGCGCAGAGCGGCAAGCCCGTGGTCGTCCCCCAGGTGAGCCGGGAGCCCCTCTTCCTGAACCGCACCGGCGTCCTGAAGAAGACCGGCCGCGACGAGGCTACCTTCATCTGCGTGCCGATCGCGGCCGACGGGCGCACGGTGGGCACCCTCGGCGTGACCCTGCCCTACGACGCCGACGTCGGCTACGAGCGCGAGGCCAAGTTCTTCGGCATCGTGGCGTCGATGGTGGGCCAGGCGGTGCGCGTCCACCGGCTCATCGAGGCGGAGCGGCAGGGCCTCCTCCAGGAGAACCGCCAGCTCCGGCAGGAGCTGCGGGAGCGCTACGACTTCCGCAACATCATCGGCAACAGCCGGCCCATGCAGAACGTCTACGAGCAGGTGGCCCAGGTCGCGAGCACGGCGACCACCGTGCTCGTCCGCGGGGAGTCGGGCACGGGCAAGGAGATGATCGCCCATGCCATCCACTACAGCTCTCCCCGGGCGGACAAGCCCTTCGTCAAGGTGAGCTGCGGGGCGCTGCCCGAGAGCCTCATCGAGTCCGAGCTGTTCGGGCACGAGGCGGGCGCGTTCACCGACGCCCGCGCCCAGAAGAAGGGCCGCTTCGAGCTGGCCCACGGGGGCACCCTCTTCCTCGACGAGGTGGGCGAGGTGAGCCTCTCCACCCAGGTGAAGCTGCTGCGCGTGCTGCAGGAGCGGGAGTTCGAGCGCCTGGGCGGCGTGCAGCCGATCAAGGTCAACGTCCGGCTGATCGCGGCCACCAACAAGGACCTCGAGGCGGCGGTGAAGCAGGGGACCTTCCGGGAGGACCTCTACTACCGACTCAACGTGTTCAGCATCTTCCTGCCTCCGCTGCGCGAGCGCCGGCCGGACATCCTCCTCCTCGCCGACCACTTCGTGGAGAAGTACGCGGCGGCCCACGGCAAGGACGTCCGGCGCATCGCGACGACCGCGATCGACATGCTGATGTGCTACCACTGGCCCGGCAACGTCCGCGAGCTGGAGAACTGCATCGAGCGGGCGGTCCTCGTCTGCGACGGGGGAGTGATCCACGCCCACCACCTCCCGCCCACCCTGCAGACCGCCGAGGTCTCGGGAACCCTCCCGCGGGTGGCGCTGGAGAGCGCGGTGGACGGCTTCGAGCGCGATCTCATCCTCGACGCCCTGAAGACCGCCCGCGGCAACCGGGCCCGGGCGGCGCGCCTGCTCGACACCACGGAGCGGATCATCGGCTACAAGGTCCGCAAGCACGGCATCGATTGCGCGCGCTTCAAGGCCGAGCCCCGGCCCCGCGCGGCCGCGCTCCCACCTGAAGTACCCTGACGCCGGGGCCGTCGGCCCCGGGGGAGGGACGATGCAGGCGGGGGTCGGGCCGGAGACGGTCCGGGAGCTGTACACGTTCAACCGCTGGGCGCACGAGCGCGCCCTGGCCATGGCCCAGGGACTGAGCGCCGAGGATCTGCACCGTGACCTCAGCGCCAGCCACGGCTCGGTCGCAGGCACACTCGTCCACACGATGTGGGCGGAATGGATCTGGCTGCGGCGGTGGATGGGGGAGTCGCCGCGCGTGGTGTTCGAGGCGGCGAGCTACCCGACGCTCGGAGAGATCCGCGCGCGGTGGGACGAGATCTGGGCGGAGCAGGCATCCTTCCTCGCCTCCCTCACCGCGCCCCGGCTGGGCGAGGTCGTCGCGTACCTGAACCTCAAGGGCGAGCGGTGGGCCTACCCGCTCTGGCAGCAGCTGCTCCACGTGGTCAACCACGGGACGTACCACCGCGGGCAGGTGGTGACGCTGCTGCGCCAGCTCGGGAAGGCGGCCGTCATGACGGACTTCCTCGCCTTCTACGACGAGACCGCCTGAGCGGCGCCATGGCCGACGACTGCGTCTTCTGCGGCCTGGCGGCGGATCCCGCCGGGGCGGTCTTCGCGGACGCGGACACCCTGGCCTTCCTCGACCACCGGCCCGTCTTCCCCGGCCACACCCTGCTCGTGCCGCGCGCCCACCACCAGACGCTCGCCGACCTGCCCCCCGGGCTGGTGGCGCCGCTGTTCGGCAACGTGAGGCTGCTCGCCGAGGCCGTCGAGCAGGCCATGGGGGCCGACGGCACGTTCGTGGCCATCAACAACAAGGTCAGCCAGAGCGTGCCCCACCTGCACGTCCACATCGTGCCCCGCCGGAGGAAGGACGGCCTGCGGGGGTTCTTCTGGCCGCGGCAGGCCTATGCCAGCGACGCCGAGAGGCAGGAGGTCGGGCAGCGGATCCGGGACGTCGTGGCGCGGCTGCAGACGCGGCCCGCGGGCCGGTGAGAGAATCGGACCGATGAAAGGGCGGCCGAGCCTGACCGTGACCCTCCGCAACAAGTTCATCGCGGGCCTCGTCATCCTGGTCCCCATCCTCATCACGGTGAACGTGCTGTGGTGGCTGTTCAAGTTCGTCGACGGCCTGGCCCAGCCGCTGTTCGTCGCCCTCGTCGGCCGGCCCATCCCGGGGATCGGCTTCGTGATCACGATCGCGATCGTGTTCCTGGCGGGGGTGCTCTTCTCGGCCGGCCCCCTGCAGCGCCTCCTCCACGGGCTGGAGGAGCTGGTGGACACGGTGCCCGTGGTCGGCGCGGTCTACGGCACGATCAAGAAGGTCCTGGCCGGCTTCGGCGACCCGGAGTCGCGCAGCGCCTTCCAGCGGTTCGTGTTCGCGCGCCTGCCCGGGCGGACGACGCCCGGCTTCGTCACCAACACGTTCACGCTGCGCCGCTCGGACGACTCCGCCTTCACGCTGTGCAGCGTCTACATCCCCACGAACCACCTCTACGTGGGTGACGTGGTCATCCTGCCCGCGGAGGACGTGATCGACACCGACCTCACGGTCGAGGACGGCGTGAGCGTGATCCTCTCCGCGGGCGCCTCCCTGCCCGACGTCGTGGTGGAGAAGATCCGCCGGCGATGATGCTCGGGTGGGCCCTGGCGGCGGTCCTCGCCGCGTCCGATCCGGCCACCCCGGTCCCCGGCGACGCCGTCCTCGAGGGCTTCCGGTTCGAGAGCGGGGAGACCCTGGGCGCCCTGCGGCTCCACTACGTGACCCTGGGCACGCCACACCGCGGAGCTTCGGGGCACGTCGACAACGCCGTCCTGATCCTCCACGGCACGGGCGGCACGGGCCGGCAGTTCCTCTCCGAGGCGTTCGCGGGCGTCCTCTTCGGCCCCGGCCAGCTCCTCGACACGAGCCGGTACTTCGTGATCCTGCCCGACGGGATCGGCCACGGCGGTTCGAGCAAGCCCAGCGACGGCCTGCACGCGCGCTTCCCCCGCTACGGCTACCGCGACATGGTGCGCGCCCAGCACCGCCTGCTGACGGAGGCGCTGAAGGTCGACCACCTCCGCCTGGTCATGGGGACGTCGATGGGCGGCATGCACACCTGGCTGTGGGGAGAGACCTACCCCGGCTTCATGGACGCGCTCATGCCGCTGGCCAGCCTGCCCGTGCAGATCGCCGGCCGCAACCGGATGATGCGGCGGATGATCATCGACTCGATCCGCAACGACCCGGGGTGGAAGGGCGGGGAGTACGAGGAGCAGCCGCGGGGGCTCGCCTCCGCCGTCTACACCCTCTTGTTCATGGTGAGCAGCCCGCTGCAGTGGCAGAAGACGGCTCCCACCCGCGAGGCCGCCGACCGCTTCTTCGACGACCAGGTCAAGTCGCGCCTCGCCGGGAACGACGCCAACGACATGCTGTACCAGTTCGAGGCGTCGGCCGACTACGACCCGGCGCCCGACCTCGAAAAGATCGAGGCCCCGCTCACCGCCGTCAACTCCGCCGACGACCAGGTGAACCCGCCCGAGCTGGGCATCCTGGAGCGGGAGATCCGCCGGGTGAAACGGGGCCAGTACGTCCTCATCCCGATCAGCGACGAGACGCGGGGCCACGGGACGCACTCGCGGCCGGCGGTCTGGAAGCAGCACCTGGAAGCCCTCCTGGCCCGGTCGCGGCCATCCGACCCGTGAGCGCCGGCTTCGTCTCGCTCCTCGCCGCCTGGCTGGGCGGCGCCGCCGCGACCTACCTCTTCGACGACGACGCTCCGCTGCCGGCCCGGCTGGCCCTCGGCGGCCCGCTCGGTCTCGCGGTATTCGGCCTCGCCGGCTTCGCCGCCGCACTCGGCGTGGGGCTGGGGCCGTCCGCCGTGCTCGTCGGGAGCGTGGCCGCGGCCTCGCCCCTGCTGGCCCTGCGGGACTCCCGGATCCGCGGCCGCCTGAAGGACGACGTGCGCGCGCTGCGCGCGCGGCCGGGACGGGCGGAGTGGATCGTCATCGCCGGCGCCGTGGCCGCGGCGGTCCTGGTCTGGCAGGTCACCGAGCGCGCGGTGATCTTCGAGCAGGGCGGGATCGGCACGGGTGTCGACCACAACCTGGGCGACCTGCCCTTCCATCTCGCGATCACCACCGGCTTTGCATACGGGGGGAACCTTCCGCCCGAGCATCCCGAGCTGGCGGGCGTCCGCCTGACGTACCCCTTCCTCGTCGACTTCGTCGCCGCGATGGTGCTCGAGGCGGGGGCCACTCTCCGGTCGGCGCTGTTCCTGGAAGGGATGATGCTGGGCCTGTGCCTGGTCGCGCTCCTCTACCGCTGGGGCTTCGTGCTGACGCAACGGCGGCTCGCCGCCCTCATCACGCCCGCGCTGTTCCTGTTCAGCGGGGGGATGGGCTGGACGCTGCTGTTCCGGGACGTGCGGCCGGAGCAGGAGGGCCTGGTGGCGCTTCTCGGCCACCTCACGCACAACTACACGATTTTGCCCAACGACGAGCTGCGCTGGGGCAACGTGGTCACGACGCTGCTCGTTCCCCAGCGGACGCTCCTCATGGGCCTGCCGCTGGCTCTCGGCGCTGTCCTGCAGTGGTGGCAGGCGCTGGACGGGGAGGCGGGCGGGCCGTCGGAGCGGGCGGGCCGGAGGCGGATGGCCGCGGCGGGAGTGATGGCGGGGATGCTGCCCCTCGTCCACGGCCACAGCCTGGCGGTCGTGATGGCGTCGGGGGCGTGCCTGGCCCTGCTGTTCCCACGCCGGACGTGGCTCTACTTCTTCGCTCCCGCCGCGGCCCTGGCTCTTCCCCAGGTCCTGTGGATGGCCGCGGGCACGGGCTTGCGCGCGAGCCGCTTCGTCGGGTGGCACGTGGGATGGGACCGCGGCGAGCAGGACCCGCTGACCTTCTGGCTCTGGAACACGGGCCTCTTCATCCCGCTCCTCGGGCTGGCCTTCCTCTGGCGGAGCGGGGGGACGCGGCTCGTGAGCGGGCGCCACGTCCGCTTCTACGTGCCCTTCGCGCTCTGCTTCGCCCTTCCGAACCTCTTCCAGCTCTCGCCCTGGATCTGGGACAACATCAAGTTCCTCGTCTACTGGTACGTGGCCTCGGTGCCGATCGTGGCCGTCCTCCTCGCCCACCTCTGGCGGCGTGGTTCGGTGGCCCGAGCGGCGGCGCTGGCCGGCTTCGTCCTCCTGACCCTCGCGGGCGCCCTCGACGTGTGGCGGGTCGTGTCCCGGGCGGAGACGCACCTGATCTTCGACGCGGCGGCCGTCGGCTTCTCCCGCCATCTGCGCGAGGTCACCCCGCCCCGGGCCCTCGTCCTCCACGTGCCCACGTACCGCTCGCCCGTGTTCCTGGCCGGCCGGCGATCCCTCCTCGGCTATCCGGGGCACATCTGGTCGCAGGGCCTCGATTCGGGGACGCGCGAGGCGGACATCACGCGCATGTACGCCGGAGAGTCCGACGCGCCCGGCCTCCTGCGCCGCTACGGCGTCGACTACGTCATGTACGGCCCGGAGGAGGCCTCGGCCGCCGACGAGGAGAAGCTGGCGGACTACCCGCTCGTGCTCGCCACCGGCCGCTATCATCTCTATGACGTGCGCGGGCGCCCGGGAGGTGCGGGACCGTGAGGGGCGGGGCGTGGGCGAGCGCACTGCTGTGGCCCGTCGTCCTGTTCGCCGCGGCGGACGAGAAGCAGCCGCCGGCCTTCCCGGCCGCGGCGGAGATGGTCGTCGTGGACGTAGCGGTGGTCGACGCGAAAGGTGCTCCTGTCCTCGGTTTGACGAAGCAGGACTTCACGGTCCTCGAAGACGGCGTACCGCAGGCGATCACGACGTTCGAGGCGGTCGTCCTGGCGAAGCCAGGCGGCGGGGGAGCGACCGCGGCGGGGGGCGAACCCGCAACGACGACCGGCGGTCCGGCGAGCCCGCCGTCGGCGCCAAAGCGCACGCTCGCCGTCGTCTTCGACGACGTGAGCCTGACCTTGCGCCAGGGCGAGCGGGTCAAGACGGCGATCGCCGACCTGCTCCGTTCGCACACGACCGCGGGTGACGAGGTCTGGCTGGTCTCGCCGACCGTCGGCATGGGAAGGGTCGCCACCCTGCCCGAGGGAGCCGAAGGCCTCTACGCGGTCTTGAAGAGCCTGAGCGGGCGAAGGGTCACCGATCGGTCGGACACGAGCATGAGTGACCTCGAGGCCCAGGACATCGCGGTCCGCCGCGACGTGAAGACCGAGGATCGCGTCCTGCGGCGCTTCCTCTCCCGCATCCCGGGTTTCGAGGACGCTCCCGACCAGCTCCGGGGGCTCGTCCAGGGGCGCGCGACCGAGGTCTACGCCGAGGCCACCCGGCGGATCCGGGTGACGCTCGCCGTCCTGCAACGAACCCTCGAGCGGCTCGCCGGCCGCAAGGGCCGGAAGTCGCTCGTCCTCGCCTCGAGCGGCTTCATCCACGACGAGGCGATCCCCGAGTTCCGGAACATCCTGCGAGCCTCGCTCCTCGCCAACACCGCCGTCTTCTTCCTCGATGCCCGCGGCCTCCAGGGCCTCGCTCCCTACCAGGACGTCGAGACGGGCGCGCCGGTGGACCCATGGGACCTCACCGACCCGCGAGCCGCGGAGGAGACCGCGGCGCAGGGGGCCGAGGTCCTCGCCGCCGACACGGGGGGCTTCACGCTGCGCAACACCAACGACCTGGCCGGGGGCCTGCGCCTCATCGCCGACACGTCGAGCGCCTATTACCTCCTCGGATACGACCCCCCGCCACCGCCCCCCGGCGGAGCCTACCGGAAGATCCAGGTCAAGCTCGGCCGCGGGACCAAGGGCCTGAGGATCCTCTCCCGCCGCGGGTACTTCGCGGCGCCGGCGAGCCGCCAACAAAAGCCTTGACTCCGGCCGCGGCGCGGCCGGATCATCCGCCCCTCGCTCACAAAGGAGGATCCCATGAAGAGAACCGCGTTCGCATGGCTTGCGGTGAGCGCCCTCGCCTGGCCGGCCGCCGCCGATCCGCCGTCCGGACCGCCCAAGAGCCTGCAGCTCGTCGAGGCGACGATCCCGCAGCTCCAGC
>Ga0066388_100001303_pt1 | contig 13786 bp, 12 predicted proteins | sample PanSoiMetaGPlot6_FD_64539 | JGI IMG/M metagenome (GOLD analysis project Ga0066388, IMG submission 64539) | Tropical forest soil microbial communities from Panama analyzed to predict greenhouse gas emissions - Panama Soil - Plot 6 (Hybrid Assembly) | ecosystem: Environmental > Terrestrial >... | reverse complement strand
TCGCAGTAAGCCCTGGGCCCCTTGGGGCGTCCAATAATCAGCAAACGGTAACTATCGTCTTTTGCTGCCAGCTCGCTAAAAGCTGCGACCAGATATTCGAGGCCTTTATAAGGCGCGATATTGCCGAAGAATAGCAATGTCTTGTTGTGACGACCGAGACCCAGTCGCTGTTTCGCCTCGAGCGACGTCAGAGCCGTGTTGGGCACGGTATTGTTAATCCCAAACGGAATGCTGCTGACTTTGGTCTCATGAACCCCAAAACTGGAGATCAGCTCGCCTCTCATTCCTTCGTTATGGACGAAGACATGATCGCTTAATCGATACTGAGACCGCAGGGACAGACGGTTGAGGAAAGAGTCCTTCAAATCGCGCTTGCCGATATTGATGTTGTGGGCGGTTAGAACAACCCTTTTTCCAAGTACCTTGTAGTAGAGCATCAGCAAGGTGCAATCGAAGAACTGGAACTTGTTGTTCCAGAGGATGTGAAAGACTGCAGGCTTCGCCGTCGCCGCATAACGAATGAGTCGCGCATAGTATCTCAACACTCGGAGCCCTTTAAGGGCGGCATTCGTTTCCGGGCGTTGGTTTCCACGCAAGTTAAGAAAGTTCACGCGGGGGTTATTAACCAGTTCCGGCACGTCGAGCTCGTCGCTACCAATGAAATCAACAGATAATCCGGCTGAGGTTAGAGCTTCTGCCAATCCCAGTGCGTAAGGTTTATCGCCACCGCCAGTCAATAAAGCAATTCGAAGTGCGGAGTGCGGAGTGCGGATTGGCGATCGGGGACCCGACAGCGGCTGGTTCTCGCTGCTTGATGCTCGAATCTCCATCTCTTCTGAGATTGGCGCCGAACACTTAGTCGCCTGGTTAGTCAGCGCGGTCATTTGGCAACAGACTTTGAACCGAGCGGTGAAGACGCGGCTTGTAGCTTGTCCATCACTGCGTCGAATACTTCATCAACGGTAATGGCTGTAGTCGCGCGCTCATCGTATCCCCGTTTGTAAAAGAAGTCTTCGAGGAGCGGTGACACTATCTTGGTCTGAACACCGTAATCGTAAATTTCCCAGGGACTCGTGCAGGTAAAAAGCGTGACGCATGGCGTTCTGGTACCGAGAGAGAAATGCATTGGCAGGCTGTCGCCCCCAACTAGACAACGGTGGTTTCGAACGTCACAGAGATGTTCCAAGAGTGACGACCTCTTGGGCAGCACGTTGACAGTCAGACCATGTTCTTCAAGCTGCTCTTTGAGTTCGTCGTAATAGGCCCACTTCTTCATCGGCCAAACAGCACCGGCCTCGGCAGCTATGGCGACATCACCTGCTAATCCCGTATCGATCGGTTCCGGCAGCAAGTACTTCTCACCGGCGAAGGCGAACCCTAAACCATCAAAAACTAAATCTTGATACGTCCGTCGATTTTGAAATTTAAGCTTATCCGCCCGTGCCTTGCCGTGCCGACTAATTATGCTCAGATCGAACCAATTCCTGAAATCGTCGGTGTAGCGCAGTCTATCGTCTGAATCCGCGTAGGCCCCGAATAACTGCTGAAACTCTGGTGTGTGTAGATAACGAGCGACCTCAAGGCTATCTTCGAGATTTACGACAAGATCATACCTACGGCTTGCAATCCGCTCACGATGGTCCCATGAAACAGGCTCGATAGAATCCCGCAAGCCTTCGAGTAATACCATATTCTTGGCGGCCGTCAGCCATGTAATGTGACCGTCCAGTTGACGCAGCAGAGGCGTGGTCCGGACTACGTCTCCGGTAGCACCAAGCTTGATAATCAATGTCATTATAACTGATACCTATCTTGTTCGCCTAGGCTGCATCAGCCAATAACCGCGGTTTTCCAGAATATCTCTATGCAAGTCTCGCTGCATTGATTAAAGACAGGAATGAATTCCCGGAGCGGCATCCATTTTTTAAACATCAGACCGTGTCGGCAATCAACAACACAGTTGAATTCTCCATTTTCGGCGATTTCGCCAAGAATGTTCAAGCATTGCAACCCCTCGGCCCTAAATTCCGGCAGGTTTACTTCAAAGGAAAGGTACGGAACGGGGCGCTTCATTCCGCGTAAAACACTAGGTTCATGACCTTCAACATCGATCTTTATGAAGAATGGAACGCCATAAACAGCCATCAGCGTTTCCAATGTGGTTGTTTCGACTTCCATCTCGGAACTGAAATCGAAACAATGGCTAAAGCGGCCTGGGTCGTTTCGCAAAATCTCAACCCATTTTGGATCGAGAGTGTTTTTTGCGGAACCAGGCGTTTCAATCCACATCGTCTTAAACCCGGCGGCTTCGCTTACGGCTTTAGCCTCAATATTTACCTTCTTCGGAACGAGGCGATGTTTTAGAAATTTCTGCCTTAGCACTTCCTGGTTGGATTTATCCGGATCTACCGCGACGACCTTTGCTCCCAGCCTAAGGAAAATATCCGTTTTGTGCCCCTCATTAGCACCAATGTCAAAAATGACGTACCCCTCACGGAACCCCTGTAACGTGTTCTTGTAGAACTCGACTTCTTTCGCTCTGTCATTGAGCAAATGCGGTCCCGCGAGCCTCCAGTACAAATCGTATACGAAGGAAGATTTCAAGCGTTGATACAGCCCAATGCGACGGAGGAAGGTTTGCGCGTGATGCTTCAAACAACGTGCGGAAGTGTGGACTTCTTCTGCTCCGAGACCTGCTAAATTATTGAATTTCGAGGCCTTGGCGGCCAATCTATAAGCAGACGGTGATAAGAGGAATGTTTGACAGACCCGAGGTTCAAGAGGGCATGACCTTACCCTTCTTCTTTAAGGCCACTCGCAGCACGGTGCATTCAAGGTCTTCCTTGTCCATATGAGTGAATCTGTCTGCTAATCTGAGCTGGCTAATATCTACACGACGTGTCTCCTCTTCAATCAAGTCAAACCCGTTCCTTTTAAACAGGTTCAGCCATTCGCCGCGCTGCATGCGGTTAATGTATTGAACTTCGTTCTCGAACAGCCATTTCCAAGTCCCTTCGGAGAAACTCAGATAGAGCTTAGGCGATACTGTTCTGTCGTAATGTTCCAAATGATCCGCCGTATCGATGCTGTGGATGGCCCAACCTCCTAATTTTAGTACTTTTTGTGTTTCCGCAATCAAGCTAGGGAGTGTTTCCCGTTTTACATGCTCGAGCACTCCTCCACTGACGACGAGCTGAAATGAGCTATCTGGAAATTGGCGCAGGCTGCCCGAACTTTCGACGACATATTCAAAGCCCAACAGGGCATAGAGTTGTTCAAAAGAGTCAACTTTAAGGATTTCCTCGATCAGCGCGCGCGCACGTTTTACCTTGGTAGCGGACGAGCCAAAATCGTTATCCAAAATAGATCCGAGTTGGCGGATATAATTCTTTACCCCGCCCAGTTGCCGGTTGTCCCAAACATCGAATAGCACGGCTTCGATGTCATAAAAAAGCCTAAGCGTGAGGGCTTCCCAATGCAGCCAGCCAGTTCCCAGCTCGAGAATGCGATCTCCATCCTTGATAATATGATGCTCTGTTTGGAGCCGTAGCATCCGTTTTATGCGATCCGGATAATAGCTAGGCATTTCGCCGGAGCTTCTTCGCTTGTTCCCGACATGGTTGCCAAGGCTCCGGTAAACACTGCGCATCAATGGCCCTGCTGAAAAACACTTAAGAGCCATTGCCGTGGAGACGTATTTTACCATTATCTTAGCAGGAGCGCATAGCGACCATAGATCGAACTTTTCTAATCAAAGAAAGATTTTAATCCTCGATGCAGGCACGGCCGAGCGATAGTTCAATTGCTCAGTTCTTTCTGATGGGTCGATTGCAGATGGAGATGGTGCCATCGCTTCCTGAGATCTTTGAGGGGCTTTTTCAGGGCCGGAGGTAGCAGTTCCCTTAACCGTCGGTGAAGGCCAAGTTTCAATGCCAGCTTTCCCGTGAGTGTGACGGGGACAAAGTAGCGCGGAACCTTCATCTCCTGAAATCCCGAATGCCGCTTGAAGGCAACGAGTGACGTTTCTGCCCAGGTTGTATAAACGAGATACGGCAATTGCCGTTTCTCACACACTTCAACGGTTTTTGCCATTAATGCGTTGTTTGTCGCCTTATCGCGATGCTTAAGTTTGGCCAGGAATTGACCTATCATGCCGTATCGTCCGGCATCGGCCAACATGGCAAAGCCAATTAGCTCGTCCTGATAATAAGCGCCAATCAAATCCTCTCGAAAAAGGAATCTTGAAAACTCACGCTTAACAGTCTCGAAATCCTTTCCATAGTGCCAAAATGGAAATCCTTGGCGTACAGGCGATTCGTTAAAGATGTCGACCATTCCTCGCACAAATTCGTCATCAAAGGTCACCTCCCGCACTTCTACGCCCGCCTTTTGACTTTTGCGAATCATGTTCCGAGTCGTACCTTTTATCTGTTTGGTCCACCAATCGGCGAAAGTCTTAACCGGAAGAACGGCGAGAGACTCCCATTCCTGGTAATATGAGAATCGCGGCTGTGTTTCCGGGACGCGCTGCCAAAAAGTAAAAATGTCTGGTCTTTCCGCAGCATCGCTTAATTCAGCCAAGACAGAATGAGGATCAGTCACATCTTCGTACCATTCATCTTCCAACCTGGCCACTTTCAGTAGACTACCGGTAACGCAGTAAGTCTGCCCGTCGATCTCAAGGCAATTCAAACGCATCCGCTTTCCGTTGGAGGCTACCGTCTTGTCAAAAATTCGTAGCGGTCTTCGTGCCTTCGAAGCTGATATCTCTTGCATAAAGCGACTTCCCTGAACTAAGCAGATGACTTAAGCCGTCAACGGCCGTGCACACAGTGCGGTCGTGCGGCACGATCCAACTCCACGCAACCAATGCTCGAGCATGACGAGACTAAACAAGAGTTTGTGATTGTCTTGTCGGCCGACGCGGTGAGCCTCCAGGAGCTGCCGGACTGATTTCGGCCGAAGCAGCTCGAACATCGCTGAATCTTCGTCGAGGAAGACCTCGGGAATCTGGCCCTCGAGTGACGAGCGAAACCAGCCGTCCACCACGTTCACCGCAAACCCGCGTTTCTTTCGTTTTAGGATCCGCCTTGGCAGATAACTCTCGCACACTTGTCGATGCAACCATTTCCGCGTGCCATTCCGAACCTTGAAGCTAGGACCGAGCAATTGCACATACTCTACGACGGTTCGATCCAGGTAAGGAACGCGAACTTCCAGACTATGGGCCATGGACAATTTGTCGGCGTACATCAGCAGCTCATCCGGGAGCGAGCATCGAATCTCTAGCAGTTGGAAACCGCCCAATTCGTCGGTATGCGCCATTTGCGGTACAATCTCCTGCCAGTAATCGACCATTTCATTACCCCGCCCGTTGGGAAGTAAGTCTTCGTGGAAGAGTCCATCTATCGTTCGGGCCGGCGCTAACGAAAAAACATCCTGATATCGCTTCAACCTGTCTTTAGTTCCCAGTGATGAAACGCCGCGCTTCAGGGTTTCATTGCGGGGTAGCCCATTGACGGCGAAACCAACTACCGAGCGAATCCCACTCGGCAGACCGCGCCACCAATTTCCGTAACGCACTCCCAAATGTCGTTTGTAGCCACCGAACAATTCATCTGGCCCCTGACCAATTACGGCTACTTTTACATCCTGATGCGCGCGCTGGGAAACGAAGTACATCGGAACAATTGACGACGCTGCAATGGGTTCCTCAAGACACGCCACGATCTTTGGTAGCGATCTTTCGAATTCGGCTTGGTCAAGTCTTATAGAGACATGGCGGGCGCCCAAGAGAGCGGCTGTCTCTTTTGCATCGGCCAGCTCATCATCTTGGAAGGTATCACCATAACCTATCGTGTACGCCGGCCAAGGACCGCCCTCTTCATTCATCAACGCCAGAAGTAACCCTGAGTCAAGGCCGCCGCTTAGAAGTATTCCGACTGGAACGTCGCTTAGCAAATGTCGCCGAACGGCAGCACGGTATAATTCCAAAAGTTCATGTGTCGCCTCTTTCTCGTCTTTGGACGTCGAGAATGGATTTGGCGTATAACTGTACCAGCGCTCGACACGGCATTTGCCGCCCTCAACAATCAGCATCGTGCCCGGCGCCAGCTTGCGGATACCTTGAAATATCGTCAGAGGAGAAGGGGTGTAACGGAACCGGAGAAAGAGATTGAGTGCAACTGGATCGACCTCCGGACTCGAATTTTGGGCGACTCGGATTGGCCGAATCTCGGAACCAAAGGTCAACTGACCACCATCGATTCGATAATAGATGAGCTTTATGCCCATGGCATCGCGAGCCACGACCAGCCGCTTTTTCTTCACGTCCCAAATTGCCAGACCAAACATTCCATTAAGATGGTGTAGCACTTCAGTGCCCCATTCCTTGTAACCGTGAATGATCACCTCGGTGTCGGACTTTGTGCGAAACTCATGACCACGCCCTTCAAGCTCGAGGCGCAGCTCTTTGAAGTTGTAAATCTCGCCATTCAAGATGACCCAGACTGTTTCATCCGCGTCCGACATCGGTTGATGACCGCCAGCTAGATCAATGATTGATAGCCGCCGAAAGCCCAAACCGAGCGATCCTGTGACAAAGTAACCTTCGTCGTCCGGGCCGCGATGAATCATCGTTTGCGTCATCTGCCGAATCGTTTCCGATTCGACCGGCGTATTCCGGGCGAAATTAAATTGGCCGCAAATGCCGCACATATTTATCAAACCTGACGACCGAAGTCTGAAGACTGAGGACGGAAGCTAACTTCACTTTCGGCAAAACTTTTCGGGTTTTGCTTTCATGGTCCCTAGCATTTGACCGACTCTCAAACACTTGTCCAACATGGTTGTTCGCTGTTGATCCGATAGGTAATTGCACGCTACTGCTGTATCCAACCAATGCTGCGTTTCGGCTTGCTCTCCGTCTGCATCTGTCAACTTGCTGATAAAATGAGCGATGTACGGACGCTTTTGCCAAGCTTCAGCAAGGTTGGCACCGATTGACCTCGATGCTCGCCGGACTTGATCAGTCAGAGCGTAGCGCTCTTCCTGTGGGAAACGTTTCGACGCCTCGAAGATTTCCTGCTGTAGCTCAAACGCCAGTTGGTAAACTCGGAGATCCTTGAAGCTCGAAATTACTTCACTCATCGCTGCTTTTCCGCTTCTGCGAATCTGCTAGGTTGCTGTTCTCGGTCTTCCGCCATCTTTGCTCCGTCGTCTGTCGTCCGTCCTCCGTCTTCGTTCCCTTTCCGCGTTTCAGTTTTCAGTTTTTCAGCTTTTCGTTGCTCGCGCAGATAGAGCGCGAGCGACCTAAACATTTGCGACTGTCCCCAACGGTGCATCGGCACGTTGTCCCAGCCGAAATGCAGTCGACGGGAACGGAATGGGCCGTCCGGCTTTACCCAGTCCTTCAGAATTCCCACTACAACCGTCTCCAGCGTCGGTTCCAATTGTGGAAAACGGTCTCGCAGTAGGAGACACAGATTGATGCACTCTGCGCAATCGTAGAGTTCACGTTTGTAAACAGTCAGACGTGGCGCCTTGGAAAATGGTTTTGGCAAACCGTCCTCGGCAAACAGATTGTTTAGATAATACTTCACGCCACGCGATAGCGCTTCCAAACAGCGATCGTTGTCAGTTAGCGTATGAATCTTCGCCAGGGCTTTCATCACGAAGCAGGTGTGATAATGGTCGACAAAGTCTCGCACGCCGTCGGTCGCGTAATACCACGAGCCATCTGCATTTTGATTTTCGAGCACGAAGTTCAAGTTTCGGTCGGCAATCTTTCGGTAATTCTTGTTCGAGAGGAATTGCGAAGCACTGGTCAATAAAAACGAGCGATAGGCCGCGGCATTGATGACACCGCCTTCGTCGTCCGGCGTATAGGAACAACTGCTGGCAGACTCAGATGTCGTGAAATCTTTAATATCGTAAGCGGCATGGCGAGCAATGGATTCGAGGATTCGCTGGCATTCCGGAAGACTGATGACGGAAGACGGAAGACCGTCCCCGCTGCCCTCAGTCCTCGGTCCGCGGTCCTCTGATTCAAGTAGCTCCGCTACTTGCAAAAACGCCTCATAACAGTACGGCGTGGTCGTGATCAAAGGTGTGCCTTGCTTGATAACACCTCCCCGCCAGACCCAATCGAAAGGATAACCCCAGCAGTATTCTGCAAACCCAGAACAACGCGACGCAACCAATTCATCCAAAAAGTGTCTCGCGCGTTGCAGATGTCGGAGGTCGGACGTCAGCTCATACAAGAAGGCGAAACCCATCGCGTAATGAGCGTCAGCAATCGGGAATCGAGCTGGATGATGAAATAGTCGTCGGGCCGATGGCACAAAAGCTTCGGCAAAAATCATAGGAGCAACCGCTGCCGTGCCAATAAGGCGGTGACGATAGTAGAGCGACTTCGCCCGGCCGCCAAGCGGACCAGCGAAGAAACTCTGATGGTCCCACGACGTCTCGCCGTAACGATCAAGCCAGTTTGTGAAAGCAACCAAGACCCCGGATACGTCGTTGGCAGAATTGGGAAGACGACAATCGACGACGGATGGCGGAGAACAGCCGGTGCTCATGAATTAGAGGTCAGAGGTTCGCCATGGCGAATCTGTCCTTTGGCGGATCAGAGAGAGAACTGATGACGGAATGCGAACGTCAAAGATCAATGATTCAACGATTTAACGTTGTCACGTTTCAATGAGTTAGTTCGAACGAAGTCAGCGAACCGCGACTTTGTTGTTGTAACATAGTTGTCGCGTACTTCACAGAGATAGCGCCTCAGCAGGGTTTTTGCTTTGTAGCCTATGTTATTTTTGCGCTCTCCGTTTCCATTCATCGCGTGAAATCGGATGCTCAGCATCCTGCTCTCTGCGGGCGCAAGCTCTGTTTCGAAACAGACATGACTGTCTTTAGAGTGCCATAGCAGTTTTGCGTCTTCGGCGCGAATTTCTTGGATATCCGATGGTTGGGACTCGCGTTTTCGAATAACATAACGGCGGCGCTCAGCGCTGGAATTTTCAAGGCGTAATTCCGTGCCGTACATTTCCACTTCGACTAATCCTGGCGAAAGCTCGCGGTGCCTGAAGCTCGATCTTATGACTCCGCCCAGGCTCCGCCATCTTAGAGCGCATTTCAAAGAGTTCAGCTTGTCGACAAAGTTTACCAGCTCCCGGCACTGGTCGCCGCAGTAATCGTGATGAATCACGATTACAGCCGGTTTACCCAGCAAAATATCAAAAGCGAAGTTCTCGATCCCTTCCCACGGATATCGGCGCGTAAAGATGGGAAAGTTTTCGTAATTCATCACAGCGACGTCCCAAAAGTCGGCGATTGAAATCGCGTCAGGTCCTGAATCAACCGCGATCGTATCGTTGTTGACCGCCGCGATGAAACCGGTCCGCTTTAAGGCGCTAATCGCGGCCTTGGAAAAAATGCCCTGCGGAAACACCATCACCTGGTCATAGCCAAGGCCGTTCCGAGCTTCGTGTTGATCCATGCGTTGGACCGCTTGCCGCGCTGTCCTGTCAAGGCTCTCTCGATCGGTGCTGCCAAACTCCGCTCGACTGTGATCACACCCATGAACTGAAATCGAGTAACTTTCGGGGTTTTGTCTGAACAATCGAATAACCTCCGGCGCGCTTCTACGCCAGTTCCACGGGATAAATGCTATGTTGGTGGAAAACCGGTGCCGCCCCATCAGGGACAAGAGTTCCCGAAAGTTAACAAATCCGTGGTTCGCCCTCAGTAGAGGGTCGTCGATGACCAAACAGGCACTTGTTTCTGCTGGATTCCAACACGCGCGAGCAAAGGCCCATTTAATATAGAGTGCAATTGGAAGGGCAGCCGACACATGATCCCGGATATCAAAAATCCCGTTAGCTAACGTCCTATCAATGTCGATGATGCCGGTGGATGTTGAAACGAAGACCGGGATACCGTGGTAGCTGAACTTCAGAAAAATCGCTCCCTCGTCGACCGAAATAATATCGATTCCCGCCGAGTTCGAGCTCCTTAGAACGTAGCTCTTGGCGATTCCTTCGGCTGATACAATTCCTTTTACGCCCGCCATGACGCCGGAAAAGCCGTCCGTTTCGCTGGCAACAGTGAATTCCCTGGGGCCAGGAGTGATCTCGTCGATTGTCGCGGCGTCGTCTCGACTGAGCGTCATTACGAGCTTTTCCAGCTTGTCGCGATTTGCTCCCGCATATACGAAAACTGAATGCGTATGATCGTGCCACCAATCAACCGCCTCGCTGCTTCGCTCCAGTTGAGTGATCAACTCCGCGAAAATGTCGGAAGGGCAGATGATTCTTAGTCGAGGCGGATTCTCGCAGCCTTGGCCGTCCCGTTCGCGGCGACTGGATAAAAACTCCTCTACGGTAAGGTAACAATAATCGACTCCAAAAAATTGAAGCACCTTCGCCACACTGTCGGTGCAGGACGTGTCGCGGCTCGTTAAGAGGAACGCACGTTCTTTCATCGTGTTAATATTAGCTGCGATCTCCGCTGAGATTCCTGACGACCTGGTCGACTGGGCTTTCGAGCCACAACTAAAGATCTCATGGCCCTGGACCTGGCGACTGCTGTGAGCAAAGGCGACATACCGCTGAGCAGCTGGCACATCACTCTGCCGGCAGAATGAGGGACCCAGCAGAAATGCTCTTTGCGCAACACTTCAAAGCCCGTTCTATAAAATGGGGCTGCGTACTCGTCGAGAGAAGGGACGTAACACTCTTCTTCCTTTTGCCGACGAAAGCGATTCTTTAAATCGCTGCGGAACAAAGGGAATCGATTATTCATGTCAATGACGACACAGATGCCTCCCGGCACAAGCAAGTTGAAAATGTCCTTTGCGTTCTCCAGCTCCTTTTTTGCAGCATGACAATACCGGATAGTGTTTACTCCGAGAATGAAGTGAAAGGAATTCTCCAACTGAGTCGTGTCGATGCGAAGCACGTCGGCAAGATCTGCGATGAGTCGTTCGTTGTTGGCGACATGAAACGCAAGCTTTGGCAAACCACTCTCTGGTAAGAATGCTTTTGCTTCGCACCTGGCCGCCTCGATCAACACCGGCGAAAAATCGGTGCCGACAGCGTGCGAAATTCGAACTCCCTCGCGGCTGAGGATGGACACGAGATGCAACAGATTCATTCCGGCGCCACAGCCAAACTCAAGCATACGAATGCCGCGCTCCTTAATCTGCTGCGGTAGAGCTTTAAGTGCGTCGAGGTAGACCGACTTGTAATCATGATCGAGAAGGTAGCTAATCCCGAAGCCGGCCGTGCGCCGGCTGTACTTTGTAATCGCTTCCGTAGAAGTGTACTCGCGAAAGAACGCGTCGGCCTCCATAAATGAGTCTGCCCCTAAGGTTGTCTGCCTGATTCTCTGACTTTCCATTGCTTGGCTCCTGTGATCTAGTCCCTCTCAGTCGCAAGACGAAAATTGTCGACCTTCTTGAAAGAGAGAAGAGAGCTAAGTATCGCTCGGAGCTTTTTCATCTGCTCTTTACGGTGAAACCGCATTAGTTCCGGAGAGACCGGTCGTTCTACTCTCCGAATCGCGGCCCAGCAGTACCCCAATAACAAAGCAAGACCTTCGACAATAAAAGGTCGCTTCGTCATCCTATAGGCTACTCTAAAGAGTTGCCATATAGGTGAGCCCCCCAGATAATAGTCCTTTTCCCCATAGGAAAAGCTCGCTCCTACACCGCTTCTTCCCGCCGTGCCTAGCGTCCGGTAATGGTGAAACCGTTTTTCAGGAAACGACCTCGTCTTCCACCCTTTCATGCGTGCCGTCGTGACTGCGATCCAGTCAACACCGCCTGCTCGATTAGGAATATAACCGCCAATGTCCTCGAAACATTCGCGCCGGAAAAGCTGGCACCCTCCGGCAACGTGATTTTCACCCTCGAAACTATCCTTCGCTGAATCGTAGCCGTTCTCTAGGAAAGGAGTTCCGGCCACACCGAGCCCGGGATCGTCTGAGAATTTCTGGATCAAGAACTCCAGGTAATCAGGCCCAAATGAAAGGTCCGCGTCGAGGTTCCCGATCACGTCAAATTGGAGTGACCGTACGCGCTCAAGCCCAAAGCCAAACGCATCAACCTTTGAGGCAAAATTACGGTTCGAAGGCGTCGCGCGATGGACCACCTCAATCCACGGGTAACGTGCCGTGTAACTCTCGATTATTTCAGCAGTTCGATCAACTGAGCCATCGTTGACGATGACCCATTTTTCCGGCGGTAATGTCTGGGCCGCCATCGAGTCGAGCGTTTTCGCGACAAACTTCTCCTCATTCCTTGCGGGAGTGATTAAGACGTACTTCACTGGCTTTGCCAAAGTGATGAGTGACTAGCGGCCATTGACGAGTGAAACAGCGGTTCCTCTCTCGTCTGTCCTCTGTCCTCTGTTCTCTGTTTTCCGTCCGGGGTAGATTTGAGCAAAAATCTCATCCATTATTCGGGACGTTAAGATGATTTCGCGATACGGAATGGGAGGAGGCCCAACGCTGCGGATGCTATTGTAGAAGCGCGCAATCAATTCTCTCATGCCAAAGTCCTGGTAAAGCCGCCTCCGCAGAAAATGGCCGATGTTTGCGCGGGCATTTCCGAAATGCTGCCGTGCATTTTCCAGCGGTGGAAGAAAGTATGTCAGGTAACTTTTATAAGATCGGGTTTTATTTCGGATCAAACTTCCGGTGACGTGATCCACAACGATCGAGCCTGCGGGGCCGTAAAGGCACAATTGGTTAAGCCCTTTGATTTGAGTCGAGAAGCAAAAGAAGGCGCTGGTCCCCGCTTTATCTCGAATAAGGACCCTTAATTCATCCAACACTTCGGCCCCGCCCAGGCTCTTCATCCGCGAACTTTGGTAAGCGGTTGCAACAATTTCAGTCAATTCATCACCGAGAAATTCGGCCAGCTTCGCGATGCCATGGCTAATGACGTTGTGAAGCAATTGTCCGGGCAGCTGACGTACCCAATGCGCGCGGTTTCCAAGAAGCGGACCGACATAGGACGCGTCTCCCAAATCGTAGGAGAAGTGACTTTCCAGATGGGCTGGTTTTCCGCCAAGGAATCCGCTCTCCAAGAGCCGTCGCATTTCAAGCATCTCAAGTGTGAATTGAAGATTATGCCCCGCAGTGATCTTGAGATCGCGGCGATTAGCCAATTGCATCAACGATCCCGCTTCGTCAGCCGTAGCCGTGAAAGGCTTTTCCAGATAAACATGACTTCCAAATTCCAGACATTCTTTGGCGAGAGAAAAATGACTCTGCGGCGGAGTCGTAATGTGGACGACGTCAGGCGACGCGGCTTCCAGCATCGCCCGTAGGTGGGGAAAACATTCCGAAATGCGGAAACGTTCTGCGAGCTGCCGCGCCATAAGCGGCTCTCGATCGCAAGCGGCCACAATTCTGGAATCGGGAATCCGATGAATAGCCTGGACATGCTGGTCGGCGATTTTGCCGCAGCCGACGATCGCGACCTTAAGGGGTCGCGAGTTGATCCGCCTTCGCTCGGCTTCGGCGCGACTAGTAGTTGAGGATTGAGAGTTGATAGTTGGCGTTAAAGAGCAAGCCACGCTGTCCGCTTATCCGCCATTGGATTGGAACTGCCCAAGAAACGCGTCCATCGCTTGCTGCATGCTAACGCGCGGCTTCCAATCAAGTCGCTCCTTGAGTTTTTGGTTGGAAAAGCGCTGTCTCTTCCATTCCGCAGCACAACGACGGTGATTGAACGCCGGCGGAAGCTGGCCCTTGGACCATTTGGAATATCTTTCCCACC
>Ga0066388_100001302_pt1 | contig 13790 bp, 15 predicted proteins | sample PanSoiMetaGPlot6_FD_64539 | JGI IMG/M metagenome (GOLD analysis project Ga0066388, IMG submission 64539) | Tropical forest soil microbial communities from Panama analyzed to predict greenhouse gas emissions - Panama Soil - Plot 6 (Hybrid Assembly) | ecosystem: Environmental > Terrestrial >... | reverse complement strand
TTCGTCGTGCCCTCAACGGTCACAGCCCGCATACAAGAGACTCATATCACGCTCGGCCACGTGCTGTGTGAACTCATCGAGGAACAGCTCCTTGGCAAAGCCTCCTGATCGGCAACGGCCCCCCGTCACGACTCCGAGGCTGATCCCGCCGATCAACGTGACGGATCTCACGACCTATCCGCTCAAGAAACGGTACAGCAAAGTCCGCGTCTCTGATTTTGCCGCACCCTGGCGGCGCGGGGGCAGCTTCAGCCAATTCTATCGTTCGCTGCCGGATATCCTGGGCGTCAAAACCTTGCGCGCGGTGGCCAAAGCCATCGTGAAGGCTCATCGCAAAGGCAGGCCCGTCATCGTGGGGATTGGCGCTCACGTCATCAAAGTCGGGTTGAGTCCGATCGTCACAAACCTGATGCATCAAGGAATCGTGTCGGCAGTCGCCATGAACGGCGCTGGAATCATTCACGATTTCGAATTGGCTCTCATGGGGCATACGTCGGAGGAGGTCGACACGGAGATCGACGAAGGACGCTTCGGGATGGCGGAAGAAACCGGCCGCATGTTGAACGAGGCGATTGTCCGCGGTGCCCGCGATCGCGAAGGGCTTGGCGAGTCTATCGGCCACTACATCAACCGACGCCAGGGACAGTTTCCTCATCGAGAAACGAGCATTCTGGCAATTGGAGCAAGGCTCGGAATTCCGGTGACCGTGCACGTCGCCATGGGTACCGACATTATCCATATGCATCCTGCCGCCGACGGAGCTGCCATCGGAGCGACATCGCTGCTGGATTTTCGACGGCTTGCAGCCGTCGTCTCCGGGATGGAGGGAGGCGTGTATCTCAATCTCGGATCTGCCGTCATTTTGCCGGAGGTTTTCCTCAAAACTGTGTCGCTCGCGCGAAATCTCGGTCATAACCTGACGAACATTACGACGGTGGACATGGACTTCTTGGCTCACTACCGTCCGCTCACCAACGTGGTGCGTCGGCCGACCCAGAAGGGTGGGAATGGCTATTCCCTGATCGGCCATCACGAAATCATGGTGCCGTTGTTAGCCGCAGCGGTATACGAAGAATTGGGATGACCCCCTTCGTATGTCTCCACGCCTATCTCTTCCGGTAACCTCGCAGCGTCTGGCCCAGATGTGGGGCGAACTGAACAGCCGATATTTCGCTGGTCTGCTGCCCTCCATCGATCTTGTCTGGAGCCGTCGGCTGACCTCCTCGGTCGGCATGTTCGTGAGTCGTCGAGGACCTAGGCAACGGCTGAGTCCGGAAGGTCTTCGCCCTTCGATCAAGCGTGAGATTCGCCTTTCTCTCCCCTTGCTACGTGAGGTTGTCCAGCGGAGCGAGTATTGGGAGCAGGAGATCGTGAACACGCTGGCACACGAAATGATTCATCAATGGCAATACGACATCCTAAAACGGCGACCGAATCATGGGGCGGATTTCCTCCGCAAGATGACGGAGATGAATCGGGACGGCGCCCTGGCGATCACCATCTACCATTCTTTACAGAAAGAAGTCCTTGCCCTTGCACGATTTTCCTGGCGCTGTCGGCAATGTGGCACAGTGTATCGACGCCAGCGACGGACGATTGAGCCGCGTCGGCACCATTGCGGTATCTGCCGGGGATTACTACAAGAATTAGGATTGGTGAGCCAGATCCACCACAATCCTCCGACTACATCCACTCCCACCCTCTTGCAGCGAATACAATTGTCCTTTAGGTTCTGAGCTACTGCCGGAGGGGCAATCCATGCGCTGGTCTCGCCAAATCCTCTTCGGGGATGTCGACGCCATGTTCGCGTCAGCGGCTGTGGTGAAGGATCCGAGCCTCGTCGGTAAACCGATCGCTGTCGGCGGTCCACCGCCACGCGGGATCATTGCTGCTGCCAGTTATGCCGTGCGGCCATTCGGCATCCATTCAGCAATGCCGACGGCACAAGCACTCAAGCTCTGTCCCAATCTTATCGTGCTTCCTCCTGATCGACCCTTGTATCGGCAGCTGCATGATGCGATGCAGGCTGTCACCGAGCAATTATTCCCTCTCACAGAATGGAGCAGCATCGATGAGTTTTATGCCGACACAACACAGCTTCAGACTCGCCACCCCGATCCTCGCTCACTCGGACAACTCGTGAAGGATGCGCTGTACGACGCCACGGGATTGCGCTGCACCATCGCCGTCGCGACAGGCAAGACCGTCGCCAAGATTGCCGCGGACAGTCATAAGCCGGATGGACTGGTGACAGTCCCGCCCGGTACGGAAAAAACATTCCTGGCGTCGAGGCAGCTGCGGGCATTGCCGGGGATCGGCCCCAAAACTTCCGCGCGCGTGGCACCGCTTGGACTCAAGACCATCGGTGAGCTTTTGGACCCACGCTGGGATCAACCCTTGCGTCATATCTTCGGGACACGACTCCACTGGGTTCGAGAGCTGGCGCGGGGGATCGACCACGAGCCGGTGGTGGCCGATCGTGAATCCAAGAGTCTCAGCCATGAGACCACATTTGAGCACGACACACATGATCGTCCTTTTCTTGAGCGAACCCTGCGCGGATTTCTCCGAGACCTAGCTCGTGACCTCCGACAGGAAGGTTTGGCCGCCGGATCCTGCACCGTGAAACTGAAAAACTCTCGTTTCGTCATCACGACCAAGCAGCATCGTTTTACACAGCCGCTGAACTACGACCCCGACATGTGGCCGACTGTCCAGCAAACAATACGGGAACTCCTTCGTCCCGGCACCGAGTACCGATTGGCCGGGCTCGCGCTGTCTTCCCTGTCGCCCGCCCCCTCCGGGCTGTACGACCAACGGCGGACGAAAGCCATCGAGGCGATGGACGCGCTGATTGCCAAACATGGATCGTCGGTGATTGGGTTAGGCGGCGTGAGTTGCGACGACGAGTAGACCGCGGGAAAACTGTTTCAGCACAGGAGAACTTTGATGGCGCTACACATGTAGCGCAACAGGAAAACGCGTCCGCAGGATGCTCAAAAAGACCGTCCAGCAAGGCCGCAGCGAGCGAAGACCGGAGGCGTACCCTCTGGGGTACGTTGAGGATCTGAGCGATGCGAGAACGATGCATGGGAGTAGGCGCGTCTCGGCGCGCCAGGGTTGGGAGGGTGAGAAGGGCGACTTTTTCAGCGTCCTGCTCGTAATGTTCCTCTCTTTCCATCCAAGTGCACAGTCGGTATGATGCAGCCATGTCTATGAAGGTGATGGCCAGAGACCAGCTCGTCCCGCTGTTGCAAGCGGCGAGGACTCAAGGGAAACGTATTGTGTTCACCAACGGCTGTTTCGACCTCATTCACGTGGGCCATACGCGTTATCTCCAGGCTGCGAGGGATCTCGGTGACCTGCTGGTCGTGGGCGTCAACAGCGACGAATCCGTGAGGAGTTTGAATAAGGCGTCGGATCGGCCGGTTGTCTCGGAATCGCAGCGCGCAGAAGTGGTTGCCGCGCTCGGCTCAGTCGATTATGTGATCCTGTTCAACGAACCGGACCCTCAAAGCCTGATCGCCGCACTGCAGCCGGATGTCCTCGTCAAAGGCGGAGATTGGGCGGTGGAGCGGATCGTCGGCCGCGAGATTGTGGAAGCCCGGGGAGGAACTGTCCGAACCATTCCCTTAGTCCCTAGTGTCTCTACCACGTCGATTATTCAACGCATTCGCTCAACCACAACATAAATAAATAGCAGCAGTGCCCGATACTATCGCTACTCATTCAACATCCCAGTGGCACATATCTGTTGCCGCGGCACTCGAAAGCGAAGCAGGCCGTCCCTCTGTCATCGGCCTGCATGGTTCCACCGCCGGGCTTGCTCTCACCACGCTCCTGCATCCCCGATCGGGGAAACTGAACAATCGGTCCTGGCTCATCGTAACTGGATCGGATGAGGAGGCGGAACGCCTGTTCGATGATCTGAAGTTTTTCCATGATCTTGTCGGCCTCCCGACTGGCCCCCTCGTCTTGTTTCCAAGATGGGAAACCTTGCCGTACGAGGGCAGCGCGCCCCATGTCGGTTTGATTGCGCGTCGGATGAATACCCTGCATCACATCCGAACCGCTCCACAGACATTCCTGGTCACCTCCATCGCAGCCCTGATGCAACGGCTGCTGCCCGTCGCAACCTTTACCAGTACCACTCTCCAATTCACCTTAGGCGGCACGATCGAGCGAGAATCCCTCACCGGAGGGCTTTTACGTCTCGGCTACCGCCGGGTTTCCGTGGTGGAAATCCCGGGAGAATTCAGTATTCGAGGCGGCATCGTAGATATTTTCTCAACGGCGTATGCTGACCCATTGCGCGCAGAATTTCTGGGGGAAACCGTCGATTCGCTCCGTCTGTTCGATCCCGCCACGCAAAAATCCACCAAGAAACTGGATCGAGCCATGGTCCTTCCCGCGCGGGAATATCTGCGCGCGGAGACTTCGACGGACGCCCTTGCTCCTATTCCGGCGGATGCCGAGTGGCGTGCGCCGGATCTCTATCCCAACATGGATACCCTCTTCGATTATTTCACCGTACAGCCAATACTGGTCTTGGATCAGCCGGCTGCATTGAAAGGAGCTTGCGCGGACCTCTGGAGCAAGATCGACGACGGCTATCTCCGCCACACCGACCGTGAAATGATCGAGTCCTACCCGTCACCGGAGCGTTTGTTCCTCTCCTGGCAGGAACTCATGGATCACACGAAGGGCTGGCCCACACTCGCGCTGGAACCCCTGACGGCGAGCGATGCGTCCTGGAGTCCGGTTCAAACCTTTCCCGCTCAGGCCCCTGCGAGCGCAGGCCTCGGGACTCGTGGAATGCCCTTCGGCCAGACCCTGGCCATCATGGATCGGCTCCGAGAGGAGTGCCGCGTGCTGCTCGTGGCAAGAAGTCGCGGCCAAGTGGACCGATTACTGGCGCTCTTGCGTGAACACGATCTACCGGCAACGGAATGGACCGCGGGGACCTGGACCGTTTCGAACAAAACCAAACCACCATTTTACGTCTTGCACGGTGATCTGTCCGCGGGGCTCCTTGCCCCTGACTTGCGCCTGGCCGTTCTAACAGAAGAAGAACTGTTTGCCAAAGGCGCGCGCCACAAGCCACAGGCTAAAAGTAAAGCGGCGACCTTCCTCTCCTCGTTGGAAGATCTGAACGTAGGCGATTATGTCGTCCATGTCCAACATGGCATCGCCAAGTATCAAGGGCTCAAACGCCTCTCGGTGCAAGGCTTTGACAGCGATTATTTGATTTTGGAGTTTGCCGGGGGCGACAAGCTGTACGTCCCGCTGGAGAAGCTCAACCATGTGCAGCGGTATAGCGGGGCGGAGGGCCACACGCCGCGTCTGGAACGTTTGGGTGGCGCCAATTGGGCCAAAACGACCGCGCGCGTGAAAAAAGACATCGAAGAAATGGCCCACGAGTTGGTCGATCTACACGCCAACCGCGAACTCGTGACACGGCATGCCTATGGATTCGACAGCACGATGTATCATGAGTTCGAAGCCGCATTTGAATATGAAGAAACGGATGATCAACTTAAAGCGATTCAAGACATTACCCATGACATGGAGTCGAGTAAACCGATGGACCGATTGGTCTGCGGGGACGTGGGATACGGGAAAACGGAGGTGGCCATGCGGGCGGCCTTCAAGGCCGTGGAAGCCAATCGTCAGGTGGCGGTGCTCGTTCCAACGACCCTATTGGCCCACCAACACTACGACAACTTCTCGGGACGGTTCGCTCCGTTCCCGGCTCGGGTGGCCATGCTCTCCCGCTTTCAATCGCCGAAGGAGGCCAAAACCATTCTCAAAGACGTGGCATCCGGCGCCGTCGACGTGGTGATCGGCACACATCGGCTTATCCAAAAGGATGTGGTGTTCCGTGACCTGGGTCTCGTGATCATCGACGAAGAACAGTGGTTCGGTGTCAAACACAAAGAGCGATTGAAACAACTGCGTACCCAAGTCGACGTCTTGACGCTCACGGCTACTCCCATTCCTCGCACCTTGCAGATGGCCATGGCGAGCGTGCGCGATCTCTCAATCATCGAGACCCCTCCGGCAGGCCGCTTGTCCATTCGCACGCAGGTCGTCAGATTGAACGACACGCTCATCCGGGAAGCAATCTTACGCGAACTGGGACGGGGCGGGCAGGTCTACTTCGTCCATAATCGGCTCGAAACGATGGAGAAGACAGGAGCCTGGCTCCACCAACTCGTGCCCGATGCGCGCATCGTGATGGCCCATGGGCAGATGAACGCCAAACCGCTCGAAGCCGTGATGCTGAAATTCTTTCGCCGGGAGGCGGATGTTCTGATCGCCTCGGCTATTATCCAGTCGGGAATCGACGTACCCCATGCAAATACGATCTTTGTCAATCGCGCCGACATGTTCGGGCTCGCGCAGTTGTACCAATTACGCGGGCGAGTGGGACGAAGCGGTGACCAAGCCTACGCCTACTTCCTAGTCCCCGATGAGGGGCAGTTGAGCGACGATGCGCAGAAGCGCCTCACAGCCATTCAGCAATTCACCGAGCTGGGTGCCGGCTTCCGCATCGCCGCGGCGGATATGGAAATCCGGGGCGCAGGCAACCTCCTTGGGAAACAGCAGTCGGGGCACATCGCTGCCATTGGCCTCGATCTCTACATGCAAATGGTGGAACAGGCTGTCCAGCGCCTCAAGGGCCAAGTGGTAGAAGAAGAACCGGACCCCACCCTCCGGCTCAACGTCTCCGCCTTTATTCCGGACAACTACATCACCGACCCTCACCAGCGCCTGTCATGTTATAAACGGCTCTCGTCCTGTACCCAAATCGGAGACCTCGCCCTTCTTCATGGCGAAATGCAGGATCGATATGGGTTGGCCCCGGACTCGGTCGAACGACTGTTCGAAGTCATGCAGGTGCGGCTCCAGGCCAAGGCATTGCGTCTGAGCACGGTTGAACTCAAAACCAACTCCGTCGTCGTCACGCTCGACGACAAGAGCCGGGTCTCAAGCCAAGCGATTCATCGAATGATGGACCGGTACAAGAAGCGGGTGTCCTTCCTGTCTCCGCTCTCGTTCGAGCTTCAGATGCCGCATCAGGACTGGTCTTCCACATTCCGAGAACTCACCGCAACCTTGCAAAGCCTGGGAGGCTGTGATACCAACACCACGATGCCCTCACATTCATCTCGCTAACAATGTCTCAGTCGTCTATGACTCGATCATGGAACGGATCCGTGAATGCCGCTGCGCGACTCGCCACGCTGCTCGCCGGAGTCATCGGCGGCACGTTCTTGTTACTCACCGGCTGTGCGCCACCCCCTGAGGAAAATGTGCTGGCCCTCGTCAACGGTCGACAGATCACTCAGACCGAATTCGACAACCGCTGGGGGGAATTAGCCGAGGCCACCAGGGCGCGGTACCTGAAAGAAGGGGGGAAGCGCCTTTTCCTCGACGAACTCATCACCAAAGAGCTGCTCATGCAGGAAGCCCGCAAGCTAGGACTCGACCAAAACGATGCCATCCGCGATCGAACGCAACGCTACCGGGAACAACTGATTCTCGACGAACTCCTCAAGGACCGAATCAAGGCCAAGGTCGAACTCACGAGTGAGGAATTGGACGCCTTCTACGAGCAGCATTCCCAAGAACTCCTGACGCCACTAAAAGTAAGAGTGTCGCTGATGCTGCTGCCGAATATTTCGGCCGCAAAAGATCTCGAAAAGCAGATCAACCAGGGGGGACATTTCGCCCAATTTGCCCAGCGCTATTCCATCGACGGCAAAACGAAAGCGAATGGTGGCGATCTCGGCCCCTATCGTAAAGATTTGGTCGTCCCCGAAGTCGACGCAGTCATTCACACACTCAAGCCAGGTTTCGTCAGTGCGCCGATCAAGACGGAAGCCGGTTATTACCTCGTCATGATTACACCGCTTGACAAGGAAATCATTCAGGCAGACGTGGCCGTTCGGGAGCGCCTCAGACAAGAACTGCTCAACGAGAAGCGCAGAAAACGTTTTGACGGCGTGATCGCCGACATCCGCGCGAAGGCGGTCATCCGCCTCGCCGACGCCTCCCGTTATCTCACCGACGAGGCCGGCACACGCTGATTCGTCGCGGATCGAAATTGCCTTCTCTCAAGTCCTTCGCAATTCGTGTACAATCCGCAGGACTCTCACCGACCAACCCGCTCGGCGCGGTGGGAGCCCTCTGTCCTTAATCACGATCCGTCCTTTCAATACGATGGCACCAGACTGGCTCAGACATACGATCTTCTTCACGCTCGGGCTGATCGCACAGGCGTCCCTTCTCTCAGCGGCACAGGTCGAAGATGGGATCGTCGCGATCGTCAACTCGGATCTCATCATGCTGTCCGAGATAAAACGGGAACTTGCTCCGGAGCGGGAGCGGATTCAAAAAGAGTATCGCGGCGACGCACTCGCACGCCGCCTCAAGACGGCGGAGTACATGGCTCTAACCTCGATGATCGAGCGCAAGTTGCAACTACAAGAAGCCAAGGCGCGCGGCGTGACGGTCACCGATCATGAAGTCCGGCAGGCGGCTTTGCAGATGAAGCAACAAGGGAAAACGATCGACGAGACGAACCCGGCCGACATGAAACGCATCCAAGAACAGATGACATTGCTCAGGGTTGTAGAGCACGCGGTGCAGGGCGGAATCATGGTCGCAGATTCCGACATCAAACGGTACTTCCAGGAACACCGCGATCGGTTTGCGCTCTCGGAGGAATACACGCTCAGCCAGATTCTGATCAAGCCCCGCTCACCGGACGATACGGCCGGCGCAAGGGAGAAAGTTCGTGAGATCATGACGCGGCTCAAGCAGGGGGAGTCCTTCGAGGATTTGGCGCTGCGCTTTTCCGACGGCCCTAACGCCTCACATGGAGGCAGCCTGGGTTTGGTGCGGCAGGGAGAGCTCTTGCCGGAAATCGAGCGCACGATCACCACCCTGGTGCCCGGCGGCATCTCGGATGCGATCGAGACCTCAGAAGGCTATCACATTATGCGCATGGAGGATAAGAAACCCAAACAGTTCCGCCCGTATGAGCAAGTCCGCAATGAAATCCAGCGGCTCCTCTTTCAGCAGAAAAGCGAAGATGTCTTTCAAGAATGGTTAGCGGGCCTCAAGAACAAGGCCTACATCGAGATCAAGTTCGAATCCGCTCTTTCAGGACCGCCCACAATCGCTCCCGCCCCTCGCCCGTCACAGAAGAGTAAGGAATAACGTCGTTGCGCTCGACCAATCCCAGCCCTTCCTGCAGCCGACGAAGCGCACCGACGCGTTCGCTCATTTTTAACTTGTCTACTTTCGTCGCAACCACAATGGGAGGGCGTCCGACGGACAGGAGCCATGCGATAGTCTGACGGTCTTGTTCGCTCAGCACCCGGCTTTCGACCAACATGATCACCGCGCGCAGCTGTTCACTCCCGTCGATGTACTGCTCGATCAATGGCGCCCATTGAGCCCGCAGCGCTTTCGACACCTTCGCGTAGCCATACCCGGGCAAATCCACCACCACGAAACGCGCCAAGCCAGGATCGTCGCTGGTGATGCGAAAGAGATTGACCAGGCGGGTTTTCCCCGGCGTACGGCTCACCTTGGCCAATCCCTTGCGCTGCAAGAGAGAATTGATGAGAGAGGACTTTCCGACGTTCGACCGCCCGATGAAGGCGAATTCCGGAAGGTCACTTTTCAGAAACTGCTCTGGACCCGCACAACTTCTGATAAACTCTGCCGTAAGGATTCTCATGCAACACCCAGCCACTCACACGTCGTTCGCCATGTTATTGACACATGCACTCATCGTCTCTTTGATACGCAGCCTCTAATGCGGAAGTCAACCGCACGATCCAAATCCCGTGCGAAAGCCTTTCTGATTATCGGCCTCTGCCTCCCGATCGGAGCGATCCTCCTCCTCTGGTTACTTGAGATGCCCGATGTCTCCGCCTTACGCGCAACCAATCCCACCGTGACGGCCCTGATGAAGGCGCGACAGGCTCAGGCTGAGGCAAAAGGTCACACAATCGGACGCCAATGGATGTGGGTGCCGCTCTCGCGTATCTCCCCCTACCTCCGCCAGGCGGTTGTGGCAGGAGAAGATGCCTCGTTCTTCACCCACGAAGGATTCGACTGGGAAGGGATTAAGGACGCGGCGCGCTATAACCTCGAAGCGGGAAAACTCAAACGTGGGGGAAGCACCATTACCCAGCAGCTGGCCAAAAATCTCTACCTGTCATCCGAACGTTCCCTGCTTCGAAAGGCGCGGGAAGCTCTGATTACACGCTCCCTCGAACATCATCTCACAAAGGAACGTATTCTTGAGCTGTATCTCAATATCGCCGAGTGGGGACATGGCATCTATGGCGCTGAAGCCGCGGCTCGTCATCACTTCAAGAAGTCCTCGCGCGACTTGACAGCCGACGAGGCCGCATGGCTGGCCGCCAGCTTGCCTTCGCCACGGCGATATGATCCGATACAAAAAACAACCTTCCTTACTCGCCGCCACGACCGAATCCTCAAATGGATTACTCGGGGATCTCCCCAAGTTCCCCAGCTAGAACCAGCGCCAAAGCCAGAGCCAGACTTAGAACCAGAGCCAGAGCCAGAACTGGAGCCAGAACCAGACCAAGATTCGACAGAGCCACAAGACCAGGAGCAGGCGGAAGGCTACAACGAGTCGCCGACCTCACGATAGTCTCGCTCGCCGAAGATCGCCGACTCGTGTGTGTAATGTTTGAACTCAAGGAGGTTCCCGGAGGGATCTTCGAGAAAGAACGTGTGGTGCTCGATCCGCGTTCCCGGGAACCGCACGCGAGGCTGTTGATAGAAGGACAGCTTTTGTGTTTGGGCCCGCTCCAAAAACTGTTGCCACGATTCTTTCGACAAAAAAGTCAGACCGAAATGGTGGGGATAAATACCTTGTTGCCGTGACCATGGTTTCTTCGTCAGATGGCCCACGAGTTGATGCCCCGCGAGCCCGAACGTAACGGCATGGCTCGACTCCCGGCCCAACGTACAGCCAAGTCCATCGACGTAGAAATGCTTCGCTGCCGCAACATCATGGGTAGGAAAGGCCAGGTGAAAGAGCGCATCCTTCATGGAAATTGCCCTCGAACGATCGGCTGACCGACCCCGTTCCACCATCCTGCAGCTATATGGGGGGTCACATGCCTGATGGCGAATCGGCCGTCTGGCGAGAGGACTAAGGCCCCAGCCGACCCACGGATCCGAGACACGAGCATCCGCAATACCTGTCGCGCGGCGACCGCAGGGCTCTTTCCCATAGCGAGACGATCGCAGATACTCTTGGCAATTACAAGGCGGATGATGCCCTCGCCCGATCCTGTCATTGACACAGCACCACTCTGATTGTCCGCATAGACTCCGCAGCCGATGAGCGGGCTGTCGCCAACTCGCCCTGGCAGCATTGAATCGATACCTCCGGTCGAGACCCCTGCCGCCACCGTTCCGGACCGATCCAAGGCAACTGCGCCGACGGTCCCGTGTCGTTCTGCTGGGGAACGTTTCTCCCTCACGAGAATCCGATCATAGGAGAGACGACGAGGTACGCCGGAGGAACGATGCCGATCAAGTTTGAAATGTCGCGCAAATCTCCAGGCGAACGGTCCGACTAACAGAACATGGTCCGTCTTTTCCATGACCAGGCGAGCCGCCGTAATCGGGTGCGCGATCCCCTCGATCGAGGCGACGGCTCCTGCTGCGAGGTGGGCCCCTTCCATGATTGCGGCGTCCATACGCTGGACCCCGTCAAGTTGGCGTTTCGCCCCTCGTCCTGCGTTGAATAGTCCCGATTGTTCCAGAAGACCGATCGTCCTTTCAACCCCAGCGAGGGCTGGACCTCCTTGTGCGAGGATGTTGTACCCGGCCGCGATCGCTTCGGCAAGACAGGTGGCCTGCGCCGGCGTCACACGTCGGGAACCGGCACCTCCGTGGGCAAGAATGAGAGGCCTGGATTTGGTCAATTGAAGAGAAGATTCCGAGCCTTCCGGTACGTTGGATCTTTCATGCGATCCAGATCGGAGCGCACGAACCCCAGGCCGGTGACGCAGAGCTCGAAGTTGTCGGAAAGTTTTCGGAAGAGAGGAGGCTCTTCCCCTGATGGGCGATCAGCCATTCGCGCGACAATCCCGTAGGAGCGCTTGCCCGTTTTCATATAGTCCACGAGGAAATCCTTGTGGTAGATCAACCCGGCCGTCTTGAGACGGCGTAGATATTCCGGAAACAGACCCGCCATGAAGAGTGTAAAATCCCCGATGTGCTGATGTACGTCCCGTTCACGATCCATTGACTCGGCCTGGAGCAACACTTCCGACTCAAACAAAAGGTCCACCACCGTATCGACCGATTGATCTTGTCGATTTCTGATTTTATATAGTTGATCTGTGTGGGTAAAGTCGACGAGCAGGTTGGAGACATAGCTGGTGACGTTGGGGTCAGGCCATCCGAGGTGTTCCGTGAAACTTCTTTCGGTTAGAGCGCCGAACAACTGACGGAGCGGATGCCGTGGCGGAACTTGCGTTCTCATATCCACCTCTCACACAATCCGAAAACGCCTCAAGTCATTATAGCAGATATTGGTCGAAGTCCCGCGGTCGCCCCTCTGATCCCTTTATCGATCTTCATGAAACAGACTCGCGCATGGCCCGGCACTAGCAGAACCCACATGCTGTTTAAAAGGGCCGTCCAGCAAGGCCGCAGCGAGTGAAGGCCGGAGGAGGTACACACCGTACTTCGTGTGGGCCGTTCGACCCTACAATGGATCTTGGCGAACGGATAGGCCCCTCTAGTGCTTCCATCCTCCGAGAAACCGTCTACAACGTTGAGGGTCTGAACGATGCGAGAACGGCGCGGGTAGGCTTTTTCAACAGCCTGCTAGCTCGTCCCTCGGCTGTCAAGTACAAAAGTCACCGGTCCGTCGTTCATCAACTCGACTTGCATGTGCGCCGCAAAAACTCCGGTTTCCACATGAGTCCCCTGGTCTTGTAACTCTGTTACGACCTGCTCGTATAATCGCTTTGCCTCATCTGGGGGCGCTGCCTCGTCAAAGCTCGGGCGCCGGCCATTTGTCGTCCGCCCCAGGAGCGTGAACTGGGAAACCAGCAAGACTGATCCTCCGATGTCGGCCAGCGAGCGGTTCATCTTTCCCTGCTCGTCGGAAAAGATCCGGAGCGTACGGATCTTCTCGGCAAGGTATCGGCCATCCGTCTTTCCATCGCCCCTCGCCACACCCACCAACACCAAGAGGCCAGATTCGATCTGCCCCACAGTCTTGCCCTCAACTATAACCGACGCCCTGGTCACCCGCTGAATCACGGCCTTCATCGGTTACGGTCGTCCTAGTCGAAGGTCCGCCAGGGTTCCTTCGAGCGCGAGCAATTTTCGTTTCGTGGGCAGGCCGCCTGAATATCCGCCGAGCGACATGTCCTGCGCAACAATTCGATGGCAAGGGATCACAATCGGCATCGGATTCGCCCCCACAGCATTGCCGACGGCACGGGCATACTGTCTGCCCCCAACACGAGCAGCCACCCATTGATAGGATCGAAGTCGGCCATAGGGGATGCGCCGAAGGGTTCGCCAGACCCTCTGTCGAAAACTCGTCCCGCGAGAGAGGTCCAGCGGCAAGTCAAAAGACCGACGCGTTCCGGCTAGATAGCCGGTCAGCTGTGTCTGAGCTTCTCGCAATCGTGGAGAAGTCCGTCGCTCCCAGAGCCTGGCTGAAGGCAATCTCAACTCTGATAGCACGGCTCGGCGCGAGGGCTTCG
>Ga0066388_100001300_pt1 | contig 13798 bp, 10 predicted proteins | sample PanSoiMetaGPlot6_FD_64539 | JGI IMG/M metagenome (GOLD analysis project Ga0066388, IMG submission 64539) | Tropical forest soil microbial communities from Panama analyzed to predict greenhouse gas emissions - Panama Soil - Plot 6 (Hybrid Assembly) | ecosystem: Environmental > Terrestrial >... | reverse complement strand
CTTGGCGGGAGCGACAACGGCCGGCGCAGCAGGCTGTGCGGGCGCTGCGACTTGCGCAAAAGCCGGGGCGGCACTCAGTGCAAGGAACGCCGCTACGGAAAGCAGGCGACGGAGGTTCATTGGAGTTGTCCTGGGGGATCCGGCAAGAATTTTTGGGCGATGTGCGGTTGCCGGGTTCGCACACATCGACGACACCGCATTCGATCTGCAGGCGTCACATTACAAATAGTCGGACTGAGCTGAATGCGACCTGAATGCTGCGCTCAACCATTCGACAGCATGAGCATAAGCTGCCGCTTGCGGTGCCGCAGCATGGTTGCCTGAGCTAACAATATCAGCGGCGCAGGTGCGCTACTCGTGCGCGCTTTCGAGGTCGCGCCCGGTGTAGTCACGCATCAATGCGGTCGCGATAAGCGTGACGACGGCACAGCCGGCGATGTACCAGGCAATCGGCCAGGCCGAGTGATACTGGCCGAACAACCACGCTGCGATCAGGGGCGCCGGTCCGCCCGCGATGACTGACGCGAGCTGATATCCGAGCGAGGAGCCGCTATAGCGCAATTTGCCGGAGAACGATTCGGCGATCAGTGCCGCCTGCGGGCCGTACATCATATCGTGAGGAACGAGCGAGAGCACGATCGCCAGGAAGATCAGTGACAGCGAGCCCGTGTTCAACAGGCCGAAATAGATGAAGCCGAAGACTCCACAGGTGGCGGCACCGATCATGTACATCTTCTTGCGTCCGATGCGATCGGAGATGTGCCCAAACAGCGGGATCGAGACGAACGACACCATCGCTGCGACCAGGACCGCAACGAGCAGGAAGTCACGCGAGACGTGCAGCGTGCCGGTGCCGTAGGAGAACACGAACGCCGTGAAGATATAAAACGGAGCCTGCTCGGCCATGCGCGCCAAGGCGCTCAGGATGATGTCACCTGGCTGGCGCTTGATCACTTCGAGCATTGGTGCCCGTTCGATCTTGCGCTCAACAACGAGCCGCGTGAACACCGGCGTCTCCATGATGCCGAGTCGAATCCACAGTCCGATCGCGACCAGGATCAGGCTAAGGAAGAATGGCAGGCGCCAGCCCCAGCTCAGAAACTGCTCGCCCGACATCTGGCTGAAGGACAGCACCGCCAGATTTGCCAGGAACAGCCCGCACGGTACGCCGAACTGCGGCCAGGACGCGATGAACCCGCGTGAATGGTTGGTGCGCGCCCATTCCATCGCCAGCAGCACCGAGCCGCCCCACTCACCACCGACGCCGATGCCCTGGATGAAACGCAGGACGGTCAGCATCACTGCGCCCCAGATGCCGACCTGCTCATAGGTCGGCACCAGCGCGACCAGAAAGGTCGCGACGCCCATCAGCATAAGGGTGGCGATCAGGGTGGCTTTGCGGCCGATGCGATCGCCGTAGTGGCCGAAGATTGCCGCACCCACAGGGCGGGCCACGAAGCCAACCGCATAGACGGCGAAGGCCTCGAGCGTCCCCACCAAGGGGTCAGAGTTCGGGAAGAACAGCTTGGCAAAGACGAGGCCGGTCACGACGCTGTAGAGAAAGAAGTCGTACCATTCGATGGCGGTACCGACCGTGCTGGCGATCACGGCGCGACGCAGTTGGATCTGATGCTCCTGGGCCGAGAGATTGCCCGTCCATTCCATGGTTGTCATGGCTGCTCTCCTGACGTGCCGCCCACAATTTGTTGGTTCTTGCGCGCCGAGCCGAAAGCGCAGAGCGCCTTGGTCAAGCTGATCAATTCAACGATTGAGCGGGGTGTCGTGTTCCCCCGTTCGGGGGAGACCGTGCAGGCTCAGGCGAGCATTTGGCTTTGCCGCACTGCGGCAAAACGGGATCAGGCGCGGGTCGCGCGCAGCCGCTCGCTGGCGGCGCGATCGACCGCGAGCGTGTCCGGGTCGATCACAACGCCATAGTGCTCCGCCGCCGCCTTGATCGACACATAGCCCTGGCGCACGTCTTCGGCGACCTCGTCGATCGAGCGCTCCAGCGGATCGCCGTAGCCGCCGCCACCACCGCCGCGAATGAGGAAAGCGTCGTCCTTCTTCAGCGATGCCACCAGTACTTTGGCGTTGGGAAAATCGGTCTTCCATTGACCGCCCTGCCGGAGCGCCACCTGGTTGCCGGTGCCTTCGCGGCCGCTGTCGAGGCCCCAGGGCTTGCAATGAGCGCGCTCGACCTGGGTGTTCATGGTCATCGGGATGCGCGCGCGCACCACCCGCTCGACGCCAAGCCCGCCGCGGCGGCGGCCGGCGCCACCGGAGTCAGCCACGAGCGCATAGCGCTCGACCACCAAGGGAAACTTCGCCTCCGCCTGCTCATTGGGCGAATTGTGGGTGTCGCCATCGTTGATGCAGACGGTCGCGCTGATGCCGTCCTCGCTGCGCTTGGCGCCCCAGCCGCCGCCGAGCGGACCGAAATTTGCAATGAAGAACTCAGACGTCTTCGGATTGATGCCGTGCAACGACGCCACCAGCAGGTCGGCATGATGGCCGGCGATCACGCGATCGGGGATCACCGGCGCCAGCGCCTTGAACAGCGTGTCGACGATTGTCATCGGATAGGTCATCCACCAGCGCATCGGCGCCGGGCGCGTGGCGCTGACGATGCGGCCGGGTGGCACGATCACCTTGAGGCTGCGGAACGAGCCGTCGTTGATCGGATAGTCGGTCGGCGAGGTCAGGCACTTGTAGGCGACCTGCGCGCAGGCATAGCCGGTGGTGATCCCGGAATTGTAGAAGCCCCGCACCTGCTTCGACACATTGGTGAGATCGACGGTCATCTCGTCGCCTTTTACCACCACGCGCACGCGGATTGGCACCGGCTTGCCGACCTCGATGCCATCGTCGTCCATGTAGGACTCCGCCTCGTAGACACCATCCGGAATTGTGCGCGTGCGCGCACGCGCCATCGCCTCGGCGTGATCCATGATGGCCGCGATCGCGCCGAGCACGGCGTCGCGCCCGTAGCGCTCGATCAGTTGCAGAAAGCGCCGCTCGCCGGTCTTCACCGCGGTGACCTGCGCGCGCAGGTCACCCATGGCGCGGCTTGGCAGCCGCACGTTCTGGCGGATGACGTCGATCAGCGTGTCGTTCACGACCCCGCGGTCGTGCAGCTTCATGATCGGGATCTGCAGCCCTTCCGAAAAAATGTCGGTGCTCATGCCGCCGAGCATGCCGCCGATGTCGAGCCAGTGCGCCATGCAGCAGGAGAAGCCGACGAGCGTGCCCTGGTGGAATATCGGCAGCGTCAGGGTGACGTGATTGAGATGGCTGCCGGTGAGATAGCTATCGTTGGTGACGTAGATGTCGCCCGGCTTGATGCTGTCGCGGCCGAAATGCCTGATCTTCGCTTTGACGGTCTCCGACATGCCGCGGATGAACATCGGCAGCCCGATGCCGATCGAGATCGTGTCGCCCTCGGGCGTGAACAGGCCGGTGGTGAAATCGAGCGCCTCGTAGATGATGATGTTATAGGCGGTGCGCATGAGGTTGGTCTTCATTTCCTCAGTCACCGCAATGACTCCGTTGCGCACGATCTCGGTCACGACCGGATCGGTGGCGCGCTTGCTGTTGTTCTTGCGCGGTGCCCGCTTCTCTGAAGATTTCTTGCTCATGTCTCTCATCTTCTCCGGTCGTCCCCGCGCAAGCGGGGACCCAGTAAACACCGGGCGAAATGCTTGAGCCCGGTCGTGCACATTCGTCTGGATCGGTGAGTACTGGATTCCAGCTCTCGTTCGCGTTGCTCACTCGGCCGGAATGACAGCGAGGGTTTTGTCCGGGTTGAGCGCCGCAAGCCTTGGCGCAACCTCGGCCATGAAGCGCTCCATCGAGCGCGTGCGCTGCTCGAGCGTCGCCCAGTCCTTGCCAACGATGATGAGGAGCGTGCCGAAGCCGCCCACATCGTCATAGAAGCGCTTGATGCCCTCATAGACCGTGTCGGGATCGCCGCAGATGAAGAAGCCGTTGTCAATGAAGCGCTCAAACGTGAGATCGGCATTGCTGCCGCCCAGCGGAACGAGGTGTTGCATGCGGCCATAGGCGTGCTTGAGATCGGCGTCGCGCAGATCGCGCTTCGCCTGCGCCACCGAGTCCGCCACATAGACCACACGCCCGACCCGCACCCGGCTGCGCGCGGGCTTTGGCCCGCGCTGGTGCGGCGAGTGCATATACGTGTCGATCATGCTGCGCACCTGCTCCATGGTGGGTGTCCAGCTCATCAGCGGCAGGAAGCCCTTCTCGGCGGTGAGTTCGATCGTCGAGTCGGTACGGCTGCAGGCGATCCCGACCTCGATCTCAGTGAGCGGCTTCGGAATGATATGCCACTTCTCGCCTTGCCAGACCTGCCCATGCCAGTCGAACGGCTCGGGCGCCGACCAGGCCTTCAGGATCAGCTCGATCGCCTCGCGCATCATCAGGCGCGGATCGGCCGGCAGCGGTCCGCGCTGCTTGTTGTTGGCGACGTTGATGCCGACACCGAAGCCGGCGATGTAGCGCCCATCGGTCAGGTGGTCGCAGACCGCGGCATCGGTCGCGAGCTGGAGCGGATGAAAGAACGGCACCGGCCGGATGCCCGGACCCATCCGGATCTGCTTGGTGAGCGCCGCCGCCTTGCAGATCATCAGATCGGCGCAAGGCAGCTGGTCGGGCGCCTGCCAAGCCAGGAACGTGCCGTGCTCGCTGATCCAGGCTTCCGGCATGCCGAGCCGGTCAGCCACGATGATCTCCTTGAGGTCCTCGTCGTAGCTGAGCTTGGCGACCTTGTTGTTGCGGTTGCCGTTGGAGAAAATACCGATCTGCATCCTGCACTCCTTACGCGCCGCAATCGTCGGCTGGGCGGGCGCAGCCTGTCAAGCGAGCCCCACCATTGCCATTTCGGCCGGGGCCTGTACAAATCCGGGCCGATGGGCGTGCAGAGAGACAGACTGGCTGAAACAGTTCGCTACCTCGGCAACGAGAGCCTCGACGGACTCGTCGCCGTCAACTACGGGCACAACTCGTTCCTGGAATCGCACGCCGTGTTCGTGCTCTCGGGCGTGCGGCCGATCGGCGAAAGCGCCGTGGTGGTCGACCGCGCGGGCGCCTCGACCCTGATCGTGACGCCGGCCTGGGATGCCGAGCGCGCCACGAAGCTGTCCCACACCGACAAGACGGTGGGCACCGACGACCTCGCCGCGACGCTCGCGAGCGTGCTCGCGGAGCATCGCCTCGATGGCCGCACGATCGTGAGCGTTGGTCTCTCCACGCTGGCGCAGGGCCTCGCTAAGCGCATCGAGGCCGCGCTCGGCGGCAACAGTCGCGCCAACGAGCTGTTCATCCGCCAGCTGGCCCGCATCCGCAGCCCGGAGGAGCTGGCGGCTGCCGAGAAAGCCACCGCGATCGCCGAGCAGGGCTACGCCCACATGCTCAATTGCGTGCGGCCCGGCATGCACGAATACGAGCTCGCCGCCGAGCTCTACTGCGAGATGAAACGGCTCGGTGCCGAGGACAATTTCCTGCTGCTCAGCGCCTCACAGCATAATCTCGCGGTGCGCGCCGCCGGCGGCCGTGCGCTCGATGTCGGCGATATCATCCTGTCGGAGATCACGCCCTGCTACCAGGGCCAGTTCGCGCAGATCTGCCGCACCACCGTGATCGGCAAGCCAACCGCGCGCATGCAGGAGAAATACGCCATCCTGCAGGCCGCCATGCGCGCCGGGCAGAAGGCCGCCGTGCCCGGTGCGAGCGTGCGCGACGTGACCGCCGCGATGGACGGCTGCTTCCGCACATCGGGCTACGGCGACTATTGCCGGCCGCCCTACATGCGGGTGCGCGGTCATGGGCTCGGCATCACCTCCGACCTGCCCGGCGATCTCACCGCCGAAAGCGACACGCGGCTCGAACAGGGCATGGTGTTCGTGATGCATCCGAACCAGTACATCCCGGAAACCGGCTATCTGATGTGCGGCGAGCCGGTCGTCATCACGCCCGATGGTGCCAAGGCACTCTCCGCCAAGGTCGCCGAACTCGACAGCGTGGCGGCTTAACCGATGCGCACCGTTCAACCCTGCATCGTCATCGGCTCTTACGTTTGGGACCAGGATCGCGTCCCGCGCGATGAGTTCCAGATCCGCATTGGGGCGCTCAATCAGCTGATGGATGCCAACGGCTGGAAGGCCGTGCTGGTCTATGGCGACGCCGCCGAGCATTCCGCGCTGGCCTGGTTCTCAGGATTTGCGACAAGGCTGCGCTGGGGCATGGCGCTCATTCCGCGCGAGGGCGAGCCGCGGCTGCTGATCTCGATGAGCTCGCGCGACGTGCCGGCGATGAAGCTGATGACGTGGATCCCTGACGTCCACTCCGGCTGGAACTGGGAGAGCGCGTTCGATCCCTGGCTCGCCAAGATCGCTGGCGAGGGCGCCATCGGCAGCGTCGGCTTCGAGCTGATGCGGCCGCCGCTTTTTGCCTCGCTGCAGAAGAGCCTCGGCAACCGTTTCAGCTTGCAGGCGGCCGACGAGCTGGTCGCGGGCGTCCGAACCATCCGGCCGCGCGAGCTGTCGCAGATCCGTGCCGCCTCGCGGCTGGTGCAGGCGGCGGGTGCGACCTTCGTCGAGCCATGGCGGCTCGGCAAGGGCATCGAGACTGCCGCGCTCGCGGCCGAGCGCGCCGCCCGCATGATGGCCGCGCAGGACGTGCGCACGCTGGTGAGCTTCGACGGCGGCCGCACGCTCGCGCCGTTCCGCGGCGCGTTCGAACCGCAGGCCGATCGGCAGACCGGCACGGCGGGCTACATCGCAGTCAAGCACGGCGGCTATTGGGCCGACCTGTTCGTGACCGGCGCGCGGCGCGCAAGCGAGATCGAAGGCCGCGTGCAAGCGGCGCTGCGCATGCTGCTCGAGCTTGCCAAACCCGGCGCGAACGCAGCCGAGCTTTACGCCAAGGCGACTACGGCGCTCGCTCCGTATTCACTGCACCCGGTGCTGAGCGGCAGCGTCGGCCACCGTATCGGGCTCTCGCTCAACGAGGGCGGCGAAATCCGGAGCGACAGCCGTCACACCCTCAAACCTGGCGAGGTCTATTCGCTCGCAGTCGGCGGCTACGATCCGCAGGCGGGCGGTGTGCTCACGTCTGCCATGGTGGCGATCACGCCGGCCGGATCGGAGCTGCTGCACGTGTCGCCCGCATCCAAGCTGCAATGAGCGCTGTCGTCGTGAGTGTTGTTCCATGAGCGTACTGCGTGATCTTGCCGCCTTCGTGTGCGGCGCTTCCGTTACATCGCTGCCCGCGGCGGAGCGTGCAATCCAGCGCCGGCATGCGGCCGACACGCTGCTGGCTGCTGCGGTCGGGGCCTGGACCGGCGAGGGACGCGAGCTGCGCTATGTGATGTCGGCGAGCTCGCTCGCCGACGCGATCGGCACGCAGGCCGCGGTGATCCGGCACACCGAGATCGATGATATCCACACGCCCTCCTGCACGACGCCGAGCTCAGTGACGGTGCCGACCGCGTTCGCACTCGCGCATGCCGGCAAGATCAGCGATCCTGAGCATGTGGCGAACGCGCTGTGGGTCGGCACGGAGCTGCTGGTTCGGCTTGGCGTCGCGATCGATGGCGCACGCGTGCTCTATCGCGGTATCTGGCCGACTTATTTCTGTGCTCCGCTCGCCGCCGCCGCGATCGCGGCCCGCATCGGCAAGCTGAGCGAGGAGGCGACCGCACACGCGCTCTCGCTTGCTCTGATGCGCACGGCCGGGCGGTCGGGGCGCTTTCACGGCCGCGTGCCCGGACGATCGGTCATTCTCGGCATGGCGGTCGCCGACGGCCTGCGGGCCGTGCAGGCGGCACGGCAAGGTGTTGGCGGCGATCCGGACCTGCTCGACGGGCCATGGCTGCGCGATGCGCACGGCCTCAACGCCGATCCCAAAGCACTGACCACCGATCTCGGGCGCGGCAGCATCTATGCGCAGCTCAGCCTCAAGCCGTTCTGCTCGGCAAAGCAGGCGGTCGCCGCAACCGAAGCGCTGATGACCGTCATCGACGGCGGCGTTGCGCCGGACACGATCGATAAGGTGACGGTGCGGGTGCCGCCGCCTTATGCACGCATGATCGCGACCAAGCCAGAGGAGGGCGCACGCTCCTCCACCATCGTGAGCGCCGCCTATCAGCTCGGCCTCGCCGCGTTCAAACGCGAGCGCCTCTATGACATCGAGCGCGCCAGCGCGATGCAGGAAACGGCCGTGCTTGCGCTTGCCCGCAAAGTCGAGGTCATGCCCGACGAAAGCCTGCTGCCGGATTTTCCGGCGCATTTCCCGGCCGAGATCGAGGTCAGCGCCAAAGACACGACCCATCGCAAACGTGTCACGGCTGCGTATGGCGATCCGTCGCGGCCGCTCGATGATGCCGCGCTCAAGGACAAGGCCAACAGGATTTTCACACAGGCCGGCGGCACGCGGGCGGGATCGGACCTGATCGCACTCGGGCTTGCGGGCTTCGAGGACCGCGAGTCCTGCAAAGCCGTCGCGAAGGCTTTCGCGAGCACGCCTGCAGCGGTCGAGATGCTGTTCGCCCAATAGGGAAGGAGACCATGGCCAAAAAAGTCAAACGCGCCACCGGCACGAGCCGCAAAAGTGGGGCAAGCGCCGAATACAAAACGGTGATCGACGATCTCGTGATGGGCAATCGGATTCTCTACGACCAGGGCGTGGTCGACGGCTACGGCCATGTCAGCGGACGCGATCCGCGCAATCCTGAGCGCTTTCTGATGTCGCGGGCACGGGCGCCAGGGCTGGTCGAGCCGTCGGACATCATGGAGTTCGGCATGGATGGTGAGCCGATCCGCGACGACGGGCGGCCGATCTATTCCGAGCGCTTCATCCATTCCGAAATCTATCTCGCGCGGCCGGACGTGAACGGCGTGGTGCACAGTCATTCGCCCACGGTGGTGCCGTTCACGGTCACCAACGTGCCGCTGAAACCGATCCGCGCCGCGTTCTTCTATCCCGAGGTGCCACTGTTCGACACGCGTGACGCCGCCGGCTGGACCAATCTGCTCATTTCCAATCGCGAGCTTGGACGAGCGCTTGCCGAGAAGCTCGGCAAGAACTCGGTGGTGCTATTGCGTGGTCATGGCAATGCAGTGGTGGGCGCGAGCGTGCGCATGGCGGTCTATCGTGCCGTCTATACCGAGGCGAACGCCAAGCTTCTGCTGCAGGCCAAGATTCTGGGCGGCCCGATCAATTACCTCGCGCCCGAGGAAGCCGCCATCATGGAGTCGAGCCAAACGACGCATCGACCGGGACACGGGACTGACCGTATCTGGGAGCTGCTCAAATCGGAAGCGATCGCACGCACCGGCCGCCCGAAGCGATAACATCAAATTGCTGCAATGTTGCGGCGCTCGTTATTGTGACCTCTGCCGGCATAAGGGCGTTTACGCCCGTCTTCGCGGGCTATGGCGGGAGAGGCACAACAACAGGTGCCGTGACTCTTGCTGCGGTAGGACCAATGCCATCCGACCCCTCGCTGAGCCATCCCCCGAAGCCGCGCCTGACGCTGCGCGTCGGAGTAACGGGGCATCGCCCCAACAAGCTTGCCGGCGCCGCCGTCACCCGCGTTCGCACGCAATTGCCGGTGGTGTTTGCCGCAATCGAACGCGCGGCGTCCACCATCTTGGCGAACAGCGCACCGCTCTATGCGGATGAGCCTGCGGCCTTCCGACTAACCTGCGGATTTGCCGAGGGCGTCGACCAGATCGCAGTCGCCACCTGCCCGACCGGCTGGCGGATCGAGGCGATCCTGCCATTTCCGCGCGACGACTATCTGCAGGATTTCGTGACATCGGCCGCGGGCGACGGCAGGGATGTGCGCGACGAGTTCCGCCAAAGCCTTGCCAAGGCCGCGGTCGTCACCGAGCTTACAGCTCCGTCCGGCTCGCGCGTGCAGGGTTACGCCGAAGCCGGCGGCTTCATGCTGCGCCAGATCGACATCCTGGTCGCGGTCTGGGACGGCAAGCCCGCAGACGCGGCCGGCACTGGCGCCGTGGTGCGCGAGGCCGTGGCCGGCGGCATTCCGGTGGTCTGGCTCTCGACCGAGAACGAGGGCCCTGCCCGGCTCATCACCCGCACGCCGAGCGTCAGCGATCCGCAGGCGGTGGCCTCCGAATGGACCGACACCGCACTGGTGGCCACGCTCGCGCCCGATCTCGCGGCACCTGGGCGCTCGCCCGCGTCCGATTCAGCCCGTGCGGGCCTCGAGCGCTATCTGGCAGAACGCTGGCGGCGGCGTACTTGGTTCACTGCCTATGACGGCTTGCGGCGCGTCGCGCGCGGCCTGATGCCGCGCCTTTGGCTGGTGCAGCCCTCGTTCGAGCAGCGCTGCCGCGACTGGGATTCCTTACTGGCCTCGGCGCCTGCCGCCGCCAATCTGCGCGAGCGCATCGGCGCTGTGCTGGCGCCGCGCCACGCCTGGGCGGATACGCTTGCGGTCCACTACTCGCACCTTTATCGCAGCGCCTATGTGTTCTGCTATTTCCTCTCCGCGCTCGCGGTGTTCATCGCGCTCGGCACCGTGTTCATCCACGACGATCCGCAAACGCCGGCGCGCGAGGTGCTTGGCACCAAGGCCATCTTCGTCACCGGCGAGTTGATCGTCATCGGCACCATCATTCTGATCGTATGGCGCGGGCTCAATCGGCGCTGGCATGAGCGCTGGCTCAACTACCGCGCGCTTGCCGAAATGCTGCGGCACGGCCGCTTTCTTGCCTATGCAGGCGAGTTCGGCCGCACGCAAACCAATGCGGCAGGCGAGCGCGACGCTCCGTGGATGCTCTGGTACGCGCGCGCGACCATGCGCGAAATCGGCCTGCCGGCGGCGCTCCTCGACGGCAGCTATCAGCAGGCGTTGCTGACGGCGACCTTCATGGACGAGATTGACGGGCCGCAAGGCCAGCTCTCTTACAACCGGCACAACATCGAGCGCGCTCACGAGGTCGACCATTTCCTGCATCGACTCGGCATCGGCTGCTTCGTGCTGACGTCCATGGTCCTCATCATCTTCCTGGCGCTGTTCGGACTCGATCGCATGACCGCAACGGCACCCATCGAGACGTTCCTGTATATGGCGAAGCCGTTCCTGACGTTTCTGAGTGCAGGGCTTCCTGCGCTCGGTGCGGCGGTCGCCGGCATTCGCGTACACGGCGATTTCGAGGCGTCTGCGAAGCGTTCGGCGCGCACACTCGATCAGCTCGCCGAACTGAGCGACGACTATGCCAGAGCCGCCACAGGCGATACGGGTCTCGAAGACACCGCCGACCTTCTGATCGCGACGGCGCGCGTGCTGTCGGAGGACATCGCTGCCTGGCAGGATCTCTACGGCCGCAAGCGCCTGACCTTGCCTGCATAAGACCTTGCCTGCATAAGAAGAACAGCAGGAGCGACGCATGCATCGGGGAGTCCAGTGGCCAGAGCCGACCTTGCAATGGCCGGACGGCCGCCGGGTCTGCTGCACCTTCCGGGTCGCCTATGAGGCGTTTCGCAAGAGTGGCCGCTTCAAGAAGGACTCCAAGATCCCGGTCAACGTCGCGTCGCTGTCGCATGCCAACTATGGCGGCGCGGTCGGCATCTGGCGCCTGATGGACCTCTTTGACCGCAATGGCATCAGAGCCACCATCGGCGCCAATGGGCTCGCGGTCGAGAAATGGCCGGAGACGATCAAGGCTTTGCATCAGGCCGGCCACGAGATCGCCAGCCACGGCATGACCAACGACCATCACATGACTGATCTGTCGCCCGAGCAGCAGCGCGAGGAGGTGCGCGGCTGCACGCGTGTGATTGAAGCGTGCATCGGCGCGCGCCCGGTCGGCTGGGCCGGGCCGGCCAACCTGCATACGCCGGAGACGCTCGGCATCCTGGCGGAGGAAGGCTATCGCTGGTTCGGCGACGCCTTTGACGACGATTTGCCCTATGTGGCAGAGGTGAACGGCCAGCGCATCGCCGTGATCCCCAAGCTCAACTATGCCAACGACTGGCGCGCCTGGTCGGGCGGCCTCGGCAATGCCTCGACCTATTTCGAGGGCTTCAAGACCTCGTTCGACTTCATCTATCAGGAAGCGCTGCGCGCCCGCGCTGGCGCCATGGACGTCATCGTACACGCCGAGCTCGGCGGGCGACCGAACATCGCGGTCGCCTTCGAGCAGATGATCCGCTACGTCAAACAATATCAGGACGAGGTCTGGATCCCGACCCGGCGTGAGCTCGCCGACTATCTGCTCTCATCCTCGAACCTGCCGGCGGAGCCGTACCGGCCGCTGGATTGAAGCTGTCGCGGGCTTGTAGCTTGTAGGGTGGGCAAAGGGGCGGACCACGCGCGAGGTCTATCCACCCGCACAGCGCAGCACCGTGCCCACCATGGAAACACGAAGACGGTGGGCACGGCGCGCGTCCGCGACCTCATGTGCGGAGAGACCTCGAGCGCGCGCCTTTGCCCACCCTACAGTTTGTGCCATTGTTGCGAAAATACCTGCGACGGGTGAGCGACATGAAACCATTGACGGTTCTTGTTCTCGCGGCTTGCGCCGCATTGTCCCTGCCGCAGACGGCAACTGCCCAGACCTCGCCCGACCAGATCTACGCCGAGCTTGCCAAGCTTCCTGCCGCGGAGCGGCAGAAGCGCATCGAGGACGGCGCGCGACGCGAGGGCAAGCTCGTTCTCATCCACACCATGCGCGGCAATTTGAGCGTCGATCACATCGCGCTGTTCAAGAAGCGCTTCCCGTTTCTCAGTGTTGAGCTCGAAGGCGACATCGGCTCGCAGGATGCCGCCGAGCGGCTCTATGCAGAGGAAACCGCCGGGCGCCATCTCACTGACGTGATCAACATCGCGTTGCCCGACATCACGACGCTCGTCGCCAGGAACATGGTGGCGCGCTATCCCACGCCTGCAGTGACGGCCCTGCTGCCGCCCTATCGTGGATTCGTCGATCCGGAAAGTCGCTGGACGCCGTGGTACTGGAGCGAGCACGGCATCTCCTACAATTCCCGCCTCGTGCCAAAAGACAGGATTCCGACGCAATGGACCGACCTGTGCAATCCCTTTTTTAAGGGCAGCATCTCATTCGATCCGGCTGAGGACCGCTATCTCTCCGGCCTCTACGCCATCATGGGCGAGGAGGCGACCGAGAAGCTCCTCAAATGCGCGGGCGAGAACGATCCGATCATTCAGCGCGGCCACACCCAGCGCATCGAGCTGATGCTCGCTGGCGACCACATGGTGCAGGGCGACAACTATCTCTATCACGGCATCAGCGTGCGGCGGAAAAACCGGTCGGCACCCTATGCGATTGCGGATTCGGTGCCGGTCATGGGTTTCGCCGGCATCGCGGTCACCAACCGCAACACGACCCGCCCCTATGCCGCAGCGTTATGGACTGACTGGACGCTGACGCAGGAGAGCCAGTCCTACGTTGCAACGCTGCTGCGCGGACCGGTCGCGCTCAGGCATCCCTACCTGCCCGAGAGCACGACCATCGTCACCTATAACGACGCGCCGCCGGATGTGGCGAAACGGCTCCAGAGCTACTGGAACCGCTACGTGGCCAAACGATGAGCCCCGCCGCCATCAAGGAATGGCCAAGGGGGATGATTTGACGGAGCTCGCGCCCACAGCGTCGTCAACGCGCTCGCAACGAGCGCGCTCCACCTTCGGCTGGCGCACGATCGTCCTCGTGCTGCTGATCGTGTTCCTCGCCTATCAGGTGGTCGTCCCATTCGTGATGATCATCTGGACGAGCCTCAAGACGGCGCGTCC
>Ga0066388_100001299_pt1 | contig 13805 bp, 12 predicted proteins | sample PanSoiMetaGPlot6_FD_64539 | JGI IMG/M metagenome (GOLD analysis project Ga0066388, IMG submission 64539) | Tropical forest soil microbial communities from Panama analyzed to predict greenhouse gas emissions - Panama Soil - Plot 6 (Hybrid Assembly) | ecosystem: Environmental > Terrestrial >... | reverse complement strand
GCCACGGCGGTCAGCTCGAATTGGGGATCCTCGCCGGTCACCGACCTGGGTCGATCGCGCAGGGCAGGAAAAGCAGATGATGCTCGCGAGCCATCCTTTGGCCCTGGGTCCCCGCTTGCGCGGGGACGAACGGGGAGAATACCGCTCTGACCTGAACGCGTCGTGTTTTAGATCAGCTTCAGCCCCTTCAGGCTCGCGTGGCCGTCCTTGCCGACGATGATGTGGTCGTGCACGGCGATACCGAGCGGCTTGGCGATCTCGATGATCGACTGCGTCATCTGGATGTCCGCGCGCGACGGCGTCGGATCGCCGGAGGGATGATTGTGCATCAACCAACTCGGCCCTCTATCGCGCTGATGCTGCGTGGGCGTTGTTCGTGTTGTGCTACTGCCCAATGACTGCCCAATACGAATTAACGCATTGATATCGTTGTACTCGTTTCCTCGTGCCACAGCAGCAACCGCCTGCGCACAACAGCCATCAGCTTGACCAGCACGAAGCCGACGACGGCGATCTCGACGATGCCGGCGAACACGCCGCGCGAATCCGCGAACCGCGACGCGGTCATCATGGCGCCGCCGAGGCCATAACCCCCCATCGCCATCTCGGCCACCACCGTCACAATGAGGCAGAGCGGCAGCGCCACCTGCAACCCGGTGAGCACCTGCGGCAGCGCCGCCGGCAGCATGACCTGCCACATCAGTTCGCGGTTGCCGGCGCCCATGTTGCGCGCCGACCAGATCAATTCGCGCTCGACGCTCTGGAACCCGGCGATGGTCGCGGTCACCACCGGAAAGATCACGTCGAACACCACGATCGCGATCTTCGATACATCGAAGAACCCGAGCCACAGAACCACGATCGGCAGGAAGGCGATCTTGGGCATCGGGAAGCCGACCGACACGATCGGGTCGAAGAACCATCGGATCGAGACGTTGCGCGCCATGGCGGCACCGAGCATGACGCCGCCGACCGCGGAGATCAGAAAGCCGACGAGAGCACGATAAAGCGTCAGCCCGACATTGAGGAAGAGTTCGCCCGTCATCGCGTCGTCGAAGATGCGCACGCAGACCGCGCTCAGCCGCGGCAGCATGAACGGGGTCACGTTGCCGTAGCGGGCAAAGAGCTCCCAGCCGAGGGCGAGCAGCACGATCGGGAGGAGGCGCGCGGTGCCCCACGCGAGATTGCGCCACCAGGGTGCCGTGCCGTTTGCTACTCGCGCCATTGCAGCAGCCGTTGCACCAGCAGCTGGTAGAACCGGTCGGCCGCGAACCCGAGCAGCGCCACGGTGAGCACGACTGCGAACATGCCCTCGTAGGAACCGCTGGAACCCAGATAGCCGATCAGATAGCCGAAGCCTCGCTGCGCCGCGATCAGCTCGGAACTGACCAGCAGGATGAACGCGAGCGCGAGTGCGGTGCGGATGCCGTTGAGCAACTCAGGCATGGCGCTCGGCAGCACGACGTCCCTTAGGATGCGCAGGCGCGAGGCTCCCATGCTGCGCGCCGACCAGACCAGCACGCGGTCGCTGCCGCGCGCGCCGTTGAAGGCGCCGAGCGTGACCGGCAGCATGCAGCCGAGGAAGATCAGAAGGATCTTGGAGCCGTCGCCGAAGCCAAGCCACAGCACGGTCACCGGAATCAGCGCCGATTTCGGCATCGGATAGAACAACTCGACGAGCGGGCTTATCAGCGCGTTGACCGGCCGCCACCATGCCATGAACACGCCGAGGGCGGCCCCGATCACGATCGCGAGCGCAAGCCCGGCGCCGGCGCGATAGAGCGAGGACGCGCCGTTGGTAACGAGCTCGCCGTCACGGATCAGGTCGACCCAGGCGCCCAGCACGCCGGTGAGTGGCGGCAGCGCCAACGGCGAGACCAGTCCCAGCCGCGGCGCGAGCTCCCACGCCAGCGCAAGCAGCGCGAGCGGCAGGTAACGGATGAGCGCGGATTTCATGGCGCGCGCGTCTCCTGCGCCTTGATTGCCTCGTCCCGCACCAGGGACCAGATTTCATCGACTTTGTCGACGAACGCTTTGGACTTGAGCAGGTCGCGGTCGGCCTTGTCGAAGGGGGTTTCGACCACCGTCTTGATGCGGCCCGGCCGCGCCGACATCACCGCGACGCGGTCGGCGAGATAGACGGCCTCGCGCACATCGTGGGTGACGAAGATCACGGTCTTGGGCGTGCGCCGCCAGATGCCGAGCAGTTCGTCCTGCATCAGGGTGCGGGTCTGCGCGTCGAGCGCGCCGAACGGCTCGTCCATGAGCAGGATCGCCGGATCGAAGGCGAGCGTGCGCGCGATCGCGGTGCGCTGCTTCATGCCGCCGGAGAGCTGCGAGGGATAGCTGTCCTCGAACCCCTCGAGCCCCACGAGTTCAATGAATGTCCGGGCCCGCTCCTCACGCTCGGCGCGCGGCATCCCCTGTCGTTCGAGCCCGTAGAGGATATTGGCGCGCACCGTCTTCCAGGGGAACAGCGCGAAATGCTGAAACACGATGCCGCGGTCCGGCCCTGGTCCGGCGACCGGCTTGCCCTCGATCAGGATGCGACCGGCCTCGATCGGCAGGAAGCCGCCGATCAGATAGAGCAGAGTCGATTTGCCGCAGCCCGAGGGGCCGAGCAGCGCCAGGAATTCACGAGTGCGAACGGCTAGCGAGACATCGTTGAGCGCGAGCACCGGCCGGCCGCGCGGCGGCCGGTAGGTGTGGTTCACGCCGTCGACGACGATCTGGTGCATCAGGCAGGCGGGCAATTGGCGACGGACGCTTCGGGGCGCCCAGGATAGGGTAACACGGCTGACCGAAGGGTCGAGCCGGACCCGGAGCGCACCCCCGTCACTCCGCGGCGAGGCGGGGCGCCGGCGGCCGGTCGATCTCGGCGAGGCACTTAGCGAGGCTCTCGCCGTCGGGATCGACGAGGGCGGCGGTGCGGGCGCTGGCGACCGCGTCGACCGCCCGCTGGGGCGGGATGTGGCCGGCGAGCGCGGGGCGGATCACGCGCATTTCGATCAGCCGGTAATTGGCGCTGCCGCGCTTCAGGGTGTCGCCGTAGCCCTTGATGAGGCGGGAGCATTCAGCGACTTCGAGGGCGAACTGAGCCGACAGCTTGGCGGCCTCGACGACGAGACGGAGCCACGCCTCGATCGCGCGCTGCTCCTCCTGGAAACGGTAAGTGCCGGGACGCCACCGCCGAAGCTTGGCCAGCAGCCACAACCGCAGAAAGCCCGAGATCGATGCGCTGTTGACTTCCATGCCCCAATTCAGCCGCCAGCCTCGCTTCTCGGCGAGAGCGAGGATGCGGCGGGCCAGCCCCGGCGGCAGGATCGAGCAGACCTCATCGATCCCGGGCTTGAGGAATTCGGTGATGGTGAACGGCTCATCCGGCTTGCCGCCCATCTCAGCCGCGATGCGGGCGCGGCGCGCCGGATCGATCTTTGCCTGCGCGACGCGGATCACGTCCTCGTACGACATGCGTAGTGCGAGGTAGCGCCCGACTTCGCGCAGCACCTTGCCGTCGGCGCCAGAGCGTTCGTCGGCGAGGCGGATGGGTACCAGCCGATCGATATAGAGCTGCGCATAGGCAATGCTCTGGTAGCCGACGAGCCGGCGCGCCCCTTCCTGGATCACGTCATGGGCGGCGACCGACATCACCGAGACGATCTCGCGCTCGAGATCGGCGAGCGAGGCGATGGCGCCGCGCTTGCGGCGCTCGGGGTCGCGGCGCGTCTCATTCGCCTGCCGCGCGGCGTCGAGCCCGGCGCGGAAGCCGCGCAGGTTCGCCTCCACGGCCTTGCCTTCGGCACGGATTGCGTCCTCGAAGGCTTCCGCCGGCATCGGCAGCCGGCCGCAGCCGGCGATGGCGCCGAGCATGACGGCATTGACGATGGCGCCGTTGCGACGCGCAATCTCCTCCATGTCGAACAGGACGTGGCGCTGTGAGTGCTGCTCGATCGCCTTCATCAGGCGGCCGGAATCGTAGCGGCCGTCGCCCATCGCGATCTTCTCGTTCATCACGTAGAAACGCGAGGTCGAGGCGATGGTCAGCGTGCGATCGGGCGTGACGAAGCCCGCGGCGACCGCGCGTCCAGCCTCCATCAGTTCACTCGCCACCATCAGGTCGATGTCGCCGACGCCGGGCACAAGGGCGAGCACGGGATGGCGGCCGTCGAGCTCGCGCCGAGAGGCCGGCAGGACCTCGATGTAATAGGTGGTGGCGCCGGTGCGCTGCGCGACGCCGGGGATCGAGGTCGACTGCACCGCGAAGCCGAACCTCTCGGCGGCAGCGACGATCCATTGCGTCAGCACGCCGCCGCCCTCACCGCCGAGCGCGGCGATCAGGATCGAGACCGGACGGCCGGGCGCGGTCACGTCACCGCCTCGGCGCGCCCGCCAAGCCAATCGATGAAGGCCCGCCGCGTCCTGTGCAGCAGGCGGTCGAACACGTTTGGATTGCGCACCAGCTCGGCGCGATAGAACGACGGGCAGAGCACGGCGGCGTGCGATACCTCGCCGCACAGGCCGCAGCCGACGCAGCTCTCGATCACGGTCGCGACCGGATCGGTGCGCAGCGGGTCGGGGTTAGGCTTGACCGTGAGGGAGGGGCAGCCGGAGAGCCGGATGCAGGAATGGTCACCGGTGCAGATCTCGTCGTCGACGCCGAAGCGCGTCTTCACCACCCGCCCGCCGCGTTTGAGCATCTCGGCGTCCTCGGCGCGCACGCGGCGCTGGCGCGCCAGCTGGCATTCGCCGTCGGCGATGATTACTTTGAGGCCGCGCTCGGCGCTGCGCATCGCCGCCTTGAGGGCCTTGACCATCTTCGCAACCGAATAGGTGCGCACCTTGCGCAGCCAGGTGACACCGAGCGAGCGCAGGGTCTCCTCGATGTCCATGCCGGGCGCAACGCCGGTGCGGCCGGACTTGCTCGACGGCATGTATTGCAGCCCGGTCGCCGAGGTGTAGCCGTTCTGCATGATGATCAGCACGCCGTCGCCGTTGTTGAACAGGTTCGAGGTGACGCCGGTAATGAGGCCGTTATGCCAGAAGCCGCCATCGCCCATCACGGCGATCGGCCGGCGGTCGAAGTTAGGGCCGACCGCCGCCGAGCTGGCGAGCGACATACCGTAGCCGAGGATCGAATTGCCGAGGCTGAACGGCGCGAAGGTCGCGAAGGCGTGGCAGCCGATATCAGCCGAGATATGGGTCGGGCCGAGCTCGCGCTGGACCAGCTTGATGGCGGAAAACACCGGCCGTTCCGGACAGCCGGTACAGAAGGTCGGCGGCCGCGGCGGCAGCTCGCCGACCGCGCTGGCGGCTGCAGGTTTGTGGGCGACAACCTCCAACGCGCGCGTGGCGACGCCCTTGACGTCGAGGCCAGCGGGCTCGGCCTGCGCCAGGAAGGCCGCGAGCCCGGCAATCAGCGCCTCGGACGTGTATTCGCCAGTCGCCGGCAACGCACCCTTGCCGATGACGCGGGTCTGGAGATCGCCGCGGCGCAGCTCGACGTTGACCTGCTGCTCGATGTAGTCGGGCGAGCCCTCCTCCACGACCAGTACGGCGCGCTTGCCGGCGCAGAACGCACGGATCTCGTCAGGCACCAACGGATAGACTACGTTGAGCACCTGGATCGGGATACGCGTGGTGCCGTAGAGGTCGGCGAGCTCAAGCCGCGCCAGCGCGCGGAGCACGCTGTTGGTCAGCCCGCCCATGACGATGATGCCAATATCATCGAGATCGCCGGCGATGACCTCGTTGAGCTTGTGCTCGGCGATGAAGGCGCGCGCTGCGGGCAGCCGATCCTCCACCTTGAGGCGCTCCTGCACGAAGGTCACCGGCGGATGGGCAAGGCGTCCGTATTCGAAACGTGGCGGCCCCGCAATGCGATTGAGGCCGGAGAAAGCGGCGCGGCGGTTGGCCTTGGCGGAAAACTCGCCGGTTACATGACAGGCGCGGATACGCAGCTCCAGCATCACCGGCGCGTGACTCGCTTCCGACAGTTCGAAACCCTTCTCGACCATCGTGACGATGGTCGGCAGATCGGGGCGCGGATCGATTAGCCACATCGATGATTTCAGCGCATACGCATACGAGCGCTCCTGGATCACGCTCGCGCCCTCGCCGTAATCCTCGCCCAGGATGATGAGAGCGCCGCCAACGACGCCGGGCGATGCCAGGTTCGAGAGCGCGTCAGCCGCCACATTGGTACCGACGATCGACTTCCAGGTGACGGCGCCGCGCAGCGGATAATTGATCGAGGCACCGAGCATGGCGGCGGCGGACGCCTCGTTGGTGCAGGTCTCGACGTGCACCCCGAGATCGCCGAGCAGGTCCTCGGCCTCCACCATCACGTCGAGCAGGTGGGATACCGGCGCGCCCTGGTAGCCGCCGACGTAGCTCACGCCCGACTGCAAGAGCGCCTTGGTGACGGCGAGGATGCCCTCGCCGCGGAAGGTCTCGCCCTCGCCCAACCGGAGCGCCTGCACTTCCTTTTTGAACGAACGTTCCATGGTGTTTCGCCCTGATGGCTACGTCAAAGTATTACGCGAAGGCCGCCGTCACAAGGACGGATGCCCCCGCGTTGCCGGGATAAGCCCGGCCATGACGTCGACAGATCATGCGAATAAGAAACGGTGTCAGCCCGGTTCCGAGCCGTCAGGCGAGAACAGGTAGCCGGCACCACGGACCGTGCGGATGACCGACGGGTGCGCCGGATTGGGCTCGATCTTCCTGCGGATGCGGGTGATGCGCACGTCGATGGCACGATCGAAGGCCTCGCGGTCGCGCGCCTCCGCAAGATCGAGCAGGCGTTCGCGCGAGAGCACACGCTTGGGGTTCTCGGCGAAAGCCTTGAGCAGCGCAAACTCGGAACTCGCCAGCGGATGCTCGTTGCCGCCCTCGTCGCGCAACACACGGGCGTCGACGTCAAGCCACTTGGTGCCAAAGCGGATCGGCGCGCGCGGCGGGGTCACTGCCGGAGTGGCCACCGCGGCTACGGCAGCAGCGCGCCGCAACACGACCCGGATGCGGGCAAGGAGCTCACGCAGTTCACACGGCTTGGCGAGATAATCGTCGGCGCCGAGCTCGAGCCCGACCACGCGATCGATCGGGCTTGCCGTTGCGGTAAGCATGATGATGGGAACGGCGTTGTGCTGCTTGACCGAGCGGACGATCGACAGCCCATCCTCCTCAGGCATGTTGAGATCGAGAACGATCAGGTCGGGCATGCGCGTGGCGATGATCTGGCGCAGGCTGACGCCGCCGTCGCAGAGCGTGACTTCGAAGCCGTGCAGGCGCAGGTAATCGCCGACCATCTCGCGGGCCGGGGCTTCGTCGTCGACCACGACGATATGCTGGGCACGCCCCGTGGTCATGACGCTGCCAGCGGAAGGCGGATCGTGAAGGTCGCGCCGCGGCCCGGGCCGGCGCTTTCGGCGCTGACGCTGCCGCCATGCAGCTCGACGATCCGCTTGACGATCGACAGTCCGAGTCCGGTCGAGCTTTCGCCGCCGGTCGGCTTGGCGGACAGACGCTGAAACCGGCCGAACAGCCGCGACAGATCGTCAGCCGAAAGGCCGGCGCCCTCGTCCTTGACGACGATCACGGCGCCGTCGTCGTCAGCGGACATCGACAATTCGATGCTGCCGCCGATCGGGGAGTACTTGATCGCATTGCTCAGGAGATTGTCGACCGCCTCGCGCAGCCGGTCCGGGTCGCACATCCACATCTGCTTCGGAGGCGACAGCAGCCGGATGGTCTGCTCCTTTTTTTCGGCCAGCGCACGGTTTGAGGCCACGATCTCGGCGAGCAGGGCGGCAAGGTCGATGCTGTCGTTGCGGATCGCGATGTCGAGCGCATCCATCATGGCGTCCGAGATCAGGTCGTTCACCATCACCGTCAGTTGTCGGGTCGAGCCGCGAATGTGACCGAGTTGATCCTGGATCTTGTCGATCGGGACCGGGTCCATGGCGGCGAGCTCGTTGAGCATCTCGGCGCGCCCAAGGATGACCCCCAGCGGGTTCTTGAGATCGTGGGCCACGGTACCGAGCACTTCGCTCTTGAACTCGTTGGCCTGGCGCAGCCGCGACCACTGCGCCGACAGACGCTTGTTGGCAGCTATGAGCTCGCGCGTGCGCTCCCGCACGCGTTCCTCCAACCGCACGTTCGCCTCCTGGAGCTGCTCATAGAGGATCACGTTGTCGAACGCGACCGAGAGGCGGCTGCAGAACACCTCGACGAGCGCACGATCGGTCACGGTCAGCGGCCGAGTCGTCTCCAGCAGCACGACGACCTCGCGTCCCGTCGCGGTCCGGACATAGAGGATCGACAGCTTGGGCCGGAACTCGTGCGCGCGGCGTTCGAATGCCCCTTGGACCGCCTGCGTCAGCACCGGGTCGAGCGCGCCGGCGGTGCCGGCGACGTGGCTGTAGCAGCCTGAGCCGGCCAGGATCGAGAATTTCTCGCGCGGGCCGCCGCCTTCGCGCAGCACCAGGATCCCGGCACATTCGACGTTGAGCAGCGAAGCGATCTGGGTAAGCACGCCCTCGGCGAGCTTCTGGATTGACTTGAAGTCATAGAGGGTCGAGGCACCTTCGATGATCATTTCCAGGCCGCGCCGGGTCTCGACCATTCGCAGCAGTTGCTGATAGCCGCGCAGCGCCGCGGTGAGCGCGGTGAACAGCTTGTCGGCGGTAAGCTCGGTTTTCGCTTTGTAGTCGTTGATGTCATACTCGACGATTACGCGGCGCTCGGGCGCCTGCCCAGGCTGGCCGGTCCGCAGGATGATGCGCACGGTCTCATTCTTGAGTTCGGAGCGGATATGATCGACAAGGACAAGGCCGGCATCGTCAGTTTCCATCACGACGTCGAGCAGGACGACCGCGATGTTCGGATGCGCTCGCATCAGCGCGCGTCCCTCTTCGGCCGAATAGGCGGAGAGAATCTCGATCCCCTGGCCGTGCAGGCTATAGTCGTAGAGCGCGAACCGCGTGCCCTCATGCACCGCCGGGTCATCGTCGATGATGGCAACCTTCCAGGCGACTTGCGGCTGGTCCGGCGCAGCGCCGCTGTCTTCGATCACGCGGATCAGATCGTTGTCGTCGTTCATGTCGATTCCGCCATGGAGGCCGGCCGCGCGCCCTCGGCAAATTCATTCTTCGGCGCCACCAGGGGCAGCCTGATCGTAAAGGTCGTACCCCGGCCCAACTCCGAATCGAGCCGCAGCCGTCCGCCCAGCCTGCGCGTGATAAGATTATACACGATGTGCAGGCCGAGGCCGGTCCCGCCGCGGCTTCGCCGCGTCGTGAAGAAGGGCTCGAAGGCGCGCCGCTGCACATCCTCGCTCATACCGATGCCGTCGTCCTCGAAGTGGATCTCCACCTGCTCGGAACCAATTCGCCGCGCCGAAAGCCGCATCGAGCCCGTCCGCCGGTCCGGGAAGGCATGGACCAGTGCATTGAGCACCAGGTTCGTCAGCACCTGTCCGTAGGGCCCTGGATAGCTGTCCATCTGGACGCCCGGCGTCACGTCGACGGTCAGCGAGATCGAGGAACGCTTGAGCGCCGGGCGCAGGCTGGCCATGATCTGCTCCGTCGACTCGGCGAGATCGAACAGACGCCGCTCGGCGTGGCTGCGGTCGACCGCCACCTGCTTGAAAGACTGGATCAGATCGGCGGCACGATTGAGGTTGGCGACGAGCTGCTTGGCGGCCTCCTGGCTGCCGGCAATGAACTCGTCGAGCTTGGAGCGCCGCACCTGGCCGTCGCTGATCTCCTCCGAGAAGCGGTCGCAGCGGCGCGCGAAGCTCGAGGCGACGGTGAGGCTGATGCCGACCGGGTTGTTCACCTCGTGTGCGACGCCGGCGACGAGGCCGCCGAGCGCGGCGAGCTTCTCGGCTTCGATCAGGCTCTGCTGAGTCTCCTGCAGCTCGCGCAACGCGCCCTCGGCGTACTCCTTCGAGGCCTTGAGTTCCTGCTCGGCCTTCAGCTTCGCGATCGCATTTTCGCGGAAGACCTCCACCGCCCGGGCCATCGCGCCGATCTCGTCCTGAGCGTTGACGTCGCGCACTGGGCGCGCGTAGTCGCCGGCGACGATCGCGTTCATGGCGTCCATCAGCTCGCGCAGCGGGCGCACGATGGTGGCCGCAATCGCGAGCCCGATCAGCACGGAGATCGACAGCGCCAAAATCGCCACGATCGCGATCCGCACGTACACCTCCGACAGCGTCTCCTCGAATCGCACGTAGGCGAGCCGGTCACGTTCGCGAATGTTCCTGGAGAGGACGTCGATCGTGCTCGACATCGCCATCTGATTGCCATCGATCACATCGCGCAAGAGCCGCGTGCGGACCGCAAAGCTCTCGGACAATTGCGCAACGCCGAGCCGCCATGACACCGCGCGGTAACCGAGCGCGCCAAGAGCGCCGCGCTGCAGATCGTTGTCGGCGAGGTCCATCATGACCGGGATCGTGGCCTCGATGGTCTCGAGATTCTTCGCCACCTCCTCGGCCGCCTGGCGCGTCGGCGTAAGATAGAACACGTTGGTCAGAACCAGCGTGGTCGAGAAGGCTTCGCGCGACTTGCTGAGCGCCGGCCAGATCAGGGCATTGCCTTTCGTGGAGTCCTCCAGAATGGCATAGAGGCCAGCCATCTCGTGGGCCGGTTTGAGCACCTGGTTCTCATACGAGTTCGCGATCGCCGACTGGACATTGCGCAGGTCGCTGAACCCATTGACGAAGCGTTCGGTCGCCTGCATCAGGTCCTCGGCCGACTTCGACAGAATCGGATCGCTGGTCGCGCGGTTGACCAGCGTGCCGAGCAGGGCCTCGCGCAGATCGGTGATTTCCTTCAGCAGCTCGACATTGGACTGCATGAAATAGCGGTGAATGAGGTTCTGCAGCCGGCCGACCTGGCTCTCCAGCGTCGCCAGCAGGCGCTCGGATTCACGCGAGTCGCGCAGCTCGTTGCGCGCCAAGGTGAGCTCCTGCGCTCCGTCCCAGATCACCGCCGCGCAGATGATCGCCACGATCGTGTTGAGCGCTGCGATCAGCAGGATTCGCCAGCGGATCGGCAGCGTGCGCAACGCATCGAGCGGCCGCAGGCCGGCGCGCGGCGTGGTCGCGGTGCCGCTCGGTCGCTGCGCTTCCTGCAAGTCCGATCCTCTGTCGTTCATCGTAAGGCGTCGATTCGCTCGATCAGCGATCGGAACTTCGGGTCGGCCCGCAAGGCGTCACGCAACGGCTGGGTCGCGGTCTCGAACGGCTTGCGGTCGATGGTGTTGACAATCGTAACGCCCGATTCGCTTGCCTGTTGCTCCGATCGCTCCTCGAAGCTTTGCCATTGGTCGCGCATGTAGCGGCTCGATTGTCGGGCGGCGTCGCGGAAAACGGTGCGGTCATCGGCGGACAGGTCAGCCCAGGCGCGCGGTGACATGATCACGACCTCGGGACTCATCGTGTGCTCCGTCGTCGCGTAGAAGCGCGCGATCCTGTAATGACCGGTCGAGACGTACGAAGGCCAGTTGTTCTCTGCGCCGTCGATAAGCTTGGTCTGCAGAGCGGTGAGGACCTGCCCGAACGGCAGTCCGATCGGTTCGGCGCCGAGCGCCCTTATCATGTTGTCCATGAGATCGGACTGCTGTACGCGCAGCCGCATTCCCTTGAGATCGTCGATCTTGCGCACCGGTTTGGTCGCGGTGTAGATCGAGCGGGCGCCCGAATCATAGAAGGTTAAGCCGATGAAGCCGCTCGGCTCCAGCGCCGCGAGAATCTCCCCGCCGATCGGACCATCGATCACGGCATGGAGATGCTCGATCGAGCGGAACAGAAACGGCAATGCTAGCACATTGAGTACCGGCGCGTAGTTGCCGATCGCGCCGACGTTGATGCGGTTCATGTCGATGGCGCCGACGCGGGTCTGCTCGATGGTCTGGCTTTCCTCACCGAGCTGGCGCGAGTGAAAGACGCGGATGCGGTGGCGCCCGTTGGTCCCTTGAGCGACCAAGTGATCCATATAACGGAGCGCTTGCACTGTCGGGTAGCTTTCTTCCTGGATATCGGCGACACGGAACTCGCGCGCGTCAGCTACCGCGCCGAGGTGCAGCAGCGCCAAAAGCGTGCCGGCGCTGGCCAGCAGGCCCCGAAAGCCCCTGTGGTTCCTCGACATGCGGGGTTGCCTCCGGCCCAACCACGAGCCCGACCCGATCATAGGATCGACGTCCGCCTCCTGCCATCAAAGAAAACGGTCGCAATTGGGGCAGGCGTTGCCTTTGTATCGTTCCTCAGGGGCTCTTGTGAACGCTCCATCGGACCCGCAGTGAGGCACAGATGTCCTTGCGATAACTCACATTTTTCAGCAATCGCGATCCGCGGGCCCGCCGGTCGATTGTTTCTTCGCCACAAGCGCACGAAACAATTCGGAGGGGTGACGAAACCATATTCTTGACCCGGGCAACATTGCCGAAACGGCCCTTCGTTACACCGCGCTCGTGGAGCTTGCGCTGGGAGCGCGCATTGTTGTTGGAGGGCCCATGCAGTACGGTCAGGCAGTATCAGCCTCATCGACGGTCCGGCAGCGCGACGCTGTCCATGACACGTCGGACGAATCGCTGGTCGCGATGATCGCCCAGGGCGACAAGCAGGCTCTTCAGGTTCTGTACGGCCGCAACAACGTTCGCGTCTATCGTTTCGTGCTCCGCTTCCTCAATGACGAAGCGGCCGCCGAGGACATGGTGAGCGAGGTGTTCTTCGATGTGTGGCGCCAGGCCGACCGTTTCGAGGGCCGGTCGCAGGTTTCCACCTGGCTGATGGCGATCGCGCGCAACAAGGCGCTGTCCATGCTGCGCCGCCGCTCGACCGAGGAACTCGACGATGAAGTGGCCGAGTTCATCGAGGATCCGTCGGACAGTCCCGAAGTCACGATGCAGAAGAAGCAGCAGGCTTCGGTTCTGCAGGAATGCCTGACGCAATTGTCGCCGGCCCATCGCGAGATCGTCGACCTGGTCTACTACCACGAGAAGACCGTCGAGGAGGTCGCCGACATCATCGGCGTGCCGGCCAACACGGTGAAGACCCGCATGTTCTACGCGCGCAAGCGCATCGGCGAGCTGATGAGCGCCAAAGGCCTCAGCCGGGCGGCGATCTGAAGACCTTTCGCCTGACATCCAGTCCATCCGCCCCTTGCCTGGCACAGGGAGAGGTGGATGCCCCGCCCAAAGCCGGGGCGTGACAGTGGAGAGATCGGCACTATGAGGCGGCCCGGCCGGGAGGTTCGGGCCGCTGCCGCTTTTCAGGGACCCTGGAATCAGGTGAAGTGCCGCGACCAAGGCAGGGCACATCATGGCGGCAGCAGAACCATCGACATCCAAGATCATTCGCGTAGTCGCTGCGTTGATCGTCGGCGAGCCGCAGGGCCGTGTTCTGCTGGTGCGCAAGCGCGGCACCAGGGCGTTCATGCAGCCGGGCGGCAAGCGCGAGCCGGACGAAAGCGATCTCGATGCCCTGGCGCGCGAGCTGCGGGAAGAACTCGGCTGCAAATTCGCGCCGTCGGCTGCGGTGTTTGAGGGATTGTTCACGGCCGAATCCGCAAACGAGCCCGGGCATGCCGTCGAGGCAGCGCTTTATCGGATCAGGCTGCTTCAAGGTGTGCGGCCGAGGGCTGAGATCGAGGAGATCGTCTGGGTCGACCCGAGGAACGCGGGCGACCTGGAACTTGCTCCGCTGACGCGACAATTCGTTCTGCCCCTGGCGCGGGCGGCCTAGGGCACGCCCCGCTCCTGCGCAATCGCGGCCACCTGGAGTTGGCGGATCAGGTCCA
>Ga0066388_100001298_pt1 | contig 13809 bp, 9 predicted proteins | sample PanSoiMetaGPlot6_FD_64539 | JGI IMG/M metagenome (GOLD analysis project Ga0066388, IMG submission 64539) | Tropical forest soil microbial communities from Panama analyzed to predict greenhouse gas emissions - Panama Soil - Plot 6 (Hybrid Assembly) | ecosystem: Environmental > Terrestrial > Soil... | reverse complement strand
TGCGTATCAAGACATGTTGATACGCGTCCCGATAACCGACTACATACTGTGCTGCATCTTATTCTGCAAGGTGCCTTACTCTTCGGGTGAATTCGAGCTCCAGGCGGTCATAGTGCCCCTGTACACACCGATGCACTGTATGACACTGACGTATTCCAAACCGATCAACAAGAAGGGCGAACAATACACCAAGTGGAAACTCGATCAGGACGGCCAATTTGTGCCGGCAATCGCAACGCAAGCGCAGTCATACTTCAATCAGGCCCGGACTGCAGCCGAATTTGCCAAAAACGAGCGAAGCCTTCGCCAATCCGTCCACACCGGCGGCGATTGCGCGGTACCTTTTTCACACGCCCAGTCCGGCTCCCTGCATCTAGCGCGCCTCGAACTGGAAGTAATGAACGCCCGAGCCCTCTTGACCCGCAGCACGGACTGGACCCGGCAGCCCATCCGCGAACTAACTCTGGCGCTCCGCCGGGGCCCGGACGAGACCAAACGTGCGTTGCAAGACCGCGTCGTGTCGAATCTCAAGCTCTGCGAATTCGAAGACTTGCGCCCACTTCTGAATCTGAGCTAATGGCGCGAGCAGCATCTGCTATCAGCGGCTATGTTCCACACACCACTCCGATCCGACCAAAGCAGTTCGACTTCAGATTTCGCAGCCGAAATCCTTCCGATTTTCTAAGCTGCTTCCCATATGCTTCCCAGATGGTGGCAGCATCGCTGAAAACCCTCGGGACGACAGGATTTGAACCTGCGACCTACTGCTCCCAAAGCAGCCGCGCTACCAAGCTGCGCCACGTCCCGCCGAGTCGACGACTTTTAATATAGCACGCCGCCAGGCCACGGGCACAGAGGCGGCTCCAGACAAGCACTTTCGGACCACGTGGGAACTTTTCCGGCCAACTGCGGTCATCTTGGCAAAAAAGAGCCGAAAGGCTTTCCCCAGTTCGCCAAAAGCAGAACTGGGGTTTTTTTGTTTTCAGGCCAGGTGGAAGCCAAACTGCCTGGATTGCAGTGACGGGTGCAAGTTCAGACGACTGCAGGCTCGATGCCAACGGTCCATTAACTGTTGGGTCGACGTCCCCCAAGCCGGCAGTCCGGCGTAACGTTTATTCAGAACGCCTGGTGCCCGTACGGCGCCCTCAGAGGACGAGCCATGTCGCAACACCTTTCGCCCAAACAACAGAAGCTGGTCGTCAGCGAGATCAAGAGCTGGTCGGCTGACAGCGTCATACCGGCAGAACTGGCAGCAGCACTCATCGGCCGGTATCCTGCACACGCTGCCGCCGCTAACATAACCGGCGCACTCACCATCGTCGGCGCTGTTCTGGTTGGGCTCGGCACGCTGCTTTTCATCGCAGCGAACTGGCAGGCACTGGCGGTGGCCGCCAAGCTCAGCCTGATATGCGCTGGCATCGTGGTCTCACACTACTTCGGCTGGCGCCTTAGCTTTGAGCCGGGAAACCGGCCCAAGCTCGGCGCTGCATTGCTGCTTTTGGGCGGACTCGTCTACGGCGCTGGAATCTGGTTGATCGCGCAAATATTCAACCTGGACGCCCAGTTTTCCGATGGGCTGTTGCTTTGGTCGATAGGCGTCGTCGGCACCACCGTTGTTACACGGTCGGTGCCGCTGGGCTGCCTGGCATCGGTGATCCTCGGACTGTGGAGCCTCTTGAACTATCATTTCAATTTTGATGCAGGAACGGTCCGGTCCGAGTTCCCGCAGTTCTTTGTCGGATTTCTCACTTGTCTGACGCTGGCCGCCTATCTCCGCAGCCGGGCGGTGGCCTGGATCGCTTTGCTGTTCGGGTTGCTGTGGATGCTGGTGTGCTCGCCCCTGCACCACTACACAGCCCTGCTCTGGGGGCTGGCGCTCTTCGGATGCTACCTGTGGGCGCGAGAGCATTGGAAGCTATTTGCCAGCCCATTTCTTTACGTTTCGGGCATCTCCACTTTTGGATCGCTGCTCGTGGGCACCTTCCAATCGTCGTCGCTGATCGCCGCGCCCAACCTGCCTGCTTTGTCGCTGTCCCTTTTTGGCTGTCTGACGGTGCTATCCCTGGTGGCATGGCGGGTCCCCGCAGTCAGGCAAGAGTGCCTAGCCTGCATCGGCATCGCGCTGGTGAGCTGCTTAACTGACACCTCCAGCGGTGGTGCACTCAGATTTGTGGCGAACATAGTTCTGTTGACGACCATTGGCGGAGCCGTTTACTGCGGCATCAAAAGGCTGCAGGCTGTAGGGCTGGTGAATCTTGCCGTGGTCTTCTTTGTTTTCGACATTATCTCCAGGTATTTCGACTTCTTCTATTCGATGATGGATCGCTCAATGTTCTTTATTCTCGGTGGAATCATGCTAATGATCGTAGGCGCAGTTGCCGAAACCGGACGGCGGCGCATGGTTGAAGGATTGCAATTATGATTGACACGAAACAAACACACGAAGTTGCCCAACAGCTTCTTCCTTCTCAAGCTCGTTACGTTCCTGCATACAGAAATCGGCGGGCCATGTTTTTCGCGGCCGTCACTCTGCAAGCGGTCATGTTGGTGGGGCTTGGTTATCCATCGATGACCACGCTTGCCGGCGGTAAGGTCGTCACCTTCGATACCATCCCCTGCGATCCGTGGGATATGTTTCGGGGTGATTACGTGACCCTGGCTTATCCGTTCAGCATCGTGCGAACCGCAGGCAATTTCTGGCGCGGACAGCACGTATATACGGTTCTGCACAAAGATACAACTGGAAAGTGGCAGGCACGGCGAGTGACAGCCGTTTGTCCCACACTGAGCGGTGACGAGATAATACTTGCCGGCAAAGTCGATTCTTCCTCAGCCGGTTCGGTGCGCGTCCGCTATGGAATTGAGCAAGCGTTCGTAGCGGAAGGAACCGGCCAGAATGTGCACAGCGGCAAGGATGTCCAAGCAGATGTTACGGTTGATTCCAAAGGGCGTGCGGTTATAAAAGAAGTTCGCCACAACAAGGACATCCTCTATCGCTGGCGGCTCCTTTAGAGGGAGCGATCTGGTCGCATTGAAGCCCGTGTAAGAGCGACTTCCCGACCACTAACATGAGTGTGAACTCAGCCGCCGGCCTAACCTTCATTGTTTCAAAGGTATGGTTATGTAAAGTACGATAAAGTTTGCGGAGTAGAAGTCCTTCTGGTTGTCAATCGCAAGCTTCGGTACCGTGTTGCACATTTCATCTCCAGCCCGCGGATCCGCCACCTCTTCAGAGACAACGAGCACTATCCGTGCTGCCGATGATGCTGCTCGACTTACGCTGGTTCGCAAGCTGGCTGTGATTTTGTTCTCGATTCTCGCCGCATTCCTAGCGTTCGAGGGGCTGGCTAGAATCGTCGTCACGCTCGGGCAACCGCTGCTGGGAACTACCAGGGACTATGACGCGAAATATTCACTGGCGCTGTTACCGCGGGAAGGTGACAGGAGGACTGTGTTTTGCCTGGGCGACTCATTGAGCTGCCGAGCCATATATTCCGAGCTACTCTCGGCGCGATTGGCTGATGGCGGTATCGATGTTGAAGTCAGAAACCTGGCTGCCAGTGCGAGCTGGCCCATGGACCAGCTCTTCTTGTTGAAACTTGCGGTTGGCAGAGGAGTCAAGCCTCAAGCTGTCATGTATGACTGCGCGCCACTTGTGCTCAAGGCAGATCCCCGTGCTCTGCAAACTTATTCGCCGCGCCTCCTCTCTTCCTACATCGGTAAGTGTTTTGTTTGCGATCGCACCGACTGGATCGGACACTGGGAACGAATTTTCCATCAGAACTGCTACTTATGGACCTTCAGGGCGTATATCAAGGAAAGGCTGGCGGACATGGTCGAAAGAGTCTGCACGCCTCAAAAGTGGACCGTGCGATACCCTGCCAGAAAAGTATATTCGGAGCCCTCGCTGCACGGCTGGGGCCCGGCATATTTGCCGGCTACGGAGGATGAGCTTGCTCGGGTCGCACTGCTTCGTCCGGAGTGGCGGGGATTTCCTGGTGTGAGCAAGTCCAGACCAGTCAGTGCCGAAGTGTTCGCGGATGGACCAATCACAAGATACTGTGCCGAGAACCGGATTCCCTTGATTTTTCTGTGGCTTCCCATGCATCCGACTGCAGAGAAGGCTTTTACGAAGCATCTGGGCCTGACGGCCGAGGCCTGCCGCCAGGCCTATTCGTCGGCTGCGAACCGTCCGGGCGTCAGCTTTGTAGACCTGCATGACATCGACAGGGATCCCCGTCACTTCGTGGACCTTGTGCATATGAGTGCGGCCGGAGCAGTTGCGACGACAGAACGACTGGCGGAAATGCTCAAGACACCACCGCTGTCCACGATGTTGAAAGAGCGAAGAGGCGACGCGCAATGAGCTTCGTTTCGAACGAGTTTCTTCTGTTCCTGCTTGCCACGTGGGTGTTGTTCGTCGCCTGCCGTCCCAGCTATCGTGTTCCGCTGCTGATCGGAGCCAGCTTCGTGTTTTATGCAACATGGAGCCTTCCATTCATTGGCGTCATAATGCTGACCACGACGGTTGATTATTTGGCGAGCAAGGCCATCTACACCAACCCTTCACGGGATTTTCGGAAGGCCGCCATGTTTGGCGCCATCGCTGTCAATCTTGCCGTGCTCGCATTTTTCAAGTACTTCAACTTCTTCCTTGACGCCAATTTTCAGTTGCTGTCGATTCTCGGGCTCAATAGCCCGCTGCCACGCCACATGGAAATCTTGCTACCACTGGGAATCTCCTATTACACCTTCGAGGCGATCAGTTATGTCGTCGATGTGTATCGCGGCGGCAAGCCGGCACCTACGTGGTGGGACTACAGCTTTTACATCATGTACTTCCCACACCTCATTTCCGGTCCAATCGTGCGCTTCAAAGAGCTGTGGTCGCAGTACTCCCTCCCAATCGAGTTGCCATCATTGAAGCGCCTCGGTAAGGGGCTCGAGCTCATTGTGCTCGGCTATCTCTTCAAGATTGCCTTTGCCAATAATGCGGCGTTGTTATCCGACCCACTTTATGCCAATCCTATGAAACATACGGCGCTCGAGACCTATATCGCAGTATTGGCGTTTGCTGTGCAACTCTACTTCGATTTTATGGGCTACACACACATAGCCAGGGGAGTTTCGCTCCTGTTCAACATAGAGCTGCCGCTCAATTTCAATCATCCTTACAACGCAAATAGCCTTGCCAACTTCTGGCAGCGCTGGCAAATATCGCTGTCGCGCTGGTTGCACGACTATGTCTTCGTGCCGCTGGGCGGCGCCCGCAAGTCGCTGTCGCGTACCATGCTCGCGGTGTTCCTCACGCTGCTGATTGCCGGAATCTGGCACGGAGCAGGTTGGACGTATGTGGTGCTCGGCGCCTATTACGGTTCGTTGGTGGCGCTCTATCACGGCTACCGCCGTTTCAGACGGTCTATTCTCGGTCCCAGGGAACGGGAGATTGTGCAGTTTCCCGTGTATAAGTGCGTGATGTACTCGCTCACCTTCGCCTCCATTATCTTCAGTTCTGTTCTATTCCGCGCCCCAAGTGTTAAGACTCAGTTTATGGTCGCCGCCCAGCTCACCCGCATCGGCGACCTGAGTAGCGAGCTATTGCGCTCGCTGGCAATGGGCAATTTGACACCGCTGGCATTACTCATTATCTTGATGCTGTGCCTAATTTCCGGACCAAGCGTGGCGGCAATTTACGACCGGCTCTTTAGACCGCTGCCTTACTGGCTAAAGTGGCACACGGCGACAGCGGCTGTTATTGTTTGCTGGATTTTCTGTGCAATTGACACTCCTCCGTTCATCTACTTTCAATTCTGAAGGGGGATCACAGGCCATGAGATCAATGAGCTTTCCAAAGCTGGCAAGGTGGGATATCTATATCACTTGAAGTGGGGAAAAGGCCGTGTCGACTCAGAGTTGGTTGCGCATTTTCAGTTGTGTCCTTGTTTGGGCACTAGCCTCGACCATTACGCCGTTCCCTTCTTTTGCCAACGTCGTCGTCAGCTTTGCCTTCGTTCATTACCTGTTGTCCGTGAGATACGCGAAGAACAATATTGTCAGATTGATGTCCACACCCAGGGAGGCGATCAGCTTGGCGGCCGTCGTGCTCTGCGCAATTGCGGCTTCTCGCACGGACATGTCCCTTTTATTGCTGTTTGGAGTGCACCATGTGTGCAACGAGGTTTACCTGCTGCATCGTAATCTCGGCGCTGCCCAATATGGACAGGCCAAATTGTTGCGTGCCAGCGCCCTCGTCTTCAATTTCGCAATTTATCTGGCAATCCTGCGCCGTGTGCCGCAAATTGCCTTCATCGACCACACTTGCCTCTTTATTGTCCTTGCCTGCTCATGTGTATTCTTTTCGATGAACTTATGGAAAATGCGTCGTGTCCTCACCTCGCCGTCGCTCATCGATCTGTGCATGCTTGAGGGGCTTGGACTAATTTTTCTTGGCGTCTCGTTCTTTGTAGACATCAAATTGCTGCACATCGTCATGTACCACTTCATTTTCTGGGGGCTCAACCCAATTCGATCCATGCTGAAACAAGGCGGCTCTCGGGTACTCGAGTACACCGTGTTGAATGTGGCGCTGGCCGCGCTCTTTATTGTCATGTCTCCGCTCGGTCCGCTTCCCTTCCATTTCAGCGCTTCAGACTATTCGACGCAGTTCAGATTCTGGTCTTTCATTCACATAATCTCGTCTTTCGCTCTGTCGGCTGCCCATCCTGGCTGGATTCGCAGGTGGTTCCAACCGCGAAAAATGGTACTGGCCGCCAAGACCGGTTGAAAAGAGCGGATGCCATTTTACCGGCTGAGCTCTTCGCGCGCTCGAGGCTTCGCTGATTCCTTACTTGGCTAGCGCCCCCAGCCTTGAATAGACGCAGGCCTCCAGCCTCTGGCTTGCCTGGACGGCTACACACTCGGGAGATGCCTCTTAGGGCACCTCGGGCGGCGCTTCGATCGCCACATCGAGGGCGTCTTTTTCGACGTAGCCTATTTTGCCGCTGGAGAGCCGCACCTTGTATTTGCCGTTTTCAATGCCGCTTAATATGACGACGCGATCACCGGCTTGAGATTGACCGAGCGGCTTTCGCTGGGCATCGGTCACAGTTCCTGTCTTTGTCATGACGGCGGTCGTGTAGGCTTCGCCCTTCTTGTAGTCGACCAACGCTCCGTAAATGTACCCTTCTCTCCCCTGGTGGCGCACCCTGTACCAGCCGTCCTGCTTGCCCAGGACTTCTATGGTGGCTCCCTTTTGGACCTCGCCGACCGGTCGGGCGACCGTGCTCGGTGCCGCTCGCAGATTTACGGTCGTCGATGAAATTCGTCTGGAGATTTCGGCGTGCTCCATGCCGGTTACTGGAGCAACTGGCTCCGGCTTTTTCTCATCGGGCGGATGCCGTTGTTCTGCAGCCGGGTGAGTGGACTTCTGTGCGGTTTCGGGCTTGGGCGGCGGCACTGCCGGCACCATCTGGCCGGATTTTGGCGGCGCTGCCGCCGGAACGGGCGCCCCACCTTTGTTGGGAGGCTCAGCACTGGTTGGCTTCTGGTGCCGATCGGGCGCGGTTTGTATCGAGGGAGCGCGCACGATTATCGGTGCCGCCTGCGGTGCTGTTGCTTGCTGAACGTGGGATTTTGCCGGCTCTTTCGATTTGGCTACCGAAGGGGCCGTCTCCTTGGTGACCGCTGTTTTCGCCGGGGGCTTGGCGGACGTGTTCGCTTTGCCTGCCGGTTCAGCCGGCGCTGGCGCTGCCGATACTGCCGGGGTCGGCTTGGTTGCCGGCGCCACAGCTGTAGCTGCGGTCTTCTTCGCCTGGTCCGACAAACTCTTTGCCGCAGTGATGGACCACACCCCTCCAGACTTGGAGACTTCCGCGTCGAAGCTCACCGGCGTGCCCTCGAGTCTGTAGGTGATCTTGTCGGCTGTTTTCGATAGCCGCTTCACCCTGTAGTCGCCGGACTCCGGAGACTTGTTGGCACGAACGAGTTGCTCGCCGGCGCTGCCGAGAAAGCGCGCGTGCGAGGGAAGCAGATCCGGATAGCGCAGGCAGCGTGCCACTGCATACAGTGCTGTGAAGGGACCGGTGCCATAATCGTAGCGCGACAGATAATGCGCGTCCTTCCAGCCGAGATGCTGGTGGGCGACGCTGTCGTCCGCATCACTCACATTGGCGAACAAACGTTCCGATTGGCCAAGGGAGGCAAGGGAAAGATCGAGCACGACGTCGCGCCCGTTAGCAGCGAACTTCGCTGTTCCCTCGCCGCGAATGGCCGGCAGGAGCTTGTCGGTCTCATCGGAGATGTCATCGGGCATGAGCCCGTAAACCCTGATCTGCGGCCGGTGAGGAGGTTGTCCGGCTGTATGGGCGAGCAGGACAAGCATCGGGCCGGCCGACTCGTTGAGGATGCGCGCGTCGTCGAAGACTTCCACCCCGGCAAGCGAGAACACTTTCGTGCCCGAACCGCTCTTCATGACCAGGTAGTCCGAGGCCTGCAGGTGGGCGTCGATCTCGACGACTTTCAGCCCACGCGGCAGGTCGAATACATGAACTTCAAAGGCCGATGCCGGGAAAATCTTGTTGAGCCTCTGGGCAAGTACCTCGTTGGACTGTTGCCCCACCCGGGAAAGGTAACTGCGAACCGTGTGGTCGAACTCTTCGTGGAGGCGTTTGGCGTCTTCCGGCTTCTTGGGACCTTCGGCGATTTGCTTTGCTATGCGAGTGAGTTTCTGCTCGGGATCGGTGAGACTGGGAACTACCAGCGAAACACCCACCCAGATCGGGATGCTCAGCGCCAGGACCGCCGCGGTCAGCTTGATACCGGGCGGTATCGGTTTGCGCTTGAACTTGGCGCCGCAAGCCTTGCATTTGCTTGCTGCCACTGAGTTGCGCTCTTTACAGTCTGGACATCGCATAAGTCTGACATTCTTGCCGGCCGAGAGGCGTTGCGCGTCGCCGGACAGATAGGGCTACTGTAGTCTACTAGATATATTGCAAAAACAAATAAAAGTCTTTATTTGACAATAATATTCTTGCCTTTGATCGCCTGAGTTTCCGGGCTTTTTTAGTTCTCTCTCAGGTATCGGGCCACCGCGGTGCTGGTTAGAATGTTCGTTGAGTGCGGAGGGGCAAGCATGAATGAATTGAAAGCTCGCCGTGAGCTGATCGATGTGTGCAGACTTGCCTACGAGCGCGGGTACATCTGCGGGACCGAGGGCAACTTCAGCATGCGTCTCGATGGTGACCGATTTCTGTCCACGCCCAGAGGCACGTGCAAGGGGCGCCTCCACCCGGACGATCTGGTTATTACCGACGCGCTCGGACAAGTTACTGCTGCCGCGGCGGCGGGCACGCAGGCCAGGTCGCGGCTACCGTCGACGGAGTTACCCATGCATTTAGCCGCCTATGGTGCCCGTCCCGATGCGCAAGCGGTGGCGCATGCCCATCCGACTGCCACCGTCGCTTTCTCGGTTGCCGGTGTCAGCCTGTCGAAGTGCATTCTTCCCGAGGTCGTCTGCACCCTGGGCGTCATACCGGTGGCACCATATGCGACACCAAGCACCGATGAGGTGCCGAACAGCATAGCCGGTCTGATCAAAGAGCACGATGCCGTGGTGCTCGACCACCACGGCGTGCTCACGGTCGGTGGAGACATCTGGGACGCGTTTTACAAGTTGGAGACCCTCGAGCATCACGCGCAGACCATGCTGATTGCGCACCTGCTCGGTGGACCGAAACTCCTGTATTCATCGCAAGTAAAGAAACTTCTGGACATTCGCGCTGTGTATGGATTGACCCGCCCCTTGCCGGTTAGCATGTTGACGAGTCCAGACTGCAGCGAGCCAGACCCGGAGACACGCACTTGACCGAGCCGCTTCATCCCGAGGAGACGATTACTTCCTTCCTTCTTATTCGCCACGGTCACACGAAAGCTACCGAGGAAGGAAAGTTATATACCGATCCCAACGCTCCGCTTACGGAGAGGGGCCATGAGCAAGCAGAAGCTCTGGCCGGCTGGCTGTGCAAGCAGCCGACGGAAATCATTCTCACCAGCCCGTCCAATCGCGTGCGCTCCACCGCCGACATCATTGCCCGGGCCGCCGACCGCCAGGCTCTGGTCGTCAACGGGCTCGACGAGTGGCATGTAGGCGACTGGGAAGGAAAGAGCTACTGGGAGATCAAAGCGGCGGAACCGCAGCTCTACCAGCACTGGTCCGATGATCCAATTCACAACGCGCCGCCCGGCGGCGAGTCCATTGTTGATCTGGGAAAAAGAGTGGAAAGGCAGCTGCAGGAAATGATCGCCACCCACCTCGGCAAGCGGATCGCACTGGTCACGCATGCCGGAATAGTGCGCGGGATACTGCTTTACGCCCTGGGTATCCCCGTCGAGAACTTCTGGCGAATATCAGTACCGACGGGCTCCGTGTCAAAGGTCGACTTCAGCGAAAACTTCGCCACCGTCCACTTCGTGGCTTTCCGCCCGGGCCTGTGAGGGCCAGTTTAGCCCGCCCCCGAGAAGAGACTGTTGGGCAATGTACCTGTGCGCTCTCCGCTTTGGCGAAAGGCCTTTTACTGGCCGCCTGGTCCGCCCATGCCCTGTCCCAGTTGTCCGCCTGGGCGCTGCTGCATCAGTTGCACCAGTTTCTGCTTTTGGGCAGGATTCAAGATCGTTCGGATGGTGAGCATCAGCTTGATGCGCTCGGTGCTCTGCTCATTTTGCAGCTTGTTCATTTCTTCTTGCTTGCTGAGCACCGCTTGCTGATCGGGGTCGGTCTGCAGCGACAGGTTGCGCATGTCGCTCATGAGGGCCATCATTTGCTTGGCACGCGCCTGGGCGCTGGTCTGAAACTGATTTGCCGCCTCGCGGATTTTGCCAAGCTGGCTCTCGTCTGCGCCGGCTGCTCTGTAAATTGCCAGAGGATCTTGCCCTGGCCCCCCCGCTCCGCTCGGTTGTCCCTGGGACAGCACCGTCTGTGGTGCAACGATCGCCAGAGCGAGCGCCATTGAAAAAACAGCCGCCAAATTTCGCGTGACTGCCATAAATCGTCCTCCTGTCGTTCCTCTCGCGCCCTGCCGCCAGGTGCAAGGGACTAGCATTTCTGTAACTATAACCCCTTTAAGACCTGCCTGTCGGACGGCCACCGGCCAGCAGACGCCATGGTATGGAAATTGTTTCAAAGCGGACGAGCGCTCAGTCTATTCCCATGTGGATAAACGGAGCCCAGGCGTGAACCGATTGTCCGGATGCAATTGCCGCTTGCTGCGCACGCCTGAGCGCCTGCGCAATCGACACTTTGCCTGCCTGCCAGGCTTTGTGAAATTCCTGCATGAGGTCGGCCGTCGAGCGGTCGGCAACCTCCCAGAGGCTGAGAATCAGATTTGGCATACCTGCATACATGAGTGCTCTGGCCAAGCCGAGGATTTCCCCGCCGGCGGTGACCATGTTCACGCCCGTCTGGCAAGCCGATAAGACCAGAAGCTGCCCGCAAGCGGTTCTCAACGTGTTACCTTCCAGAATCGAGGCAGCCGTGAGAATGCTGCCATCGGCAAGCACTAGCCCGGATGCCATCGGTTCTTCAGGATTGAAGACGGCGTGCCCGGCGAAATGGACCACCGGGTATTCGCTAAAGAGAGCCGGCAAAGCCTCCTTGACCTCCTGGTTGGTAAGCAGCTTGGCTTCCTGGGCGTGCTTGGCGCCCACGTCGAAGATGGTCCGCGCCTCCTCCATCGTGTAGTTCAGGTCATCGAGACCGGCGGCCGATCGCAGCCTGGAGCTGAAGACCAGCCCTTCCTTGCGGGTCTCCGAGTAGTCGCTGATTGCTGAGACCAGGTAGCGGGGCTTCTCGGCCGCCGGCGCTGCCGGTAAACGCGTGCGAGCGAGCACGGGAATCAAACTGGTAGTCGGCACACAACTGAGAGCAAAGCGCTCGACCAGGTACTTGTTACCGTCATGGAGCGCGGCGAACGGTAAGTGATAGAGGGTACCGTGCGGAACGATGATCAGCCGGTCGATGCTCTCCGGCAAGCTGGCCAACAGGGGAGCGATCAGCCCGTCGTACAGGCGGCGGCACAGACTGACCGGCACTTCCCAGCCTTCGGTGGCGGACATCTCGAGAAAATCGGACAGGTCTGCCGTCAGCTTGCCGAGGTAAGCCGGATCATTGACGAAGTGCACGTTGGGCTCGCTGCAACCAGCCCATACGGAGGCGGCCAGCAAATATTGATCAGTCCAATAGTATTCGAGGATGGCGGCGCGCTCGTCGAGCAAAGTCGCTGCCGTTGAAGGGCGGTCTGCCCACAGATTCTTGATCTCGTCAAAGTTCAGTGTCTGCACGGCGATCAAGCTGGCGTAGCCCGGATGGCGCCTGCGCAGCTGGTTGATCGTCTCGCGCCATTCGTTGTAGATCTTGCGCGTGTCCTCAGGCGCGAGCGCCGCGCCGCGGTGCCCGCCTTCGGCTGCCGATGAGCCCTGCCAGAAGAGGCGCTCCAGCCTCGATATCTGGTTGCGGAGCTGGGCTTCGCGGTTGATGAGTTTCTTCAGCGATTCGTCGCCGCTTTCGCCGAGCTCGGCGACGTCTATTGGCGAATTGGCCAGCAAATCGAGAATGGCGCGGGACTTGGCCCGCCCGACGTACTCGAGAGCCTCGACCCGTTTGCCCATGGTCAGACAGACTTGAACCATGTCCCTGTACAGTTCCTGTCCGCGTGCCGCAAAACTTGTTTTCAGGTCGTCGGACTTGATGCGAGCTCGCTGCTCGTCAAAAAGATCGATGGCCCGGCTCAAACAGTCGAAGGCGGGAGCGAGCTGCCCGAGCCGCTGATGGGCGCGCCCGAGATTTGAGAGATAAATGCGCTGCCCCTGCCGATCGACGATCGACTGACTGATCTTGAGGGCTTCTTCATACAGCGACAGAGCCTCCTCGACCTGACCGGCCTGCATCAAGCAGTCGCCGAGGCTGTCCATGTGCGCAGCGGCAGCGTGCTCGTCTTCGAGGTCGCGCGCCGCCTGCAATGCCTGCCGGCACGTGGATGTCGCTTCGTCGATCTTTCCTTGCTTGCGGTACACATTGGCGAGATTACCCAGCCAAATGCTCTGCCTGACCTTGTCGCCTACCTGTTCACTCAATTCGAAGGCTTCGCGGTAACAAACAACGGCTTCTTGATAATGTTCCAGCTCGAACAGGGCATTACCCTGACTGCCACGGCAGATTGCCTGTGCCTTGACATCTCCATGGCGGGAGGCTTCGGCAAATGCCTCCAGGTAGTAGCGAATGCTGCTTTCCAGTTGTCCGAGTTCTGCCAGGGTCTGACCGAGGCTGCCCAACCAGGCGGCTCGATTGGGGCTGGACTCACCGGCTTCCAGCGCCTGCCGGAAGCATTGCGACGATTGCTCGTACCAGCCGCGTTCCAGGTAGAGCAGTCCAAGATTGCCAAATGCCATTTCGGTGCCGACTTCATCGCCCGTGTCTATGGACGCTTCCAGCGCGCGCATGAACTGGTGAATGGCGGCGTCGACTTCCCCGCTCTCCCTGTCCTGCTCTCCCAGGAGCAGGCGGGCGTGGGCTTCCACTTTGGCCAGACCGTGCCGGGCGGCTATTTCCACGCAATTTTCCAGATCGGCTCGGGCTTGCTGCCCGAAACCGAGCTTGAGCCTGGCCAGCCCGAGGTAACTGAGAAAGACAGCTTCTGCCTGCCGGTTTCCGAGCTGGCGTGCGGTTTCCGCTGCCGTCCGGTAGGCGGCCTCGGCGGCTGCGAATTCGCCCGCCTGTATTGCTTGCCAGCCGGCTTCTCCGGAGCGCTGCATCAGCGC
>Ga0066388_100001297_pt1 | contig 13812 bp, 1 predicted proteins | sample PanSoiMetaGPlot6_FD_64539 | JGI IMG/M metagenome (GOLD analysis project Ga0066388, IMG submission 64539) | Tropical forest soil microbial communities from Panama analyzed to predict greenhouse gas emissions - Panama Soil - Plot 6 (Hybrid Assembly) | ecosystem: Environmental > Terrestrial > Soil... | reverse complement strand
ATGGTCGGGTGCAGGTTCGCCGAGAGACTAAGCGCCGGAATCCCGAGATCGAAATTGACGCCGGTGCTGATAATGTCCTTGTGTCCAAGAGCGACGTCGAACTCGACGAAGTTATTTGCATTCGGATCGTTGGTCCCGAAGCCATGCCGCTGAACCGTAGTCTTTGAATCACCGGTGTCATTTGGGCCAAACAGGTCGATGCCGGTGCCACCTATGTTGTGCAGAACGCTGTAAATCTGGTCTTGCACCAGCCCGATGAGCCCGTCGAGCGTAACGTTGTTGGCGCGCAGTGTGTTGGAGAGCGGGGCGAGGATATTGTCGCGGATATTCTCGATGAACTGCGTCGCCGGATTGTTGGCAAGCGCGTCGCCGATGAACGGAATCTTGATTCCAAGAATCTCGCCGCCGACCGCGTCCTGCAGGGTCTTGAGCACGCTGTCGAGGCCGTCCACCACCACCGACGGATTAGCGAGCAACTGGAAGATGCTTGGCGGATTCTTAAACAGGTCGAAATTGGGCAGCCCGACCGTGGGCGAGGCGTGCTCGAAAAGCAATTTCTCGATGTCGGGGATATCAATCGTAAAGGCGTTGGGATTGCCGATCGGAATCGGGGCGTTCTGGCTGCCCACATAGAGCGGCAAATTCACACTCGCCGAGCCCTTGAGGATGTCTTTGAGGTTCGTGTCGAAGGCGCTGGCCCCCGGAAGCTTCAAGCTGCCGTCGAAGACCGTCAACCGATGGTCGGCGGCAGTATCGTTGAGCTTTAAGGCGATGTCGCCCGAGAGGCTGCCAGTGCCGCCGACGACGAAAACGCTGAACGGCCCGATCGAAGCCGTGAAATTGAGATCCGTGCCCGTGACGCCCGCATGCGCGGTGACGCCGGTCGCACTCACCAGGTTGGTGTTATCGGCGGTGAGCTGCTTGATGTCCTTATTGGCAAGCGACCCCTGGAACGTGATGATGTATTCGTGCACGGCCTTCGTGACCGCGACATTGCCGCTGCCTACCTTGGCCTCCAGGTCGCTTTGCACCGTTGCCGCATCGGCATCGAAATCGATCGCATCCGTGGTTTTCGTTGTGGTGCCATCGTCATAGGTTAGCGTGAACGTGCCGGCGGTGGCGCTGATCGCAACAACCTGGACTTCATTCTTGCTGCCGCCGCCCTGAGTCTGGGTGCTGACCGCGGCCTGACCGCGGCCGCCGGTATAGAAGAATACGTTGCCAAGGTTCGCTCCTTGGGTCAGCCCGATGCCGAGCACAAGATCGAGGCTGGCCGAAAGCGAAACGCCGAGGTCGCCGGCGGCGCTCACGCCAACAAGGCTCGTCAGGATACTTTTGACGCTGTCCGGAAGCGGGAGACTGGTGAGATCGAGGTTGAACGGGAGCGAAGTGTGGAAATGCGTGGCAATGCCAAAGTCAAATTTCAACGCTGCGCCGTCGGTCCCGTTGCCGGGATCGTAGGTGAGAATATTGCTGCCGGCCGGAAGTCCGAGGGTGTTTTCAAGAATCGTCTCGAGCGTCTGAATCGAGCTGGCGGGATTGTTCTGCAACTGGTTGAGCAGGTTCGAGAACGACGACGCCATGTCGATGAGGTCGGTCAGGCTCTTGTTGATCAGCGGCAACTTGGTGTTGAGCACGTCGTGGATGGCGCCCCCGACGCCTCCGGAATCCGCGGTCAGGCTGTTGAGGAAGTTGACGACGAGCTGCAAGCCTTTGATGACGTTGTCGAGGGTGAAGCCGCTCTTGAACTGATTGAAGAAGCTGAGATCGGGGCCTTTCAGGTCCACCTGGAACGTGTTGCCGTGTAGGCTCAGCGCCGTGCTCTTGCTTGTCAGCGTCAGCTTGCCCGCGTCGTCGCCGCTGCCGACGGCAACGGTGATGTCACCCGCGTTCAACTTGAGGGATTTGAGCGCGCTGTCGATCGCCGGCTGCAACTGGTTCGTGATGAGGTCGGATAGCGAGTTATTGGCCGTAGTATCGCTCGCCTTGACGACCGCGATCGCTTCGCTGCCGCCCTTGCTGATGATGAAAGAAAGATCCTGCGTAAGCTGTCCGTTCGCCGGGGCAACGGCCCCAAGCACGACCGGCGTGACGGTGTCTGCGAACGTGACGACGCTATGTCCGAAGCCAAGCGGATCGTAATAGCTGAACAGCTGCGGCGGCGCGGTAAAGAAACTCGGCACATCGAGGCTAACGGCGACACTTGCGTTGAGCGTCCCGGAAATCCCGGAGAGCGCGCCCGTCGGGGTAATGCTGAGCTCGATCCCACCTACGCCGCTGATGTCACCGGTGATCGGGCCGGTTGTAGGCTTGCCGTTGCTGTCGAGGCCCTTGTCGGCGTCGTGGAATAGGAACTTGCCTGAGGTGACCGCGCCGAGAAGGATGCTCAGCGGAATCTGAGTCCCGCCATCGACCGGGCTCACCAGCGAAAGCGAGGCATCGGCGACGAGCGAGGCGGTGCCGGTTGCGCTGACGCCAATGAATCCGAGCGAAGCCGACGCCGTGATGGTCGGCGCCGAAATCGTGATCTCGCCACTGAGCTTGGCGTCCCTGATGAAGGCGCCGCCGGCCGAGGATTTCTGTGGTGAGCCGTTTTGCGCCTTGAATCCCAGATCAGTGACCGCGCCGTTCTTTTCGCCGCCCGAACCATCGTCCTTATGCGGCACATTGATGCTCAGGCTGGTAACGGAGCCGGCCTTGCCGACGAACTCGACCGCATTGCCGCCGCCCGTGGGCGACACGAGCTGCACCGTGACGATGCCCGAGATTGCGGGGTCGAGTTGCCCCTGAAGCGCTGAGACGATTCCGTCGACGCTGTTGTAGTTGCCGGCGGCGAGCTTGACCTCGTAGCTCGTGTCGTTGACGACTAGAAACAGGTCGATGTCGTTGTTGACGACGCCGTCAAACCGCGTCGGCTGGCTGTTGAGCCCGAGCTGCTGATAGGAAGAGTCGGTGAAGTTCGTGGAGATTTGCAACGAACCGGCAATCGCGAGCGGCTGACTGAGCGAGTCGGGCTGCGCGGTCCCGACCGGCACCCGCAGCGAGACGCGCCCACCGCCGGCGGCCGCCATGATCGGCGAAGTCACGCCGGTCGTCGGATCGACGAGCCCGTGATGGTAGATTGACTGCCCGTCGCCCCAGTCGATGTTGAGGCTGGGCCCAACCGGCGCTCCGCTCGGCTTGAACGGGGTGATCTTCAGGTGACCGGATGCGTCACCCCCGAACCCGACATCCTGGATATTAACCGTCACCCCAGTGCCCTGGAGCGCATTATTCAGGACCGCCTTCAGGGCGTCTGGGACCGAGACTGCGCCGGAGCCGGTGCCGATGCCGGTCACGTCCTTTTCGCGCAGGGTGGTCTTGATGACGGTGTCGCCAGTGAGCTTGCTGCCGTCAGCGGTCACGGTCACGGCCATGTTCGCCGGATTGAGGAAAGTGATCGTGTAGACGTTGCCGCTCTTAGTCACGGAGACCTGGGTGACCCCGCTGGTGGCGATCCCGGTAAGCTTTTCGAGCTCGGTCTCGACCGCGCTCGCGGTCGCCCCGTAGGCGATGGCGGCGGTCGTATGGGTGCCGTTCGCGGTAATCGTAAACGTGCCGCCAGTGCCGAAGATCGCGACCGTGTCCATCTCGTTCTTGCCGCTGCCACCAGCTTGGGTCTGAGTGACGAATGCCTGATGCGGCAGGTCGATGCTGAGCGGGATGTCGCTCGGTAATGTCGTGGCATATTTGCCAGTGGCGATGAACGGAGAGGCGTTCGTGATCGGCGCGTTGTTGTTGGAGGTGTCGCCAGTGTGGAAGAACCCGAGCCCGAAGCCCTTGCTGATGAGCGCGGCGTCGATCGCGTCCTGCACCTGGCCGGCAAGCGCCGCCAACGAGTCGTTGCCGTGCGTGCTGTTGGCGGTAACCACCGTGATATTGCCGCTCGAGAACAGCGCTGACGCCGTCGAGTTGGTGAGCTTGTCGCCTACGGTCTTCTCGCCGGCATCGACGACGATCTCATCGACCGGCTTGTTGGCCAGGCTGCCGCCAAAGGTGATGACGTATTCGTAACCGTGCGGCACCGTATTGCGCGTGACCGTGACGCTGCCGCTAACGTTTTTGATTGAGTCGAGGTTGTTGAGCGCGTCCTGCACATTCCCGGTGCCGGAATTGGGATCCGCATTGAATGCGAGGTCGCCGGTGGTCTTGCCGCCGAATGATAAAGTGAACGTCCCGCCATCGGCGTTGAGCACCGTGACGGTCTGAATTGAGCTCTGATTGGTGCTGTGCTTGAGATTGGTCCCGTCAATGGTGATCTGGGGCTGGTCGGCATTGCCGAGCGCGTTCTGGAAGGTGATGGTGTATTGGAGGCCGCCGGTAACGGTCGCCCGAGCAACGTCCACATTGTAAGTGGTAGACGCGCTCAGCGTGACCGACGGTGTTGCCCCTCCCGCGAACAGCGGAGCCCCGGCCACAAAATTGCTCGTGACCGCGCCTGTCCCGGTGATCGTCAAGAGGTTGCCGACCGGAGTGGCGTTGAAAGCGGTTTTCAGGGTCGAATCATTATTGATGAGGCCAGCGAGTGTGCTCGCGATATCGGAGGCAGTCTGGGCCGAGGGCACGACGTAGGTGATTATCCCCGGAGTTGGGCCCGCAAAAGTGAGCGTAAGGATATCGCCACTGGTGGCGTTCGCGCCGAGCGTCCCGACTGTGACCACCGTCTGGGCGCCGATGTTGGAAAGCCCGGTAAGCGCATCCTGCACGCTACCGTCGCCGGTGTCGGGCGCCCCGTAGTTGATGTTCCCTGTTGTCTTGCCGTTAAACGACAGCGTGAAGGTGCCGCTATCGGCATTGAGGACCTTGATGACCTGGACCTCGTTCTGCGAGGCGCTGCCGTCCTGCTGGGTGACGGCACTGGTCGAAGGCGAAGCGATACCGGCCTGCGGGGTGGCCGCACTGATCGAGGGCTGGTCAACGAGATTGACCGAGAAGGTCGCGTCGCTCGTGAGCACGCCGTCGGTACCGGTCCCCGCCACCCCGGCATTGAGCTTGCCACCAGTGGCATTGAGCAGATTGATGGCCCGATTGCCGAGATTGTTCTGGAAGGTGACCGTATACGCGATTGTGAGGGGATTGCCGTAGGTAACCGCGCTGGTCACCGCGACGGCGTCACTGCCGAACTGACTTGCGATCGTGTGATTGCTGCCATCGGAAGCAGCAAGCAACATGGCCTGAACGCTGGCCGCGCCGATGCTCGGATCCGCGTTAAACGCAATGTCGGTGGTCGTGTAGGTTTTGGAATCGGGTCCGAGAAGAGATAGCGTGAACGTGCCGCCGGTCGCGTTGACCGTGACAGTCTCCACCTCGTTCGCTTTGGGCGTGACGCTGCTGCCATGCGTCGTCTCGCTGACCGCGACGCTCGCCTTGTCGGTGACGGTCGGTCCCAGAGCTATTTGCGAGATATTCTTGCCCGCAAGCCCGCCGGCGAAATCGACGGTGTAGATCCGGTCGAAGACGGAATTAAGCGTGCCGCCCGCGACCGAAATGGCGTTAGTGGTGAAATTATCGCTGAGCTTGTGCGGAGTCGGCGTAGCGCCGTCCGAGGCATTGAGAAGCGCGGTCTTCACGGTTGCTGCATCGGCATCGAACGCGATATCGCCCGTCACATAGGTGACGCCGTTCGGGTCCTTGAGCGCGAGCGTGTAGTAGCCGGCATTGGCGTTGTGCACCGTGAGCGTCTGCTCGGCGCTGGTGCTGCCGCCGCCGGCCTTGACGACGGCGGTGGTGACCGACGTGCTGGGCGCAAACGCCGGCGGCGCGACGGTGAGCGTCGTGCTCGGCTGCAGGTTGATGCCGAAGGTGAGCCCGGCGTCGATGCCGGCCCAGATGCGCAGGTTGTCGCTAGTCGTAAGATTGAGCAGGTCGCCGAAGTTCAGCGAGGCAAGATTGAGCGGGAAACTGCCAAGCAGATCGCCGCTGGCGACGCCGCGCAGTTCGGGAACGTCGCCGAGGCTGCTGTCGAAGGTGACGACGAATGGATCGTCCTTCGTGCCGGTCCCGGTCACGCCAGTAATTTTGCCGGTCAGGCTGGAGTCCAACGCCTCAATAGCTGATTTCAGGTCCGAGGCTGATTCCGCACCCGCCTGTCCGGGGTCGGTCAGATCGGAGGTAAAGTGATAGACGCCCTTTGAATCTTTGAAGCCGATAGCGAACTTGTTCCCATCATTGACGGCATCGTTGATCGCAATCGACTCGACCTCTGCGTTGGTCCCATCGCCTCCGGTGATCGTCTTGACATCAATTGCTTCTGGCGTCTGGATCGTGAAGGTGATGGTACCGGGGCCATGGGGTCCAAGCTGCGAGCCGTTGGCCTTGATGCTCACGGCGCCGAGGGAGCTGTCGAAAGTGATTGTGTAGGTCCCGGCGATTTTACCGGCGGCTACGACCGTCGCGGAGAATCCGGACACATTACGAATCTGGGTCTGCAGATCGTCAGCACTAATGGCGAATCCGAGCCCGGTGATTGAATTATCGGTCCCGCTTTTGTCATCATGCAGTGTCAAATCGAAGGTGCCAGTCGTGGCATTGACCGTCAGGGTCTGGATCTCGGCCGTTGTGTTGAGGACGCCCTTTTGCACCTCGCTGGCACCCGCCGTGCCGGGCGCCTCGTAATCTGCGGTCAGGGTTCCGGGCGGCAGATGCAGCGCATCGTTGAGTTTCGCAACCAGCGTCTGGATGCTGGAAAAGTTCGGCTGCCCCCCGTTCTGGATGGGGTTGAGCACGTTGTTGAGGAAGTTCTTGCCGAAATCGAGCGCGTCGCCGAGCGTTTTGCCGGTGAACGGAATCTGCGTCTGCAGCAGACTGTTGCCAGCAACGCTTGCAAAGGAAGTGAACACGTTGCCGAGGAGCCCGAGCACGCTCGTCGGCGTGAGACTGCCGAAATCGAATAGATTGGCCCCGCTGAAGGAGGAAAGGCTCGAGAAGCTGAGTTCATGCAACCCATCGAACAGGTCGGGCGCAGAGATCGTGGTGCTGAAGGCCGCACCCTGCAGCAGATTCTGCGCCAGGGAATCAAGACCACCGCCGCTGACGCTGATGGGCAGATTGATGGAAAGCCCAGTGCCCGTAGGCGTCCCGATGGTCGGCAACAGGTCGGTCAGGCTGCTCGGGCTCGTGCCAAGCGTGATCTCGCCTGTGCCGGAGAAGGTAACCGACACCGCGCCATCGAGATCGATCGAGCCATTTTTGATCCCGGCGTCGAGAAAGCCGAGGTTCACGTCGGCATTGATGTTGTGTAACGACGCATCGATGCTGAAATCGATATGGCTGCTGCTGCTGCTGCTGTCCAGGAAGGCGGACGGAGACGCGCTTGCCACCACGCCCACGAGCAGATCCGCCGTCGCCTTGGCATCAAGGTCGAGATTACTCTTGATGCTGATGCCGGCGTTCTGCGCCTGTGTCCCAAGGCCGATCGGGAAGCTCGATTTGAGTTCGGCCTTCAATCCGAGATCGAGTGTCAGTTCCAGTGCATTAGTGCCGGACTGGCCGCGATAGCCGCCGTGTATCGTCGAATCGAAGCCGACGGCCAGGCTGTCGTCGCCGGACGCTCCACTACCGAACGCCAGCGCGTTGAGATCGGCCACGACTTTCGAGAACTTCGTCTCGGTGATGCCGGAGGCGTCGGTTGGGATCGCGCTCTTGAGCTTGTTGAAGACGTTGCTCAACCCGAGGAGACCCGCAATGCTCGCGCTGCGTCCTTGCAGCTGGTTCAAGCCCGGGATCGCGTTCGTCAGTTCCGCAAGCTCGCCTTTGGAATCGACCTTGTTTCCGAAGGCGATGAGCTCGGCCAGGAACGCGCCGAACGCTGCTTTGATGGTGCTGTCGAAACTGACATCGATATTTGCCGCCGCCGCATGTAATGCGTCAGCCGTTTGTGTCAGCGTATTGGTGCCGTCCGTGATCTTGTTGTTGCTGTCGACTTTAAAATTGCTCAGCGCGTGGGTGTTTTTGGTGAAATCCAGCGTATCGTTGTTGTTCAGGACCGCATTGACCGTGGCATTGAATGTATTGCCGAACACGTAGGTATCGCCGCCGCTGCCGCCGTTGAGCGTGACGGGGTTATCAAAAGCTGATACGTCAAGAGTACTGGGATTGGTCGCATCGGCATTCAGCGTCGCACTGGTCACACCGCTCAAGGAGATGGTCTGGCTGCCAATCTTCAGCTGCGTATCGGAAAGAACAAGGTTCGTGCCAGTCGCGGTGACGCTCGTCGCCGTGAGGCTGAATGTGCCGCCAAAATTCAGGCTGCCGAGAATGATCCCGTTTTTGTCCTGCAGATCGATGTTGAATCCATGAAGGATGATAACGGTGCCGAAATCGTTGCCGGAATGATGGAGCGTGATGTCGTGGCCGCTGGTATTGTCGCCCGCATCGAGCGTGGTCGTACCGTCGACAACGATCGCAGCACTGCTCGCCTCCAGGATATTTCCGTCGGCGGTGACATTCAGCGCGTGCGCCATGATGCTGTTGAGCGTGACGTCGTTGCCACTGCCGGTAGAATCAAGCGTGACCGTGCCGCTCCCGGCATTCAGGATCCCAAGCGTTCCAATAGTCCCGGCCGTGATTGAAATCGTTCCGCCGGCCGTCGTGATCGCATTCGCAGCATTGGCGAAGCTGAACGTGCCGTCGGTGATGAAGGAGATCGAATGTGCACTCTGGAGGTCGAGAACGTTGTTGGCGACCCCGCCCGCGAGATCGTTGATCGTGATGCTGTCGCCAGAACCGTTTCCGGTGGCGGTGATTACGATGTCATTGGTAGCAGAAGTATCGTGAATCGCCTGGTACGAGATGCTGTATGTGCTGCTGTTCGGAACACTGACATTACCGTTACCACTGGTGAGGTTCGTGTCGTTCGCAGCCGAAGCAGTGTTGGTGATGACCGCCGCCGCCGGATCGAGCAGCAGGGTGCCGGCCGCCCCGCCGTCACCGCCCGCGAGATTGACGCTGCCGTCGAAGCCGAGCGCCTGTTTGCCCGACACCTCGGCAAAGCCGCCTTCGGTCGTGCCAGTTCCGATGATATTGCCGCCGAACCAGGTCGCCCCGTCCGCCCACACCACCGCGGTGCCGCCGGCGCCGGCGGTGCCGCTCACATCGATGGTCGCTCCGCGCTCGACCAGCGTGTCCGTCGCATTGCCGAGATCGCCTGACCCGTGCAGATCGCCGCCGATCCGCACCTTGCCGCCCGCGAGCCCGCTCGCTTCGATCGTTGCGCCCGACTGCACATCGATGCTCGAGCCGAGGAGCGTAACGAGGCCGCCGCTCGCGTCAGTATGCGACGCGTCGATGAGGCCGGCGACCGCAAGAAGGCCGGCGGCCTTGAGATTGATCGCGCCGGCATGAAGGTGCGCGTCGCTGATAAGGTCGCCGGACGCCGCCACGTCGAGCCGATCGGCGCCGGCAACAAAGCCGAGCGCCGGGCCGAGCGCAGTTGAGAGCAGCGTGCTGCCGTCGATCCCATCAAACAGTTTTGCGCCGTTCTGGCCGCCGCCGATGGTCACCGAGCGTTCGTGCGCCAGCGCCTCGTCATCGATCTGCTCCAGCCCACTGAAGCTGATACTTTCCTGCTGTGCGCCCAATGCGGCCATGATGCTGCCGGATCCATTGTCGCCGAGCACATGGCTGACGGAGTCAAAGAAGCCGCGCAGGACGAGTTCGTCCTTGCCGCCGCCGGCCTGAAAATTGATACCGAACGGCAGCGCAAAGCCCGCGGTCGACTCGATAGTCAGGCGGTTGTCGGCGGCAGTGCCAAGGATCTGGATCTGGCTGGTTCGGCTCGCCGCCTGCTCGCTCACAACTTGGCCGGTGTGGTCGTTGAGCACCTGCACCTGGTCGGCCACGCTATCAACGTGAATGGTGAGATCGCTGCCCTTATCGAGCATCGCCACCACCAGCGGCGAGAGGTCGGACGAAAGCAGATAGCGCGCTTCCAGAGCCTCGAAGAGAACCCTGTTCTTCTCAGAGGCCGAAGCCTCGATCGCCTCAAGCGCAGAGCTCTGTCGACGCGGCTTCGCCGGCGGCCGATTTGCGCCGCCCGGCCGACGCTTTTGACGGCCGCGTCCGGGAAAGAGATCCCCGACAACTCTATCTAGAATGGAATCCAGGGGCGATCGTTTGGAAGCTTCGTTGTTCCAGCGCCAAGCTTTTCGCATGGGAAGTTCCCTTCAACAAAGAACACGGCGCACTCAATTGACATCGACGCAGCACAGCGCGCGGGCAGTGCGTGCCCGCGCCATCAGCCCAGTGGCCTTTGAAACTCTGGGAGAAACTTCAGGACGCCTTGGACCAGTCAGCGCATAGGTCGCTTCGCGCCGGTACACCGACGCACGACGCGTGTCGCTCGACATTCTTGCCCGCCCTTAGTCATAGTCTCGATCGGATCGCTATTCGATCAAGCACTACCGCCCAGTCTGCTTGTTATTGGCCGTCCGGCCTGTTTGTTGGCACCCTATAGTACCCGACGGGTATTTTACGCGCTCATTGGAAAACCAATGGGCGCATTGCAACGTTACCGCGTTTCCCGGTATCGGTCCCCGCCGTGTCTTACCTTACTTACTTACCCTAGTTACCTACTTACCTTACTTACTTACCCTAGTTACTTACCAACTTACTTACTCATCGTATGGTATATGTCACCCCTATATTTCCGCCGTGTCAACGACATAATTTGTTTTTGGTCCGTTCGCGTCGAAGTGACGTGGACGCAGCGCCGGTCATTGGAAAATACTGCGATTCGACTGGTGATGACCTCGGCCGAGGTGATCAAGCACGTGCCGCCGCGGTCGATCTGACAGGCCACGTCCGGACGAATATATCGAGTGACGCTGCCACGCGATATTCGGCGAATCTTCGTCGTGGAAGCATTCGACTGCACTTCCAGCGCCAATCTGGTCGGAATGCTGATCGAGCTCGACGATAGCGGCTGGGCCGAATGGCCAGCAGCCGGCGGTGGTCCCGTGCCGCGTGGCTTAAGTGTTGGCGAGATGGCTAGGTTGCTGCGCAAGTTCGGCATCCGATGATTCCCGCTGGTATCCGACCCTGCGCGTCGTTCGCCAGTAAACGTCGCACGACTGGAAAGGCGTGATACGGCGGGTGCACGATATTCTGGCCCGCTCGCCCCCGTTTGGCCGATGCAACGGTGGGACCGCATGATAGATTGGGAGCAGCCGCACGGGGGTATTTTTGAAAGGATGGCACCCTGGCTTGTGCATTACATGTTCGAACGACTCGGATGCAGATGCTGCTGCTTCGGCTTGGCCGCGCTTGGCGTCGCGATCGGCCTAGCGGTGTCGGAGTTCGGTAGCTGCGGCTCGCACGCAGCCGAACAGAAACCGGAGTTGCGAATGGCATCCTTTTCGTTCCTCGTGCTGCCATTCGCAAACCCGTCCGGCGATGCGGGTCAGGATTACATAGCCGCCAATATCACCGGTGACCTGACCGCCGGCCTTTCGGGTGTTGAAGGCAGCTTCGTGATCGCGCGAAGCTCAGCACTCGCGATCGCTTCACAACTCCTCGCCGTGGACGAGATCGGGCGCAGATTTGGCATCCGGTTCGTGCTCCGCGGAAGTGCTTCCGTCGCGGACAGACGTCTGCATGTGACTGCAACGCTGCTTCGCACCGAGGACGGGCAACAGGTCTGGAGCACACAATTCGAACGCGATTTTGTTGCCCTGAGAAGGTTGGAGCGCGAGATCATCGATGAGATTGCACACCAACTCGGGGCGACGATTGCTGATGCGGCGTCGGTTCATTTGTCCGCATCGGTGCCAGATGCCGGCGCACTTGACGCATCCCTCCGCGCGAACGCGGTGCTGGACATGCCACAGACGGCAAAAACACTCGGCGAGGCGCGGCGTCTATTCGAGACGGCGCTGCAGGCCGACCCGCATGCAGTTGAGGCAAAGGCGGGTCTGGCCGCTGTCCATCTCGCGAGCGCGCTTAGTAGCTGGGGTAGTGGCCTCGCCATCGAACTGCAGCAATGTGAGCGACTAGTGCAGCAGGTCCTCACAACCGAGCCGCGCCATCCGCACGCCCTGAGCATTTTGGGGGCACTGCGTCGGGCCACGAACCGGCGCCATGAGGCGCTTGCCGCTTATGAGGCGGTGCTGGCGGCGGATCGGAACGATGCCAATGCTCATGCACAGATCGGCCGCCTCAAAATCGACCTCGGCGAGGCACACAGCGCTCTGCCACACATAGAACTGGCGCTCCGGCTCAGTCCCTTGGATGCCCAACGTTCCCTCTGGTTCACGTTTGCCGGACTGGCGCTCCTGTACACTGGGCAACCGAAGATGGCCCGACAATGGCTGGAGAAATCGGTCGCGGCCGCCCCGCAGTTCGTGACGGCGCTGGTCTTTCTCGGTGTGGCCCAGGAGCTCGATGGACAAGACGCTGACGCTCGTCGAACGATCGAGGAAGCGCGACGGATCAACCCGTCACTGTCGATTGCTCGTGTGGAACGGCAGTTCGCCCCCGACGAGCCGCGCGCCCTCGCTGGATGGTCGCCCATCGCAGATAGTCTGCGGCGGATCGGGTTGCCGAATTAGGCGATTAGTCTGTTTGTTGTCGGATCTTCCGTGCGTCATTTGCCCCCTTGCGCCGTCCTTGGGTGGTAAACTCCGACGACGCACTCCCCTGCCCGCAGAATGACGCAAAAAAACCGTGGCAGGCCACGGGCATCCCTCAGGCGCCGTTGAGCCGTGCAACGCGCAGGCAGCGGCAGCACCATGCTCCGCAGTTCCGATGCTTCACAAAGCTAAAGGCTCAGGCGACCAACAGCCACAAGACCATCTCGACGACAAGAAAGCTCATCAACAGTCACCGACGCGCGGACGTTCGCGTTCACTCATGGTCATGGGACGCGCAGCGGCTAGCGAGTTACCGGTGCGGCCGCGCGTCATTTGTTAAGTGTGGTCTAATTATTCGTTAGCGCCGACTCGTTTGCCCCAGATGCGGCAGAAGAGGGTATGATCGGTTTATTGCAACGAGTTCGATGTCTGATATTCCAACTCGCACCGCTTCACCAACCTGTTTACCGAGCAATGCGACTGGAGACACATACGAGATCGTCCCGCGGACTGGGTCGGCCTCGTCCTCACCAACAATCCGGTAGGTTTGCTCGCGCCCATCAGCTCGCTTGCCCCCGGCGGGAGGCCGGCCAATGACGCTCGGGCTCAGTCGGCGAAGTCCAGTGAACCCCGCAGCTGGAGTTTTTTTATTTCCGGCGCCCTGTCGATTCGCAATCACGCCATACGACCGCTGTGCAAGCCCACCATGCCACTAGCCTGCGCCATGCGTCCGAGCTGTTTCATAGCCCGCTATCCCAGTCGATATATATCTGACGAGTTCCACCGAGGGCCGCTAGACAACCAGGAGTCTCCCTGCCCCTATCCCAAAACGACAGATTCGTGACAGGCGTCACGCCATTCGCTGCAGAAATCCATTAGCTGTGGTGAGGGCGACTGGGAGGAAGCCATGGACCGTCAGGATTACTACCGACGAAAGGCGCAGGAACTGCTGGCTATCGCTCAAGCGACTCGTGACCCGACCGCTGCCAGTTGGCTTCGGGAGTCCGCGATAGGCTACGAACGTCTTGCCAGGAACGACGCACAAGTTTCCAGAGAACGCCGACCCAGCGCCGCGTAGGGCGGACCCCAAACCAACATGGGTTTGCACTCGGCGTTCCGGGCACGGGCGAAAGCGATGAGATCATCGAGGTTCGCGCATTTAGGCACTTGCTGCATGCAGAAGTTCGGCGGAGGGCCCTTCCCCCCC
>Ga0066388_100001296_pt1 | contig 13817 bp, 12 predicted proteins | sample PanSoiMetaGPlot6_FD_64539 | JGI IMG/M metagenome (GOLD analysis project Ga0066388, IMG submission 64539) | Tropical forest soil microbial communities from Panama analyzed to predict greenhouse gas emissions - Panama Soil - Plot 6 (Hybrid Assembly) | ecosystem: Environmental > Terrestrial >... | reverse complement strand
GCCGCGTGGACCCACGACGAGTTCCCATTCCCCTCGTTCTTCGGCAACCGGCCGCTCGCGGTGGGCCCGGCGCGCGTGGCGCCGGAGTCGCTCGGCATCATCGGCGCCTCGCTGGTGCTCATGCTCGCGCTCGGCGCGTTGTTCCGCTGGACGCGCCTGGGCCGGGCGATGCGTGCGGTCGCGCAGAACCAGCGGGCGGCACGGCTCATGGGCATCAGCGTCGAGCAGGTCTACTCGTCGTCATGGGTGATCGCCTCAGTCGTCGGCGCGGTCGCCGGCGTCCTGGTCGCGCCGGTCATCTTCCTCTCGTCGAAGATGGGACTAGTCGCCATCAACGGATTCACCGCCGCCGTCCTCGGTGGCTTCGGCTCGATGCCGGGCGCAGTGGTCGGCGGGATGATGCTGGGGGTGCTCGAGAACCTGGCGCCCCTGTACCTGCCGACGTCGATCAAGCACTCCGTGCCGTTCCTGGTCATGATCACGATCCTGCTCGTGCGTCCGGGTGGGGTGCTGGGCCGCGTCGCGCGGCGGAAGGTCTGATGCGCGGGGCGGCCCTCGCGACCGGCGCCCTCGTGGTGATCGGCTGGCCGTGGGCCGCGCCGCGCTACTTCGTGTTCCTGGCCAGTCTCATCGCTATCAACGCGATCGTGGCGATCGGCCTCAACCTGCTCTCGGGCTATACCAACCAGCTCTCGTTCGGGCACGCGGGCTTCCTGGCGATCGGCGCCTACGCCTCGGCGATCCTCACCATCCGCGCCCCGGCGCTTCCGGTGGTCGCCACGCTCCTCGTCGCGGGGCTCGTCACCGCCCTGGTGGGGCTGGCACTGGGCGTGCCGTGCCTGCGCCTGGAAGGGCTCTACCTGGCGATGGCGACCCTCGCGTTCGGCTTCGTGGTCGTCGAGGCGATCCTGAACCTCGACTCGCTCACGCGCGGCAACGACGGCCTCCGCGTGCCGGCCGCGCATCTCGGGCCCTTCACCCTGGCCACAGCCACCGCCCGCTACTATCTGGTCGTGGCGGTGGCCGCGCTCCTGATCGTGGCCGCGGCCAACATCAGCCGCACGCGGACCGGACGGGCGCTCCTGGCCATCCGCGAGAGCGAGATCGCGGCGCAGGCGAGCGGGATCCATCTGGCCGCGTACAAGACGCTGGCCTTCGTCGTCTCGGCCTTCTACACCGGGGTAGCCGGCGGGCTGTTCGCGCTGGTCGTCGGTTTCCTCTCGCCCGACTCGTTCGACGTGTTCCTGTCGGTGGACTTCGTGGCGATGATCATCGTCGGCGGGCTCGGATCGATCCTCGGCTCGGTGGTGGGGGCCGCAGTCATCACGACCCTCAACGACTCGCTCGCCGGCTTTCAGAACTATCGACCGCTCATCTTCGGCGCGATCCTGGTAACGTCCATGCTGTTCATGCCGGGCGGCATCGCGCGCGCCCTGGGCAAGATGTTCTCGACAGGGGAGGATCGATGATCAGTCGCGCAAGCCTTCTGCTGGTGCTGGCTCTCGCGCTGGGCGCGCTGCCGGCCGCCGCCCAGATGCCGGGTGTCAGCGACACCGAGATCGTGATCGGTGGATCGAACTCGTTCTCGGGCCCGCTCGCCTTCACCGGCGAGCACATCACGAAGTACGGCGTCGATCTCTATTTCAAGGTGGTCAACGACGCCGGCGGGATCCACGGGCGCAAGGTTCGCACCATCTACTACGACGACGCCTACCGCCCTCAGGATGCCGTGGCGAACACCAAGAAGCTCGTCGAGCAGGACCGCGTCTTCGCGATCATCATCCCCCAGGGCTCGCCGCCGGTCGTCGCGACGCTCGACTACCTGGACGAGAACAAGGTCCCGATGCTCTTTCCGTATCAGAGCTCGCCGGTGACGCGGGGCAAGCGCTGGGTGCTGCAGGGGATGACCCTGAGCGATCGGTCGTCGAAGATGATGATCGACTACCTCGCGGGGCAGCGGAAGGTCAAGAAGTTCGCCGCGCTCTACCAGGACGACGAGTACGGCAAGTCGTTCCTCACCGCCTTCGAGAAGGACCTGGCGCGCCACGGTCTGAAGCTGGTCGCGGCCGAATCGGTCAAGCGCGGCGTCAACGATGTGAGCGCCCAGATCGCCAAGCTCCAGGCGGCGAAGCCCGAGGTGACGTTCCTCGTGCTGGTGCCCGGGCCGGGGGCGCAGGCGTTGAAGGAGCGCCAGAAGATCGGCTGGACCGACACGCTGATGGTCTCGACGGGCCCGCTGACCGACGAGCGCTACCTTGCGCTGGCCGGCGAGGCCGCCGAGGGTGTCGAGGGGCTCTCGCTCTGGCCCGATCCGGTCACCTCGGACCTTGCCGGCGTGAAGCTCTACAGGGAACACATGCAGAAGTACTACCCGAACACCGAGGTCAACCGCTACTCGCTCGCCGGCTACTTCGCGGCGATGCTCTTCACGGAAGGCGCCAAGCGCGCCGGCCGCAACCTGACGCGCGAGTCGCTGATCACGGCGCTCGAGTCGATCAAGGGCTGGGAGAGCGGCATCCTGCCGCCGATCACGATCGGGCCGGACCATGAGACCCAGAAGCAGGGGTTCTGGGTGCGCGTCGAGAAGGGGCGCTTCAAGCCGATGACGGACTGGCTCAAGTCCGAGTAGGACGGTGCTCGGCGTCGAGGATCTCTCGATCAGCTTCGGCGGCCTCGCGGCGCTGAGCGGGCTCGGGCTCGAGGTGCGGGAGCGAGAGATCTTCGCGCTGATCGGTCCCAACGGCGCCGGCAAGTCGACCGTCTTCAACGTGATCACCGGCCTCTACCGCCCCTCGCGCGGCCGGATAACGCTCGGCGACGACGACCTCCTGGCACTGGCGCCGCATCAGATCGCGCGGCGCGGCGTCGCGCGCACCTTCCAGAACACCGAGGTGTTCCGCCAGCTCACGGCCCTCGACAATGTGCTGATCGGCCGCCACACCCACCTGCGTGCCGGCGTGATCCGCGGCGCCTTGTGGCTGCCCGGCGTGGGGCGCGAGGAAGCGCGGGCGCGCGAGTCGGCATACGCGCTGCTGGCGCGGCTGGGGCTCGGCGACGTCGCCGGCGTGGAGGCGGGCAGCCTTCCGCTGGGCGCCCAGAAGCGGCTGGAGATCGCGCGCGCGCTCGCCTCGGAGCCGCGGCTGCTCCTGCTCGACGAGCCGGCTGGCGGGCTCAATCCGACGGAGACGCAGACCCTGATGGTCGTGATCCGGGGGCTCCGGGACGAGAGCGGACTGACGATCGTCGTGGTCGAGCACGACATGGAGCTCGTCATGGGCATCTCGGACCGCGTGGCCGTGCTCGACCACGGCCGCAAGATCGCCGAGGGCCGGCCCGGCGAGATCTCCCGCGACGCCGCCGTCGTCGAGGCGTACCTCGGCAGCGAGGACGAGGGCACGTGAGCGCCGTGCTCGAGCTCGACGACGTCAGCGTCACCTACGGCAAGCGCCGCGCGCTCGAGGGCGTGAGCCTCACCGTGACGCCCGGCGAGATCGTCACGCTGCTCGGCGCCAACGGCGCCGGCAAGTCGACGACGCTCCGCACGGTCTCCGGCCTGATTCGTCCGAGCCATGGACGCGTCTGCCACGAGGGCCGCGACATCACGCACGCCCCGGCCGATGCCATCGTCGCCGGCGGCGTCAGCCACGTGCCGGAGGGGCGCGAGATCTTCCCCGAGTTCACGGTGCACGAGAACCTCCTGGTCGGGGGCCACACCGTCGAGCGCTCGCGGATCGGCGAGCGCTTGGACTCGGTCTTCCGGCTGTTCCCGATTCTCCGCGAACGCCAGCTGCAGATGGCCGGGACATTGTCGGGCGGCGAGCAGCAGATGCTCGCGATCGGCCGGGCACTGATGACGCGGCCGCGGGTGCTCCTGCTCGACGAGCCCTCGCTGGGGCTGGCGCCGATGGTCGCGCGGGAGATTTTTCGCGTGATCCGGCGCATCAACGCCGACGGCGTCGCAGTCCTGGTCGTCGAGCAAAACGCGCGCCGGGCCCTGGCGCTGGCCTCGCGCGGCTACGTGCTCGAGACCGGGCGACTGGTCGCGTCGGGGACGAGCGCAGAGCTATCGGCGGATCCGCGCGTGCGTACCGCCTATCTCGGGCTCGACCGCATCCGCGCCGACGCCGGCTGACGAGCCGCCGCCGGTTGCAATGCCGGAAGTGAGTCAGACGGCCGCTCGCAAGGCGGGCGGCATTGTCGGTTCGCGGCCCCCACGCTAGACTCGGCCATCTCTCCATGACGATGTGGCAGCCCGAGCTCGAATCGCTCGACCGCGCGCCGCTCGAGCGGCTCGTCGTCGAGCGGATGTGTGCCACGCTCGCGCGCGTGCTGGCCGAGCCCGCGTGGGCGCGCCGCCTGCCCGGCGTGCGCGCCGAAGACATCACGCGGATCGAGGACTGGCGCAAGCTGCCCTTCCTCACGAAGGAGGAGCTGCGCGACGCCTACCCATACGGTCTGGCGTGCGCCCGCGCGTCGGGCTACCGGCGCATCCAGATGTCGAGCGGGACCACCGGCAATCCGATCCTGAATCCGTACACCGCCGCGGACGTCGCGCAATGGGGTGAGGTGATGGCGCGGTGCTACGTCGCTGCGGGCGTCGGCCGAGATGACGTCATCCAGATCACGCCGTCGTTCGGCCTGTTCACCGGAGGCTTCGGGTTCCACTACGGCGCCGAGCGGCTCGGCGCGATGGTGATTCCGACCGGCGCCGGTCGCACCGGGCTGCAGCTTCGGCTCATGCGCGATCTAAAAGCGACCGTCGTGACCGCGATCGCGACGTACCCGCTGCGGATGATCGAGGCCGCGCGCGAGGAGCGCTTCGATGTCGGCTCGCTCTCGCTGCGCGTCGGCCTCCTCGGCTCGGAGATGTGGTCCGACGAGCTCCGCGCGCGTATCGAGCGTGACCTCCGCATTCGCACCTTCGACCTCATCGGGATGACTGAGAGCGGCGGGCCGGGGCTCGGCATCGACTGCGCTGCTCGCGCCGGGATCCACGTGTGGGAGGATCACTATCATCCCGAGGTCGTCGATCCGGTGACGGGCGCCGTGGTGCCGGACGGTACCGATGGCGAGCTCGTCATCTCGACGCTCACGCGCGAGGGCCTGCCGCTGATCCGGTATCGCACCCACGACCTCACGCGCGTCGTCTCACGTGCCCGCTGCGACTGCGGGCGGACGTCGCTCAGGCTCGACCGGCTCCGCGGGCGGGTCGACGACATGGTCATCTACAAGGGGATCAACTTCTATCCGCGGCAGATCGAGATGACGCTCTTGCGGCACGCCGGCGTGAGCCACGAGTATCAGGTGGTGCTCGACACGGACGGAGGCGGCGAGCGAATGACGATCCACGTCGAGACCGATCCGGGATGCGACCCGTCGGTGGCGGCGCGCATCCGGCGCGAGCTCCAGGACGCGCTCGCGCTCAGCCCGGACGTTCGCCTGTGCGCCCTCGGCGCGATCGAGCGGGCGCAGGGCAAGGCGGTGCGCGTCGTCGATCGCCGGCCGCGATGAGCGGCGGGCTCCTGGCGGGCGTGACCGTGCTGAGCCTCGAGCAGGCCACGACCCTGCCGTTCCTCACCTACCGCCTCGCGTGCGACGGCGCCCGCGTGATCCGCGTCGAGAATGCCGAGCGCCCTGATCCCAACCGGTTCGTCGGCCGCGAGGTGCTGGCCGAGCCGGCGATGCGGAGCTACTTCCTGCCCAATAACTGCGGCAAGGAAGCCATCACCTTGAATCTCGGCCACCCTGAGGGCCAGGCGCTCCTGCGCGAGCTGATCGTGAAGCTTCCGGTCGACGTGTTCGCCTGCAACCAGCGGCCGCGGAGCTACGCCCGCCTGGGGATCGAGCCAAAGACGCTCGCCGTGATGAAGCCCGACCTGATCTGGCTCGGAATCACCGGCTTCGGTCCCGAGCACGACGAGGCGGCGTACGATCCAGTCCTGCAGGCCCGGAGCGGCTTCATGGAGCTGACCGGCGAGACGGACGGCTCGCCGCTGGTCTTCGGCCTGCCGATGGTCGATCTCGGCGCTGCCGAGCACGGCTACAGCGAGGTCATGAAGGCGCTCTATCGCCACGCCACGACCGGCGAGGGCGCGCGCATCGACGTCTCGATGCTGCGCAGTGCCGTCTCGTGGATGGTCGCGCCCGTCGCGCTCTCGAGCCTGGGCGAGCGCGTGACCCGCAAGGGCAACCGGCACCAGTTCTTCGCGCCGGTCGCGGTGCATCGTACGCGCGACGGCCATGTGTATCTGGCGATCGGCAACGACCAGCAGTGGGCGTCGCTGACGGCGCTCCCGAGCTTCCGCGGCCTCGCCCGACCCGAGTACGCGGCCAACGCCGGACGCATCGCCGACGTCGAGCGCCTCGATCGCGAGCTGGCCGCGTGCTTCGCCGGCCTCGGCAGCGACGAGGCGCTCGCGGCGCTGCGAGGTGCGGGCGTTCCCGTCTCCCGCGTGAGCACCGTGAACGAGGTGATGACCGACCGGCTCGTCGCCGAGCGCTTGATCGAGGTCACCGACTCGCGCTCCGGGCTCCGGATCGCGCTGCCGGCCCCGCCGGTAGGCGAGCCGCCGGCGCTCAGCTTTCCACCCCGGCTCGGCGAGCACAATGAGAAGATCTACAGCGAAGCGCTAGGCCTAGCGCGCGAGCAAGTCGCCGAGCTTCGGCGGCGACAGATCGTCTGAGGAGACGAGAGCCATGAACGACGCGTTCTATCTCACCGAGGAGCAGGGAATGATCCGCGATCTGGCGCGGAAGGTCGCCCGCGATCGGATCGCGCCGCACGCGGCGCACTACGACGAGACCGAGAGCTACCCGACCGAGTCGATGCGGGCGCTGGTCGAGTCCGGCCTCTTCGGCGTCTGGGTGCCGGAAGAGTACGGCGGGACCAACATGGGCTGCCTCGCGCTCTCGTTGGTGGCCGAGGAGCTCGGCTGGGCGTGCGCCGGCACGACGACGAACTTCGGCGCGCATCCGCTCGGCGGGCTGCCGATCCTCCTGGCCGGCACCGAGGAGCAGAAGAAGAAATATCTGCCGCGCCTGGCGAGCGGCGAGTTCATGGCGGCCTACTCGCTCTCCGAGCCGGGCTCCGGCTCCGACGCGGCCAGCCTCAGGACCACCGCCGTGCGAAAGGGCGATCACTACATCCTGAACGGGTCGAAGCAGTGGTGTTCGCACGGCGACCACGCCGACGTGCTCACGGTGTTCACGACGGTCGACCCGAGTAAGCGCGCCCGCGGCATCACGGCGTTCCTCATCGACAAGGGCATGCCCGGCTTCTCGGTCGGCAAGAAAGAGAAGAAGATGGGCATCCGCTGCTCGCCCACCGTCGCGCTCCATTTCACCGACTGCGCCGTCCCCGTCGATCAGCGGCTCGGCGAGGAGGGCGAAGGGTTCAAGATCGCGATGCGCACGCTCGACATGACGCGGCCCATGACGGGGGCGATGGCGGTCGGCATCGGCCAGGCGGCGCTCGACGCGGCAACCGCGTACGCCAAGGAGCGCCAGCAGTTCGGCCAGCCCATCGCCGCGTTCCAGGGCATCCAGTTCATGCTGGCCGACATGGCCATGCAGGTCCATGCGGCGCGCCTGATGGTCCATCACGCCGCGCGCCAGGTGGACGCGGGTATCCGCGGCAACACCTACGAGGCGTCGATGGCCAAGTGCTGGGCGGGGGACGCCGCCATGAAGGTGGCCACCGACGCCGTACAGATCTTCGGCGGCTACGGCTACACGCGCGAGTTCCCGGTCGAGCGGTACATGCGCGACGCGAAGATCATGCAGATCTACGAGGGCACGAACCAGATCCAGCGGATGATCATCGCCAAGGAGCTTCTCGGCGCGTGATGCGCACCGACGAATAGGAGATCCGAATGACGCGAACGACTCGTCGCACTTTTCTCACGACCACCGCCGGCGGCGCCGCCGTTCTCGGCTTCCCGCTGCCGCTGCGCGCCCAGGCCAAGACGTTCAAGATCGGCGCGATTCACCCGGTGACCGGCGCGCTCGCCGAGCCCGGGCAGGCGTGCCGGCTCGGCGCGCAGATGGCCGTCGACGCGATCAACGCGGCCGGGGGTATCAAAGGCAAGGGCGGGATCAAGCTCGAGCTGCTCCTCGGCGACACGCAGACCAAGCCCGAGAACGGGCGGGTCGAGGCCGAGCGGGTCGTGACGCAGGGAGCGCAGATGCTCCTGGGCTCCTTCGACTCGGGCAGCACCAACGCGATGGTGTCGGTCGCCCAGCAGCGGCGCGTGCCGTTCCTGATCGACATCGCCGCAGCCGATCCGATCACCGCGAATGTCGCGCAATCGGTCAAGGCCGGCCAGCAGAAGGTGCAGTACGTCTACCGTAATTTCCCGACGGGCTCGAGCTTCGGGCGCAGGGCCGTCCAGTACTTCATCGATATCTTCAAAGAGGCCAACGTGTCGCCGAAGCGTGTGGTGCTGATGTACTGCAACGACCTCTTCGGCCAGAACCAGGCGCGTGGCTTCCAGGCGGCGCACAAGGCCGCTAACCCCTCGTGGGACATCGTCGAGGTGATCCCGTGGCCGGAGCCGCCGACCGACCTCTCGACGGAGGTGTCCAAGGCGAAGGCGGCAAAGCCCGACATCATCGCGCCGATCACGCGCCCGGCCTCCGCGCTCCTGCTGTTCCCGGAGATCCGCAAGCAGCGGATCGAGATGATGGGCATCGTGGGCCCGGGCAGCCCCGGGATCTACGAGTCGGGCCAGATCGCGCAGCTCAAGGAAGATCTCGAGTACGTGCTGACGAGCGTGCCCTGGGCGAATTTCAAGAACCCCAAGACCACCGCGGTCGCGGAGGAATTCCGCAAGCGCTCGGGCGGCAAGACCTTCGACACCAACTCGGGGTACTCCTACGACGCTGTGTTCGTCATCGCGGACATCCTCGAACGAGCGAGCGCGCTCGACGACCCCGACGCGATCGTCGACGCGATGAAGAAGACCAACTACGGGGGCGGGCTGATGCAGTACGGCGGCCCCGTCGCCTTCAACGAGCTCGGTGACAACGCCAACGCGATTCCAACGATGATCCAGATCCTCAGCCAGAAGCCGGTGGCGGTCTGGCCTAAGGACGCTGCGGTACAGAAGTTCGTCTTCCCGCGTCCTCGCGCCTGATAACGCTCGGCGGCGGCCTGCGGAGGGCGGGCGGGGGAGGGGTCGGACGGACCACGAGGCACGCGTGCGCTTCCCCACTCGACTGGGCTCCATCCGAGCGCTTAACCCCGCCGTTCGCTTGGAGGGAACGGGTCCGCTCGACCTCCCCCGCCCACCCTCCACCGGCCGACACCGGTGCATCCGTCGTGACCAAACCAATCCGACTTCTGTCACCGGGGTGGCTTAGGCCGTGGATTTAACGCTTGTGGTGCAGGGGGTGGTGAGTGGGCTGCTGTTCGGGGGGGTGTATAGCCTCATGGCGGTGGGGCTCACGCTCATCTTCGGGGTGATGCGCGTCGTGAACTTCGCGCATGGGGACATGATGGTGTGGGGGATGTATCTCGCGTACGCGCTCGCGACGCGCGCGGGCGTCGATCCGTACGTGAGCTTCCTGGTGTGCGCGGCCGCGCTCTTCGCGCTGGGCCTCGGCGTGCAGCGGGGTCTCGTCGACCGCATCGTCGAGGCGCCGCACGAGATGCAGATCCTCCTGATGCTCGGCGTCGCGCTGGTGCTCGAGAACGTCGCCCTGCTGGCGTTCGGGCCCGAGCCCACGCGCGTCCGATCGCCGCTGGCCTCGGCCACCCTGTGGCTCGGCCCCGTGTTCGTCGACGTGGCGCGGCTCGTGACGTTCCTGGTCGCCCTCGCGCTCACGACGGCGCTCTGGGCGTTTCTGTTCCGGACCGATCTCGGGCGTACGATCCGCGCGGCCGCTGACAACACGTACGGCGCGCTCGTCATCGGCACCGATGTGCGGCGCGTGTACGCGGTGGCCTTCGGCGTGGGCGCCGCCTGTGTGGGCGCGGCCGGCGCGCTCGTCTCGCCGATCCTCCCGTTCCAGCCGCCGACCGGTCTCTCGCTGTCGGTGGCCTCGTTCAACATCGTGATCATCGGCGGCATGGGCAGCCTTCTCGGCGCGTTCGTCGGCGGGCTCCTCGTGTCGCTCGCCGAGTCGCTTGGCGCGGTGTTCCTCAAGCCGTCGCTCAAGGAGCTGTTCAGCTTCTCGCTCCTGATCGTCATCTTGATATTCCGGCCGGCCGGTCTGTTCGGGCGCCGCTCCGCATGAGGTGGGCCCTCGCCGGAGCCGTCGTGGTCCTGCTGGCCTTACCGGCGGTGCTGAGCCCGTACGCGCTGACTCTGTTCATCCTGATCTTCTTCTACGGATTCCTCGGTCAGTCCTGGAACATCGTGGGGGGCTACGCGGGCCAGCTCTCGGCCGGGCACGCGGTTTTCGTCGGCGTCGGCGGCTACACGGCGACGATGCTGTCGATCGAGCTGGGGCTGACGCCGTGGGTCGGTATGCTGATCGGCGGCGTGCTCGCGGCGCTGCTCGGCGCGATCATCGGCTATCTCGGCTTCCGCTTCGGGCTGCGGGGCTTCTACTTCGTGCTGCTCACGGTCGCGTTCGCCGAGATCTGCCGCGTCGCCGTCTCGAACATCGACGCCCTCGGCGGCCCGCTCGGCCTGTACATCACGTTCACGGGCGATCCCCGCCAGTTCCAGTTCCAGGACGGGCGCGCCTACTACTACATCGCGCTGGCGCTGCTGCTGATCGCCACCGGGACCGCCTGGGCGATCGAGCGCCGCCGTTTCGGTGTCTACCTGGCCGCGATCCGCGAAGACGAGTCGGCGGCCCAGGCGCTCGGCGTGAACGCGCTCAAGTACAAGATGTTGGCGATGATCGTGTCGTCCTTTCTCACGGGGCTCGGCGGGACGTTCTACGCGTTTTATCTCTTCTCGCTGCAGCCGAACACGCTCTTCGGGATCCCGCTGTCGGTCGAGATCATCATCCGGCCGATCGTGGGCGGCGCCGGCACGCTCCTCGGGCCGATCCTGGGTTCGTTCATCCTGACGCCGCTGGCCGAGATCTCCCGGCTTTACCTCGGGCAGGGAGGCCATCACGGCGCGCACCTGATCGCCTACGGCGTGCTCCTGATCGCCGTGGTGCTCTTCCTGCCCGAGGGCGCGTACCCGCGCCTCAGGCGCGCGTTGGCGCGGCGCGCGGGGGAGGCGCGGTGAGCCTACTCGCCGCGCGCGGCCTCACCAAGCGCTTCGGCGGCCTGCAGGCCGTGGCCGGGCTCGACCTCGAGGTCGGCCGGGGTGAGATGCTCGGGCTCATCGGCCCCAACGGTGCCGGCAAGACGACGGTCTTCAATCTCCTCTCGGGATTCCTGGTACCGGACGCCGGCGATATCGTCCTCGACGGCCGCTCGATCGTGGGGCTGCCGCCGCACGCCATCTGCCGGCTCGGTCTGGCACGCACGTTTCAGATCGTGCGGCCGTTCCCGCGCATGACCGTGCTCGAGAACGTTCACGTCGGTGCACTCGCCCGTTACCCGCGGGCGCCCGAGGCGCTCGCGCGCGCGCGCGACGTGGTGGCGCAGGTCGGCCTCGACGCCCGCGCTCTCGTCCTGGCCGGCGCCCTGACCCTGGCCGATCGCAAGCGGCTCGAGCTCGCGCGGGCGCTTGCGACCGGCCCGGCGATGCTCCTGCTCGACGAGGTGATGGCCGGGCTGAACCCGACGGAGATCGAGACGATCATCCGGCTGATCCGCGCGATCCACGAATCGGGCGTGTCGATTCTGTTGATCGAGCACAACATGCGGGCGGTGATGACGCTCTCCCAGCGGATCGTCGTGCTGAGTTTCGGTGAGCGCATCGCCGAGGGCGCGCCGGCCGAGATCGCGAACCATCCGAAGGTGGTCGAAGCCTACCTGGGCGACGAGTATGTCCGCGCTGCTCCGGCTTGACGGTGTCGAGGCCGGCTACGGCGATCTGACCGCGATCGCCGGCGTCTCGCTCGAGGTGCGGCCGGGCGAGGCGGTCGCGCTGATCGGCGGCAACGGCGCCGGCAAGACGACCACCCTGCGCGCGATCAGCGGGCTCTTGCCGGTCCGGGCCGGGCGGATCGAGTTCGAGGGCGCGCGCCTCGATGGGCTCCGCTCGGCCCAGATCGTCGCGCGCGGCATCGCGCACGTGCCGGAGGGCCGCCAGCTCTTTCCCACGCTGACGGTGCGCGACAACCTCGAGCTCGGCGCGCGGGCGGCGGACCGCGCGCGGCGCACGGACGGGCTCGATCTCGTCTTCGCCCTTTTCCCGCGGCTGCGCGAGCGCGAGCGGCAGCTGGCCGGAACCCTCTCGGGCGGCGAGCAGCAGATGTGCGCGATCGGGCGCGGGCTCATGGCGCGGCCACGCCTGCTCTTGCTCGACGAGCCGAGCCTGGGGCTGGCGCCGGTGATGGTGAAGCTCATCTTCGAGACGCTCCAGCGCGTCAACGACGCCGGCACCACGATCATGCTCGTCGAGCAGAACGTCCCGCGCGCGCTTCAGCTCTCGCACCGGGGCTACGTGCTCGAGAACGGGCGCCTCACGCTCGAGGGCACGCGGGCCGCGTTGCTCGCGAGCTCCCACGTCAAGCAGGCCTACCTCGGGCTCTGAGGCGCCGGCCCCGAAAGGGCGGCGCCCGCTTGACAAGGACGCGGCGGGCGCGCTATGTATTAGGTCCTCCTAATATGGAGAAGACGGTGAACCGAATCTCAGCACTCGCGCGGCACGAATCCGCGGCCCCGGTTGTGCCTGACGACGGCGGCGGCGACGAGCGCGCGCCCCTCCGTCGCGTGGAGAGTGCCAGGCTCTTCGAGAGCGGACGCGAGGTGATCATCGTGCATCGAGCCCAGGAATACCGTCTGCGTATCACGAAGTCGGACAAGCTCATCCTCACGAAGTAGCCGGCCCGCTTCGCGCCGCCGCGGCCAGAGCCAGCCATCTATCCGGGCCCGAGCCTGCACCGCATCAACCCGGTCACGGGCGGCGCGAGGCTCGCGTCGGCTCCGCGGCTGAGCGGACGCCTGACGAGCCCGAGATGCGATACTCTGTGGAGCCCTAGGAGGGGAAGGGTCGCTATGACGAGCCCGATCATCACCGAGGCGACGAGGGTTCTCGTCGACCGGCGCGATCTCACCCGCATCGAGGCCGCCGGCGCGATGGAAGCCATCATGTCGGGCACGGCCACCGATGCGCAAATCGCCGCGTTCCTGACCGCGCTCCGGATGAAGGGCGAGACGGTCGAGGAGCTGATCGGCTTCGCGCAGGTCATGCGCTCGAAGGTCGCCCGCGTTCACACGCGTGCCGAGGAGACGGCGGCGCTCACGGGCACCGACCGCGAGATGCTCGTCGACACCTGCGGCACCGGCGGTGACGCGTCCGGCACGTTCAACATCTCGACCGCGACCGCGTTCGTGGTGGCGGGCGCCGGGCTCAGGGTGGCCAAGCACGGCAACCGCTCGATGTCGGGGCTCAGCGGCGCCTCGCTCTGCGGCTCGGCCGACGTCGTCGAGACGCTCGGCGTCAACCTCCAGCTTTCTCCGGAGCAAGTCGGCCGCTGCGTGGCCGAGGTCGGCATCGGCTTTCTGTACGCGCCGCTACTCCACACGGCGATGAAGCACGTGATGACGGCGCGGCGCGAGGTGGGGATACGGACCGTCTTCAATCTCCTCGGTCCGCTGACCAATCCGGCCGGCGCGAACGCCCAGGTGATCGGGGTGGCCTCGGCGGCGCTCACGGAACCGCTCGCTCGGGTGCTGGCCGAGCTCGGCACGTACCGCGCCTTCGTGGTTCACGGGGCCGACGGCCTCGACGAGATCTCGA
>Ga0066388_100001295_pt1 | contig 13823 bp, 10 predicted proteins | sample PanSoiMetaGPlot6_FD_64539 | JGI IMG/M metagenome (GOLD analysis project Ga0066388, IMG submission 64539) | Tropical forest soil microbial communities from Panama analyzed to predict greenhouse gas emissions - Panama Soil - Plot 6 (Hybrid Assembly) | ecosystem: Environmental > Terrestrial >... | reverse complement strand
GTTGTACGGCGAGGAGCTCGGGCCCCAGGCGCAGCACCTCGGCAACTTTCCCCAGGCCTTCACACACCTGGCCCTCATCAGCGCCGCCTTCGATCTCGACCGGCGGCTCTCGGCTGCCGGCCACGCCGGATGATCGCACAGGCGACGCACCGCCGAGTCCCCGCCGTTCCGAATCACGCGCCGGATTCGACGCCTTCAGCGAAGTCGCGCAGAGCCTGGCTGTGGGCCCGGTGGGCAATCTCATGCCCCAGCATCATCATGAGTGCGAGCGGCCATTCGATGATCTCAATTGCCGCCATCACGGCAAGGCCCGCATACCAGCCAAGGCGGGGATGCGGGCGCCGGGTCACCCTTCGCGAAGCCCGCGTCGACGTGTTGCGTCGTTGAGTTGCTGTCCGGTGTCGCGTTCGCCGGCGTTTCGTCTCGACCCCATTGATTGCGTTCATCTCACCTCGCCTGTCTCCCTCCCAACGGCACGCCGGTCACGGGCTCCGGCACTTCGTGGGGTGCCTCAGTTTCCGTACGCGGACCGCCCCGTTTGCGTGCCCCGACGGAAGGCCGTCGCTCGTCGTCGAGAGAGTATCCGAAGCCAAGCCCGAACACGAAAATCACGAACCCGATCGCGCCGATCGCGAAGAGCGTGTCCCCCGGCACCCGCATCCAGCGCAGGGTTTGCATGAGGCCCTGGCCGAGGAACTCGCTGCTGCGCGCATACCAGTAGCCGTGCTTGACCGAAGCCACGGTCTGCAGAAGTCCGACGGGGAGCAGGCTCAGCACGATCATCGCCATGAGGCCTGCGTTCATCGCCCAGAAGGAGAACCCGAGCAGCCCTTCCTTCCACTCGCGTTCGGCCTGGAGGGCCCGCAGGCACATCAGCGCGAGACCCAGGCCCAGCATGCCGTAGACGCCGAAGAACGCGGCGTGGGCATGCACCGGTGTCGTGTTGAGGCCTTGCATGTAGAAGAGGGCGATCGGTGGGTTGATCATGAAGCCGAAGATTCCGGCTCCGACCAGATTCCAGAAGCCCACTGCGATGAAGAAGTAGATGGGCCAGCGATACTTGCGTGCCCACTCCGTCCGGCGGGAGATCTTCAGATCCTTCATCGCCTGGTAACCGATCAGCACCAGGGGCACCACTTCGAGGGCGCTCAGTGTCGCGCCCCAGGCGAGGGCCGCTGTCGGTGTGCCCGAGAAATACAGGTGGTGATTGGTCCCGATGATGCCACCGGCGAGGTAAAGGACCGCGGCGAGCAAGGACGCCTGAGCCGCGAGCCCTGCGGAGAGCAGCCCGAGGCGTGCAAAGAGAAACGCGATGACGGTGGTGGCGAACACCTCGAAGAAACCTTCGACCCAGAGGTGCACCACCCACCAGCGCCAGTACTCCACCATGCTGATGTGCGTGTGCCGGCCGTACATGAGGCCGGCGCCATAGAACAGGGCGATGGCGCCGGCGGAGAGGCCGAACATGAACACGAGATGCCGACGTTCCCCTGTCTCGGCCAGGGCGGGTCGGATGACCCTTAGCATGAGAGCGAGCCAGATCAGCAGGCCGAGGAACAGAGCGCCCTGCCACACCCTCCCGAGGTCCAGGTACTCCCAGCCTTGATGTCCCCAGTAGAAGGCCGCCGCATCGGACAGCTGGCCATGGATGCTCAAGTACTGGCCCGCCAGCGAGCCGACGACGACCAGGACCAGAGCGCCGAAGAGCACGTTCACGCCCAGCCGCTGTCCCTTCGGCTCGACGCCGCCGACCAGCGGACCGATGAAGAGCCCGGCGGCCAGCCACGAGGTGGCGATCCAGAAGAGCCCAAGCTGCACATGCCATGTCCGCACCAGGCTGTACGGCAGCCACCGAGACAGCGGGATTCCGTAGAAGCCGTCCCCTTCCACACCGTAGTGTGCGACAACGCCGCCAGCCACGATTTGCACCAGGAAGAGCGCGGCCACGATGACGAAGTACTTCATGACGGCGCGCTGCGAAGGCGTGGCGCTCAAGCCGACCAGCGGGTCGCGGGCGGGTGCTGCTTCGAGAGGCGGCGGCGCGGGCATCGCCGCGTAGAACCAGACGATCGCGCCGATACCTCCCAGGAGCAGCAGGATGCTCACTCCGGTCCACATGATCGCCTCGCCGGTTGGAACGTTGCCGATCAGCGGCTCGTGCGGCCAGTTGCTCGTGTAGGAAACGACTTCGCCCGGGCGGTAGGCGGCTGACGCCCAGGCGGTCCAGAAGAAGAAGGTGGAGAGCTGCCGGAGACGTTCAGGATCGCTGACCGTCCCGGGCGGGATCGCGTATTCGGGCTTGCCGTCGCGGAACACCGCCGCGAAGTGCTTCTGGTTCGCCTCGAACGCACGTGCACGGAAGGGCTCGACTGTCAGCGTTCCCGTGGCCGGATCGTAGCGGTTGGCGCGCAACGCCAGACGCAGCCGTTCGCGCAACGCCGCCTGTGGCTCCGGTCCCAGCTCGGCGTAGGGCCGGGCCTGTTCGGACCGAGCCCAGTCGTCGAGGATCAGCTCGCACTCGCGATGGAGCCAGTCGGCCGTCCAGTCGGGCGCCACGTAGCTGCCGTGACCCCAGATGGAGCCCACCTCCATCCCGCCCAGCGTCTGCCAGACGGCCTGGCCGCGGCGGACGGATCCATCGGGTACGACGACCCGACCGTCAGTCGTGACGATGCGCTCCGGAATGGGAGGCATGAACTGGTAGATGCGGCTACCGATCCAGCCCAAGACGGTGAAGCCGAAGACCAACACGATCGCCAACATGATCCAGAGTCGTTTCACGCCCGCCTCCTTCGTGCTTCGCAGTCGGCGTCGTTCACGCGGAGCTGCACGGCGTCATCCACGCCCTGAGCTCGGGAGTGGCCGAGGTGAAGCGCACACGCGCGAGTCCCGGTGTGGCCGGGGTGGCGTCGACGACTTTGCCGTAGATTTCCCCGGCCGGATTGCCAATGTAGGTCGTGGTGAACAGCTCGGTCAGACGCCGGCAGGCGTTCCCGTCGCCTTCCTCCGCCGCGCCGAGCCACGCATCGAACGACTCGGGCACGGCGAGCCGCGCGCGCCGTCGCTGAAGCAGTCCCCGATGACGATCGAGCAGCTCGATGCCGGTCAGACGCAACGCCAGCCATCGCGCTCGCTCGAACTGCTCGTCCGTCAGCGGCGCGCACACCGTCATCGTCTCCCCTTCGTCATCCGTGCTCGCCGACGGGCGCGTTACTGATGACGCCTTCCCGTTCACCGACACGGACTCAGCCAGCCGGTTCCGGATGAAAAGCCTGGCGCGGTGCACTCGCATTTTGGCCGTGACGACGGTGAGGCCCAAGGCCTCGGCAACCTCGGCACTCGAACAGCCCTCGACGTCCCGGAGGCTGAGGGCCGCGCAATAGTGGGCGTCGGGCCTTCTGGGGGGCGCTGTTGACGACGATCCGATAGAACCACGATCCGAAGGCGGACTCGCCGCGGAACGCATCGATACTGCGGATCGCGCTACACAGCGCATCCTGGACGACTTCCTCTGCGTCCTCGGCGTTGGCCCTGATGCCGACGGCCAGACGGTAAGCCCGAGCCTGGTATGTCATGACGAGACATTCCGCGGCGCCCGCGTCGCGGCGCCGCAGGGATTCCACGAGCTCACCATCGCGGTCGTCTCGTCCGATCGGCATCATACTCACGCTCTTTCGTGCCTTTCGAGGTTTCCGGCCGCCCGGAGCCGATCCACCCGTCACCGGCCGCCGTTCTCGGCGGCGATCCAACGGCGCACGTACTCGGGGCAGTTGATGATCTCGGTACCATCTATTTCAGCGCCCGCGAGAAACCGCACCGCCTCACGATCGACGAGCGTGATGTCCTTCAGGTCGAGAACGATGCGATTGTCCGACACGGTCGCGAGCAGCTCTTGCAACCGCTGCGCGTGCTCGACGTCGAGCACTCCGCTGAGGACGAAAACGCTTGCGCCGTCCCGTGTGGACTGGTTGATTCTATAGGTCACGTTGCGTGCTCCGTCCGTCCCACGAGGGATCGGCATCGAACCGGTAGCGAACTATCGATCGTGAGGTCATCCGCGCTCTCTCGCGCGCTCGGTTCGAACAGCAAGCGGGAGGCCAATTGCTAAGCCGTTGCATGCTCCCCGGGTTTTTTACGAACGGCCGCAAAACGAGCACCGTGTCCCAGACGAGTAGGAGACGGACACGGACGTGGTTCTCACGATGTCACTGTCGCGCGGTCACGCTCTTCGCTTCGGTGACGAATGCGGACCAGCCGAATTACGATGGTCACGATGGCGGCGGTCGACCAGCCGAACGCGAGCATGCCGCAGGCGGCTTCCTGTGGTCCGAGCAGGCGCCACTGTGGAGACATGACGATGTCGCCGTACCCCAGCGTCGTGTAATTGACCGCTGAGTGGTAGAAGGCCTGCGCAAACATCTCGAACTCCCCGACCGTCACAAAGACTACGGCCCAGACGGTCATTTGCGCGAGGTGTCCCGTCCACAAGATCATGATCAGCATCACGGTCGCCAGGCCGTTGCGCCAGACGCTCGTACCGACCGCTCGCCGCGCCAGCAGCGCGCCAACCGCTTGAAAGCTCAGCGCCGTGGCCAGCCCCTGCACGACCAGCGCGCTCAGCGTCAGGCCGATACCGATCAGCACGGCGGTCATCGACTTGCCGGGCTAGGGTGCTTGCGGCTGGCCGACTGACACGAGATCCCAGGACACGACTCGGCCGCGATAGCTGACCGATCCCGGGATCGGCTGGACGGCGAAGAAGGTCGCTCCGCCCGCCGGCAGGTCGCCCACCGCCCAGGCGAGCGTCCGGCCCGCCGAACGGTTGTCGGCGTTAAGACCCTCGACCTCTATGCGTACGTTGGTCACGCGGTACGGAGCTTGGCTGCGGACCTCCCCGCTGATCCTCGACCTGACGCCTTCGGGCGATGGCGGCAAGCTGACGCGGAACCAGCGGGCCGAGAGTTCGTCGTCGCTCCATGCCGATCCTGCCGTCGAAAGCACAGCAAGCTGCATGAGCAACACCAGCCCGAGCGTGGTCACGGTTCGCAAGCCACGTCTTCCCATGCTGAACAGACCAAAGCAACCCGCCGGCCAACCGTAAGTATTTGCTGCGCCTCGCAAAAGGCGCTTGCGTTCACGAAATTCTTACGAGGGTTCGCGAAAAGCTGACGAAAGCCCAGCCGTGCTGAACCGCCGCTTGCCGCACCGTGCACGCCGGTCTTGCCCGGGCTACCACTTTTCAGGAGATCGCCGAACGGTTAGTACACGCGCGTTTGCACTGTGTTCGAGCGCGTCTCAGGACGGCCGTCGGCCGCCATTCCCGAATCGAGCCGTTTGGACCAGGGCGCTTTGCGGCAACGACGGCACGTCATTTGCCGCTGGGGAGAGGTGCGGGAGGGTCCGGCGGACCCGCTGGGGCCCTGCACATCCGACATTGCGGGATCGTGAGATGCAGGCGACGACATTCGACTTCGAGAGACCAGACGGAATCGTGCTCTTCGTGTATCGCTGGCTCCCGAATGGGTCAGCGAAGGCGGTGGTGCAGATCGCCCATGGGTGGGGCGAGCACGTCGGCCGCTACGCGAGGGTAGCGGAAGCCCTCTGCCAGGAGGGCTACGCCGTGTATGCGAACGACCATCGCGGACACGGGCGTACCGCGAGAACACCGGCCGAGCTTGGCTTCTTCGCCGAGCGCGATGGATGGAACCACTGCGTCGGAGACCTCTGGCAGCTGCACCAGTACATTGCGGCGTCTCATCGCGGCACGCCGATCGTGATGCTCGGTCACTCGATGGGCTCGTTCATGACTCAGCAATTCATCAGCGAGCACGGCGACGCCCTCGCCGGCGCTGTGTTATCAGGCTCGAACGGCGCGCCGCCCGCAAGTTTCAGGGTCGGGCTCTTGCTTGCCCGCTTGGAGCGTCTGCGCTTGGGCCAGCGCGGCAACAGCCCGCTCATGAAGCGATTGGTCTTTGGAGCCTTCAACAAGCCGTTCGAGCCGGCCCGCACACCGTTCGACTGGCTCTCACGCGATTCCGACGAGGTCGATCGATACATCGCCGATCCGCTGTGTGGTGGCTTCGTGTCGACGGCGCAGCTCTATATCGACATCCTGAGCGCGCTACCGGATGTGACCCAGCCCTCGCGCCAGGCCCGCGTACCCAAAGAGCTTCCGATCTACGTCTTCGGAGGCACCCGCGATCCGGTCGGCAGCAATATCGAACAGCTCCTCGAGGCCTATCGGACGGCAGGTATCAGGAACCTGCAGCACCACTTCTATCGGAACGGTCGCCATGAGAGCCTCAACGAGGTCAACCGTGACGAGGTGACGCGCAATCTCATCCGCTGGCTGAACTCGGTCGTCGCGCATGACCGCTCGTCGACGGCAGCCGTCCGATGATTCCGATGCAGACCTCGAGAACCTTTGCTCCGGTCTCGACCCCGGTACGACTCGTCGGAGCGACGCGACGAGGAGACGACGACGTCACGGTGGATGGAATGTGGCGCCGCTGCTGTTTGCAAGCCCTCCTCGATCATGACCGGCGCAGGAAGCCGGTCGACAACGTCATCGCCGCGCGACGCACGCCGACGCGTGCTGGGTCGCGTGTGAGGGAAACATGGGCGCCGATGCGATCACGCTCGTAGCCGCACTCGTCGAGGTCTCAAACATCGACACCATGTATCGCGACCTCTATCTCGGACGCGCGCAGACGCTCCTGAGCCCGGTGATGTCGCTCGAGGACTTCCACCGCGTCGAGCAAGACCGGCAGCTGCTGGCGCAGCTGCCGCTCGCGGTCGCGCGGTCCCTCGAGAAGGGAGACTGGTCTCAGGTCAAGGAGCTGAGCCTGCGCACCGAAGCGCTCAAGAGCGCGGTCGAGGTCAGTGGGCAGGCCACGCGGCTCGACATCGCCCGGGCCGTGTACGCCGTTGCCGACGTCAGGCTCGATCCCTTCTGTCACAGCCTGCAGCCGTTCACACGGGTCTCGAGCCGGGATCTCCCGGGCCTGCGGAACCGAGTGGTGGAGCAGCTCACGACGCTCGAGCAATCGGATGTGCCGTGGAAGGATTTCTACGCGGCGCGGCGGGCCGTCTTCCAGACCCGCGCCCCCATCGCCTCCGAGCCGGCTCCGGATGGTGGGGCCGCCGGCACCTCGGCGGAAAGTGTTCGAGAGGCCGCCTCCCAAGCCCTGAAGGCCGGCGATATGAAGCGCCTGGCCCAACTGGCCGAGCTAGGGCTGGCCGGGGCGCCCGCCGCGGGTGAGCCGGGACACGCAGCGGCGCCCGGGGCGGCTCGGGCGCCTCAACACACCAGCCGGGATCTCGCCGCCTCCTGGTCGAGCGATACCCTCGCGCACGCGCAGCAGCTCGGTCTGTCCGCTCAGCACCTCCCGCCTCGAGCCGATCTCGCCGAGCTGGTCCGGTACGCGTGGAGCCCCGTCGCCGACGAGTCGCAGCGAACCGATATCAAGCGGCTCGTCCTGCCGTCGGGATCGCCTGACGGCCTCCGTGATCGGGTGGAAGTGCTCATGATCCACCCGCTCGTGAACTCCGGTGGGGCACGGCACCTGCCTGCACTCGTCGCCGAGGACGTGCTCGTCGAAGACTTTCCCGATCCCACGGAAGGGAAACCGCTGCCGGCATCGCCGTTACTCGCCGCCCTGGAGCTTCCCGGCCGCCCCGGGCTGACGCGCGAATCGATCGAGCACGCGTTGCTCACGCACGGCGCGCGCGTCCTCGAGAAAGAGCTCGGTCTGGACCCGCGAGTGTTCCGTCTCGTCTGTATCCCGTCGGATGTCCATCTTCGGCTCGGCGAGGCCCAGGGCTGGGGGCGACAGCCTTGCTGGACTCACTTCGACGGGTACCTCATCAGGATGGTCGAGGGCCGGCCGCGCCTTCAGGCGCTCGTCGGTGGCGACGTGAGGTACGGCGGTCTGAACGACCTCTTGGGTGTCGGCCGTGACTACAACTCGGACCGACTGATCGCGCGGTTCGCAGTGGTGCAGCGGGAACGAATGGTCGCATGGTGAGCCCGTCCACGCTGGTCGTGGCTCGAGTAACGGAGGAGAACTCATGGCAGAGCTGATGACGCAGGTGCAGCCGACGGCAGCGGAGGCCAAGACGGTCTCGACCGCAGAGCGGGTCACGAGCGACGAGCTTCGGAAGATCGACGCGTACTGGCGGGCCTGCACGTACCTGGCCGCCGGCATGATCTATTTGCGTAGCAATCCGCTCCTCCGGACGCCGTTGAAGTCCGAGCACGTCAAGCAGCGCCTCCTGGGTCACTGGGGAACGAGCCCGGGCCTGAGCTTCACATACGTTCACCTCAACCGCCTGATCAACAAGTACGACCTCGACGCCATCTTCCTTGCCGGTCCCGGCCACGGCGCCCCGGGTGTGCTGGCGCCGGTCTATCTCGAAGGCACCTACTCCGAGGTGTACCCGAACAAGAGCGAAGACGAAGAAGGGATGACCGAGTTCTTCAAGGAATTCTCGTTTCCTGGAGGCATCGGCAGCCACTGCACGCCCGAGACGCCGGGCTCCATCCATGAAGGCGGCGAGCTCGGCTACAGCATTTCCCACGCGTTCGGTGCGGCGTTCGACAACCCCGATCTGCTGGTCGCGGTGATGGTAGGCGACGGCGAAGCGGAGACCGGACCGCTCGCGACGTCGTGGCACTCGAACAAGTTCCTGAATCCGATCCGCGACGGTGCCGTGCTGCCGATCCTGCATCTCAACGGCTACAAGATCAACAACCCCACGCTGCTCTCGCGAATCTCGCACGAGGAGCTGCGCGACCTATTCAAAGGCTACGGGTGGACGCCCTATTTCGTCGAGGGCGACGATCCCAAGACGATGCACCAGCAGATGGCCGCCACCTTGGAGGACTGCGTGCTGGAGATTCGAAGGATCCAGCAGCAGGCCCGCACCGGCGGCAAGGCCGCCCGCGCGCGCTGGCCGATGATCGTGCTGCGCAGCCCCAAGGGCTGGACGGGCCCCAAGGAGGTGGACGGGCACAAGGTCGAAGGCTTCTGGCGCGCCCACCAGGTGCCGCTCGCAGGCGTCCACGAAAATCCAGCGCACTTGAAGCAGCTCGAAGACTGGCTGCGCAGCTACCGGTCCGAGGAGCTGTTCGACGACAAGGGGCGGCTGATTCCGGAGCTCAAGGCCCTCGCGCCGAAGGGCGCGCGGCGCATGAGCGCCAACCCGCACGCCAACGGCGGGCTGGTGCGCAAAGCCCTTCGCACGCCGGATTTCCGCGACTACGCCGTCAAGGTCGACAAGCCGGGACAAACGAAGGCCGAGAACACGCGGCCCCTGGGTCGCTTCCTGCGCGACATGATGCGCCGGAACATGACGAACTTCCGCGTCTTCGGCCCCGACGAGACCACCTCCAACAAGCTCGACGCGATCTACGAGGCGAGCCAGAAACTGTGGCTCGCGGATTATCGTCCGGAAGACGCCGACGGCGGTGAGCTGTCAGCCGACGGCCGTGTGCTCGAGATGCTCTCCGAGCACACGCTCGAAGGGTTCTACGAAGGCTATCTGCTCAGCGGTCGCCACGGCTTCTTCTCCACGTACGAGGCCTTCGCCCACATCATCGGCTCGATGTTCAACCAGCACGCCAAGTGGCTCGCGGTCTCCCGCGAGCTGCCGTGGCGGGCGCCGGTGTCCTCGCTGAATCTGTTGATCACCTCGACCGTATGGCGGCAGGATCACAACGGCTTCACGCATCAGGATCCCGGGTTCATCGACCTCGTATTGAACAAGAGCGCCGACGTGTGCCGCATCTACATGCCGCCCGATGCGAACACTCTGCTCTCCGTCGCCGACCACTGCTTGCGGAGCACGAACTACATCAACGTGATCGTGTCGGACAAGCAGCAGCATCTGCAATACATGACGATGGAGCAAGCGATCGAGCACTGCACCAAGGGCCTCAGCATCTGGCCGCAGGCCAGCAACGATCAGGACTCGGAGCCCGACGTGGTGATGGCGACGGCCGGCGACATCCCGACCAAGGAGGCGCTGGCGGCGGTCGCGATGCTGCGCGAGAGCTTTCCCGATCTCAAGATCCGCTTCATCAACGTCGTCGATCTCTTGAAGCTCACGCCGTCCACGGAGCACCCGCACGGCCTGTCGGACCGCGACTTCGACAGCCTGTTCACCACGGACAAGCCGATCATCTTCAACTTCCACGGCTATCCCTGGCTGATCCATCGGCTGACCTATCGGCGAACCAATCACAAGAACCTGCACGTGCGCGGCTACAAAGAGAAGGGCAACATCAACACGCCGCTCGATCTGGCCATTCGCAACCAGATCGACCGCTTCAGCCTCGCGATCGATGTCATCGATCGCGTCCCGCGCTTGCGGGTCGCGGGCGCGCACGTCAAGGAGAAGCTACGCAACATCCAGATCGATTGCCAGAGCTACGCCTACGAGCACGGGATCGACAAGCCCGAGATCGATCAGTGGACGTGGCCATAGATCGAAGTCGCAATTACGTCGCTCTTGCCATCCTGATGATCCTCGGCTGGGCGGCCGCCGCCCATGCCGAGGACCCCGCGCAGCCTTCCTCCAGTCCGGCCGAGACCCCCGTGCAGCCTTCCACCGCCTCGGCCGGCTCGCGCACTCTGGCCGACACGCCCTTCCGGCTCGTTCTCCCCCAGGGGCACTTGTTCGGGGACTGGGCCGGCGCCCGACCCTGGCTCGAAGAGCGCGGGATCACGCCGACAGTGACGTTCGTCATGGACGCCCTCGGCAATCCGACGGGCGGCATGCAACAGGGCTTCAGGCAAGCCAGTAACCTGGGCGTCGACCTGCAGTTCGATCTGCAGAAGCTGGTCGGGCTCACCGGCGGGCTATTCGAGGTCTCGTTCTCGGAGCGCTTCGGCTCCAGCCTTTCGAGGGAGGACATCGGCAACGTCTTCACTGTGCAACAGGTCTTCGGGGGCCAGACGTATCGACTCGTGGATGTCGCCTACCAGCAGCGACTGCTCGACGACCGCGTCGAATTCCGGGTCGGCCGGATCGCGGCCGGCGATGATTTTCTGGTCTCGCCCTACAGCTACGTCTTCGTCCAGAACGGCTTTGACGGAAATCCGGTCGGCATCTTCTTCAACGCCCCGGGCATGACCGCCTATCCAAACGCCACGTGGGGCGGTCTCGCAAAAGTGAGACCCATCGAACGGCTGTATGTGATGGGTGGTCTCTACAACGGCGACGTCTCCATCCGTGCCAACAACCGTCACGGCGCGGACTGGTCGATGGACGGGCCGCTCTTCGCCATTGGCGAGGTCGGCTACCAGGTCAACGGTCTTCCAGGCGACACGGGCCTGATCGGCAACTACAAAGCGGGCTTCTGGTACGACGACCACCAGTACGTAGACTTCACGACAGTCGCGCGGGGCGGTACCCCCGACATGCCCCGGGGTAACTGGGGCCTGTATGGGCTGTTCGACCAGGTGCTCGTGCGGTTCGGTGGGCCTGGCAGCAACCGCGGTTTCGGTGTTACCGGCTCCCTGCTCGTCTCTCCCGATCAATCCGTCAGCCTCATGCCGTTCTTCACAACCGCCGGTGCCGTCATCCGCGGCGCCTTCGCGTCGCGGCCGACGGATGTCGCCGGCCTCGGCATCGTGTACGGACACTTCAGCAACGACCTGCAAGACTCGCAGCGGCGTGCGCAGCAGCTGGGCTCGCCGGTCGGCATCCAGCGATACGAGATTGCGCTCGAGCTGACCTATCGGTTTCGGTTCTATCGGGATTCGTTCTTCTTCCAGCCCGACCTCCAGTACATCATCCGGCCTGGAGGCACCGGCCGCATTGCCGACGCCTTCGTGGCCGGATTTCAGGTGGGGATCAACTTTTGAGACGTACACCGCTGTCTACGAAGAAGGAGCGTCGGCCATGACCACTGGCGCATTGCAGACCCCTGGCAAGACCACGATGGCTCAGGCCACGACGGAGAGCTCGACCTATGTCGTCGCGCTCAGCTCGGTTGCGGCCATCGGCGGTTTTCTCTTCGGGTTCGACAGCGGTGTCATCAATGGAGCCGTCGACGCCCTGGCGCACGCGTTCGGCACCCGTGCCGCGACGACGGGCTTTGCCGTTGCATCCGTGCTGCTCGGCTGTGCTGTTGGCGCCTTCGTCGCGGGAACCGTGGCGGATCGTTACGGCCGGCGCCCGACGATGCTCCTGAACGGTGTGCTCTTTCTCATCAGCGCGCTCGCCAGCGGCGTCGCGAGCTCGGCCGCCGCCTTCATCGCCTCGCGGCTCGTCGGAGGTCTGGCCATCGGTGGCGCGAGCGTGCTGGCGCCGATGTACATCTCGGAGGTCGCCCCGTCGCACCTGCGCGGCCGGCTCGGCTCGCTCCAGCAGATGGCCATTGTCACGGGACTGTTCGGCGCGTTCCTGAGCAACGACATCCTCGTCAGGCTCGCCGGCGGTGCCGGCGCGGTTCTTTGGCTGGGTGCGCCGGCGTGGCGCTGGATGTTCTGGATGGAGGTGCTGCCGTCGATCGCGTTTCTCGCGGGCGTGCTGTTGATCCCCGAGTCACCGCGCTTCCTGGTTGCCCACGGTCGGCGGAACGACGCCCGCGAGATCTTCGCTCGGATCGGCGGCAACGCGGACGCACTGGTGCGGCAGGTGGAACAAAGCCTGCGCGGTGAGCACCGGCCGCGCCTGTCTGACTTGTTCGTACAGGGCACCCGTCGGTTCGCCCCGGTGGTCCTGGTCGGCATGGGGCTGGCGGTCTTCCAGCAGCTCGTCGGTATCAACATCATCTTCTACTACGGTGAGGTGCTGTGGAAGTCGGCCGGGGCGACGGAACAGTGGGCCCTGCGTATCAATCTCCTCACTGGCCTCGTGAACATCCTGGCCACGACACCCGCCATCGCGCTGATCGACCGCGTCGGCCGCAAACCGCTACTGTTCGCGGGGTCGGCGGGGATGGCGGTCACCCTGGCGGTCATGGCGATCGTGTTCGCCACGTCGAGAGTCGGTCTCGAAGGGACGCCGGTGCTCGGTCACGCGGCTGCAGTGACGGGCCTGGCGGCGGCCAACCTCTATATCGTTGCCTTCGCCATGTCGTGGGGGCCTGTGATGTGGGTATTGCTCGGCGAGATGTTCCCCAACCAGATGCGCGGCGCGGCGCTGGCCGTGTCCGGCGCCACCAACTGGGTGGCCAACTTCGCCGTCACTGTCACGTTCCTGCCATTGTTGAATGCGGTCGGTCTCAGCGGCGCGTACGCGCTCTACTCCTTCGCCGCCGTGCTCTCTTTGCCCTTCGTGTGGGGTCTCGTGCGGGAGACACGCGGCAAGACGCTGGAGCAAATGTAGAACGGTGGATGTGCTGGTTCAGCGGGAAATGGAGAGTTGGCGCGCCCCGTTCGCGAGTATACCGCCATTTTTGGGAGCCGGTTCTGCACGTAGTAGCGGCTGGCCGAAGGAGCAGCCACTGAAGCGCGAAAAGGAGATCTTACGAGAGCCGCCGGCGCCGGCATGTCCTGAAAACGCCGGGCCGGCGCTGTTCCCCTAGCCTAAGCTCGAAAGGACACATCGCATGAGTACTACATCAACCGAACCAACGACCCAACGTATGAGCGCAATGTACAAAGCAATTCAAGTCACGAAGCCCCGCGAATTCGAGACCGTAATGAAATCGCTGGTTGATCCCGATCCCGGTCAAGTGAGGATTCGGGTGGAGGCCTGTGGTGTTTGCCACTCCGACGCTGGTACGGTCGAGGGGTCCTTTCCCATCGACTGGCCTCGCGTCCCGGGCCATGAGGTCGTCGGACGGATAGATGCCGTCGGCGCTGGTGTTC
>Ga0066388_100001294_pt1 | contig 13829 bp, 12 predicted proteins | sample PanSoiMetaGPlot6_FD_64539 | JGI IMG/M metagenome (GOLD analysis project Ga0066388, IMG submission 64539) | Tropical forest soil microbial communities from Panama analyzed to predict greenhouse gas emissions - Panama Soil - Plot 6 (Hybrid Assembly) | ecosystem: Environmental > Terrestrial >... | reverse complement strand
CGCAACGTGTTAGCCTTTAAGTCTTCCATTAGCCGTGACCAGCCGAAAAGCCGATGTCCAGCCACCAAGATTTCGGGAAGGCCGACGCTTGCGCTCTCGTCAAGCAATTACGGCGCGGGAGCATCACGCCGCACCAGCTGCTCGACGCGGTCGAAGCTCGTATCGCTGCGGTCGATGGCAAGGTCAATGCATTACCGACGCGATGCTTTGACCGTGCGCGCGCCAATGCCGACCGGCTCATGCGCCGGCCGCCGGCTGAGCGCGGCTTGCTCGCCGGTCTGCCAATCCCGATTAAGGACCTCACCGCAGTTGCGGGCGTGCGCACCACGCAGGGTTCGCCGATCTATGCCGATCATGTGCCGAGCAGTTCCGACATCTTGGTGGAGCGATTGGAAAGCAATGGCGCCATCGTCTACGCCAAGTCGAATACCTCCGAATTCGGCGCCGGCGCCAATACATTCAACGAGGTGTTCGGCGCCACCCGCAATCCCTGGGACCTGTCGCGTTCAGCCGCGGGCTCCTCCGGAGGTGCTGCCGCGGCGCTGGCGGCCGGCACGGCCTGGGTCGCACATGGTAGCGACATGGCCGGCTCGTTGCGTAATCCTGCTAGCTTTTGTGGCGTGGTCGGGTTGCGACCGAGCATCGGACGGGTTGCTCGCACGCTGGCGGCGAAGATTGACCGTACGCTCAGTGTGCAGGGGCCGATGGCGCGCAATGTCGCGGACCTCGCACTGCTGCTTGATGCTATGACCGGCGAGCATCCGGCCGATCCATTGTCGCTGCCAGCGCCCGCCCAGTCGTTCTTTAACGCGCTACACGCAAGTCCTCGTCCACACCGCGTCGCCTACTCGGCAACACTCGGTATTTCGCCAGTTGATCCGGAAGTCGCGAGGATTACACGCGCGGCGGCCGAACGATTGGCCGAAGCTGGCATGGTCGTCGAGGAGGCCCAGCCCAATCTCAGCGAAGCACACGAATGCTTCCAGATACTGCGCGCCTACGATTACGTGATCAGCAAGGCGGCGCTGCTGCGCCGCGAGCGAGACTTGCTGAAACCAGAGATCATCTGGAACATCGAGAAGGGCTTGAAGCTCTCGCTCGAAGACCTCGAACGGGCCGAGGCGCAACGGGTCGCGATTTCGGCGCGTGTGCTCGAATTCTTTAAGAATTACGATCTTCTGTTGACTCCGGCGACCATCGTGGCGGCCTTCCCAGTCGACCAGCGCTACCTTGTCGAGTGCGCTGGCACGACATTTAATAATTATTTTGAGTGGTTAGCAATTGCGTATGCGATTACGCTGGCTTGCTGCCCGGCGCTTTCGCTTCCGTGTGGCTTCACCACCGAGGGCCTACCGGTCGGGTTGCAAATCGTGGCACCGCCACGCGCAGAGGCAAGCATCCTCGCCGGCGCGAAACTTCTGGAGGATATACTCGGCTTGAGTCAGCTGACGCCCATCGAGCCGCGCACCACGGCAAAGCACGAGGCGAAGATTGCGTGACGAGGTTTCACTTTGCTCCCACCCACGAGTCACGGGCGCGAGTGCAGATACCGCCTGCCACCTGATGGCCTTTCCAGGCCGCGTCCTCTGTTTTTGAAGCGCAGACGCAATGTCCGCTATTGGCCCGAAGCGGACATGCTGTTTTGTACTACATATGTCCGCTTTTGACATTGCGGCAATTCGGCGCTTTCAGAATCGTAGTTTAAGACTCTACGATCCCTTTTTGATTGGGGAAAGCAATGAGGCGGCGCGATTTCATCAAAGCGGTTGCGGGATTGGCGGGCGCTTGGCCGTTCACGGCTCAAGCGCAACAGCCAGGGATGCCGGTAGTCGGCTTTCTTGACCCTACTTCATTCGACCAATACGCGCCTTTTGTGGGGGCATTCCGCAGAGGACTTGGCGAGGTCGGCTTCATCGAAGGCCGCAACGTAGCGATCGAATTTCGTTGGGCCGAAGGTCAATACGCGCGGCTGCCGGAGATGGCTACTGAGTTGGTGCGGCATAAGGTGGCCGTCATGGTTGCGACCGGCATCACGGCGGCACGCGCGGCCAAAGCGGCGACTTCCACGACACCAATCGTTTTCAATACCGGAGGCGATCCAATCAAGTTTGGTCTCGTCGCCAGCTTCAGCAGGCCAGGTCAGAATGTGACAGGCGTTGCATCCTTAGGCAAAGTTCTCGTGGCGAAACAGTTAGAAGTATTGCATGAGCTCGTCCCTCGCGTTGACGCAATTGCTTTTCTCGTAAACCCTAACAACGCCGTCGCAGAACTCGACACAAGCGATGTGCAAGCGGCTGCGAACACACTGGGAAAGAAGCTGGTTGTCGTCAAAGCCGGGACAAAGGATGACATCAACAAAGCTTTCGCCGCCATTGTTGAACGACGCAGCGGAGCGCTCGTGGTTCAGACCGATCCGTTTTTTCTAGGCCAACGTGATCAGATCGTGGCGCTCGCTGCCCGCCACGCTGTTCCCGCGATTTATTATTTAAGAGACTATCCGGCTGCAGGCGGCCTGGTGAGTTACGGCACCAGTCTTTCCGACGCGCTGCGGCTGGTCGGCAACTATACCGGTCGCATTCTCAAAGGTGAGAAGCCGGCTGACCTGCCGGTCCAACAGTCGGTGAAGACCGAGTTTGTAATCAATCTCAAGACTGCAAAGGCTCTTGGGCTTAACGTACCGCTTGGCCTCTTAAATGCAGCCGACGAGGTGATCGAATAGCACGGCCAATGTCCGCTTTTGGCGCGAAGCGGACATTCCTGTTTGCACCGCGAATGTCCGCTTTCGGGGGTAAAGCGGACATGGGCTGGTGCAGTGCATGTCCGCTTCTGACCCAAAGCAGACAATCTCCACGCGGCAAGATTTCTGTATGGGATCGGGCACGAATGGCCCTGAGTAACCATGGGGCCTACGCCGGGTTCTTGCCGCGCCTTACTGCCGACCCTGTTGCACTCAACGATAGTACCAACCGCCCGGCCGACGGGCAGGTCGAGGGCTCCAGCCGCGCTGAAAAAAGAACCCGAAGCCGTCGTCGTTCCGGAAATTGTCGCTCGCAACGAAAGAATCGGTCGAAGGCTCGCGCGTTATGAAGCCACCCTGGGGCTGATTGCTCAGCACCGCGACAAACTCGGTGCGATAATTGGTCTCGGCGCTCAGCGGCTCGTCCGAGACGACGATCGAGGATCGCGGCGATGCGGTCGGCCCGATGCGATTAAGCACGTCCTGCGGGATAGTGATGCGGTCGAGCGCATCCTTGGCGTCGTCCGCGTCGTCGATCGTGACTGCCGTCCAGCGCAGGCCGGCGTCCTTGCGCGCCATCGCGGTGAACACGTGCGTGCCGATCGGTTTCTCGGGATTGCGGATCGTGACCCGAACCTCAATGGTCGCATCGAATACCTCGCCGCCCCCGTCCGGCGCCGGCTTATGCGTGTTGCGTCGCACGTAAAGCCTCTGCGTCGCGCGGCTGATGTAGATCGAGACCGGTTCGAGCGCGAGTTTCGCCTCGCTCGCTGCCTTGGCGGCGGCGGCCTTCTTGGTCTCAGCCGCCTTGGCGGCGTCCTTTGCAACGCTAGCGGCGTCGAGCTTCGACTTCGCGTCGGCCTTGGCGGTGTCGAGCTGCGTCACCGCTTCCGTGGCCTTGGCCGCAGCCTTCTGCTTCCGGTCCTCGGCCTGCGCCTTGGCTTGATCCGTCTTTGCAGCGGCAAGCGCTTTATCGGCGGACTTGAACTCGGCGTCAGCGGTTCTCTTGAGCGATTCCAGCTTGCGCAGCGACGATGTAAGTGATGCCACCTCGCGCGCCGCTGTCGCGGCGGCATTCTTCGTCTCGGCGGCCGCCTTGGCGGTCTCCGCGGCCTCGCGAGCGAGCGTCTCGGCATGCGCCGGAGCAGCCGCGATGGCCTCCGTGTTCGGCGTGAATAGCGCCGGGTGGGAAAACTCGACCGGAGCCGCGTCGTCCGGCGAGATGATCACCCGCATCCCGATCCGCGTCTTGTTGAACAGCTTCTCCGCAAAACCGAAGGGCATGCGTATGCAGCCGTGCGAGGCCGCATATCCGGGCAGCGGCCCGCCGTGCAGTGCGAGGCCGTTCCAGGTGATTCGCTGCATGTTCGGCATCCAGGCATCGTCATACATGGTCGAGTGGTGGTCCTTGTCCTTCTCGATGACGGCGAAGACGCCGGCTGGCGTCTCGCGTTCCTTGACGCCGGTCGATACCGGTGCGCGAAGGATCCATCCCTCGGCGTCGTAGAAAGTGACTTGCTGGGTCTTGATCGACACGATCGCCATGATCGGCTCGCCTGCCGCGCGCGGTGCCGTCTCCTCTTTGGGTGGCGCGGGGCGCGATTGCCTGGGCGCCGCGTTGGCGGTCAGCGCCGTCAGTGCGGCCATCGCCGCGAGCATCACTATGGCGGCAGGCCCCCAGCGCCGCATAGCCACGGTAGATTGCGCCGTCGTAAATCGATTCACCATCTTATGCCCGGTTGGAATGCGTGTCCGCGTTTGCGTTGATCGAGGGTCCAATCGCGATGTCTGGATAACCAACAGCCAACACCATAGGTCGTCAATTCGTTCCTGGGGATTATCGCTCGTTCGGTGGGCAATTCTCTCATATACGACAGCGAGTGTACGAACGGAGGGTGGCTCGCGGCTGGAATTGGCACCAAGCGGACAGACATTAACAGTGCACAGTCTCAATTCTTCGTAATCGCTACTGAATAGTGCGAATACAGGTTGTCAACGCGTTGTTGCCACATGCCCACAAACGCGCCGGAGGTTAGCTTATCAACTGATTTCCAAACGTGTTTGATAGCGGGAAGTGTATTGCGCCAGATAGCTTTTTTGCACCATCGTTCACCTTTTTCTTTACCTTCTTCGGTGGCACACATGGATTTCCAGGCAATGCGCTTCGGATGGCTAACGTGTTCTGCGGCCCCCTGCCATCCTTGTTGATGAATCAAGTACAGATCACTGAAAGTCGGTTTTCTGCCGGTCTCGAACTCAAAGAGTAGAGCCTCCGCAGCAAATTTGTAAGCGCCGGCAATGGCATTGTCGCGCGGATCGGTAATGTTTCCCGAACCGTATTCTTTGAACTCATAATTGCTGAGCTGGTATAGCCCAATATATGATCCAGTACGTTGCTTCGGATTAAAGCCGGACTCGATTTTAGCCACGGCTTTCATAAAATTGAAATCCAGACCGAAAGCATCAGAGGCGCGTCTGATCTCCTCAACAGGCGTTCCAACTGGAAGGCCTTTCATCGTCTCTAAAACAGTATCAGCTGGCTTCTCGTCAGGTGGAATTTCAGAAAAAATGTAATAAGCGAGATATAAAAAGTTCCGTTTGGTACGCGCCGCATCAGCGGAACGATCCTGAACCAAGTCTTCCGTTCTTGCTTGTTGTTCGAGCAGAGCACCGAAGGCTGCTTCTAATCGAGCTTGCTCTTTTTCAAAGGTATCGGAGTCAGTTTCCTGCTTGGGTAAGACCAATAGCCCATGCTGGACAGGCAATGCGGAGGTCGCGAAGTCGCTCGACAGTGCTGAACCGACTTCCACCTCGGCCGCGCCTTCGGGTGAAGCGGGGCTCATCGTCTTAGAAATAATCTGGTAAGCCGCGGCAATTGAGAATGCGACTACAAGACAGGCAAATTGCAAGGATCGCATTTTTCGCAAATCGTCCCCTTACCGCGAAAGTTTATACACGAATGTCTGTAGCAGGTCCGCAACATGTTACCGCCGTCTTCGGGCAGTATGGGGACATGCCTAATGCGCACGCGACGTCGCTGACCCTCGTCGATCTAGCCCCAATCGCGGAACACGGCCTAAAGCCGCCAAGTCCTGCTATCACCCTTAGGGCCTAGGATTCAACGATTTTCGCAACAATTAAGGGCGCACTCATGTCCGCTATTGGTCCAAAGCGGACATGGACTGGTGCAGTGCAAATGTCCGTAAGCGGACATGGCGAGTGCAGTGCGGAATGTCTGCTTTTGACCCAAAGCGCAATCTGAACAGGCAAGGCCCGTAGGTTTTACCCCAGCGGGGGTGCAACGGACGATTAGGGGACCTTTCGATCCATCTCGGGTCGCAGGACAACACTTTCCTGAGCCGTTGCTTCGTTGCGTGAGCCGATGAATACGGCGGGTTGGCCGCAGAGGACATAAGCGCAGCGCCACCGCGTCTCGAAATCCGCTATCGCAGTCGCCGCTTATAACGCAGTCGCCGCTTATAACGATGTCCGCTTTCGGGGGTAAAGCGGACATGCCGATTGCGCTGCAAAATGTCTGCTTGTGACCCGGCATTCAGCCCTTCAAGCGAACAAGCTGACCCGATACGATAGCGTTGAGGCTCGGGGGCTATGAAACGACGAGGTTTCATCAAACTTGCACGCGGAGCGAGCCCTGCGGTTTGTTTGACGGCGGTCTTAAGCGTGGGGCGATGAAACGACATGGCGAGAAGATATAACCGGGTAGCCGTCGTTGAGCGCTTGCGTGCGGAAATTGACGGTGGCCGACCGATTTACGACGCTCTGTGTGGTTCTGGAATTACCGCCAAGATGGCGGCACGTGGTGGGGCCGATTTGATCACCACTCATTGCCTTGCCTATTTCCGTATGCAGGGCATGAGTTCGATGGCCGGCTATCTGCCCATCTGCGACGCCAACGCGCTCACTCTCGAACTGGGTGAGCGCGTGCTCGTCAACGTGGTGCGCGAATGCGCACTGGTGGCCGGCTTGCTCTGCGTCGATCCGACACGCGACATGACTCGCTTTCTCGAAAGGATTCAGGAAACTGGATACGATGGCGTAATGAATTGTCCCACCGTGGTTCTGATCGACGGCAAGTTTCGCAGCGATTTAGAAGAAACCGGCATGGGATTCGCCCGTGAGGTTGAAGTCCTCGGGACCGCGTCGCGCATGGGGCTGTTCACAAAGGCGTTCTGCACCTCGCCCGAGGAAGCTCTCGCCATGGCGGAGGTTGGCGTCGACAATATCATCGTGCATTTCGGAAACAGTTCGGGTGGCACGATTGGCTCGAAAACGGTGCTTGCGGAAGATGCCGCGCGAAAGCGCGCTGGTGCCGTGCTCGATGCGTTATCCGGCAAGTTCTCAGACCGGGTCGTCACTTGTCACGGTGGTGCTATCGAGACGCCGGCTGATTTCGAGCGTTTTCTTAAGCTTGAGCCGCGTCTGAACGGATACGTTGGCGGCTCCTCTGCCGAACGCTTCCCGATTGAGACATCCGTGGTTGAAGCGGCGCGGCAATTCAAAAGTGTCAAACTTCCGATGGCAAGCTAACGTACATTAAATTGCATTGGCCTAGTACCGGAGAACGGCTGGTGAGGCTGTCGTGAGTAAATCGAGACCGACGGTTGCCGTCCTGGCGACTATGAACACCAAGAGCAAAGAAGCTCGCTTTGTCGCACACGCGCTTGCGCATGTGGGGGTGACGCCGTGGATCATCGATTTGTCCTTGAAGACACACAATGTTGGCGGCGCCGATATGACGGGCGCGAGTGTGGTTTCTGCGGCCGGCGCATCATGGCAAATGCTGAACGAACAATCGCGCCAGGACGCCGCCACGGTGATGATCGAAGGTGGCAGCAAGATACTGATTGAGCAATTCTTGAAGGGCGAGATAGCCGGCGCCATCGGGCTCGGTGGAGCGAATGGAACTAATCTCGTCTGCTCGATCCTGCGGGCAATACCCTACCTCGTGCCCAAGGTAATGATCAGCACGGTGGCTGGCACGGCGGCCGTGCAATGGTACGTCGCCGAGAGCGATATCGCCATGTATCCCTCGATCGGCGACGTTTCGCTCAACCGGATCACTAAGTCAGTGATGGAGGATGCCGCGCTCGCGGTGGCGGCGGCGGTCAAGAAGCGCGTCACGAAAAAACAAACCAAAATAAGGAAGGCACCGCTGGTCGCCGTCTCTTCGTTTGGCGGCACTGCCGCCTGTGTTGTTCGTGTGACCGAATGCCTCGAATCCTTGGGCTATGAAGTCATCCTGTTCCACGCCTCCGGCGCCGGCGGCAAATCACTCGAACGCCTGGCAGGGTCGGGCGAACTCATTGGTGTCATCGACGTGACAACGCATGAACTCACAGATCTTCTCGTCGACGGTGTATATTCCGCAGGCAATGGTCGGCTAACCGCCGCAGGCGCAGCCGGTCTGCCCCAAGTAATTGTGCCGGGGGCGATCGACCACGCCAATTTTTGGGTGGGTCATGTGCCGGAGAAATATCAAGACCGTGAATTTTTTCGGTACAACGCGCAAAATTTGCTTATGCGGACCAATGCCGAGGAGTTCAAGAAACTGGGCTCAGAAATCGGCAACCGACTCAATGCGGCCAAGGGGCCGGTGCGCGTTCTCGTGCCAACCGAGGGCTTCAGTGAACACACCAAGCGCCGCGCACACGATCTCGCGGGCAACGACAAGGGTCCGTGGAAGCGCCCGGAAGAGTATCAACTTTTCATGGACTCTCTGAAAAAGCAGCTGAAGGTCGCGCCTGTCGAGGAATTCGCGCTACATGTCAACGACACCCTGTTTGCCGATGCCTGCGTGAATGCATTTGTTGAAATCGCAAAGACTTAATCCGAAGACAATGACACGTAGCACCGATTTCAATCGTCTCGAGATACCCATCAAGCGTCATCAAACTGATGTGCTGATTGTCGGCGGCGGAGCAGCCGGCACGATGGCTGCGTTTGAATGTGCCGAGGCTGACGTTGCCATTATCCAGGTCACAAAGGGTCGTGCTACCAGCGGTACGACGACGGTGGCACGCGGAGGCTTCGCGGCCGCCATGGGCAGGGATGACAGCCCCGAGCTTCATCTCCAGGATATTCTCGAGCACGGTGGCGAGCTGATCGAGCCTGAGCTGGCGCGCAAATGGGTCCAAGACATCATTGATGTAGTGCGCGATCTCGAATCCTGGGGGGCGGAATTTGTAAGAGGAGGGGACGGGCAACTTGATCTCAAAGCGTTTCCCAGTCACTCCAGAAATCGGGCCTGTCATCACTACGACACCACCGGCAACATGATTACGAAGGTGCTATCAAAAAAGTTGCGCGCTGACGCACGCATTGAAAAGCATTCGATAACAGCAGTCATTGATCTTATCAAACGGGATGGCCGCGTTGTCGGCGCCTGGGGCGTGGATTACGAGCACGGCTCGCTCGTCATCTATCAGGCGCAGCAAATAATTTTGTGCACCGGCGGTGGGAGCGGACTTTTTTATGTCAACGACAATCCGCCGCAAGTTACGGGTGACGGCTACGTGCTCGGCTTTCGTGCCGGCGTGCCGTTAATTGGCATTGAGATGATCGACTTTCAGGCGATGTGCTGCTCGCCAAAGGAACTTTTCGGCTTTGCACCGCATCCTACCGGCTTCATTAATGCCGGCGCAGTGTTCAGAAACAGAGAAGGCGAGGAATTTCTCAAGCGCTATTTTCCAAAAACGGCAGAACAGTCGACCCGTTCGGAAGTCATCCTGGCCATGGCCAAGGAAATCCACGCTGGCCGCGCTGGATTGACGGGTGGAATTTTCATGGATGCCACCAAGGTTCCGATGGATGTCATCCAGAAGCAGATTCCGCACGTCTACAAAACGTGCCTGCATCGGCATATCGACATCACGAAGACGCCGCTTGAGGTGGCGCCGGGAAGCCATACGTGGCTCGGTGGTCTCAAAATCGACGTTGATGGGAAAACCCCAGTCGAAGGCCTCTTCGCCGCCGGCGAGACGGCTGGTGGCATCCATGGCGGCAACCGTATTGGCGGATCAGCGTTGTCGGCGTCGCTGGTCTATGGCCGACGTGCGGGTCGGAAGGCGGCAGCGCTTGTCAAAAACAACAGGATAGATCTAACCAAAACGGAAGATGGTGCCATCCCCGAATCCGAACGTGCCTGGATTGCAGGCTTGATGAGCCGCCATAGTGGTCCCCTGCAGTCTGACGTGCGCACGGCTTGCTGCTTACTGGCGCACAATAAATTGGGCCCGATCCGTGAAGAGCGAACGCTTAGGGAAGCGCTCATGGAGTATGAGCGTATCGAGCGAGAAGACGTGCCTGCCATGCGGCTCGACGATAAGGCGCGCGACTCAGACAAGGTGCGCGGTGAGGAATTGGAGAGCGCGCTGTCCGTGCGCAATCTCGCATTGCTTGGGCGTATCCTCGCAATGGCCTCTCTCGAGCGCACCGAAAGCCGGGGCGCGCACTTTCGGCTCGACTATCCGAAGACCGACGACGAACGTTGGCGACTAACCACACGTGTCCAATTGGGTGCGAATGGTACACTTGCGTTTTTCACTGACCCGCTGAAGAAACTGGTCACTGTTAGTGCGCACAGCGAACCAATGGTTAGCAAGTAGCCAACGGTGGTCTGCCGGGCAGGAAAACGTGCGCAAGCGGGAGGCCCTTAACGGACGGGCTCTCTGCAAATGTCTGCTTTTGACCCAAGCGGAGATAAGGTGCTCCCTTAACGAGCCTCACTTGAACCGCTACGATGCTCCATCCCTAGCCTCGGGGGCTGCATGAGACGGCGAGAGTTCATAGTATTGCTCGGGGGTGCGGCGGCGTGCCCAGCCGCTGCTATTGCACAGCAGAATAACAAGAAATTGATCGGTTTTATTACCGGATTCAATGACAAAGAAATGATGCCGCAGTTTGCGACGTTTCGCGCGCGGCTGCAGGAGCTAGGCTGGATCGAAGGTCAAAACATTGTTTTTGATATTAGAACCGCGAGCGGGGACTACGAAAAGTTGGAAACCGAAGCAGGCAGCTTGGTCGCCGCCTCGCCCGATGTCATTGTTGCCATGGGAACACCAGCGCTCACTGCTGCAAGACAACGTACCAGAACCATACCAGTAGTGTTCAGTCAGGTTTCTGACCCTGTTGGCCAGCGATTGGTCGAAAGTCTCGCGCGTCCCGGCGGCAATATCACAGGCTTGGCCAACTTCGAATTCGCCTCCGCGACCAAGTGGATCGAGTTGCTGCCGGAGCTCGATTCCAAAGTTTCGCACGTAACGCTCATAACAAATCCTGCCAACGAAAATACCGCGCAATTTGTGAAGGCTATTACGGCAGCTGGGAATAGCATAAAGGTTGCGGTTCGTGTTGCGTCGGTCCGGGATGGCGCGGACATTCAAGACGCAATAGAGAATACCAGCAAACGATCCGGCGGTAGCCTGATCATCTTTCCGGATAGCTTGCTGATAAACAATCGCGAGCTGATCGTCGAACTAGCGGCGCGTCATCGGCTGCCCGCGGTGTATCCCTTTCGAATGTTTCCGGATGTTGGCGGGCTCTTATCGTACGGACCGAATTTTCCAGCCATCTTTCGTCGGACGGCCGAATACGTGGATAAGATTCTCAAGGGCACCAAGCCCGCAGACCTGCCAGTTGAGCAGCCAAGAACATTGGAATTGGTGTTAAATCTCAAAAGTGCCAAAGCGCTGGGCCTTACGGTGCCTCCGTCTTTGCTATCCCGCGCCGACGAGGTGATCGAATAGGTTCGTGTCGCTTTTGGCCCAAAGCGGACATGCGCTTGAGCGCTGCAAATGCGCGCTTTCGGGGGTGAAGCGGACATTCAGCACTTTCACTGAACCAACACAGCCCATTAAGATGGTTGGGTCGAGACTCGAAATGTCCGCTGACTAAATTCACTAACTCGCTGAGCCAAATCAACACCTGCACGGCGGCTTTGTGGTCTTCTACTTTCGAAAAAATTGGAGGATTGCCATGAAGGCCAGCGACATCATGACGCCGAGTGTCATCTCGGCCGATCCTGACGCGACGGTGCTTCAGGCGGCGCGTTTCATGCTTCAACACCACATCAGCGGCCTGCCGGTGATCGACAAGACCGGGAATCTCGTTGGAATTCTGTCCGAAGGCGATTTTTTACGTCGTCGGGAAACTGGCACCGAGCGCAAGCGCTCGCGCTGGCTCGAGTTCTTGATGGGGCCTGGCAGAATGGCGGCTGAATATACCCATACGCACGGCAGTAAAGTTTCCGAGGTGATGACCACGGACGTGCAGACCGTTAACGAAGACGCGCCGATCGAGAAAATTGTGGAGTTGATGGAAAAGCACCGCATAAAGCGCGTGCCGGTTCTCAACGGCAACAAGGTCGTCGGCATTGTAACGCGCTCCAATCTCATGCACGCGATGGTCAGTCTGGCGCGTGCCGAGCCAAGGGCGGCGAAGGATGACGCAACTATTCGCCAAAAGCTCCTGACGGAAATAAAGAAGGAGAAATGGGCGCCGGCGGCCATGATCAACGTCGTGGTGCATGATGGCGTCGTCGAATTGTGGGGCGCGATTATTGACGAACGCCAGCGTGAGGCGCTGAAGGTGGCAGCCGAAAACATCCCAGGCGTTAAAGACGTGAAAGATCACTTGGCATGGTTCGAAGGCACGGGAGACATTGTGAGCGGCTGAACGAAACATGGTTTGAGAAGCCGGCGGACCTCCCGGTGCAGACGCCGAACAAGTACGAACTGGCAATCAATCTAAAGACGGCAAAAGCGCTTGGCCTCGCGCGCGCCGACAAAGTCATCGAATAATCGCGGTGTCCGCTTCTGACCCAAAGCGGACATCGCGGCGATGCAGACCGGCTATTGACCGTTCGATAAATAGGGAATGGTTCCCGCCAAATCAGTGTCGTCGATCAGTTGGAACCGACTTTCACTCCCAGCCTTACGAGCCGCGGCAAACGGTGCGTATTTGGGATCTGCGAGGAAGCTTTTGACGGCTTGCGTCGACGGAAACTGGATCAATGCGATAAGGTTAGTGTCTAGAGGGCTGCCTTCCAGCGTCTTAACGTTCCCGCTGCGTGACAGATATTTGCCGCCGTGTTTGTGCACAAGCTCGTGCACCGATGCGGCATATGCTGGTACCCATTTGTTGTCCGTGATCTTAATGTCGGCGATCATGTAAACGGCCATTGTCTTCTCCTTTTCCTTCTACGTATTAAGCGGGATTGGTTGCCCGCGCCTGATCCGGATTTGCAGGAGAATGCCAAAACGATTCCAGTGCAGAAACTGTAGCGCCTGATACAGTTTCACTACTGGCCCAGCCAGATTAGATGAGACCATTAAGCCACGCGTTTCTCAGTCGCAAACCGATTAAGGCCGAACCACGATTTCATGGTGACCTCAAGCTGCCGGTTTCCCGTTATAGTGAGACGACCTTCCTGTTTGGCGCGCCCCATTGGCGTATAGCCCATCCAAACTTCGGTCAATGTCCGCAGGTCGGTCGATAGATATAAGTCCACATCGAAACCCGGATCGACAGAACAAAGATCGACCCCTTCGCCGGGCTGAGCAATAAGCCACCAATTTTTTCTAGCCTTGGGCAGATCGGTGAAAATCACCTGAATCGTCGTTCGCCGCGCCGGCATCGGGTCCGGATTGATGTCGCCTCGGATGCCCCACATCAGCAGATTGACATCCAGGTTTTTCAGCGACGCTTTAGTCTTGACCCATCGATGTCCCCAAGCACCGACACCATCAATAACGGGGGCAAGCTCGAGTCCCGCCTTGGTCAGCCCATATTCGAAAAGCTCTGGTTCGCCTGTCACTTTGGAACGGCTCACGATTCCCGCTGCTTCGAGGTCTTTCAGGCGCTTCGATAGAAGTGCAGGTGACATTCTCTGCACGCCGCGTCGCAACTCGTTGAACCTTTTGGAGCCAGACAGGAGCTCGCGCACGAGTAGCAACGTCCAACGCGTACAGAGGATTTCGGATGCCATCGCTATCGGGCAAAATTGATTGTAAGTGCCCTCGGCCATAGACGCCTCCTCTCTAAAGCCGCACCGTACATTTCTTTGCGAGAAATA
>Ga0066388_100001292_pt1 | contig 13836 bp, 13 predicted proteins | sample PanSoiMetaGPlot6_FD_64539 | JGI IMG/M metagenome (GOLD analysis project Ga0066388, IMG submission 64539) | Tropical forest soil microbial communities from Panama analyzed to predict greenhouse gas emissions - Panama Soil - Plot 6 (Hybrid Assembly) | ecosystem: Environmental > Terrestrial >... | reverse complement strand
AGGTGATGTGCATCCTCGGCCCGTCCGGCTCGGGCAAGTCGACGTTCCTGCGCTGCATCAACCATCTGGAGCAGATCAACGCCGGCCGGCTGTGGGTGGATGGTGTTCTGGTCGGCTACCGGCAGAAGAACCACGCCCGGCTCGGACCACGGCTGCACGAGCTGCCGGAACGGGAGATCTCTCGCCAGCGGATGGACGTGGGCATGGTCTTCCAGCGGTTCAACCTGTTCCCGCACATGACGGCGCTGCAGAACGTGACCGAGGCGCCGCTGCGCGTGAAGGGTGAGCCGAAGAAGGAGGTGCTGGAGCGCGCGCAGACGCTGCTCGCTCGGGTCGGCTTGGCAGACAAGGCGGCGAGCTACCCGAGCCAGCTCTCCGGCGGGCAGCAGCAGCGGGTGGCGATCGCTCGCGCGCTGGCGATGCGGCCGAAACTGATGCTGTTCGACGAGCCCACGTCGGCGCTGGACCCCGAGCTGGTCGGCGAGGTGCTGGACGTCATGCGCCGACTGGCCGAGGACGGCATGACGATGATTGTCGTCACGCACGAGATCGGGTTCGCCCGCGAGGTCGGGGACTCCCTGGTGTTCATGGACGGCGGCGTTGTCGTCGAGTCCGGCACTCCGCTGCAGGTGATCACCACCCCGCAACACGAGCGGACGAAGGCGTTCCTGTCCAAAGTGCTGTAACGCAGGCGTTCTCGCCGATCTCGAGGTTGTGCTAGCCGACACGGCGCGGAACCCTGCGCAACCTCGAGATCGGCGCGGATAGAGCGCCCGGGCGGCATGTGTCGAGCTGCCGCGCCACACGGGCTGGGCCCACGCCGCCCGGGCCGAGCCCCTTTGTGCCGAGCCGAGCCTCTTTGCGCCGATCTCGAGGTTACGCCGGTCGACACCCGCGGAAGGGCTAGTCTGCGCGGTCTCAAGATCGGCGGGAGGTGGTGGAGGGGTCGGCGTAGACGGCGGCGAGCAGGCCGTCGCCGACCGGCAGCAGCACCGGTACCAGCCGGTCGTCGTCGCGGACGGCCCGGTTGAGTTCGCGGATCGCGACCGTCTCCGGGTCGCGGACGGACGGGTCGGCCACTCGGTCGTGCCACAGCGTGTTGTCGAACGCCACCACGCCGCCGGTCCGCAGCAGCCGCAGCGCCTCGGCCAGGTACTCGCCGTACTCGGTCTTCACCGCGTCGCGGAACACCAGGTCGTAGCCGCCGTCGGCGAGCCTCGGCAGCACCTCCAGCGCCTTTCCGTTGATCAGCCGGGTGCGGCTGGCGGGCACTCCCGCCTCGGCGAACGTCTGCCGCGCCGCTCGCAGGTGCTCCGGCTCGACGTCGACCGTGGTCAGCACCCCGTCCTGTCGCATTCCGCGGAGCAGCCACAGGCCCGAAACCCCGGTGCCGGTGCCGATCTCGACCACGGCACGCGCGTCCAGCAAGGCGGCCAGGAACCGCAGCGCCGCGCCGCCGCCCGGGCCGATCGGTGAGCAGCCAAGCTCTGCCGCCCGGGCCCGCGCGGCGACCAGCGGCGCGTCCTCGGCCAGGAACGTCTCCACGTAGTCGCGGCTCGCGACCAGGCCGGCCGTGACTGTCATGACGAAACCTCCCGTGCGTGATCCTGGACACCCTAGCCGGGCCGACCCTGTCGACGGGGAACACCCGCGCCGTGCGGCGCGTTCACGAGGACTGAACGAGGCGTGTGCTCTCGTTGGGAGGTCAGCAGGCACCATGCTGGTGTCGTTCGGTAGCGAGGCTGGAGGTGCGGTGGCCGACGTCTCTGTCGCCGCGTGGGTGCCGCCGACCTGGGACGAGGTCGTGCGGGAGCATTCCGCGCGGGTTTACCGGCTGGCCTACCGGCTCGCCGGCAACCCGCAGGACGCCGAGGATCTCACTCAGGAGACGTTCGTCCGGGTCTTCCGGTCGCTCGCCGAGTACACACCGGGCACGTTCGAGGGCTGGCTGCACCGAATCACGACCAACCTCTTCCTCGACCTGGTGCGGCGCCGCCAGCGGATCCGCTTCGATGCGCTGCCGGAGGACACCGAGCGGCTGGCCGGCCGGGAGCGCAGCCCGGAGCAGGTGTACGCCGACCTGCACCTGGACCCCGATGTGCAGAACGCGCTCGACGGCCTGCCGCCGGACTTCCGGGCTGCAGTGGTGCTGTGCGACATCGAGGGCCTGTCGTACGAAGAGATCGCGGCCACACTCGGTATCAAGCTCGGTACAGTACGGTCGCGGATTCACCGTGGCCGGCTGCAGCTGCGCGAGTCGTTGCGCCACCGGGCGCCCCGGGAGCCCTCGCCCGACATCCGTCGCGCCGTCCACGGATCCGATGGTGCCGCGCAGGACGACCCCATGCCCGGGACGGCTCCCGGGCTCGCGCCCGAGGGAGGCGCGTCGTGAGCCTGCCAGCCCGGCGGCCCCCTTGTTTCCCCCACCCCCGTCGGGGGCGCGGTGCCGGCGCGAAACGACGACGGAGCGCCCGGCGGTCTCCTGCGTTCCGGTCCTGTGGTGTCCTCGCTTCGGAGGCCGCCTCGTGACTGTGCTTGCCCGGCGTCCTCCTCCGTTCCGGTCCTGTGGTGTCCTCGCTTCGGAGGCCGCCTCATGACTCTGCCCGACGTACACCTTGCTGGCGAGGCCGTCGCCGCGTACGTCGACGGCGCGCTCACCCCGACCGCCCACGACAGGGCCGAGCGGCACCTGCAGTCGTGCGCCGAGTGCCGGGCCGTGATCGACGCGCAACGGGAGGCGAAGGTGCTGCTCGCCGCTGCGCTCGACCCGCAGATGCCGAGCGGTCTGCTGACCCGGCTGCGGGACATCCCGATGACCACCGACCTGGGCGGGTCGGACATCGTGTACGCCATCGACGGCGAGGAGCTGGCCTGGACCCGGGTGTCGGCACCCCCCGGTGAGCGAGACGTCCGGCTCTGTGGCCAGGCGTCACCGTTGCCTCTGCCCGCGCCGGCTCGGTCCCCCGGCACTGCGGCGCCGGCCGCTAGCCGCTGGTGGCGGTCCGGCCCCGCCGCGGTCCCACCGGACGCGGCCGGATCCCGACCCGGGGCGGCCAGCCGGCGGGACGCGGGCGGGCGCGACGGTCGCCCGCGGTCTTACCCATCCGCCCGGCGCCGCCGCCGGACCCGGCGGCTGGCAGGCGCGCTCGCCGGTCTCGCCTTCGGGGTGATCGCGTCGGCCGCATCGACCGGCACGTCCGGCACCGCGCTGCGGGAACAGCGCGGTGGACCCACCGCAAACTCACCCGGGCTCGTCATCGACCGTGGCTCCGTCCCGGGGGGGCCGCTGGACGCCAGCACGTTCAACGTCGGCGTACCCTCCCAGCTCCGCTCCACCATGTTCAACTCGAGCGGGCACGAGCGCTGACTTCGGCGCCGGACCTGCATCCGACCCGGCGTCTGGTCCGCCTTTCGCCGCGTCACCTTTCGCCGCGGGCCGGTTCGGGCGCCGGAGCGGGCGGCGCCGGCGGGGTCGGAGTCACCTGACGGGGACTTGACGGTGGCTGGGGCAGGCTGGAAGTCGGACTGGAGGGAGACGCGGTCGATGAGCGACCAGCATGCGTACCGCGGAAACGGGTCCCGTGCCGGCCCAGCGCCGGTCGCCGGCAACGCGGGCGCGCTGGAGGCCGCATTCGGGCGACCGCCGGGGGTGACCGAGTCGTTCTCCTCGATCCGGCCACGGCCTGCGCCACCTGTCCCGCCGGGCGCTCCGCCGTCACCGGCGCAGCGGGATGCGTACGGCCGGCCGGGTGGTGTCGAGTACGCGTTCGACCCTCCCCCCGGTGCGCTGCGCGACCGCCGGCCGCTACCCGAGTCGCCCTGGTGGAAGCCCGATGCGCCGATCGACCCCTGGCGGGACGCGCGATCCTCCGCGTATCTGGGTGCGCCACCGGACTTGGACGACCCCGTCACCGGCCAGGGCGCGGAGCCGGCCATCCCGCCGGAGGGCGGGCGGCGCTGGCGGCTGCGGCAGATGTCGCTGACGGCGGCGCTCGTGCTGGTCGTGTCCGCTCTGCTGGCAGGCACCGCTGGGGGGATCGTCGGCTACTACGCCTCCGCCAGGCTCGCCCCGGCGCTGACCGACCCGGATGCGACGCTCACCCAGGTCAGCCCATCGGTCAACCGGCCGCCCGGCTCGGTCGCAGACATCGCCCGGCGGGTCCGACCGGCGGTGGTGTCGGTGGAGGTACGGTCCGTGTCAGGCTCCGGCACCGGGTCTGGCGTGGTCATCGAAGGGAACGGCTACATCCTGACGAACAACCACGTGGTGTCTTCGGCCGCGACCAGCCGCGGCACCCTGCGGGCGATCTTCTCCGACCAGTCCAGCGCGGTGGCCCGGATCGTGGGCCGGGACCCCAAGTCCGACCTGGCCGTACTCGAGGTGAAGAAGAGTGGCCTCACCGTCGCCCAACTCGGTGACTCGTCCAAACTCGCGGTGGGCGATCCGGTGATCGCGATCGGTTCGCCGCTCGGCCTCGCCGGCACTGTGACCTCTGGCATCGTCAGCGCGCTGGACCGGTCGGTTCGGCTGGACGGGCAGGGCAGCGACAGCGACGCGGTGACGAACGCGATCCAGACCGACGCGGCGATCAATCCGGGCAACTCGGGCGGGGCACTGGTCGACGGCACCGGGGCCGTGATTGGAATCAACTCCGCCATCGCGACGCTCAGCAGCGGCGGGCGTGGCAGTAGCGGCAACATCGGCGTCGGCTTCGCGATTCCGATCAACGAGGCCCGGAAGATCGCGCAGCAGTTGATCAGGACTGGGCGGGCCCAGCATGCGACGCTGGGCGTGCAGGTGTCCTCGGTCACCGACGGTACGCGCGATGGCGCGTACGTCGAGTCGGTCAGCCCCGGTGGCTCCGCCGCGAACGCCGGGTTGCGCGAGGGCGACGTCGTCACCCAGGTCGACAACGTGCTCGTCACCGGTGCTGACTCACTCACTGTGACGATCCGATCGCATGACATCGGCGACACCGTCACGCTGACGTACTTCCGCGCCGGCGAGACCCGGCACGCCAGCGTGACGTTGCAGTCCGACTAGTGAGGCTTCGTCCCGGATCGCGGGGTCTGCGGGCACGCCAGTGCCCTGTGGCTTGGTGACCACGCTCCCGCAGGGACTCCCGGTCTGGCAGCCGACCGTCGCTGTCCGCGCCGCCAGATCGGGCGACTGGGGTCGCCGTTTGTGCCGGCTCGAGTGCCGAAGGCTCGGCCGCCCAGGGCCCGAGGGCATCGCCGACCCTCTCTCTGCGCCGTCTTTGCGCGGAAGCCATGTGCGGAGGCCAAGATCGCCGCCGGATGCCTTACCCTGGGAGGCGTGTTCGGCAGCCTCGGGTGGCTCGAGATCTGCATGTTGCTCGTCGTCGCCCTGCTCGTCTTCGGTCCCGACAAGCTGCCGTCGGTCGCCAGAGACGCGGCCCGGACGCTCCGGGAGCTGCGGAGGATGGCGCAGGGCGCCCGCAGCCAGATCAAATCTGAGCTCGGACCCGAGTTCGCCGACTTCGACTTCGACTCGCTCAACCCGCGCTCGTTCGTCCGCAAGCACCTGCTGGAAGACCCTGACGAGTTCGACGACGACCTGTTCCGCCGGCCGCTGAGCGAGCGCGGGCCCACTGCCGGACCGGCCGCCGATCCCAGCCGCGACGGCGACCGGGCGCCCTACGATCCCGACGCCACCTGATCTCACCCCTTCGACGCCGTTTGCGGGCCAGGCTCGCCCCCGCGGCTAGCATGACGAGTGGCCTCAGTGCCCGCGCCTTCCGCGGGCAGGGACCACCCAGGACACTCGCCGACTCAGCGGCGCACCGGGGTGAGGCCGAGGGGCCGGCCGGCCAGCCCACGCTCTCGACTGCCGAGCGCGTCTGCGACCTTGCGCAGTGCGGTCGCAGCAGGCGAGCCGGGATCTGTCACGACGATCGGGCGGCCCTCGTCGCCGCCTTCCCGCAGCCGCACGTCGATCGGGATCTGGCCCAACAGGGGCACCCGGGCGCCGGTCGCCCTGGTCAGCGACTCGGCGAGGGCAGCGCCCCCGCCCGACCCGAACAGCTCCAGTCGCTGCCCGCCGGGAACGTCCAACCAGGACATGTTCTCCACGACGCCCACCACGTGCTGATGGGTCTGCAGGGCGATCGACCCGGCGCGCTCGGCGACCTCGCGAGCGGCTGTCTGCGGTGTCGTGACCACCAGCAGCTCCGCGCTCGGCACCAGTTGCGCGACAGAGATTGCGATGTCTCCGGTGCCCGGTGGCAGGTCGAGCAGCAGGATGTCGAGGTCTCCCCAGAACACGTCCGCGAGGAACTGCTGCAGCGCCCGGTGCAGCATCGGCCCCCGCCACACCACCGCCGCATTGCCGGAGGTGAACATCCCGATCGAGATGACCCGCACGCCGTACGCTTGTGGCGGCATGATCATTTGCTCCACCTGAGTGGGCCTGCCGGTGACGCCGAGCATCCGCGGCACGCTGTGCCCGTAGATGTCGGCGTCCACCACACCCACTGACAGGCCGCGTTCGGCGAGGGCGACCGCGACGTTGACGGTCAGCGAGGACTTGCCCACCCCGCCCTTGCCGGATGCGACCGCGTACACCCTGGTGAGCGACCCAGGCTGGGCAAACGGGATCTCGTTGGTGGGCGCTCCGCCGCGAAGCCGCTCCTGCAGCTGGCGGCGTTGGCTCTCGCTCATCACGTCGAGCTCGACCCGGACGTCGGTGACGCCGCCGAGGGACGCGACCGCCGATGTCACGTCGCGGGTGATCGTCTCCCGCAGCGGGCAGCCGGCGACGGTCAGCCACACCGACACGGTCACGGCGCCGGCCGGGGTGATCGCGATGTCCTTGACCATCCCGAGCTCGGTGATCGGTCGGCGGATCTCGGGGTCGCGCACCCCGGCGAGGACGGCGGTGACCTGCTCAGATGTGACCACATGGCTATCGTAACGACTCCGCATCACGGTGCCGTCCGCCACTACCATCAAGGGGTGAGGACGACGAGCGACCTGCCCAGGCTCACCGACCGGGAGCTTGCGGTTTGGCGCACGTTCCTGCGGGTGCATGCCAGTCTCACTCGCCGGCTCGAGCAGGACCTGCTGAGCGAGCACGACCTGCCGTTGGCCTCCTACGACGTGCTCGTGCAGCTCGTCGAGGCGCCCGACGGCCGGCTACGGATGACCGACCTGGCCGACCGGGTGCTGCTGTCCCGCTCGGGCCTCACCCGGCTGGTCGACCGGCTCGCCGCCGACGGCCTGACCGAACGCCAGTCTTGCCCGTCGGATGCCCGGGGCACATTCGCAGTGATCACCGATGCCGGCCGGGCCCGGCTGCGAACCGCCGCCCCGACGCACCTGCGCGGCGTCCAGGAGTACGTGACCAGCCGGCTTTCGCCCACCGAGCTGGATGCGCTCGGCGACCTGCTGCGCAGACTGCTGCCGGACGGCGAGCCGACCACCGAGTCCCCCGGGGGATGTTGCGCCGCACAAGTACTCAGCGACGAGGGTGACTCGCACCCGCCGGCTCGGGCCCGCCCCGATGTGACGACGTGGGTGACCGAGCAGGCGCACAGCGGCGTGCCCTAACCGGTGCGCTCGACGTCACTGGCGTCGCCCATCCGGCTGGCGAGGTTGGCGCGGTGTTCGAGCTCGGAGCGGATGAAGTCCCGGGTGGCCAGCTCGCCAAGGGCGATCCGCACGGCGGCGAGCTCCCGGGCCACGTACTCGATGTCCGCCCTGGCCCGCTGGGCGCGCTGCCGATCCTCGTCGAGGTTGATCCGGTCGCGGTCGTCCTGGCGGTTCTGCGCCAGCAGGATCAGCGGCGCTGCGTATGCCGCCTGCAGGGACAGCGCGAGGGTGAGAAAGATGAACGGGTACTCGTCGAACCGCCAGTCTCGCGGCACGAGGATGTTCCATGCCACCCAGACGACGACCACGACCGTCTGCAGGACGAGAAACCGCGCCGTCCCGATGAACCGGGCGATCGTTTCGGCGAACCTTCCGAACGCCTCCGCGTCGTACCGGGGCGTGGTGCGGCGTACCCCCTTCGGCTGATCGAGGCGGCGGTCTGGACGGTCAACCATCGACATCCCTCTCCCGCCAGTCCTCCGGCAGCAGATGATCGAGCACGTCGTCGACCGTCACCGCGCCGACGAGCCGGTCATGCTCGTCCACCACCGCCGCGGCGACGAGATCGTAGGTCGCCAGGTAGCGGGTCACCTCGGCCATCGGTGCATCCGGGCGCAACGGAGTGATGTCGTCGACGACTCCGCTGACCAGCGCCGACGGCGACTCGCGGAGGAGCCGCTGGATGTGTGCGACGCCCAGGTAGCGGCCCGTCGGGGTTTGCGACGGCGGGCGGCACACGTAGACCTGGCTGGCCAGAGCCGGGCTCACCTCGGGGTTCCGCGCCCTCGCCAACGCCTCCGCGATCGTGGCATCCGGCGGCAGGATGATCGGCTCGCTGGTCATCAACCCTCCCGCGGTGTCCTCGGAGTAGGTGAGCAGCCGCCGTACCGGCGCCGCCTCGCGCGGCTCCATCAGCTGCAGCAACCGCTCCTGTTCGTCGTCGGGCAGTTCGTGCAGCAGATCCGCGGCGTCGTCCGGGCTCATCGCCTCGAGCACGTCGGCGGCCCGCTCATCCGCGAGCCGCGCGAGGATCGCGACCTGGTCCTCTTCCGGTAGCTCTTCGAGCACGTCGGCGAGCCGCTCGTCGTCCAGCGCCGTGGCAACTTCCTGCCTGCGCTTGTCGGAGAGATCCCGCAGGGCACGGGCGAGGTCGGCGGGGCGCATGGTGGCGAGCACGGCGAGCAGGTGCTCGGCCCCCTGAGCCTCCTGCGTATTCGTCAGGCCGGCTACCGCAGACCAGTCCAGCTGGCGAATGTTGCCGCGACGGCGGGCCAGCCGACCGACGAGATGCTCGCGGACGGCAACCCGGGACAGCACCCAGTCGCGGGTCCGTGTCTGCTCCATCGCGGCGTCGACCACGGTCGCCCGTGCACCTGTCTCGACGATCGTGACACTGCGGTCCAGCAGGTCCCCCAGGACCAGCGCCTCGCCGGGTCTCTGCTCGAAACGCCGGAGGTTCACGCTGCCGGTCGCGAGCACGACCCCGGCGGCATCGGCTGACGTCATCCGCCCAATGGGGACGAAGATCCGGCGGCGGTGCTGGATCTCGACCACGAGGCCGAGGACGCGCGGCGGCTGCGGGCCGGGCCGCAGCGCGGTCACGACGTCCCGGACTCGGCCGACGGGGTCACCGTTCGGGTCGAAAACCCCGACGCCGGCGAGCCGTGCGATGTAGATCCGGGGCACGGTCGTCACGATCGGTGAGGCTACCGTCGGGGTGTTCCGCAGCACGGTCGAGCGCCGGCATGATATGGGTGTGGTCGCCACCGAGGGTGGTTTGCTCCCGGGCGCGCTTGCTGGAGGAGTCATGCCATGAGTTCGGTTTGCCCGATTCGACCACTCATTGTTGCGGTGGCCGCCGCCGTGCTCCTGGCCGGGTGCGGAGGGGGGTCCGGCGCCGGCGGTGCGGGCTCTTCCCCGACCGCTCCGACGGCAACCGCACTGGCCGAGAACGGGGTCGCCGACCTGCCCGCGACGGAGATCCTTGCCAAGGCCAAGACTGCGCTCACGCAGGCCAGCTCGGTGCACATCAAGGGTGGGGGGGTCAGCGATGGGCAGCAGTTCGCTCTGGACATGCGGTACGGCACAGCCGGAGCGACCGGTTCGCTGACTATCAACGGGCAGGTCATCGAACTGCTCCGCGTCGGCTCGACGGCGTACCTCAAGGGCACCGAGGCGTTCTGGCGGTCGTCCAGCAGAAGCACCGCCGTCGCCGAGCTGTTGAAGGGCAGGTACCTCGAGTTGCCGGCGAACAGGCCGGACTTCGCCGAGCTGACCAGCTTCACCGACCTGAGGAAGGACGCGGCGGAGCTGGTGACACCGGAAGGAGAGATCACGAAGGGCGGGCGCAAGACTGTCTACGGCGTCGAGGCGATCGCGCTGGACTCGTCGAAGGGGGGCACCCTCTACGTCGCTCTGCGTGGCGAGCCGTACCCCCTGCAGGCCGTCTCGAGCGCCGAGGCCAAGTCCGGCGACACCGGATCGCTCGACTTCCTCGACTACGGCGTGCCGGTCACCGTGACGGCGCCGCCGGCCGATCAGGTGGTCGACATCTCGAAGCTCGGCGGCGGGTAGCGGCTTCGCCGGGTGCCTGGCACCGGGCGTCTGGCGCTGTAGCGTGTCGGGGTGCCGACCCTCGCTTATCACGTGGTCGACGTCTTCACAGACCGTCCGTTCGCCGGCAACCCACTCGCGGTCGTCCTGGGTGCCGACGGCCTGCCGGCCGATGCGCTGCAGGCAATCGCGCGCGAGTTCCACCTGTCCGAGACTGCGTTTCCGATGCAGTCGTCGGTGGCAGACTACCGGCTGCGGATCTTCACCCCGGTCGTGGAGCTGCCGTTCGCCGGCCATCCCAGCGTGGGCAGCGCGTGGCTGCTCGCACGCCTCGGCAAGATCGGTCGTGGGTTGGTCCACCAGGAGTGTGGGGCCGGCGTGCTCCCTGTCGACGTCACCGGCGTCGGCGCCACACTGACCGGCGGCGACCCGTCCGCCGGCCCGCCGCTCGACCCGTTGCCACTGCTGCCGCTGGTCGGGCTCGACGCGGGCGCCCTGCTGCCGGCGCCCGACGGCGGTGCTGCCGCCGACCCTGCCGGCAGCAGCCCGGCCGCGCCGCGGGTCGCTGGAGCCGGCATGCGGTTCGTCTTCCTCCCGGTGCTGCCTCGAGCGGTGCCAGCGGTGACGGCGGACATGGAGAGGATCGCCGCGTCGGTGCAGCCGCTGGGTGCTCTGGGAGTCTCGGTGTTCGGCTGGGATCCGGTCAGCCGGCTGGCGCACTCGCGCGTTTTCGTCCCGGGCATCGGCGAGGACCCGGCCACCGGCTCGGCCGCGATCGGGCTGGGGGTGTATCTGGCCGCGGCTGGAATGGTGCCCGACGGCGCGACTACTCCGTACACGGTCCGGCAGGGCGCGGAGATCCGCCGGCCGTCGGTGCTGTACGGCACTGTCACCCGCACGGCCGGTGCCGTCACGAGGACGACGGTGGGCGGCGAGGTCGCGCATGTCGCTACAGGTGAGATCACTCGTCCCTGACCAGCCGCCTCCGCAGGTCAGCGATCCGCTGGGCGGCGACGTCGGCGACCGCCGAGCGTGAACGGCACTCGCGTCGGGGTGCGAGCCGGTGACGGTGGTGGCGGCGCGGCCAGCGAGGCGGCGGGCATTGTCGGCCCCGCCTCGACGAGCTCTCCAGTCGGTGTCAGCTTGAAGACCGTGCATGTGCGGGCCCACCGTTGTTCGGCGTCGGCGGCGTCGGGCAGGTTCAGCCGGGAGGTGAGCAGGGCGGGCACGGAGTCGGCCCACTCCGGAGTGCCGGGCAGCACTCGGGACACGCCCGCGCGCCAGGTGACCACCCGGCTGCCCTTGTCGGTCGAGCGCACGGTCACGTCGCAGGTCGCAGCGTCGGCCAGACCCGGCAGTGCCTGCTCGCCGGGCCCGGCGACCAGGTAGACCGCGCCCTCCCGCCAGACATGCCACGCCGCGACCGGGCGTGGGCCGCCCGGCACGGCGACCCAGATCAGGCCGGACTTCCTGGTCGCTTCGACTACCAGCGGCGGGACATCGACCACGTGGCCGAGCCTCCCACGGGCGGTGTGCCGCCGCCCACCGGGTGGCGGAGCCGGCCACCGGTGCTGCTGGGGCGGTCAGTGCCCTGCTCCCGAACCCTTGCCGACCGGAGCCCTGCTGCCGACCGCGATGCCACCACGCCAGCCGGCTGGCCCCTGGCGCTGCGGTCGCGAAGCGGTGGCGCCGTCGGTGCCGGTGCGGCGGGGGCTTCGGCTCCTCCCCAGCCCTGTCCTCCCCAGCCCTGCCCAGTAACGCCTGGCGTGCGGCGGGCAACGACCAAGGCCCGGGACAGCGGCCCAGGGCGCGAGCCCGCCCGGCCAGGGCTGCGAGGATGGCCCGGTGGGTGGGGCGGCCGGACCGAAGGGAGCGCCGCCGCCGGGCGTGCGGACTGCCGAGAGCATCGTTTTGCCCCCGCCGCGCGAGCTTGCCCTGATCGCGGTCGCGGTCTCTGCTGTGTCGACGTCTGCCCCGATCATTGCCTCGACGGCCGCACCAGCGCTGGCGATCGCGTTCTGGCGGACCGGGTTGGCCAGCCTCGCGCTCGTACCCGTCGCACTGCTGCGGGCCCGGACCGAGCTGCGCAACCTGGCCCGGCGGGAATGGCTGCTGTGCCTGTTGGCGGGTCTCCTGCTCGCGGCCCACTTCGCCACCTGGGTGCCGAGCGTGCGGCTCACCTCGGTGGCCTCGGCAACCGCCCTGGTCGCCACTCAGCCGGTGTGGGCGGCCGTGCTGGCGCGAGCGGCCGGACGGAGAGTGTCGCCGGGCGTCTGGCTCGGCATCATCGTCTCGGTGACGGGGGCTGGCCTGCTCACCGGGGTGGACTACTCCTTCTCTGGCCTGGCGCTGCTGGGCGACCTCCTCGCCACCGCTGGCGGGGTGCTGGCCGCTGCCTACGTCACCGCGGGAGCCGCAGTTCGCGTTCGGGTCAGCACGACGGCGTACACGTTCGTCTGTTACAGCTCGTGCACGGTGCTGCTGGTCGTGGTGTGTCTGGCGGGCGGCCAGCAACTCGCGGGCTACTCCGCGGACACCTGGCTCCGGCTCGCCGCCCTGACCGTCGGGCCACAGCTGCTCGGTCACTCGCTGTTCAACGTCGTGCTGCGGTCCACCAGCGCTACCGTGGTCAGTCTGGCGATCCTGTTCGAGGCGCCGGGAGCCGCCATCGTCGCCGCCATCTGGCTCGGTCAGCTGCCTGCCCTGACCTCGCTGCCGGGGCTCGCGCTGCTGCTCATCGGGGTCGGGCTGGTCATCCGGGCCGGTGCCCGGGCAGTGCCGGTCGAATGAGCGGCGGTGTCGTTGTGACGCAGTGAACAGCGGCCGGTCGCTGGCGCTCACTAGGATTCGGTCACGTCGAAGGGAGGCCCCGTGGCCCCGCAACTGCGACCCCGCCGCTCGTGTCTCGCCGTCCCGGGCAGCTCGCCGAAGATGCTGGACAAGGCGCAGGGGCTGCCAGCCGACCAGGTGTTCCTCGACCTCGAGGACGCAGTCGCTCCGGATGCGAAGGAGGGCGCTCGCAAGAACGTCGTCGACGTCCTGACGACCGGAGACTGGGGCGGCAAGACTCGCGTCGTGCGGGTCAACGACCTGACCACGCATTGGACCTATCGGGACGTCGTCACCGTCGTCGAGGGCGCTGGGCCTCAACTGGACTGTGTGATGCTGCCCAAGGTGCAGTCCGCGGCGCAGGTGCAGTGGCTCGACCTGACCCTGGCGCAGATCGAGAAGACGATGGGCTACGTGGTCGGTCGGATCGGCATCGAGGCGCAGATCGAGAACGCGCAGGGCCTGATCAACGTCGATGAGATCGCGCTCGCATCGGACCGGATCGAAACGATCATCTTCGGCCCGGCGGACTTCATGGCCAGCATCAACATGCGCTCTCTCGTCGTTGGCGAGCAGCCCCCTGGTTATGATGTGGGGGATGCGTACCACTATGTCCTGATGCGTATTCTCATGGCGGCCCGCGCTCGCGGTGTGCAGGCCATCGACGGCCCGTATCTCCAGATCCGGGACGTCGACGGGTTCCGCCGGGTGGCGGGCCGTTCGGCAGCGCTCGGCTACGACGGCAAGTGGGTCCTGCACCCGGGCCAGGTCGAGGCGGCCAACGAGGTCTTTTCCCCCGCTCAGGACGACTACGACCACGCCGAGCTGATCCTCGACGCCTAC
>Ga0066388_100001291_pt1 | contig 13838 bp, 10 predicted proteins | sample PanSoiMetaGPlot6_FD_64539 | JGI IMG/M metagenome (GOLD analysis project Ga0066388, IMG submission 64539) | Tropical forest soil microbial communities from Panama analyzed to predict greenhouse gas emissions - Panama Soil - Plot 6 (Hybrid Assembly) | ecosystem: Environmental > Terrestrial >... | reverse complement strand
GAACATTTCGTACGTCGGTTCTATGCCCGCCGAACTGGCGGCGTGAAGTGGTCGAGCAACCACCGCGTCGCGTTGGGGATGCGGCGCACCAGCGTGTAGCCGCCAGGGAACACGACCCGTCGCCGGCGCCGTTCCACCGCGCGTCGGATCTTTTCCGCCAGCTTCTCGGGAGCGGCTTCGACCGCCAGTCGTTTGGTCCAGTGATCTTCGAAGGAGTCGAATGCCTGCGTGGACATCGCCGTGCGGATCGGGCCGGGATACACGGTCACGACGTGCACGCCGGTGCCGCGCAGCTCGCCGCGCAGCACCTCGGATGCGGCGGCGAGGCCTGCCTTGGCGCTGGCGTAGTAGGTCGTGCCGAGCAGCGCCGCGAACGCGGCGATCGAGCAGACGTCGACGATCGTTCCGCTGCCGCGCGCGATCATGCCGGGCAGGACGGCGCGCGTGAGCCGCAGCGGATTGATGAGGTCGAGCCGCAGCATGCGTTCGGCTTCGCCGAGGTCGACGTCGACGAAGCGTCGCACCATCGTGGCGCCGGCGTTGTTGATCAACACGTCGATCGGCCCGAGCGCCGCCTCGGCGCCGCCGATCCATTCGGTGCAGCGCGCCGTGTCGCTGAGGTCGGCGGCGACGACGTGCGTCCGCGTGCCGAGCCCGTTCGCCAGCTCCTCGAGCAGCGCGTGCCGCCGCGCCACCAACGTCACGACGTTCCCCGACGTACCGAACTCGCGCGCCAGCGCCGCACCGATCCCCGCTGATGCACCCGTGATGGCCACGTGCATACCGTCCTCCCTCGTAGACGGTGGCTATCATGAAGGGGAGTTCGCGTCGCTGGAGGGCGGCGCGCCGTCGCCGCGGATTGGGGGGAGGGCGAGAACAACATCGGGCCACGACCGAGAGGTGTACGAGCAATTCACCTCCCCACCCACCCCGGCGGCGACGGCGCTCCGCCCTCCACGGGAACCGCGCGCCGCGGACATTCGGAGCTGCAGACCAAACGGGGGGAGGAGGCCCTGCAGCGGGGGGCTGCTGCAGGGCCTCGCTTAGGTAGGCGAAGGGTTGCGCCTCCGCCGTCGGGTGGCGTCCCGACCTCTGTGACCTGCCTCAGTTGTGCGCCACCGTGACGGTGATCTGACGCGTGGTCACATTTCCGTTCGCGTCCGCCGCTTCGTAACTGATCGTTGTAGATGCACGCGCTGCCGCCGCGATGACGTTCGGCGCGGAGACTGAACTGCCAATCGGGTCGGCGGCCTGATGCGAAAATCCATAGCCGATCACTGCGGCCTGAGTGAGGAAGATCAGGTGACCCACGATGATGAGAACCAACGGGAGGACGTCGCATGCCTGTGCAACGGCGCGCACGAGGCCGCGGGGTGCCGATACCCACTCCGCCGTGAGCGCCGTGCCGCTCATTTGCCGCGGCATGTGTCTCGGATCCGCCATCGCTGAACCCAGACGCTAGGGGGAGTGCCGGTTAGCCGATACGCCGCGCTGGTAAGGATCGCGGTTAGGAATGGTGTGCGAAGCGTGCGAACACACGCGCTGCGGCCTCGTTTCTGGCCCGCATGCCGCGTCGGCTGCCACCTTTCGCGCCTGCGGCGGTGGCCCGGGTGCTCAATCGCCCTAGCGCTGATGCGCGCGTTGGCGCGCGCCGCGGCCGGTCGGGGGCGGTCGAGCGACCAGCCCATCCTGTCCTCGATCGCGTCGAGCTGCTCAAAACGGCGCGCGCGCCCCGACAGCGAGATCCGTCTTCCTTTCACTGCGGTTGTCGTTCGCCGAAGTGGCGCGCGGTGCTGGGCTGCGAGCCGGCGGCGATCTCGTCGATGATCGCCCGCATCATGACTCCGGTCGCCGTCAGGATGGCCCCGTCGGCATGTATCGCACGCAGCGCGCGCTTGCCGCTGTCGTCGATGAAGGTCACGCTGTCGAGATCGACCGCGATTGAACGCGGCTCCGACCCGAGTACCCGCCGCCAGCAGGCGGTGAGCTCGTCCACCCAGGCGCCGATCACGCGACCTTCGAGAGTGATCGTGGTCCGGTCCCGACGCGTCGTGACGCTAATCCGCAACATCCCGCTTTGGGGTGCGGCAACTTGCCGCTGCTTTGGGGTGGGCGAGGCGGACGGGTGTGACCGCGGATTCCATATCTTCCCCCATTGACGCTGTGCGACCGCAACTCCCATGCCGAAGCGCATCACCGCTCTGCGCGCGTCGAATGCGCCGCGGACAGGAATGATCGCGCAAAGGCGCTGCCGACACGTCGGCGCGAGCCGAAATTTCGGCGCCACGCAGTCCCGCGACGTTCGGGTTCGGGATCGGGCTCGGTATAGCGTCTAACCAATCTCATGCTGTTGCGACCACCGCGCCGGGTAGGGTCGAATCAATCAGGCTCGGTTGTCCGAACCCGATCCCGATCCCGACCCCGATCCCAAATGAGGTGAATCAGAGCGTCGAATTTCCGCGCCGCGCGAAGATTCTCGCCGTCAGTAGCCAGGTCCGTTGGGCGGTGGAGCTTTACGTGGCGCTCGTCGTTCGGCAATGAATTCCATCGCGACTTCCACGTCTCCTTCACCGCGGAGGAATGGCAACGCAAGCCGATGTCCTACAACTACCGCGTCGGGAGCTTCCCGCAGGGGGAGGGGCTGTGCGCGGCTGGAATCGCGCTGCTCGTGTGACCGCGACAGCGCGCGCGGTGCGGAGGTGACATGCGGGTCGTCGTCACCAGCTTCGGTTCGGCCGGAGACTTCAATCCACTTTTGGCCATCGCCGCGGGATTGATGCGGCGTGGCGCGGACGTGACCTTCGTGTCGAACCCGTTCTACGCCGATCGCGTGAGGCAGACGGGCGTCCGTTTCGTCGGCGCCGGCGAACGGTTCGACTTGTTCGCCGCGCTCGAGGCCAATCCCGGGTATCTCGAGTCGCTCAACGGCGTGATGCGGATCTGGAACGAGCTTGCCGTGCCGAGCATCCGCGACCTCTATCCGGTCGTCCTCGACACGTTGCGCGACACCGGTGCGACCGCCGTGGTGTCGCACGTGCTGGGCTACGGCGGAGCCTGGGCCGCCGCCAAGGCAGGCGTGCGCAGCGTGATCGTGTCGACCACGTCCACCGTCTGGCTCTCGCGCCACGAGCCGATGGTCTTCGGCAACCGGCGCGTGCCGCGCGCCGCGCGCGTGGGGTTGACGATGGCGCTGCGCTACGCCGGGGCGCTGGTCGCGCGGCGGCCACTCGGCCGCCTGGCTGCCGGCCTCGGCGCGCCGGCGGTTGCCGACATCGTCCGCGCCGCCGACTGCAATCTGGGAATTTGGCCGGAGTGGTTTCGCCGCCGCGCCCCGGACGATCCGCCGCGCTCGGAGCCCTGCGGGTTCGTGTTCGACTACGACGATCCGTCGCAGCCGCTGCGCCACGACGTCGCCGAGTTCCTCGCCGCCGGCGAGCCGCCGATCGTCGCCGGCTTCGGGTCGGCGGCGAGTTTACACGCGGCGGAGCGCTACCGCGCCGTTGCGCAGGCGTGCGCGCGCCTCAAGCGACGCTGCCTCCTGATCGGCGCGTCGGCCGGCGCGGTGACCGCGAGCGCCGATGTGCTGGCCGTCAAAGCAGCGCCGTATGTGCGCGTCTTCCCGGCCGCCGCCGCGATCGTGCACCACGGCGGGTTCGGTACCTGCGCGGAAGCGCTGCGCGCCGGGAGGCCGAGCCTCGTCACGCCGTTCGCCTTCGATCAGTTCGACACGGCCGCTCGCGTTGACGAGCGAGGGTTCGGTCGCTGGTTGCGCGGCGATCCGACCGACCCCGAGACGCTTGCAGAGGGCCTGCGTTCGGTGCTGAGCGATCCGGCCGTCGCCGACGGCGCGCGCCGCGCCGCGGCTGAGATTGCCGCCCGCCCCGACGGCGCCGACCGCGCCGCGGAGCTCATCGAATCGCTGGCGTGAACGTGCCGACGTCGTAGCGGCGACCTGAAGGTCGGGTGAGCGGGGCTCGTCCCATGCGCGCTTGGGCGCTGCTGCGCAGCGCCATGGCGACCTGAAGGTCGCCGCTACGCCAGATCGGTGCGGTGACGGCGGCGGGGATCCGTGTTCATCTTTGGTTCCGCACGACGTCGGGTTGGATGCCCAGCTTGCGCATGCGCGACTGCAAGGTCGTACGCTTCATGCCGAGGCGGGTGGCGGCGCCGCGCGGGCCGCCGAGCACGCCGTGCGTCTCGCGCAGGGCGTGCAGGATGGCTTCGCGCTCCGTCGCTTCGAGCGTCCCGGCGATCGGCGGAGCGGGTTGCGGGCGGCGGAACGCCGCAACCGGCACGTCGAGCGCGGAGCCGGTGGTGAGAATCACGGCGCGCTCGATGGCATTCTCGAGCTCGCGGATGTTGCCGGGCCAATCGTAAGCGCACAACGCGGCCATGGTGTCGGTGGGAATGGTTTCGATGCGCTTGTTCAGGCGGCGCGCAAAGCGCTGCACGCTGTAGCGGACGAGGTCCGGGATGTCTTCGCGCCGCTCGCGCAGGGGCGGCAGCACGATCGGAAAGACGTTGAGGCGATAGTACAGATCGCTGCGAAACCGGCCAGTATTGACCGTGTCGGCCAGGTTCTGATTGGTCGCAGCGATCATGCGCACGTCGACGCGCAGGGTGCGGGTGCCGCCGACGCGCTCGAACTCCTGTTCCTGCAGTACGCGCAGCAGCTTCGGTTGCAGCTCGATCGGCAGGTCGCCGACCTCGTCGAGGAACAATGTCCCGCCGTTCGCCAGCTCGAAGCGACCGATGCGCTGTGCGATGGCGCCGGTGAAGGCACCGCGCTCGTGACCGAAGAGCTCGCTCTCCAGGAGCCCGGTCGGGATGGCGGCGCAGTTGACCTTGACGAAGGTGCGCTCGCGGCGCGCGCTGAGGTTGTGGATGGCGCGCGCGATGAGCTCCTTGCCGGTGCCGGTCTCGCCGAGGATGAGGACGGTCGAGTCGGTCGGCGCGACGTTGCCGACCTGCTGCAGCACGCTCCTCAACGCGCTTGATTGGCCGATGATCTCCTCGAAGTTGTAGTCGGTGCGGATCTCCTCCTCGAGGTAGACCTTCTCCGCCGCCAGCTGGTCCTTGAGCGCGGCGATCTCTTGAAAGGCGAGGGCGTTCTCGACCGAGAAGGCAATCTGGTTGGCGACCGCCGCGAGCAGCTCTGCGTCGTCGGCAGTGAAGGGCTCACCGCTGGTGCGCCCGATGGTCAGCGTGCCCAGCCGCCGGTCGCGCACGGTCATCGGGACGCTGCACACCGACTCGATGCCCTCGGCGCGTAACAGGGTGACGATCTCGGCGGGCATCGTCTCGAGATCCTCGCGGGTGAAGCGCATCGGCTTGCCGCTGGCGAAGGCGGCGCCCGCCGGCGATCCCTCGATCGGGACCAGCGTGTGTTCGCGGATCAGGCCCTTGATCGCGAACTCGATGGCCCACACGTCGAGCGCCTTGTGCCGTTCATCGTAGACGGCGAGGCTCGTGTACTCATGCGCGATGACCCGCCGGAGGCAGGCCGAAATGGCGCTGAACAACGCGCGGCGGTCGAGCGAGGAGGCGAGGGCGTTGTTCACCTCGAGCAGGAGCTGTAGACGGTCGCGTTCGCGCACCAGGGCGCGCTGCGCCTGCTCCGCGGCCTCGTGATGCAGGGCGTTGTCGACCGCCAACGCGATCTGGCCGGTGAGCTGGCCCAAGAAGTCGACCTCGTCATCCGGAAAGTCGTCGACATCGCGGCTGGCGATGCTCAGGCCGCCGAGGCGGCGCAATGGGGAGGTGAGCGGCAGCACGCAGACCGAGCGCATGCCCTCGTCTTGCAGGATGCGTGTGACGTCGGGGAAACGCGTTTCGTGGTCGAGATCGGGCAGCACGACCGGTCGTTGGGTTTGCCACGCGATGCCGGCGGGCGACTCCTCGATCGGCAGCTCGCTCTCGGTCACGCGCGGCGGCTGTACCGACGCCAGCGTGTGCAGCCGCATGCGGTTGCGCTCCGGATCGTGCAGCACGATCGCCACGCGGTCGAAATGCGTTGAACGGCGCAGCGCGGCCGCGAGGTCATTCAGGAGACAGTCAAGATTCCGGCACGACGCCGTGGAGCGCGAGACGTCGAGGAGCGTCCGATGGAGCTCGGCAGGATCGCGCCGCCGTGACATGCGCGCACGTTCGGCCACCTCTGCATTTTTTCGCGACCCGTCGAGCATCGGGCGGTGTACCCAGCCTCCCGTCTAACCTGCGGTCCGACCCGAGTCCACAGCCCCGGCGCATCGGACGACGATCGCCGACCCGTCGGGCTCCGAAGGTTGCGCGATTGGGTTGTCAGACAGAATCACACCGATAAACACGGTAGCCTACCGTGCCCTGTCGTGGCGGCGACCTTCAGGTCGCCATGGCGAGCGGAGGTCGCCCTAGGCGCTCGAGCGCTGCTCCGCAGCGCCATGGCGACCTGAAGGTTGCCGCTACCAGAGGCCTCGGCGGGTGGCTGGAGCCGCGTCAGTCAAAGATCAGAATTATATAGGTGAAGAAAAGGACGAGGTGCACGGCGCCCTGCAGCACGTTCGTGCGTCCGCTGTTGAAGGTGACCATCGAGACCGCGAGCGTGAGCACCAGGAGAACCATCTCTGGCGCGTCCAGGCCGAGGATGGTCGGGTGCTGCGTGAACACCGAGATCGCCAGGACAGACGGCACGGTGAGCCCGATCGTGGCCGCGACCGAGCCGAGGGAAATGTTGACCGCGCGCTGGAGGTGGTTCTGCATCGCAGCGCGAATTGCGCCGAGCCCTTCCGGCGATGCCACCAACAGCGCGAGCAGCAGCCCGGCCAGTGCCGGCGGCGCATTGAGCTGCTCCACCGCGTAGTCGATCGGGATGGCGAGCTTCCGCGAGAGAAACTCCACCGGCAGCAGGTAGGCGATGAGCAACGCGCCGTGGAAGGGCGCGCTGCGCAGGCCGGTGCTGCCGGGATGCCCGTGGCTGCTGGCCACATCGTTGTCGGAGTGGGGCTGCATGAAAAACGAGCGGTGCCGCACGGTCTCCACGGCGAGAAATATGCCGTACAGCCCGATCGCCATGACCGCCAGCAAGAGGGCTTGCAGATCGGAATACGTCCCATCCGAAGTCGACCGCGTGTAGGCGGGCAGGATCAGCGCCAGCACCACCAGCGGGATGATGAGCGCGAGGAAGGCGTTGGCGCCTTGTAGATTGTACTCCTGTTCGCGGTGACGCAGGCCGCCGAGCAGCAGGCAGAGCCCGACCAGCCCGCCGAGCACGATCATCGCGACGGCGTACATCGTATCCCGCGCCAGGGTCGGGTTGTTGCCGCCGGTCAGCACCACCACCGAGATCATCATCACCTCGACGGAGATCACGGACAGCGTCAGCACCAGCGTGCCGAGCGGCTCGCCGAGATGAACCGCAAGCGCTTCCGCGTGCCGAACGACGCCGAAGACGGCAATCGACACTGCCGCCAGGAGCCAGAGGCTCAGGAACGCCACCCAGGTGGTGCGCGACAAGTCGGAGAGCCACCCGCTCTCATACAGCCAGAAGAGGGCCGCTGTACCGATGATGATCGCGAGCGGACTCTCCGCAATCGCGGCCCGAGCGCGATCTGACACGGCGCGGGTCTCGCATCCGCTCCCGGTAAAGTCAATCGGCCGCTCACCGACGGACCGTTCTAGCGTGAAGATTGCTGTTCGCTCTTGATGCTCAGGTGGGTTTGCGCTCATATTGGGCGAAGGCGCGGTACGGAGCAGGCGCCCGAGTTCAACGGGGACAGTCCGGCCGAGCGGTGTGCAACGCATCGGCGTCGGGGGGAACATGCAGCGCATTGTGGGGGTGGCATTGGCGAGCACGGCGTTGCTCTGTGCGGTAGCGGTGCGTGCGGCCGACGTGGCGATGCTGAACGGCAAAGTCGCCAAGTTGAAGGACAAGGCCGGCACGGTGAGCGATCAGGCACTGGTGAAGTTCACCAAGGAGAGCGCGTTCGCCACGCTTCCGCCCAGCCCGCTCTGTCCGACGACGTCGACCGTTCAGCTGACCAGCGACACCGGCGACGTGCTCATCCCGCTCGACTGTGGGCATTGGACGGCGAGCGGCTCGCGCTATCTCTATCTCGATCCGACCGGCAGCAGCGGCGGAGTTCAGAAAATCGTCCTCGTCTCCAAGCCGACCGGCGGAACGCTGCTGATCAAGATGCGCGGCGCCCACTACGGCGTCTCCGCGTTGCCCGGGCAGATCGCGTTCCTCGATGCGCGCATCACCATCGACACGGCCAGCTATTGCGGTCGCTTCGAGAGTCCGCCCTCGGTCTTCAAGAAGAACGACCCCGACAAGGTGGTGATCAAGGGGCCGTCCGGCGCCTGCGTTGCGCCGCCGACTCCAACCGATACGCCGCCACCGGCCGACACGCCGACCGCGACCGCTGCCGACACCGCAACCGTAACCGCAACGCCCGTGGATACCGCGACCGCGACGGCAACCGGCACGCACACCAATACCGTACCGCCGGGCAGCACTGCGACCGATACGCCGACGCCGACGGTCACGCCGACCTTTGGTCCGCCAGTCGCGTTCCGCGTCGATTCGGTCGCGCTGCGCGATCCGCACGTGTACGTGTCGTTCGGCTCGTGCGTCGATGCGACCGACCCGCCGGGGCTTGGCGGCCTTTCCGCCAACGGATTGATCAGCAACCAGCTGAACGCCGACGGCGACAGTGACGGCTTCCTCGATTTCAGTCTCCTGGCGATCTTCCGGCCGCTTCGTCAACCGCCGCTGTCGGGCGTGACGCTCGATATCCTGCCCGCCGATTGCACACCACCGGTCGGCATGGAGGTGTGCAGCCCGGGTGCCGATTCACCCCAATCCACAACCTATGCGAACCAGAGCGCCGGCACCTGCCTCACGCCGCTGGCGGGAACGGTCGGCATGAACAACAGCGTTCCCTACACCCCTGCCATCAGTTCGCCGGGTGCGCCGTGCTTCAACACGACGCCGGTCACGATTAGCTTCCCGTTCGGCGTCTTCACCGTGCCGCTGCAAGACGTGCGCGCCGGCGCGACCTATGTCGGCACGCCCGCAACCCAACTCACCAACGGTCTCCTGACCGGGTTCCTCAGCCAGTCCGACGCGGACGCCATCGTGGTGCCGCCCGACGTCCTCATCATCGGCGGCCACACGCTGAGCTCGTTCCTGCCCGGCGGAACCGGCTCCTGCGCGACGCACACGGCGAAGGACACGGGCCCGATGGGTCAGCAGGGGTGGTACTTCTATCTCAACTTCTCCGCGCACCAGGTGACGTGGACGGGAACGTGAGCTAGAGGCTCGACCGCGCAAGAGAACGTTGCGACCCGCGGGCGAGTCGTAGGGGCGACCTTTAGGTCGCCATGGCCGCTGCGCAGCAGCGCCCGAGCGCGTTTCTGGCGAGCTCCGCTCGCCATGGCGACCTGAAGGTCGCCGCTACGCGCGTTGGACGTCCGAATCGTGTGGCCGCCGACCCTATTGGTGCGCTGTGGCAGGCGTGTCCGGCTCGAGATCCAGCGGCGCGATCCAGATGATGTCACCGGTATTGTCGTTGCCGAGGAACAGGCGACCGTCGGGCGCGAACGCCACGTTGGCGGGCCGGCCGTGCGAGTTCGTGTTGTCGTCCCAGCCGGTGGCGAAGTCCGACATCGCGCCGGTCGACATCCCGGTCAGATCGGACCCCGGCAACACCTGGCCGGTCATGGCGTCGAAATCGATGTTCACCATCCGCGCGCCCGTCCACGTGCCGTACGCGCCGTGTTGCGGAACGAACGCGTCGTGCTTCCACGGCTCCGGCCAGCGGCCGGTTTCGAAGTCGAGATCGAACGGCGTGTTTCCGACGAAGAACGAATCGATCTCCTGCGACACCATCGAGCACTCGGGCACGGGATGGATCTGCGGAAAGGGCGTGTCCTTGGTCGCGCAGCAGGGGAAGCCCCAATCATCGCCCTGGCGAATCGGCAGCAGCTTCTCGCGGCCGCCCACCGGCGTCGTGTAGTCCTTCGTCAGCTCGATCGCGAAACACTTGCCGTAACCGCGCGCGCAGCGCAGCGAGATCGGGTTGCGGAAGCCGCGCGCGACCTCTGCCACGCCGCTCGCTTGCGACGCATCGAGCTTGAGAATGCCGCCGTGAAACGGCAGCGTCGGATCGCAGGCCTCGCCTTCGTCGCCGCCGTTGGCGACGTAGATCGTGCCGTCGTCGCCGGCATCCATCGCCTTCGGCCAGTGCAGCGGGGAAAAGTACACCGTGACGTCAGCGACCTGCTCCTCCGGCTCAGACGGCGACCGGTCACCTGGCGCATAGGGTCGGCGCATGATCTGCGTACCCCACCGCGTCTGGCTGCTGCCGGCCTGGTAGTAGAAGTACCCGTCGTGAAAGAGGATGCCCTGCGCCGCGGGCAGGTTGTTGAGGAAGGTCAGCGTGGTGTCTGCGATGCCGTCGTGGTCGTCATCCGGCAGGATGACGATCGCGGCGCGACCGACTTGTCCCCTTCCGCCGGTCGTCGTCTTGGTCGGCGACGCGACGAACAGCTCGCCACCTGGCGCGAAGCGCAGCTGCCGTGCATTGCCGACGTTGGCGTAGAAGTGCGCGCAGAAGCCGATCGGCAACTGCATGAACATGAGGTTCGACGTACTCGACGGACCGCCGGGAACAACGACGACACCGGGCGCCGTGTACTGGATCGAGCCCGGGAGATCGCAGAAACGGCCGCCGCCCGACATCGGCGTGTTGGTCGGCGTGGCCGGCCCTGCCGTGTCGGTCGGGGTTGCGGGCGGCGGGGTGTCTGTGGCGGTCGACTGCGGCGACTCGGTGGCAGTGTCGGTAGCGGTCGCGTTGGGGCTCGCCGTGGGTGGTGGCGGACAGCCGCCCAGCGCGGCCGCCACCGCTCGGATGAGCTCGTTGACCGTGACGGCGCCGTCGCCGTTGCTGTCCATCCCCGTGCAGGTCGATACCGCCTGACTGCCCAGCGCGATGTTCACGCCCTTGATCAGGTCCTCGATGGTCACCGCGCCGTCCGCTGCGCAATCGCCCGGACAGGCGGTTTCGAGACCGGTAGCACGCGCCAACGCCACGCACATCAGCGCCAGTGCCGACGCGATGACCCGCAACACCGCGGCAATCCCGTACACCCTGCTCAAGACTCCATCCTCCCGTTGACCCTTCGCTTTGGCAAGCGCCAAGTCGTAGCAGGCCGCCAGCACGATCGTCCACTAGGGAACCTGTGCACAAGTACCTCCACAGTCTGATCGGGGTCGGAATCGGTATCGGCATCGGAATCGGACCACGACTTGGGCGGAGAAACACTGCGCGAAGAGGATCGATACCGATCCCGATGCCGATTCCGACCCCGGGGAAGGAAACTTCACCTGGCTTGTGCAGAGGTTCCCTAGCGCGGAAGCGCTTCCGGCGACGGATCACACGGATCACTGAGCCTCAGCCCTTCGAACCCGGACGCCGACGCGAAGGCTCAGGCTCAGGCTGAGTAGCGCTGCGCCACGTCGGCACGCAGCCACGGCGCATGCGGCGTGACCGCGTCCCAGACCGCTTCTTCCTCGGCATCGCGCGAGGCGATCGCGACCGGCGGAAGCAGATTAGGGTTGTAGGTCACCGCTGACACCTCCCGGTGGCGCCGCAGAAGCGTCTCGCGATCCGTGCTTCGATCCAAGAGTCCGAGCGTTTCGAGCAGCGCGAGAAAGCGCCCGCCGTCGCGTAGCTCGTCCGGTGTGACGTCGATCGACGTGCCGCCGGCGCGGGCGAGCAGGGTGGCGTAGTCGTGCTGGCGGCGCTCGATCTCCAACGCGTACCAGAAGCACAGCTGGTAGTCGGTGCGCGCATTCCAGTCGGACAGCGGCAGCACCCCGGGATCGGCCGGATGCACCAGGTACTTGAACCCGAGCTTGCCGCGCCCGGGTACCGTGCGCCGGGTGAGGAGACTGGTCGCGATCAGACGCGGTTGGCGGCGCAGCATCACGATCCGCGGGACGATGCCCAAGCCTAGCAGCGGTTCGAAGAACCCCTTGCACAACATGTGGCCGGTTTCGGCGTAGCGCGTCTCCGCTCGGCGCGCGATGGATGGCAGCTTGTAGTCGAGCAGGAAGCGCCGCGCCATGGCCGGGGAATGCTGGGCCTGGCGCAGGAAGTACACGAACGACGGCTGCGGCTCGTGCAGGCTGGCGATGTCAGGCAGCAACGCGAACAGATGGGTCAGGTACGTCGTGCCGCTGCGGCCGGCGGTGACCGTGAACACCAGCTGCTTGCGTCTGACGGCATCGACCAACGCGGCGGGATCGGTGGGTGGCGTGCGAAACTTCGCGATGCGTCGCAGGCGGCGATATTGATTCAGCATGAACACCCACTCGCGGACGATGAACGGGACCGCGAGCGGCAAGCGGCCACGCGCCTCGGACGCTGGCGCGCGTGTGGGATCCGAGATCGCGCTGGACATGAAGATGCGACCCTGAACGCTGTCGGGCACCGCAGTCAAGCAATCAGCGGGGGGATGGATTGCAAATTCACTGCCGCGGTTTATCAAAGAAGAGTAAGGGCGGCGTGCGCCTCATCAGCCACCGTCGATCCGCAGCAGGGACCGGCGCTCGGTCGCTCGTCCCAATACAAGTGTAAGGAGAACGTGTAATGCGGATCGCGCAGGTCGCCCCGCTCTACGAACGCGTGCCGCCGCAGATGTACGGCGGAACGGAGCGGGTTGTGTCGTATCTGACCGAGGAGCTGGTCAGGCTCGGGCATGACGTGACGTTGTTTGCCAGCGGCGACTCGGTCACCGGCGCGCGGCTGCGCGCGCCGTGCGCGCGTGCGGCCCGCCTCGATCCGTCGTGCCAGGACGCACTCGCGCGCCACATCCTCATGCTGGGCGCGGTCTACGAGCACGCCGACGAGTTCGACATCATTCACTGCCACACCGATTACCTGTGTCTGCCATTGGCTCGCCTCGCCCCGACGCCGACATTGCTGACGCTGCACGGCCGGCTGGACATGCCGGAGCTCGGCCCGTTGTACGCGGCCTACGCAGACATCCCGCTGGTGTCGATCAGCGATACGCAACGTATCCCGCTGCCGCACGCGAACTGGGTGGCGACGATCCACCACGGCTTGCCCGATCTCTATCAGTACAGCCCGGACGCGGGCCGCTACCTGCTGTTCCTCGGGCGGATTTCGCCCGAGAAGTGCCCGGACACCGCGATTCGCGTTGCGCGCAGCGCCGGCGTGCCGCTGCGCATCGCTGCCAAGGTCGATCCGGTGGATCGCGAATACTTCGAGACCCTCATCCGCCCGATGCTCGACGATCCGCTGATCGAGCTGGTGGGCGAGGTCGGCGAGGAGGGAAAGAGCGGCCTGCTGGGCGGTGCGCTGGCGCTCCTCTTTCCGATCGATTGGCCGGAACCATTCGGGCTGGTGATGATCGAATCGCTGGCCTGTGGGACGCCGGTGATCGCCCGCCCGCGCGGCTCGGTGTCCGAGGTGATCCAGCACGGCGAGACCGGCTGGGTATGCGAAACCGACAACGAAATGGTCGAGGCGGTCCAGCGCATCGCCGAGATCGACCGCGCCGCGTGCCGCGCCGCCTTCGACCGCCAGTTCACGGTCGAAACCATGGCCAAGCGCTATCTGGACATCTACGAGGCGGTGCGCGTCGCCCGGCGCGTCCCGCGCGCGCAACCGACGGTGAGCGACAAGTTGCTCAGCGGCGACGAGCTGTACGGCTCCGACGCCATGACTTCGACGGATACCGCATGAGCCGCATGCCCGCAGGTTGAGCGCCGAGCGCGCGACGCTGAGCGTGACGGGCCCTGGTAACCGCTATGCCCGATGAACGCATTCGCA
>Ga0066388_100001289_pt1 | contig 13846 bp, 12 predicted proteins | sample PanSoiMetaGPlot6_FD_64539 | JGI IMG/M metagenome (GOLD analysis project Ga0066388, IMG submission 64539) | Tropical forest soil microbial communities from Panama analyzed to predict greenhouse gas emissions - Panama Soil - Plot 6 (Hybrid Assembly) | ecosystem: Environmental > Terrestrial >... | reverse complement strand
GATCTCCGGACGTTTCAGATGCTGACAGGTCGTACACGTTCTGCTCATAATATCTTTAAATGACATGGAAATATTAAGTTAGCGTTAATCAAGTTGTGATCCGGGGAGTAGTGATCTCAAGTGATTCGTTTTCGGCCCGGGGGGTGTTATTTTTGGCCTGCCAAGCTTCTTCGATAAATTCCGCTATGTTTGGACTGTTGCTTCCTCAAATTTCGATTGGCACAATTTGATAATTAACCCCAGCAACTCAGACGGACTCGTGTAAAATCGCTTCGCGCAGGGGCAATTAAGTGGTGCCTTGGCTTCCCTTAGCGGTTCCCGAAAAATTCCGTTTTCCGCTTTAGTCCATCTTCGTCAATGCGCGTCACACTCTAAAAAATTACGGAGAGTCTTCCCCCCATGGATGTCCTCGAAGCGGTCGCCACACGGTACTCATGCCGCGCGTTTTTGCCGATGCCGGTGCCCGAGAAAATCGTTCGTGAAATTGTTGACCGTGCGGCCCGCGCACCGTCGGCTGGCAACATGCAGCCTTGGCGCGTCTATGCTCTTGCAGGAAAACGCGTCGAGGAGCTTAAGGCAATACTCACGCCCCGAATGGCGAGCGAACTGCCGAAAGGTGAAGGTACGGACTACACGATCTATCCCGAGCCGCTCACGGAGCCCTATCGGTCTCGTCGGTTTGCTGTAGGCGAACTTCTCTATCAGTCGATCAATGTGTCACGCGAGGACAAGCCAACACGCTACAAACAATATGCCCGCAATTACCAATTTTTCGGCGCTCCTGTCGCTCTGTTTTTCGCGCGCGAAAAGGCCCACGGACCTGCGCAATGGGCCGATATCGGCGGTTACCTTCAAACCGTCGCTCTGCTGGCACGCGGTTTCGGATTGCACACCTGTCCACAACAGGCCTGGGTGTCGTTTCACCGCACAGTACGTCTTTTTCTCCGTCTGCCTGACAATCTGATGATCTATTCGGGCATGGCCCTGGGCTACGAAGACGGGGCCGCCCCGATCAATTCCTGGCGATCACCGCGCGAACCCCTCCACGTTTATGCGTCTTTTGAGGGCTTTTAGCGACGGAAACCGGCCTAAAACCGGTATGTTCAGGTAGCGTTCACCGGCGCGCCGTTAACACCCCGCCCATGCCGGCTCCCCGATTTCTTCTAATCGTCCTGTTGCTTTGCCAATTTGTCGCTCCCGTCATTGGTGCTGACGCACCAAGCCATGAATCTTGTTTGACCAGGGCCGAACAGCGCGCGGCGGTCGCCGCGAACCAGGCAATTTCGTTAGGCCAGGCTATCAAATTCCTGCGCGAGCACCGCATGTATTCCGAGGTTGTACGGGCCCGCCTTTGCCGGCGCGACGATAAACTCGTCTATGTACTGACTCTGCTTGGCCGCAGTGGCAAAGTGGTCGATGCAACTATTGACGCCGTAACCGGCGAGTATCATACCGGCCGCTAAGCGGAGAAGAATGCCTTGCGCCTCCTCGTCATCGAGGATGATCCTGATCTCAATCGCCAGCTCGCTACCGCGCTGACCGACGCCGGTTATGTCGTCGACCGCGCCTTCGATGGCGAAGAAGGTCACTATCTCGGAGAATCCGAGCCCTACGACGCCGTGATCCTTGATATCGGCCTGCCGAAAATGGATGGCATCTCGGTGCTGGAAGCCTGGCGGCGCGCAGGTCGCGCGATGCCGGTGCTTATGCTCACCGCTCGTGACCGTTGGAGCGACAAGGTGCAGGGCTTCGATGCCGGCGCCGATGACTATGTCGCCAAGCCGTTTCATCTGGAAGAAGTGCTCGCCCGTGTGCGCGCGCTTCTGCGACGGTCGGCTGGGCATGCCAAGAGCGAATTCAATTGTGGGCCGGTTCGCCTCGATACCCGTACGGGCCGGGTCTCGGTTAATGGCAACCCGGTCAAACTCACGAGCCATGAATACCGGCTGCTTGCTTATTTGATGCATCACACCGGCCGGGTCGTCTCCCGAACCGAGCTGGTCGAACATCTTTACGATCAGGACTTCGACCGCGACTCGAATACGATCGAAGTGTTTGTGGGCCGGATCCGCAAGAAACTAGGGGTCGAGATCATCCAGACCGTGCGCGGGCTGGGTTATCTGCTTACGCCACCTGATGCGCGTTGACAGGATGCGTGCAAACTCGCTCGCTCTGCGGCTTTTTTTGTCAGCCACAGCCTGGGCGGTTGTGATTCTGCTCATCACCGGCATTGTTTTGTCGTCGTTGTACCGCCAGGCCGTGGAGCGCGCCTTCGATCGGCGGCTCGGCGTTTACCTGCGCACGCTGGTTGCCGATGTCGCCTCACCTGAAGAAGCAGGCGAAAAATTCCCGCAATCGCTCGGCGAACCGCTGTTCGAGTTGCCGTTGTCCGGTTGGTATTGGCAGGTCACCCGGGTAGACCCTGGCAAGTCCGAGTTGCGCTCTTCGCGTTCCCTATGGGACGGCGGTCTGCCGCACTTGCAGGATTACGGAATAGCCGCAGGCCCCGACGGCTCGCGAGAGGGCTATGTCGCGGGGCCCGGAGATCAGCGACTCCGGCTGGTCGAGCGCAACATCGATCTTGGGGACGAAGGTCACTACCTCGTTGCAGTCGCCGGTGACTCCGCCGAAATATCCGATGAAACGCGCTCGTTCGACCAGGCATTGATCATCACGTTTTCCATTCTCGCCGCGGTCCTGTTGCTCACGACAACATTTCAGGTGCGCTTCGGGCTGGCGCCGCTCAAGCGTATTACTGACGGTCTTGCCGCTATTCGGTCCGGTAGCGCCGAGCGCCTTACCGGCAAGTTTCCTGAAGAGATCGCTCCGCTTGCGCGCGAGACCAATGCCCTGATTGAAGCCAACAAGGAAATCGTTGAACGCGCGCGAACGCATGTCGGCAATCTCGCCCATGCATTGAAAACCCCGCTATCGGTGATGGTAAATGAAGCTACTGCGCGCGGCAGCGAGCTGTTCGCGCAAAAGATTCTCGAACAGGCGGACATCATGCGCGATCAGGTCGCGCGTCACCTCGAGCGCGCACGACTTGCCGCTCGTCTGACCGTCGTTGGTTCGGTTACGGAGGTTGTACCGGTGGTGACCGCGCTCGCGCGTACGATGGAAAAAATCCATCGTGACAAAAATCTCGCCATCGAAGTGCACGCCGACGAACAGGCGCAATTTCACGGTGAACGCCCCGATCTTGAAGAGATGATCGGTAACCTGGTTGACAATGCTTGCAAGTGGGCCACATCGCGGGTTGTCATTGAGGTTGTGCGAGAGCGGCCAGACGCACTCAACGAACGTCAGATCGTCCGCATCATGGTTGATGATGACGGCCGCGGCTTGTCGCCATCCGAACGTGAACAGGTGGCCAAGCGCGGGCAGCGGCTGGACGAGACCAAACCAGGCTCTGGCCTTGGTTTGTCGATCGTGGTCGAGCTGGCAGCCCTTTATGGGGGGAGCCTGACGCTCGGAACGGCTCCGGAGGGCGGCGTGCGGGCCGAACTGGTCCTGCCCGCAGTCTGATCCGCCGGAGTTTTGCCCTAATCCTCGCGTCTCGGTAGACTATGCGATCTGCTCGCGGCTGAGTGGGGGTTGTCGCGTTTCTTTTCTTTCCCGGGGTTCTTGAAATGTACGCGCCGAAATTCGCTCTCATTGCTGCCGCTGGTCTCACGCTTGCCGCTTGTGCCGGAAGTCCCGACGGCGTTGGCCCGGGGCCAAAAGAGAACACCGGAACTCTGGTCGGCGCCGGCACTGGCGCGCTGATTGGAGCCGCTGTTACCGGTGGCGGAACTGGTAGTCGTCTTGCCGGCGCCGCGGTCGGCGGCTTGCTTGGCGGCCTCCTTGGCAATCGAATCGGTGCTGCACTCGACGATGAAGACAAGGAACGCGCCTATGCGGCGCAGATGGACGCGCTTGAGCGGGGCAAATCGGGAGCCCCGGTCTCCTGGCGCAATCCCGATTCCGGCCGCTATGGCACCGTGGTGCCGGGCCCGGCCTATCAGCAAGCCGGCCGCAACTGCCGTTCCTTCACTCACACAATCTACATTGATGGCCAGCCGCAAACCGCACGAGGCACTGCGTGCCGCAATACGGATGGCAGCTGGACTGCGCTTGGCTGATTATTACGCTTAACAGACTCTTAACGCCCGCCGCCGTATCAAGCCCAGGGCTTGAATTCGGATAGACCGAGCATGGCGGGCGCGGAAACGACCGTCGAACGGCTACGGCAATATTTGCGCGATCTTTCGCCGGGAGCGCGTTCGCTGCTGATCGGCGAACTCGAGCGCTCGGTGCTGCGTGGCGATGAAGTTGCCGGCGCTGATCTGGTTTTGCAGGAGTTGCGGCGCATTGTGCGCGAACAGCGCGATGGTGCACCACACATCGATAGTTCCGCGCGACTGCTCTTCAAGCCCCTTGAGCCGTTTTTGGTTGACGATCGCGGCGATCGCAGTCATCCGGGCCGCATCGCGCGCGCGTCACTCGAGCCATTGTGGAATTGGGTCCACCGCGACTTGTTGCCCAAGGATGCCAAATCCGCAGCTGACGGAGTGAGCGAAGCAATGCTCGCCGGTGATCAAGCTAAGGCCGAGCGTCTCGCTCGCGCTTTTCAGGATCGTGTCGCCGCCGCAATCGACTTGAACTTGGCCGCGGATGACGGAAACGCGCGCCGCCGCATGCTTCATCAGATCGGCACGCCCCGGGCTGCGGAGGAACTGGCGGCGCTCAAGTGCGCGCTGAAAGGCCGTGACATCCTGGCGTGGCTTTCCGCGCGTCTGCCGTTACAGATTGGCAATCTTGTCAATGCCGAGCTCGATAAATGCAGAGCGCTAATTGAAGGTGCGGCCGCACGCGATGGTGAACTATTCTTGTACGCCTTGCTGACGGTGATGAACCGGATGACCGCGCCGTGGCAATTGATCCGTCTCGGCGTGAAGGCCGCGGGCAGTGATACTGCTGCGCGAGTCTCTGAGACCCCGTACGGAGTGGCGGTAAATATTGTAATCGCCGAGCTTGAAAGAATGGTTGCTGAACTGCGTCAGGATCTGCATAGCGGTCAAGGGGTTGCAATCGGCACCTTGCTCAAGGGCATTCATGACGCAGCGCGTGGCCTGCGCACTGAGTTAGCGTTGCCAATCGACAGTACATGGGGCCGCGTGCTTGCGGCCCAGCGATCGCAGATTTCTGATCTTTTGCGTGCGGAAATTGAGTCGATGCCGAACCGTGTGCGGCGTTTGCTGCGACCGCGACCGTTGAAAGAAGTTCGTCCAACCTCGGTGCTTGATTCTGACGAGGTCGCAGAAGTCGAGGCATTAGTCGAATTTGTCGGCATCTGCCGATATTTTGCCGGAGAGCTTGCCATCAATGAAATGACCCAGCGCGCCCTGAGCGACCTGCGTCAATATCTCGATAACGGTACGCGTGCTTTGCTCGAGGGCTTGCGCCAAGCCGGGGATCTCGACCGGAGCTTCCGGCAATCACAGGTCGACGCGGCGGTGCGTTTCTGCGCCAAAGTATTCGGACGGGACTATGCTGCCCTGCTTGTCAAGGCCGCCGAAGTAGCGGGGTCTGCCGAGCCCAGAGCCGCGCGCGCCTGACAAATAGGCTTTTTGTGGCCTCTCGCGACATTTGATCTTGCTCATTGCCGCCACGATTGGGAGTGATGTATGCCCTGCTGTCGTGCCAATGATAATGATTAAGACTTGAGGCACCGCAGCGAGACGGGATGACGCGTAAACAACGACGGCTGGTTCTGATCGGTACGAGCCTGGGCGTGCTGGCTATAGCGGCGGCGCTGGTACTTGGCGCGCTTCGTGACTCGATTGTGTTCTTCAATTCACCCACCGACGTGGTTGAAAAGCACCAACCGCCGGGGACGCGTATGCGTATTGGCGGGCTGGTCAAACCCGGTAGTCTCCAGCGCGGCGATAATCTTCTCGTCCAGTTTGCCGTGACGGACGGCAAGACGGATATCCCGGTCCGTTATCAGGGCATCGTGCCGGATCTATTTCGGGAAGGTCAGGGTGTCGTGGCGGAGGGCAAGATCGAACCGAATGGCATGTTTGCCGCAGATACTGTCCTCGCGAAACATGATGAGCGTTATATGCCGCGCGAGGTTGTCGATGCCTTGAAGCAAAGCGGGCGTTGGCAGGAAGGCGAGGCGAAGGGTTCGGGGAGTGCCGTGAGATGATGCCGGAACTCGGCCACTACGCCTTGGTATTGGCGCTGGCGCTTGGCCTCGTGCAGTCGGTCGCGCCTATTATAGGCGCACGCACACACGATGCCGCATTGATCCGGCTCGCCAACTCCACCGCGCTGATGCAGTTTGCCTTTGTCGCGGTCTCATTTGCGGCGCTGGTGATCTGTTACGTGACGTCTGACTTTTCAGTGATCACCGTCTTTGAGAACTCGCACTCGACGATGCCGCTGATCTACAAGTTCACAAGTGTGTGGGGAAACCACGAGGGTTCGATGCTCTTGTGGGTCCTGATCCTCTCGTTGTTTGGTGCGCTGGTTGCCGGTTTTGGCGGCAACTTGCCGGCGGCATTGAAGGCGCACGTGCTGGCCATTCAATCGTGGATCGCCTGCGCCTTCTATTTATTCATCCTGCTGACTTCGAATCCTTTCTTACGCCTACCGCAAACGCCATTCGAGGGTCGTGATCTTAACCCTATCTTGCAGGACATTGGCCTCGCTATTCATCCGCCGCTGCTCTACCTCGGTTATGTCGGCTTCTCGATCGCTTTTTCCTTCGCCATCGCCGCTCTCATCGAGGGCCGTATTGATGCTGCCTGGGCGCGCTGGGTCAGGCCGTGGACCCTGACCGCCTGGATATTCCTGACGCTTGGGATCGCAATGGGCTCATACTGGGCGTACTACACGCTCGGCTGGGGCGGCTTCTGGTTCTGGGATCCGGTAGAGAACGCCTCCTTGATGCCCTGGCTTGCCGGCACGGCCCTTCTGCACTCCGCCGTGGTGATGGAAAAACGCAACGCCCTGAAGGTCTGGACGATTCTGCTTGCAATTCTCACCTTCTCGCTGTCGCTGATTGGCACGTTCCTCGTGCGCTCAGGCGTGCTGACCTCGGTGCATGCATTCGCGAACGATCCCACACGCGGTGTGTTCATATTAGCTATCCTCGTGCTGTTTATCGGCGGAAGTCTGGCGCTGTTCGCCTCGCGCGCGCCGGCATTAAAGCAGGGCGGACTGTTCGCGCCGGTGTCGCGCGAAGGCGCACTCGTGTTCAACAACCTGTTCCTCACCACCGCCTGTCTCACCGTAATCGTCGGGACGCTCTACCCGCTGGCGCTCGAAGCGATCACCGGCGAGAAGATTTCGGTCGGCGCACCGTTCTTCAATTTGACCTTTGGCCCGTTATTTGTCGCCTTGATGTTCGCAATGCCCTTTGGTCCTTTGCTGGCCTGGAAGCGCGGCGATCTCTTGGGCGTCGCGCAGCGTCTGATGTCGGCTTTGGCGATCGGTATTGTCGCTGTCGCAGTTGTTTTTGCAGTGGAAGGTGGCCAGTCAGTGCTGGCACCGTTTGGCGTCGGCCTTGCCTTGTACGTGATGGTTGGCGCGCTCATCGATCTGCTTGAACGAACCGGTCTATTCCGATTGCCGCTTGCAACCGTGCGTGCGCGTGCGGCTGGCTTGCCGCGGTCGGCTTGGGGAACGGCAATCGCTCATTCCGGCATTGCGATCTCCATGCTTGGGATCATCTGTGCCGCAACGTGGGGGACAGAACGCATTGTTGCAGTGAAGCCAAAGCAGACGATCTCGCTTTCCGGCTACGACCTGACCTTTGAAGGGCTCGTACAAAGACCTGGTCCGAATTACTCCGCGGTGGTGGGAACGTTCACGATGCGGAGCAATGGCGCTGTGATCGGGGTCATGGAGCCATCGAAGCGCAGTTTTTCGGCGCGCGGCATGAGTACCAACGAGGCAGCGCTGATGACACGTGGTGCAAGCCAACTCTATCTTTCGCTGGGTGACGCCAACAATGATGGCTCAGTCGCAGTTCGGTTGTATTACAAGCCAATGGTCATGCTGATTTGGGTCGGCGCCGTCGTGATGATGTTGGGCGGTGCCCTGTCGCTGTCCGATCGAAGACTGCGTGTCGGGGCGCCAAAGCCCGCGGCAAGATCGACACTGGCACCGGCGGAGTGACCGGTATGCGCAGGGTCGTGTGGGTGGGTTTCCTTTTTGCGCTCCTTACCTCGGGAGCGGCGCTCGCCGTACAGCCGGATGAAATCCTAAAGGATGCGGCATTGGAGGCGCGCGCGCGCGATTTGTCGCGTGAATTGCGCTGCATGGTTTGTCAAAACCAATCGATTGACGATTCGGAGGCTCCGCTTGCGCGCGATCTTCGCATTCTCGTTCGCGAACGCCTCACCCAGGGCGACAGCAACCAGCAAGTGCTCGACTTTTTGGTGGCGCGTTACGGCGAATTTGTACTGCTCAAGCCGCGGCTCGAATGGCATACGCTGCTTTTGTGGGGTTTGCCGCCCATGGCCCTGGTTGCAGGTATCATCGCACTGTTGATGATGATGCGCCGCTCGAGCGCAGTACGTATGGAACCGGCCGCGCTCAGCCCGGAGGAACAACGCCGCCTCTCGACTTTGGTCGAGTCCGGCACGCCTGACCATTGATTGATATACGCAATTTCAACAGAAAATTTGCCGTCCCACCTTACAAAAGTTTAATCCGCCCGACAGGACGCTGTAAGGCTGGTCTCCCCATCTTGAGGTTTGAGGAAGCGCTTAGCGCGCAAACAAATCCAGATGGAGATTTCCTGATGAAGCCGAGCGTCATTCCCGCTCCCAATAGCCACAAGAAACCGCGTGTGTTGTCTGCCCGCCGGTTCATTCTTCTTGCCACCACCATTGCCAGCCTCGGCACAGCCGCAGTTGTTGTCGCACCAAGCTTCAACTATCCGGCCGCGCTTGCGCAGAACCTTTCCGAACAGGCGCACAAACTGCAGGCTCCGGTCGGCTTTGCGGACATTGTCGAGAAGGTCAAGCCCGCGGTCATTTCCGTGCGGGTTAAAGTTGACGGCGGTTCGCAAACCGATGGCATCGGCAGCAACGAGGTTCCCCCCGGTCTGCGCGAATTCTTCCGTCGTTTTGGAATGCCCGATATGCCGAACGGGCCGGAAGGGATGCCGCGAGGCCATGGCCGCAATGTCATTACGGGTCAAGGCTCCGGTTTCCTCATCTCCGCTGACGGCTATGCGGTGACCAACAATCACGTGGTCGAAAAGGCAGAGAGTGTTCAGGTCACCACCGACGACGGCAAGACTCATACCGCCAAGGTCATCGGCACCGACCCGCGTACCGATCTCGCGTTGATCAAGGTTCAGGATGGGCCGTTTCCTTATGTGAAACTGTCGGATAGGTCTCCGCGCATCGGCGACTGGGTGCTGGCGGTGGGCAATCCATTCGGACTCGGCGGCACCGTGACGGCGGGTATAGTTTCAGCGCGCGGCCGCGACATCGGTGCGAGCGCGTATGACGATTTCATCCAGATCGACGCGCCGGTCAACAAAGGAAACTCGGGCGGTCCGACCTTCGACACTGAGGGCAATGTTATCGGTGTTAACACCGCGATCTTTTCGCCGTCAGGCGGTTCGGTCGGTATCGCATTTGCCATCCCATCCGAGACGGTGAACAGCGTCATTGCGCAGCTCAAGGCGCACGGTTCCGTGACTCGCGGCTGGATCGGCGTTCAGATTCAACCAGTGTCGCAGGACATCGCCGACAGTCTCGGCCTCAAAAAGGCGGAAGGTGCGCTTGTTGCTGAGCCGCAGGCGAACAGTCCGGCGGCGAAAGCCGGTATCGAGGCGGGCGATGTCATCATCGCTGTTGATGGCAAGGACATCAAAGACGCTCGTGATCTCGCCAAAACGATCGGCGCAATGGCGCCGAAGGCTTCGGTCAAGCTGACGGTCCTTCACAAAGGAACGGAGAAGAACATCAGTCTGACTCTCGGCGAGTTGCCGAATACCAAAGAGGCGCGCGCCAATTCGGAAGACGGCGGTAACGGCACTGATATGGGCAAGCTTGGCCTCACCCTTGCTCCGGCCGCGCGGGTCGCGGGCGCCGGTGCCGAGGGCGTCGCGGTCACCGGGGTCGATTCGACCGGTATCGCCGCCGACCACGGCTTTTCGACTGGCGACGTGATTCTCGAAGTTGCCGGCAAGTCCGTTTCAACGCCTGCCGACGTGCGCGATGTGATTGCGGACGCCCGGACCCAAGGCAAGCGCAGCGTACTGGTACGAGTCAAAAAAGGAGACAACACGCGCTTTGTTGCCCTGCCGGTTGGCAACGGCTGACAAGAGATTGAGGACGACCCGCCGGCATCCGTCGCCCCCGTCGGCGGTCCGACCTCACGGGGCGGGTTTCGTACCCGTCCCGGCAATTTCCCGAAAGCGAGCGCGTAAAAGCATCGCCGCTTTCGGTCCGAGCTCCAACCCCGGCATCCGTCGCCCCCGCCGGGGTGGGGTCGTTGAGGGGGTGGCGGTTTTCCGCCACCCCCTCGCGTACGAAAAGTCCGTTCGCTGGAGGGACTAGACCCGGCCACCGAAATGTCTGGAAATGGTGTAACCGATGACCACTTATTCGGATATTCATGCGCGGCTCTCTTTTGGCCGTGCGGGCGATGCACAACCGGACCGGGTCACCATGCGCCTTCTGGTTATAGAGGACGACCGCGACGCTGCCGAATATCTCGTCAAGGCATTCCGGGAGGTTGGACATGTCGCCGACGCGGCTACTGACGGCGATGACGGTCTCGCCATGGCGCTCGACGGCCAATATGACGTGCTGATTGTCGACCGGATGCTGCCCAAACGTGACGGGCTGGCTTTGATAGGCGCTTTGCGTGCTAAAGGCATGGAAACGCCGGCCTTGATACTTTCCGCCCTTGGTCAGGTCGATGACAGGGTCAAGGGACTTCGCGCGGGCGGCGACGACTATTTGCCCAAGCCCTATTCGTTTGCCGAGCTGCTGGCACGGGTCGAGGTGTTGTCCCGGCGGCGCATCGGCCGCAGCGAAGAGACTGTTTTGAGAGTTGGCGATCTTGAGCTTGACCGCCTTTCGCACCAGGTGCATCGGGCAGGGGACGAAATCTCGTTGCAGCCGCGAGAGTTTCGGCTTCTGGAATACCTCATGCAACATGCGGGACAGGTGGTCACCCGCACCATGCTGTTGGAAAATGTGTGGGATTACCATTTCGACCCGCAAACCAACGTAATTGACGTCCACATCTCGCGCTTGCGCTCAAAAATAGATAAAGGTTTCTCCCAGCCGCTTTTGCATACGGTCCGCGGCGCGGGATACATGATACGTGACGGCGCTCGGTAAACTGTTTCGCACCACCACGTTCAAGCTGACGCTGGTCTATTTGACCGTGTTCGCGCTGTTTGCAGCGTTCCTGCTTGGCTATTTTGCCCTTAATACGCGCCGCCTGATCACCGAGCAAATCACCGATACGGTCAACGCCGAAATCACTGGCCTGTCCGAACAATATCGCCTCGGTGGGATTAGACGCCTGGTGGTTGTCGTCGATGCGCGGGCGCGACGGCCTGGCTCCAGTCTATACCTTGTCACCACGTTTGCCGGCGAGGCGCTTGCCGGCAATGTCACTTCACTGCCGCCAGGAACTCTCGACAATCCCGGCTGGATTGAGACCGGCTATCGCCGGCTCGACGAAGCGGACGCGGCAGAACATCCCGAGCACCACGCACTGGCGCGTGTTTTTCAGTTACCGGGCGGCTTTCGGCTGCTGGTCGGGCGTGACCTCGACGAGCGGGAGCGGCTCTATAATATCGTTCTCTCGGCCGGACGTTGGTCGATCGCAATCGTAATTGTGCTTGGTCTGGCAGGCGGACTGTTCGTCACGCGCCGCGTGTTGCGTCGCGTCGATGCCATGACCGAGACTGCGAGCACAATTATGCGCGGCAATCTCGGCGGCCGGCTGCCCGTGGCCGGAACAGGCGATGAGCTCGATCGGCTGGGCGAAAATCTCAATGTCATGCTGGACCGCATCGAGGCCTTGATGCGTGGCTTGAAAGAGGTCTCCGACAATATTGCGCACGATCTAAAGACGCCCCTGACACGGCTTCGAAACCGAACCGAACAAGCGCTGCGTTCAGCCAAGACTGAAAACGAATATCGTGCAGCGCTGGAAAACACGATTGAAGAATCCGACGGGCTGATACGCACGTTCAACGCGCTGTTGATGATCGCACGCGCGGAATCCGGCCAAGCGCGCGAGAACATGAGCGAATTCGACGCCGCCGAGATCGCTCACGATGTCGGTGAACTTTATGAGCCGCTGGCTGAGGAAAAAGGCATCGTTCTGAAAGTGGAGGCGGAGACGCCTGTGCCGGTCAAGGGAAACCGTGAGCTCATCAGTCAGGCGCTCGCCAACCTGGTCGACAATGCGATCAAATACACCGAGCCTCGCAACGAGCAACTTAACGGAGCGCCGGCACAGATTGTGGTGCGCGCGCTCTGGGAAGGGGACCGCATTTTGCTGACCGTGTCCGATAGCGGTCCGGGCATCCCGGAGGCCGAGCGCGGCCGCGTTGTGGAGCGTTTCGTCCGGCTCGAACAGAGTCGCTCGCAACCCGGCTCGGGGCTGGGTTTGAGTCTTGCTTCTGCAGTTGCGCGCCTGCATGGCGGCGAATTGACACTTGCAGATAACCAGCCGGGGCTCAAAAGCATCATTGCCTTGCCGCGGGGAGGGCCGGTACAGAGTGCGGGATGAAGCGACCTGCCCGACGCAAGGCCTCCCGCAAAGCCGCCGTCCGTAAAACTGCGGCTGCCGCTCGCGGTAACGGAACGACTCTTGCCGAGCGGATCGCGATCGCCCCCAGGCTCCTCGACCCGAAAATGGCGCGCAACCGCGTCACTCAATGGCTTTCAGAGCTGGGGGCGGTGGAGGCCAAACAGATCAAGGCGCTGCTCGCGAGCAGACCGACCGTCAACACTTTGCTGGAAAGCCTTGCCGAAAGCTCCCCCTACCTATGGGAGTTGGCAAGCCGGGAGCCGGAACGGCTGCTGCGGCTTTTCCATACAAATCCCGACCGGCACCTCACTGCTCTCTTAGCCGAGCAAAGCCGCGCTGCCGCTTCGAGCAAAGACGAGGCGCTCGCGATGCAATTGCTCCGTCGTATGAAGGCCGAAGCCGCGCTCTTGATTGCACTCGCTGATATTGGGGGCGTTTGGCCCGTCATGCGGACAACTCGTGCGCTGACTGACCTCGCCAACGCGGCGGTCGATGCGGCGACCCGGTTTGTACTGGCGGACGCCGCGCGCGCGGGGCGTCTGGCACCGGACGATCCGTCCAGGCCGCAGGCAAACAGTGGTTTTGTCGTACTGGCCATGGGCAAGATGGGGGCATTTGAGCTCAACTATTCGAGCGATATCGATCTCATTGTCCTATATGACCCAACGGCCTCCGCACTGCCAGAAGGTGCGGAGCCTTCAACGCTGTTTGTGCGAATGACCCAGCGGCTGGTCAAGCTGCTGCAGGAACGCACGCCCGACGGCTACGTTTTCCGCACCGATCTACGTCTGCGTCCCGATCCGGCTTCTACCGCAATCGCAATTTCCACGGCGACCGCCGTCTCCTACTACGAAAGCATCGGACAAAACTGGGAGCGCGCTGCCATGATCAAAGCGAGAGCCTGCGCGGGCGATATCTCCGCCGGTGAATCATTTCTCAACGAGCTGTCACCATTCGTGTGGCGCAAATATCTCGACTTCGCAGCCGTCGCCGACGTGCATGCTATGAAGCGACAGATCAACGCCTATCGTGGCCATGGAGAGATCGCTGTCGA
>Ga0066388_100001288_pt1 | contig 13852 bp, 9 predicted proteins | sample PanSoiMetaGPlot6_FD_64539 | JGI IMG/M metagenome (GOLD analysis project Ga0066388, IMG submission 64539) | Tropical forest soil microbial communities from Panama analyzed to predict greenhouse gas emissions - Panama Soil - Plot 6 (Hybrid Assembly) | ecosystem: Environmental > Terrestrial > Soil... | reverse complement strand
TCAGGATCTCGTTGCCGTCGTCGTGGATGTCGAGGTAGGTGAGCTCGCGGATGATCGCCGAGAGGTGCTGCTCCGCGCGCGGGTAATCGTGACTCCACGCGTCTTGAGAGCCGAAACGACCGCGCGCCGAGGGTTGGTCGGCGGCCCAGCGCAGCCGGACAAGCGTGAACCGGCCGTCGTAGCGAATCGGCGCCGAATAATGACCGCGTTGCGGAGCCTCGCTCTGCGGTGGGTTCGTCGAGGAGCCGGACAGCAGGCCGACAACGACCAGGAACAGCGATCGCCGCACATCGTCATTATGCCAAGACATCGCGGCACGTGCGCGATCGGCCTCGATTACGGTCGTCTGCTCGCGCGCGGCGATTCTCGTGTCACGCAGCTTCCAGTCGAAAGTATCCGGGGAGTCCGGCGACCTATAATGTCGAACTCGAGGAGAACTGACTATGGACCCGAAGAGACGTGCGCTGCTGGCAGCGGGTGCTGCGGTCGCGGCAACGACCGCCGTGCCACGCGTGTTTGCGATGCAACCAGGCAACAAGGGTACGGGGAAGTTCTATGAAAAGGGCTCTGTTCGCATTTACTACGAGGAGGCCGGGTCGGGCTTCCCTCTCATGCTGCTCCCCGGCGGCGGCTTGAACGCGACGATTGCGTTCTTCACGGGCAACGCGCCTTTCAACGCGATTGAGGAGTTCAAGGCCGAGTACCGCTGCGTCACAGCGGACCTGCGCAACGCGCCCGGCGGCCAGTCCTCTGGACCCATCGAGGTTGACCGACCCTGGGAGTCCTACGCCGACGACCAGCTCGGCCTGATGGATCACCTCGGTATCGACAAGTTCATGGTGATGGGGTTCTGCATTGGCGGCCCGTTCATCTGGAGTCTGTTGAAGCGCGCGCCCAACCGCATTGCGGGAGCGGTGCTGGCGCAGCCGGTGGGCTGGCGTCCGGAGATGCGCGACCGTGCGTACGCCGGCGCGTTCTGGAAGGGCTGGCCCGCGCAGATTGCCGCCAAGAGACCCGACATCACGGTGCAGACGGCCGAGCAGTTTGTCATCAGGATGTTCGAGACCAACCCTGATTTCGTGTTCACGGTGACGCGCGATTTTGTCCGCACGTGCCAGAACCCCATCCTGGTCCTGCCAGACGAGGTACCCGCACACCCGTACGCGGTCGCAATGGAGTGCGCGATGCTCGCACCAAGAGCCGAAGTCAGCGTATTCCCGTGGAAAGAACCGAAGGAACGAATTCCCCTGGCGGTGCGCCAGATTCATTCGTTCCTCCGCGCGCATCGGCCGGCGTAGACGCGTTCGGCCATCCCGCCGAGCGCTTTCGCGGATTGCGATTTCAGCGCTCGGCGTTTGCCTCAGGCTCAAGTCACCTGGTCGTAGCCTACTGGAGAAGCGCCCACGGATGCAGCGGGTTCACCTGTCTGCACCGTGGGACGGCTCCTCCAGTCAACTCCCTACCGGTTCAGAGGAAGCACGACGCCGGCCGACACGCGGACTGGTGAAAACGGCTGGACGTTGTCGAACACGTGACGGATGTCCACCTGGGCGCGAATGCGGATGGCGCCGCTGGGTACAGCCTTGAAGTCCAGGCCGCCACCGCCCTGGATTGCGAAGTCGTTGACGTTGCAGATGCCGCAGTGATAGAGACCGACCACGAACTGGCCGAACGGCAGCACGGTGGCGCTGGCGTTCGGGAGGCGGAGACGCAGGCCGCCCATGTAGGACGACACCGTGCCTCCGGGAAGACTGTTGACGCCGATCTCGCCCATGACGCCGACAAACGGCACGTCGCGCTTGACCGTGCTCGCGATGTCGAAGTGTGCGCCGGAAGCGCTCGTGTATCCGGTCTCGTGGTAGACGAAGTCGTAGTTCGCGCTCGCGGTCGCGAAGTACGGATCGCTCGACTGAGCGGAGGAGGAAGTTGCGGCGAACAGCGACAATACGACAGCGGTAAGCAAGGTTGAGATTCGCATGCCTCACCCGGCTGCATAACTTCGACCACGGTCGCGAGATCGTGCTGAGTCAATGACTTGCGCGAGGTAGCCCTCCCACGCTATGGCTCACCTTGTGGCGTCGGCAGTCGTCAGATTGGGTAACGAGCTTCCGAATCGTCCGCCGGTTCCGGATGTCTCATCTGAGAATCGCGAGCGGCTACCCATTGTAGGAAGCCACCTTCTCTGAGAGATCACGCTCGCTCGAACGAGGCGACAGAGTCGAGACACTCGACGCCGATCGCGCGGATCAATCTTCGAGTGAACGAGTTCGGTCGCGACGCTCGCACGGGTGCAGACGCGATCGGCCTCTGTTGACGCGCCTGGATCCGAAGTCTAGGATCCGGCTCTGCCGTGAGCGAACCATCCCCTGGCGACCGCGTCTCCCACTACCAGATTGTCGCCGCGCTCGGCAGCGGCGGCATGGGCGTCGTATACAAGGCCGAAGATCTCAAGCTCGGCCGCTTCGTCGCTCTGAAGTTCCTGCCCGACGCGATCGCCAGCGATCCGCAGGCACTGAGCCGCTTCCGTTTCGAGGCGAAGACCGCGTCGGCGCTGAACCATCCCAACATCTGCACGATTCACGAGATCGACGACGATCGCGGCCGCGCGTTCATTGTGATGGAGTACCTGGAGGGCATGACGCTCAGGCAGCGGATTGCCAGAGGCGCGCTGCCGCTCAGTACGATCGTCCCGCTCGCGCTCGAAATCGCCGACGCGCTCGACGCAGCGCACGCGCGCGGCGTGATCCATCGCGACGTGAAGCCAGCGAACATCTTCGTCACGACACGCGGGCACGCGAAGGTGCTCGACTTCGGACTGGCCAAGCTCGCGCACGCCGCCGGGGACGCAACCGGGTCCAACAGCGCGTCGACGGTCGCCGTACTCGACGAGGAGCACCGGACGAGCCCCGGCTCGATGCTCGGCACCATCGCCTACATGTCGCCGGAGCAGCTGCGTGCGGAGGATCTCGACGCGCGTTCCGACCTCTTCTCGTTCGGCGCTGTGCTCTATGAAATGGCGACCGCCATCCGGCCATTCCGGGGCGAGACGCCGCCGCTGATCTACGACGCGATTCTGAACCGGCCGCCGGCACCGCCGTCGGAGATCAACCGCGCACTGCCGAGGGCGGTGGATCGAATCATCCTGAAGGCGCTCGAGAAGGACCGCGATCGCCGATATCGTCACGTCTCGGAGATGCGCGACGATCTCGACGCGCTCGATCGCTCAGCGCGTGCTGCACCACGGCGCTGGCGCGCCCGGCCGCTGGTCGCGGCGATCGTGGCCACGGCTGCCGCGGTCGCGATCGCTGTGGCGATCCGGCCGATGTTCCGGCGGCCGCCATTGACCGAGAAAGACACGATCGTCGTCGCTGATTTCGTCAATGCGACCGGCGATCCCGTGTTCGACGGAACGCTGAAGCAAGGCCTCTCGGTGCAGTTGCTCCAGTCTCCGTTCTTGAACCTCCTGTCCGAGGCCAGGCTCGCGGAGACACGGCGGCTGATGGGCCACGGGCCAGGCGAGCCGCTGACCGGGCAGGGCGCGCTCGACGCCTGCGTGCGCACCGCCGCGAAGGCGTTGCTCACCGGGTCGATCGCCAGGCTCGGCAGCCAGTACGTCGTCGGCCTGCGCGCTCAGGAGTGCGCGTCGGGTGCGGACCTCGCGCAGGAACAAGCGCGGGCGGCGCGGAAGGAAGATGTGCTCGCGGCGCTCGACACCGTGTCGGCGAACGTGCGCCGTGCTCTCGGCGAGTCGCTGAGCAGCATCCAGAAGTACGACACGCCCCTTGAAGTGGCGACTACGCCGTCGCTCGATGCGCTGCGGGCGTACACGCAAGGGCTGGTAGCATTCACCGCCAACGGCGACGCGGCCGCGCTGGTGTTCCAGAAGCGAGCGATTGAGCTCGATCCGAACCTGGCGCTCGCCCATTCCGCTCTCGGTTCCGAGTACGCCAACCTCGGTCAGCTCGGGATGGCACGCGAGTCGTTCGCCAAGGCGTACGCGCTGCGTGATCGCGCGACCGAACGGGAGAGGTACGAGATCGACGGCGACTACTACACGTTCGCCACGGGCGAGACGGAGAAGGCCAATGTCGTCTATCAGCAGTGGAGGCAAGCGTACCCACGCGACTGGTTCCCGCTCGGAAAGCTCGTGCTCAATCACCTCCTCTCTGGCCAGTACGAACTCGCGGCCGCCGAGGCTGAGGCGGCAATCCGACTGAAGCCCGAGGAAGTGAGCATTCGGGCCAACCTGATGGTCGCCAACGTCGCGCTAAACCGGAGCGCCGCGGCGCACAAGACCTATGACGAGATCATCGCGCGCTGGCCTGGTCACACGCGCCTGCACATTTTCCGCTACATGCTGGCGTTCGCCGAAGGTGACTTCGCCGAGATGACGCGGCAGGCACAGCAGACGATCGGAACTCCGGGCGACGAAGACTTGCAGGCATCCTATCAATCGGACACCGAAGCCTATTTTGGTCGATTGGGGCGCGCGCGGCAGCTGTCTCAGCAGGCGGCCGAATTCGCCCAGCGGCAGGATCAGAAGCAGGCGGCGGCACAGTGGCTGCTGCACGCGGCGCGGCGCGACGCCGAAACCGGCAGCGTCGCGAGCGCGAAGACACTGACGGCTGCGGCGATTGCGCTTTCCGGGTCGGCGGACTCGCAGATGCTGGCCGCCGTCGCTTCTGCCCGCGCCGGCGACGTCGATCGCGCGGCCGCGCTCGCCGACGACATCGCGCGGCAGCTGCCGCACGACGCCTCGGTCCAGGGCTACTGGCTACCGACTATTCGCGGCGCAGTCGCGCTCGGCCGTCACGATCCGGTGCAGGCGATCGAGGTCCTGCGCGCCGCGTCCGCGCGCGAACTTGGGATGCCGCTGCCAGAGCCGGAGATGGGCGGCACGATGTATCCGGTCTACCTGCGAGGCGACGCGTACCTGCAGATGCACCGCGCGTCAGAGGCGGCCGCTGAGTTTCAGAGAATCCTCGACCACCCCGGCATCGTGCTGAACTTCGTCCTCGCGCCGCTCGCACGTCTGCAGTTGGGTCGTGCGAAGGCGATGAGCGGCGACGCGGCGGCGGCGCGCCGTGCCTACGATGAATTCTTCGCGCTGTGGAAAGACGCCGACGCGGACCTGCCGATCCTTCGGTCCGCGCGGACCGAGTATCGCCGCCTCGGCCGATAGCTGCACTCGACTCGAAACCGCTTGCTGCTGCGGTTGTCTCGCGCGACCTCGCCGCCTCCGCGAATGCAGCAACCTGTGCCGTCGCACGTGCTGCGTTCGTCCAGCGTTTCCTTCGACTGGCGTCGCTACCAAAGCGCCGCGCCGACGGCGACGCCGATGACGCCGCCGGCGAGCACCGAGCCACCGACGACCTTCGTTCCGTAGCCGCATCCGCTGGCCGCGGCGTTCGTGCTGCACTCGGGCCGGTTCGCGTACACCAGCAGTGCCGTGCCCGTGATCGCCGCGGTCGCACCGATCATCAACGCTGCCGCGGCTGCGCTGCGTCGACCGCGACCGCGCCGGTAACCGTAGCCGCGCTGCTCCTCATGAGTCCCGTTCACCGCGGTCACGCGCAGCGGCGCATGCGAGCGATCGAGGCCGTCGATCGCCTCTGGCGCGACGAATCGCGACAACGCCGACGGCGACGACAGCAGGACGGCCGGCGACGAATCGGCTGGTGCGCCGCCGGGCTCCGCCGCGTGCACGACGCTGCAGAGCGGCGCGACGAGCAGGCTGACGATGAGAGCGCATGGCGTGGTGTGACGCGAAACCTTCCTCATGGTGGCTCCTGGCGGGCTGGCAAGCGCTCCACGACTATACCGCGCCGCCGCGAGGTCACGTCGCGATTCCTCAGAAGGCGCTCGTGCCTTCGCATCCGCCGTCGCGGCGCGGACGGAACACAGCAGGAGGCGGGAGACTGAACGTGCGGGACGAACGGCGGAAAGCGGACGACCCGGGGACGCCGCCTTACGGCGGAGCCCGCACCTCCGACGTCCAGGAAGTTCCGAAGGACGATCGATTGTATGAAACGAAAGAGAAGATGTGATGCGACTTCAGAACAACCATGCGCCGCGCGCCATGAGCGCAGCGACGAACACGATGATCACGACGAGTACGATCTCCGCATGGTTGAGGCGGCGGTAGCCTGCAACGGAAAAGCGTGGGAGCGGCGCGCCGTTCCGGCGGGCAACACGTACGCGCATGAACGTGATCATCGGACGGAACTCCACGGCAAAGACCGCAGCAAACAACGCCATCTTCACCCAGAAGAAACCGTTGTACCAATAGAAGCTCGATTCCTTTCCGCCGAAGAAGACTCGCGCGAGCCCCGACACAATCCAGAGACCGGCGGCGGCGCCCCACAGACTGTCGGCGGCCAGCAAACGCCGCCAGCCGGCCTCGTCGAGTAAACCCGACAGCGCGCGGCCACGTTCCACCACGGCGCCGAGCCCGAGCGCCAGCGTCAAGACATGAACGGCGGAGAGAAAGGCGGCAGCGATGACCGTCATGGGCGAGATCCATTTCAGCACGAGCCGAGTCCATTTCGTGAGAGACAGGTAAGACAGTATTCCGGCGGAATGTGCCCCTGTAGCTGGAGGGCATGCCTTCGAAGGAGTGCCCCATCACCGACGGGCGTCTCCGGTTGGTCGCCGTCCGGGAGTACCGCCGGCGTTCAGGCAGCGTTCAGCCCGACAGGCGTATGTTCACCACGAGAAAGGGCTGCGATGCGATTATCAGTCGCGCTAGTACTTATGCTCGCCGGGGCGCATCACGCGGGAGCGTTTGCTCAGAGGGCGTCGCCCGAACCGCGAACGGTAAGCGGGGAATGGACCTTCTCTGCCGAAGGCTACGTCATGCCGCTATCGCTGCGACAGGACGGCACGAAACTGACAGGAACGCTTCAAGGCTTCCACGGCGCGTTTCCGCTGGAAGGAGAGTTCAGACGGGGACTGATTCATTTTGCCGGCTGGTCGGATGGCGGCGGGATCCGTCACAGCGACGACTCAAATGCAATCGACCTGTTCGCGATTGGGACGCTTCAGCCAGACGGGTCACTGCAGGGAACATTGGTGAGCACGGTCGGCAACTTGACCTGGCGCGCAGAGCGAAAACCCGCTCCGCCCGGACGGTAACGGAACGGCCACGACGTCATCATCGACGCGGACGAGCGTCCCGAGACGATGTCGCGTTCGAACTCGTGCCTCTCACCGGAGCTTCATTCCGCGCGAAGCATGGCGATCGGGTCAACCCGCGTCGCATGCCGGACCGGGATGAGCAGCGCGATTGTCGCGCAACCCACAAGGATCGCGACAGAGCTGCCGAGGGCAATGGGATCGAATGGCGTCACGTCGTAGAGCAGGCCGCGCAGAAGCTGTACGACGAGCACGATGCCGAGGGCACCGCCAGCAAGGCCGGCAGCCATCCACCCCGCACCCTGTCGCAGCATGAGTCCGGCAATGGCGCTCGGGCGTGAGCCGAGGGCCATGCGAATGCCGAATTCCTGTTCCCGCGCGGCCCCCATGCTGCTGAACATGGCGTAAATGCCCACCGAGGCGAGCAGGAGGGCGAGTCCGGCAAATGCGGCGACGAGCATCACGGGAAGCCGGCGGGCGGCAAACCCCTCGCCGATTGCTCCATCCAGCGTCATCGGTTGCTCGAGGGGCACTCCACGGTTGAGTGCCGCAAGCTCGCGCTCGACTGCTTTCACCAACGCAAGCGGACTTCCGTGCGTGCGGAGCAAGACTCGCGCAAACGGTGCGGAGGCTTGGCGGGTGGAGCGGTACGCCATGGGTTCGGCGTCTCGTCGCGCCGGATCGTTGCGCACGTCGCCGACGATGCCGACAACAGTCACCAGCGGCGAGCTCGGGTTCGGGCCCATGCGAATGCGAGCGCCGAGCGCGCGACCTGTGGGCCAAAAGCGGCGTGCCATGCTCTCGCTGATCACCACCGTTGGCGGTACGTCGAACCGGTCGTGGGCGTCGAACGTGCGCCCTTGCCTCAGCGGAATTCGGAGCGTGCGAAAGTAATCATCCGAGACGACGGCCGACAGCACAAAGGGCTGCACCTCCTTCGCCGGCGCTCCCTCGATGGTAAAACCGACTCTGTTCCGGACCGCGGTGGGAATGCTCGTGGCGGCTGCGACCCCTTCGACACTCGGGAGGACCCGCAGCTGATCCGCGAACCGCTGGAGGAACTGGATACGGGCCTGCGGCGTCGGATAGTCGTACGACGGCAGCCGGATGGCCGCACTAAGGACGCCACCAGGCTCGAAGCCGAGCGGCGCGGTCGCCATATGCCACAGGCTGCGAATCAGCAACCCGGCGCCTGCGAGCAAACTGACGCAGACGGCGATTTGCCCCACCACAAGCAACCCACGCAGACGGCGCGAGCGACGACCCTCGCTTGCGCCGCGGGTCTCGTCGCGCAAGACTCCGTGCGCATCGAAGTGCTCGACCGCGAACGCCGGCGCCGCGCCGAAGACCAATCCGGTGCACAACGCACTCAACATCGTGACGGTGATGGCGCCTGCATCAAGCGATACATCCGCGTAGGCTGGTAGCGCCAATGGCGCCAGAGCGCGGACGAAAGAGAGCAAGGTCGAGGCAAGCACGATCCCCACCGCACCGCCCGCCAACGCGAGCATGATGCTCTCAGTCAGCAGCTGGCGGACGAGACGTCGATGGCCGGCGCCGAGCGCCACTCGAATGGCGAACTCCCTGCGCCGGGAGATGCTGCTCGACAGGAGCGCACTCGCGAGGTTTGCACACGCGATGAGCAGCACGAGCGCGGCGCTGGCCAACAACAGGAGCAATGGCGTCCGCGTGGCACCGACGAGGGCGTCGCGGAGCGGCATGGCGCCCACCTCGAGGCCGGTGTTGTCTTGCGGGTAGGTGCTCACCAGGTCTGTCCAGATGCCGGCGACTTCCTGCCGCGCGGCATTGTGGGTCACGTGCGGCTTCAGCCGCGCGACTGCCGCGAGCCACTGCGAACGCCGCACGGCAACTGGATTCGCGACGACCGGGCCGAGATCGAACGGCAGATAGAAGTCGGCTGCGCCCATTGGTCCGACGAAGTCTGGTGGCAACACGCCAACGACCGTCCGCGCCATCCCATTGATCCGCGCGTCGCGTTCGAACACGCCCGGACTGCCCGCGAAAAGGCGTTTCCAGGCGGCGTGCGTGACCAGCACGGCGCGCGCGGTGTCGGGACTGAGCAGGCCGCCGCTCAGAGGGACAAGACCGCTCGCCACCTCATCGTCCTTGAAGCTTCGGCCCAGCGCCGGCGACACGCCGAGCGTGTGGAAGAGCCCTGGCTCGACCCACGCGATTTTGACGCTCCGCGGTCCGTCCTCGCTGCCGTACACCGCATCGTCCACGAACGGCACAAAGGCCGCGATGCTCTCGAATGACCGTTGCCGCTGACGGACCTCGTCGACCGTGCCTGCACTCAGCGGCCCGTACACGTGCACCAGATGATCCGCATCGGCGTACGGAAGGGCGTCAAACAGCACCGACTTCAACACACCGAAGATGGCGGCGTTGGCGCCGATCCCGAGCGCCAACATTACGACCGCGACGATTGTGAATCCAGGCGCTCGGCGGAAGAGGCGCAGTGCGTACCCGATGTCCTGAAACAGGGCGTCCAGCGCCGCACCAGCGCGCGCATCGCGGACGTGCTCCTTGACCACCTGGACTCGCCCCATCTCGAGCGTGGCCGCGCGTCGAGCGTCCTCCGGACGCATCCCGGCGGCGATCTTTTCATCGACGAGCAGATCGAACGCCGTGCCGAGCTCGTCATCCAAATCGCGCTCGACGCGACGGCGTTGGACCACGTTGCGCCAGAGATTGACGACGCGCGAAGTCAGCGGCACGCGGAGCCTCCTAAGGAGCCAACCCGTTCTTCGAGGCGATGCAAGCCGGAAAAAGGAGCCCGGCTGGACCGCGAACGTGCCGCGCGTGATCTGTTCGATCCGACGCGATCCGCCGAGGCCGTGCCACTCGCCGGTGGCGAGCGCCCTCAAAATCAACAGGGTCGAGTGTGCCCTGCAGCAGCGTCGCTCGCTCGCGCTGCATCGGTACTCTGCTATCGAATGTCTACACGAGTGCCAGTGTCGTGGGGTTCCTATCGAATGTCAATAGGACCCGGCGCCGATCACCGCGAGCTTCGTCTCACGGTTGGACAATCCCGCGCATTCAGAAGGACCGGCCGACATCGGGATCGATCGGCGCAGGGATCGGCTACTGATATCGTGGGACGAAGTCCTCGAGCGCCCGCTCGACGGCTCTGGAGTACGTTCGCTCACCGCTGAGCCTCACGGCTTCCTCCAGCAGCGCGCCGTTGATCACAAGGTTCGTGCGTTTCACGTGTATTGCGCGTACGCCTTGGTGTTCATCGGGGCGACTCTTCGTCTCGCTCTCACGAAGGCTGTCGATCGGGATAGGCGCGGCCGATGGGTTGCCGAGATTCGGTCGGCCGAAGTTCTGCGGACCGCACTCATCGGAGTGTGAAGACCGACGTCCTCCTTGCAGTAGACTGAGCGCCGTTCCGACGCGCAATGGTGGCAGAGCCGTCCTCGAAGACCCCAACACGGCAGGTGCGCTGTCCCTTCCGATCAACACGAGAGGTCGTGATGTGTACTGGCGCCGACTGTTGCGGTGAGCGTTGCCGCCCGCGACCATGATGAGGCACGGGCCATGGCCGCGCACCGGCGCGGCACTCGTCCTGTTCGCATTGGTGCTTCCGTCGGTCGCGCACGGACAAGGGCGGACGCCGTCGGCGCAAACGCCGGGATTGTCGAAAGGGCTCGATCCGGGATCGACCGTGGCGTTCGATATGACGCGCGGCCGGTTCCTTCAGCCGTTGCCGTTCGACGTGCAGTTCTTCGTGCAGAGCCCGGTGACGGACTCGGTGACGCGTGTCACGGGCACGTACGCGCGGACCTGCGACGAGGCGGTGTCCCAGGGCCCAGCCAGCGCCACTCTGTCGCAGGGCGTTTTCGTGATGACGGGCAATCCGGCGACGCGTCACGTCGAGCTTTCTGTTCCGGCGCTGTCACCAAATCGCCAGTATTGCTTCGTGTTCACACTCGCGCTCAAGCCTGACGAAACACGGCTGCGCGCCATCGTTGCCGCGCAGCTCGATCGACATCTCCAGGATCTCGACGGGACGGAAGCCTCTCTCAGCACTGAAGCGCGGTTCGATCGGTTCAGGGGCGACCTGCTCGACGGCATCCGCGAGAGCGCCCGCGCGATGGAGGTGGAAACCGGGCTGCGTCTCAGGCTGACGGTGCCGCCCGATTCGTTCTTCGCGCCGCCCCCCTCGCCTCCGCCCGCGCCCGGCGCGCCGTCGGACGCGAGGCCGCCGGTCGTGCAACGGCCCGGCACGCCATCGTCCGCGATCGGCCGAGCGGAGCGCGTCGAGTTCGCGCGCCTTCTCCTGGCACAGACCGGGCGATCCGATTCGCTCGAAGCATTCAATCGATTTCGGACGCTGGCCGTGGCCGAACTCGCTCGGCTCAGAGACATGCCCGATTTCGTCCGCGTTGTCGGCCAGTTGCGAGCGAATCTCAGTCAACCGCTCGTTGCGATTCGCATGCCGAACGACAGCGCGCTGCGCTTCGAAGCGCAGCCGCGCGACGTCGACGTCGCCCTGGCCTCGGGCATCGCGCCCGAAGAGCGCGCCACCGCGATCAACATCAACAACGTCTGGGATCCCGAGCAGTTCAACTCGCGGGTATCGAACCTGGCCGCGACGATCGCCCAGCTGCAGACCTTCCGGCAGATTCTCGCCGATCTCGCCACTCCGGTCCTGCAGCCGCTGCGGGACGCAGCCGGCCTCGGGCCGACGCTGCAGAGCGGCGCTCCGAACCCCAACGCGATGACGGCAGACCAGATCACAGCCGTCGCGCAGCAGGTCGAGCGGGTACGTGTCGCGATCGAGACCGCTCGATTCCAGCTGATCAACGTGCAGGATCTCCTGAGAACGCGTGCAGCGGACATCACCGCGTTCGCGAGCCGCTTCGCCGCTGAACTCGTCGATGTCATCGAAGTCGACGGCGACACCACCGCGACCTGGGATACGCGGGCGCGGTCCTACGTCAGCGCCGACGTTGGCGTGGCCTGGTCCAAGCCGATCGATTCGTTCTTCTTCTACGTCGGCGCGAATTTCTACTTTGGTCCGGTCAACAAGAAGGCACCGCTGCGCTGGTCGGACCCGGGCAATTTCCGGAAGCGGGTGGCGCTGATGGCGGCCATCCCGATCAACGCGTTCGACGAGACGCAGACGGTGAACACGCTGTCGAGCAGCGGCGTGACGCTGAAGGGCGTCCTCGGCGACCGTCCGATCCTGCTGGGCGCGGGCCTCCGATTGAACGATCTCGTGCGCGCAAGCGGTGGAGCGGTGTTCTTCCGCGTGCAGAATCCGAACCCGCTGATCGCGACCGACCGCGTCGACTACTCGTGGTTCGTGGCGTTTTCAATCGACTGGGATCTCAGAGGCATGTTCGCGGCGCTGGGGCCATCGATGCCTCCGGCGCCTTCGCGCTTGCGACGGTGAGGGGAGCACACTCATGGGACTGCTCGCACGGGCTCCGAAAGTGAAGCCGCCGACCATGCCCAAAGGTGGCGGGGCGGTCACCTTCGTCTTCGAAGCCCGCTCGACCGGCGCCACGACGGCCCAGCGAACGCGCTATTCGATTCAGTCGCAGCAGCCGTACGTGTTCGACAACGCGACCGACCCTCTCGATCCGCGCATTGTCGTCGGCCAGGCGCAGGAGGTCACGCTGGATCCCAACGATCAGCAGCAACGGCTCCTGCTGCGGAAGATCAGCGGCCCGGACGTGCTGATGGTCTTCGTGAAGGCCGAAGTCTTCGAAGTCGATGCAAAGGGCAATCGCCTTGTCGACGGCGCCGGCCAGCCGCTGCCGTCGACGCCGCTGACCGGCATCATCACCATCGAGTAGACGAAGGCCGATGACTCCTCGCAGAGCGATCCGATTGAGCCGCCTGGTCGGCCTGTTGCTCTGCCTGTCATCGTGCGGCGGCTTCGATGCGAAGCGCTATCTGCCCTCGTCGCCGGATTTCGCCGACGCCCTCACCATCAGCCTCGACCGGTCGGCAATTCCGGCGGACGGGTTCTCGACGACGAAGATCGCCGCGACGATCTCACCCGACGCGGCCGCTGACCGGCGGACGATCGTCTTCGACACGACGAAAGGGACATTTGCCGGATCGGGCACCGGGAACGTGGAGACGGGCCACATCGAGTCGGCGGTCGACGCAACCGCGACCACGTCGGTGCTGCTGCGCAGCTCGACGACTGTCGAGAGAGCGACGGTAACGGTGACGGTGAAGAACGTCGCCGGCGTGGCGAAGCAGGCGGTCGTCAGTTTCACGCCGGTCAATGCCGACGATGTGCTGTCGTTCAGCGTGGCGAGCACAGCGCTCCCTGCCGACGGGTTCTCGCGCACGCGGCTCACGGCAACTGTGAACGGGAACGGCGATCCCAACCGGCGAAGCGTGACCTTCCGGACGTCGAAGGGCACGCTGATCTCGACCGCGCCCGCGAGTCAGGATGGATCGGTCGCTGTGCCGACCGACGGCGACGGCGTGGCCTTCGTCGACCTCCAGAGCTCGTCCGTCGTCGAAACGGCGTTCGTCTCGGCAACTGTCGGTGGTATCACTAAGACTTCATCGGTCAACTTCATTACGATCAACCCCGACGATGTGCTGTCGTTCAGCGTCGCGCAGGCATCCCTGCCGGCGGACGGCTTTTCGCGCACCCGGCTGACCGCGATCGTGAAAGTGAACGGGGATCCCAACCGCCGCACGGTGACGTTCAGAACCTCGAGGG